>ERZ791830.37-NODE-37-length-189642-cov-3.987399_pt1 | contig 189642 bp, 174 predicted proteins | sample MGYA00509945_ERZ791830 | MGnify/ENA primary metagenome ERZ791830 (study PRJEB30046, sample SAMN00792021) | human gut metagenome | study: EMG produced TPA metagenomics assembly of the A metagenome-wide association study of gut microbiota in type 2...
TTTTTGCGGCATAGCGCTTGCTCCTTTTTCAAAGAGGCGCTAACCTTCCACTTGCGAAGGTTAGATGGTTAGGGCCTCGGGTTAAACAAATGTTTGACTCGGGGCCTTTTCACATCCGGCCTTCAGGTAATCCTTCCAGCCGTCAGCCGAAAGGCACCCACGTGTAATCTACTGATTTCCCTTTGTGCGCGCAATGCTCAGTGTTGAAACTGTTTAGGGGGAGGGCGGCAAAAAAGCCCGCATATTGCGGGCAAATACGTCTGTAATCCAATGGAGAAAGGGGTGCCATATCGACTGAACCCGACAACCGGATAGCGGGGGCTTTCACCCCCGCTGCGGTTTCTTACTGTTTACACTGCAAGAACGCCGCAAATTCTGACCACATGATGTTAAGTCTGAACTCACACGGCGAACGGTGTATCATCCAGATGGCCAACAACATGGTTAAGCATAAAATGCTCACGATGATCGTTTTTTGCGGCATAGCGCTTGACTCCTTTTACAGGGAGGCGCTAACCTTCCACTTGTCTAGGGTAGGAATGGTTAGGGCCTCGGGTTAAACAATATGTTTGACTCGGGGCCTTTCCACATCCGGCCTTCAGGTTTTCCTTCCAGCCGTCAGCCGAAAGGCACCCGCGCGTAATGTACTGGTTTTAAAGCCATACCGCAATCCTCCAGTTGTAGCGTTAACTGACTGCGTCCCTGATGGGATTTGCGCATTGTCTCCCGTGGAATATCTTTATCGTGGAAGATCAACTGAGGCTGGCCAATAATTCTGTGCACACTTTCCATTGTTGAAAATGTGGCGCTGCACTCAAGGTTATTGCACTGATAGTATTTGTAGCGGATGGTGCCGGTATCATTGGCGGCTTTACTGGTACGGATCCGGGCAGATGCGCCGCAGAATGGACAATGAAACATTGATATACCCCCCTGGCTGAACTGGGGTTGAACTCGTCGCCATTCTAACCATTGCTTTCCTTTTCGGCTATCCACTCGGGTATTCTTGCCTCCAGTTCAAGCCTTGTGGTGAAGCCGCTTCCGTCGATATTGTGTTCCACTTTTGCAATGAGCCAGTCCTGATTGTCTATTTCGGTTTTAAAGCCGGTTACCGTGCCATGCATTTCAGGGTAAAGCTCCGCTCTGCCCCGGGCCAGCGTGATGGAGAATTCAGCCGCACCGCGCTGTAATTGCTGCCACCTGGCGGCAGCTGCGCGCTGTGCAGCAATTTCATTTGGGTAGGTTTTTCTCAGAACGAACACGTTACCTTCTGCCCCCTCCATGTAGCTGCCTTCCCGGCTGCTGCTCTTTTCAGCGTGAGTTTTTCGTTTTTTTATGTTGACGGCTTTCTTTTTGCCATGATTCAAATCCAGCCAGTACGCCTTCACCCCTGTGTATGCCTGGCGATCGGCTATTCTGAACTGGTGACTGTCTCCGTCACTGCGTGCCAGTGCAAATGAGGGGAGTGGGCGCCCGTCAGCTGTCACGCCGCCACCCGGCAGAATGAACAGCAGACAGCCATTTTTGACGGTAGTGATGGCTCCCAGCATATCAGCCATGCGGGTAAGGAATGACATGTCGCTTTCTTCCGTCTGGTCGGCATGATCGATTTCAATATCCATAAGCATATCGCTTATCTGGGCTTTCAGTCCGTAACGGTGGGCAATAGCGGAAACCACGCGTTCAACAGTCACGTCGTGCCAGGATACTTCCCGTTTGACGTTAAATTCCTCCCTGAAGTCTGCGCTGTTTGCACTCAGTGTCAGCCGATCCGGAGGTCCTTCATGAGCGACCTCATCAACAATGTAGGTGCCTTTATCAACCAGAGGTTCTCCCTTCCATCCCAGCATGACTCTGATGTGTGTTCCCCGCCCGGGGAGAGCCAGCTGCCCGTCGGCATCATCCAGCACAAGAGTGACCCTGTCTGCTTCAAACCCCCGGTTGTCTGTCATGGAAAGCGATATCACCCGGTTACTCAGTTCCTGAAGTGTGTTTTTATCCTGCTCCCTGTCCAGTGAAACGCTGAAATCAGGCATTTTCACCAGTTCTTTCAGGGGGGAATAAACCGTGTTACCGTTCAGCAATACCATAATTCCTCCGTTTTTCCCGCCACAGTTGCATACCAGAAACACCACCGGAATGAGTTTGGGTTGTATGTGTATTGCGAGAAACCGCAGTTCGTGAAAAAGCTCCCCGTGTTCGTAAAGATCTCTGCTGAACTCACACGAATGCATGGTGAATAATATGGCTGAAACCCGTTTCCATGGCGTGCGGGTCCGGGAGAATGCGGATCTGGTCACGGCCATTAATGATATTGACTCCAGTGTGATTGGTATCGTGGCTGTTGCTGATGATGCTGATGCAAAAACATTTCCGCTGGATAAGCCGGTGCTCCTGACGCGCGTTATGGATGTGCTGGGTAAGGCCGGGAAAACCGGCACGCTGTACAAAAGTCTGAAAGCTATTGCCGATCAGGTCAGCACCAGAGTTGTTGTGGTGCGGGTTGCTGCTGCGAAGGAGGGGGATGGTCAGCCGACACAAACGCAGCTTGTTATTGGTGAGGTCAAAAATGACGGAACCTATACAGGCATGCAGGCGCTCCTGGTGGCTGAACAGAATGAGGCTGTTGGTGTTCGTCCCAGGATCCTGGCTGTGCCATCGCTTGACACCAAAGAGGTGGTGGCGGCACTGGTAACCGTCGCGAAAAAGCTGCGTGCCTTTGTGTATGCGGGCTGTCCCGGCTGTAATACCGTGCAGGAGGCTGTCACCTGGCGCGCCGATCTTGCTCACCGTGAAGTTATGCTGATCTGGCCTGATTTTATCGCGTACAACCCTAACAGTGGCCAGAATGAGGCTTTTCCTGCATCTGCGTATGCGTGCGGGTTGCGTGCGAAGATTGACCACGAGCAGGGCTGGCATAAATCCCTGTCCAATGTGGCAGTGAATAATGTCCTGGGTATTTCTGTGCCGGTGTTCTGGTCGCTCCAGGCAGAGGACAGTGACGCGGAAACCCTCAATGACAAGGAGATCACGACACTCATTAAACGTAACGGCTTCCGTTTCTGGGGTAACCGGACTCTCGACACCACTACCTACACCTTTGAGACCTACACGCGTACGGCGCAGTCGCTGGCGGATACCATCGCCGAATCGCAGTTTGAAACCGTGGACAAGCCGCTGACGCCGTCGAACGTGAAGGATGTGTTAAGCGATATCCGGGCAAAACTGAGTGCCTTTGTGACAGCGGGTAAACTTATCGGGGCAGAGTGCTGGTATGACGTGGTGGATAACGGCACAACGGATCTGCGTCAGGGGGTTGTGCGCATTCGCTACAAGTATACGCCGGTGCCACCGCTTGAAGATCTTGAGCTTCACCAGACGTTTACCGATGAATTCTTTGCGGGTGCATTTGCATCACTGGGAGGTGAGTAATGGCGGTACCAAACAAACTTCGCGTTTTCACGGTGTACATCGATGGCGAAAACAAGCTGGGGCGGGTGACGTCCTTCACGTCGCCTAAACTGACCCGAAAAACGGAGTCCTTCCGTGGTGCCGGGATGCCCGGCAGTGTTTCCGTCGACTTTGGTCTTGATGATGGTGCACTGGATCTCTCTTTTGCGGTAGGCGGCGCAGATGCCCACCTTTTCTCCCGTTATGCCGGGTCACTTGATGAAGTCCGTCTTCGCTTTTCCGGTGAGTACTATTCGGATGCGGATATCAGATATGTGGATATTGAGGTCCGTGGGCGCATCACTGAAATCGATATGGGGGAGGCGAAGCAGGGTGAAGACACTGAGCACAGTTATTCGATGAAAAACACCTGGTACAGACTGAGCGTGGATGATCGGGAAAAAATCGAATTTGATGTGCTGAATTTTATCTGGCGCATTGACGGTAAGGATGTGCTGCCGGATCGCACCCGCTCGATGCTGGGCTTCTGATTATTGTTTAACAGAGAACGGCGGGGATCCCGCCGTGGAGACTGAAAATGGATAAAGAAACGGAAATGACCACTGACACTGCCGTCAGTAACGGGGAGGCTTCCGCGGTGGCGGTTGCCGCTACGGCTGCACCTAAGAACGTGGTGAAGCTGACGGTGCCTGTTGTGCGCGGAGATGTGTCGTACAGTGAAATTAAAATCGGTCCGCTGGCGAATCAGGCCGGATCGCTGCGTGGGCTGTCTTTGCTTGCGCTTTATAATATGAACTGTGATGCCATGGTCACCTGGCTTGCGCGTGTGACAGAGCCAAAACTCAAGGAGGCCGAAATGTATGCCATGAATGTGGCGGATTTTACGGCGCTGAGCTCGGCGGCGGTTAATTTTTTCGCACCCTCGGGGTCGAATGCACCGGCACCGGAGAACACGGCAGAGCCGTAACCTGTCTTTGCTTTGACTGCATTGAAGATCCCGTTGCGGATATTGCTGTTATTTTTAACTGGCCGCCCGCAGAGATATTTGCAATGACGCCTGCAGAGGTGGTCGCCTGGCGTGAGCGGGCGGCTGCCAGAAGCGGAAGTCACAATCATGATGAATAATCTGCATATCAGGGTTGCTCTGGCGGCGGCAGACACCCTGACACAACCTCTCAGGCGCGCCCGCGAAACCGTGGGCGCGCTTTCTGATTCCCTCCGTGAAACTCAGGACTCCATCCGCTCGCTTGAACGGCAGAGTGAAGCCTTTGCTGCGGCACAGACTAAATTTGACGAAGCCACCCGGAAAATTGCCGCTGTTCAGCAGCAACTGAACCGTCTGCAGCAGGCGGAGCGTGAGGGTACCGTGCTCAGTGAACGGCAGCGTGAAATGATGGCTTCGCTGACCACCCGGCTTGAACGTCTGAACCGGGTGAGGGATGTACATCAGCGACGCCTGGAGGATTCACGCCGGGAGCTGGAGAGACACGGTATTGCCGCAGAGGGCAGCAGTCAGACCATACAGGCAGCCATTCGCCGGACGGCAGAGTATAACGAAGAGCTGGCGCGACAGCGGCAGGCGCTCGCACAGGTGACCCGTGCACAGCAACGCTATGAACAGGCGCAGGAGCGACTCGGGCGGATACGTAATGCCGGTGCGGCGGCACTGGCTGCCGGTGCAGCAGGACTTTACGCTGGCGGGCGTGCTGTTGCGCCGGTGATGGATCTCCAGCGTCATGGTGCCGTCATTGCGGCTCAGGCAGGAGAGGGCGCGTCAGATGCCGTGGGGTATACCGGGGTTATAAACCACATGGTTCATACCGGTATCACACCGGATGCACAACTGGCGGCTGAAGCTGTGGGTGCTGTCCGCTCCACTCTGGGTGGGCTGGGGGCGGTTAGTGAGAATGAACTGACCCGAATCACCCGAAAAATGCTGGATATGCAGGCCGTGATGGGGGGCGATATCCCGCAGCACATTCAGGCGGCTGCCATCATGATCAAAAACGGTCTTGCACGCAGCAGTGACGAGGCGGTTGATCTGATGGTGGCGGGCATGCAGCGCATGGGGCCGGTTATGCGCGATGAGCTGCCTGAGATCCTTCACGAGTATTCGACCCATTTTCGTAACATGGGGCTGACAGGGTCGGAAACCATGACGCTCCTTGCGGATATGGCGCAGCAGGGGAAGTTTGCGCTGGATAAAACCGGCGATGCCATCAAGGAGTTCAGTATTCGCGGCTCCGATATGTCAAAGGCGAGTGCTGAAGCGTATGCGCTTATCGGGCTGGATGCAGCCAGGATGTCATCGGCTGTAGCCAGTGGTGGAACGGCTGCACGGGCTGCGCTGCAGAAAACAGCCTCGGGTCTGTTGCAGATCGTCGATCCGGCTGAGCGGGCCAATGCGGCCATCGCACTTTTTGGTACACCGGTTGAAGATCTGTCTGTCGATCAAATCCCTGCCTTTCTTGGCGCGCTGGCGCGGGTGTCTGACCGTATGGCTGACGTGTCTGGTGTGGCGGACCGGATGGGGCAAACCCTGCGTGACAATCTGAGTGGTGATGTGGCGCGGCTTACCGGGACGTTCAGCGCGCTGAGAAGTGGGATTATCGGGGAGATTACGGACGATCTGCGTGGGCTTGTCCGGATGGCCACAGCGTGGGGTGAGCGTCTGCAGGCGTGGGTGAATGCGCATCCGGAACTGGTGCGAATGATTGCGCTGACGACGGGAGCGGTGCTGGCGTTAACCACAGCGATGGGGGCGTTGTCCGTTGCGGCCTGGATGGTTGTCGCACCGTTACTGAAACTGCGTCTGGGGCTTGCCCTGCTTCGCGCGATCCCGGCCGGACTCTCTGTTGCCGGTACGCTGTTTGGCGGACTGACGGGTGTGATTTCAGCCGTGGGGGCTGCGCTGGGGGCGCTGACCTGGCCGGTTGTGGTGGCGGTGGGAGCCCTGGTCGGTGGTGCTCTGCTGATCTGGCGCTACTGGGATCGGGTCAGGGCGTTTGTGAGCGGATTTATTGAAGGGGTACAGTCAGCACTGGCGCCCTTCATGGCGACAGCCTCCCGTTTTGCGCCGCTGCTGGATCTGGTTTCAGGGGCACTGTCCCGTATTCTGGGATGGTTTAAATCCCTGTTAACGCCAGTCTCCTCCACGCGTGATTTGCTTGAGCAGTGCACCTCTGCCGGGCAGACGTTCGGGAGCTCTCTGGCCGGTGCGTTAGCCACGGTTTTTTCGCCCCTGAAAGCTCTGATTGACGGTCTGGCGTGGGTGCTGGAAAAACTCGGTGTTCTGCCCGGTGAAGCTGAGCGGGTTAAGCGAAAACTGGATGAGGCCCGTAAAACGCCGGTGGCATGGGAGTGGGATCCGGAACAGAAAAAAATGGTTCAGAAGGCGTGGCACTGGTCGCCTCCTGGTGGGGCCAGTGTGCCTTCCGGCGCCTCCGGTACACAGCCTCCGCCGGTGGCGCTCCCTGCGGGGATAGCGCCGGACGGTAACCGTAACGTTCTCCGTCACCTGAAAGGCATTGAGGGGAATACCGGTGGTCTGCTGGCTGAAAACCGTAAACGTATCGGACCCGGAGATATTGTGTTTAAACATCTTCCACGGGCGCTGGCGGTCCGGGGGCAGTGGCATGAACCTGTCGTTGCGCCGTCTTCCGGCGGAATGCGCGCGCTGCCACAGGAGGAGATTCAGGTGCAGCAATGGCCGACGGCACGCCCGGCGCCACGAATGCACCAGCAGGAAACCTTCGCCAGCGCCTTTCAGGGGGAGATACATGTGCATCTTCACGGGGTGAGTTCGCATAATCCCCGGGAACTGGCGCGCATGGTTGGTGACGCTGTCAGGGCGGAAATGAACAGAATGGCACGTGCCGGAACCGGCAGCTTCCGCGATCGCGACTGAGGTGAAAAAGATGATGATGATTTATGGGATGTTTGTGTTTCAGTTAAGTACCCTGCCGCATCAGCAGGTGGAACAGAGTAAACGCTGGCGACACGTCAGTAATGAACGGGTTAACCGTTCATCCTCCTGGCAGTATATTGGCTCTGGTGAAGATCACATCACGATGTCCGGTGTGCTCTGTCCGGAAATCACCGGCGGGGAGGTGTCACTGACTGCCCTGAACACCCTGGCCTACACAGGATTACCCTGGCCACTGATTGATGGTGTCGGACAGATTTACGGGATGTATGTCATTACGGAAATCAGGACCACCCGTCAGGAGCTGGATCGCTATGGCATGGCCCGCAAAATTGAGTTCACTGTCAGCTTTCAGCGATGCAATGAAGATCTGCGTGAGCGTCTTCAGTCGGGCTCGGTGGGTGATCTGATGGCAGGATTAAAAAACAGCGCGTCGTCGGCCCTGTCGTCGGCGTCCTCTGCGCTGTCTGGTCTCATGTTGTGAAGGTCACTGTTCAGGCTTCGGCTTCTTTTCCCCAGCCAACCTTATAGTCCAGAATCGCCGCCGTATCGTTCAGGGCGGCGATCTCTTTTTTCATGTTACGCTGGCGAATGTGAATTTCCATCCCTTTGGCAAACAGGGCTTTTGCGGCTGCATCGCTGAGGGCAATCAGCTCATCAGCAGAAACAGGAACATCGTTGTTCTGTGCATCAGTCCAGAAAAAATCCAGCGGCAGGATCCCCGCTTTTGCGGCAGCAACGGAAGGCTCAAGGCGGGCCTGCGTTGACTTCCCGTAGTCCCATTTCCTGCCGTTATGTTCAAAGGTGTAACTCGCCGCTTCCATCGCATTACGCCAGGCGTTGATTTCGTCGTTTTTCAGGCGTCTGGCGTTTTCCCTGTCAGTGTCGTTTTCCTGGTATTCAGATACAGGGCCGTGATTTCCTGCTTTCAGTTCGCCCCAGAGTTTTTTGCCGTGTGGCGAGTTGTCATATTCGGTTGCCGTATAGGGCAGCCAGCTCTCCTCCCCTTCAAACTGGATCTCACAGTCGATAGTGCCGTCACGGTTATAAGCGGCATTTCTTGCTGATTTGATTGTGTGCATGAGTCTCTCCGTCAGGCAATGCGCTCAAATATTCCGATTCCTGCGCCTGCATAAATGTCAGCGCAGGCCCGCCACGTGCCCGGTGGCCTGCGGTTTGTGTTCCAGTTTTGCATGGATTCACGGGGGCCGAAGTTGCCTTCGGAATGAGTCAGGCTTATCAGTCTGAGTTTACTGCCCGGGCGGGTGTTTCCGGCCGTTATATCAATTTTGGCTGGCCACTCCCCTTCGGCATCCGTTGCCGCCAGAATAAAGCTGCCCACATCCCAGAGTGTCCGCTGTGTTTTTGCCTGTGCAGCCTCCAGTGCTTGCCGTGCTTTCTGCCCGGCGTTTTCTGCTGCCGTCATGGCCGTCTTCACAGCTTTTGGTGTGGCAGCCAGCACTTCACTGTCACTGTCCGTTGCGCTGCTTAGCTGAACAATACCTCGCTCTGTCAGGGAGGCATCGCCGGTCTGCGTGAGGGGGAGTATGGCAACCTCCTTCCATTCAGACCATGGCCCGTTGCCGGTGAAGTTACCTGTCACTGTCCGGATAAATTTTCGTGGTGGATTCCAGGCGGTGTATTCCTGCTGGCAGAATCCCCATGCGCCCATCCTGATGGATAATGATCCGGCTGATGTTACCGGGTAGTGATGTGCTGTAGTGGCGCCGTTGTTGTTGGGCTGATAGTAGTCACCATGATGTTCAGGTCTCCCCAGTGTATTCAGATCCACGGCGAGGGGGGCTGTTGGTCTTGTTACTGTCAGCGCCTTAAGTGCTTTTATTGCTTTGGGTGTGGCTGCCCGGGTTTCATCATCACTGTCGGTTTCACTACTGAGCTGAGTAAATCCTTTACTGGTGGTTGTGGCATCCGGGTGTTTACCGTTTTGTTCATGCTGCTTTATCATTTCTGCCACGCCAGCCTGTGTTGCCATGGTGGTTGATGAGTCGGCTGTCAGATTTACAGAGGCTTCGTTGCTCAGCAGAATCACCATGCGGAATACCTGTTCTCTGCCTGAGCCCTCATCAAGCTGCGGTTTGTAACCTTCCGCAACATTACCTACGGCGATGAGTGTGCCTTTGCTGTCAAACAGACCGATTTCGCGGATCCAGAATCCTCCTTCATTCGCAGGAATGATCACTTCGGCGGTTAAAAAACTGGTGTTTTCCGCGTCACGGCTGACCCTGCTGACCTCGCCCCGCCAGACCTCTTTAACGAGAGCGGTTTGCGTGGCCAGTGGTTCTGTGGGTTTACCGTTACCGTCTCCGACGGCGATATGTGTCAGCGTGATCTTTTCTCCATCCGGTAACACCGCAGCTGCGAGGGCTGCTGTGCCGGCATTTGTGATAATGGTTTTGTATTTTGCGGCCATCATTACTCCTTGTCCGGTCTGATGGTTACTGTGATGCCTTCATAGGTGACTCCACCCGGGTGGATGTCACCACTGACTGACAGCGGGCTTGTCAGTTCTGCTGCCGGATATACCACGATGGTTTCCCCGGTCAGCGTGGCCCCGGTTATGCGGGATACACCCCGTGCAACGTAGGTCATTTTCATGGCGGCAAGGTGTCGGCTTACCGGGCGAACGGTGGTAATCATTCGCTCCATCTCCTGCCGGGTTTCCTCTGTCAGTCCGCGCTCCGATATGTCAATATCCAGCCTGAATGACCCCGGCGGATCGTTGTTCTCCCACCATTCTGTAATACTCAGTATCGCGCCGAAGGGCTCCACAGCCCGACGCATGGCGCTGATGGTGCCTTTGTGGCGGTGAATATGCCACGAGTCACGGATGATCTGACGACGTGCCTCTTCACTCCATGTTTCATCCCAGCGGTCAACGGAAAGCGCCCAGGCAAGCCATGGCAGCAGATGGGCTGGGCAGGTGTCGGGGTTCCAGAGGGTGTTGATATGGATCGGCAGCTCTGACAGGCGCTGAGCGCCCTGTTCCGAATGATGCAGGAAGGAGGGCGATGATGGCGGCAGCAGTCGGTTATTCATCGGTGCCACCTGCAGAGATGTTCCGGGATGTGCAGCGGGCTGACTGGGTGTTACTGATCACCACATTCTGCGCTGGTTTCTTCAGCTCGACTCGCTGAACGCCCGGTACGTGTAGCGTTGCCATAATGGCAGAGCGGGCCACATCACGCCCTATGGCATTCTGAGTCTTCAGCCATGTGTCAAGTGCATCTCTGGCGGCGGCAAGAATGGGTTCAGATTCCGGGCCAGGATAAAAATAGAGTACGGCCTCAATATCGTAACTGACGATGGTCGCACTCTGTACCGTGAGTCTGTCGGCCAGGGGGCGCACAGTTTCATCATTGAGAGCCCGGCTGACGGTCGCGATTAATTCCGGTGACGCTGTGCCGTCTCCTTCCGTTGAGAGAATGGAGACAATGACCGTCGCAGGTGACGGACTGGTTGCCCGTGCATCGGCAACAAGACCGCTGGCACTGCGGGCAAAATATTCATATGCAGCAGAGGGGCCTGCGACGCTGAAACCTTCAAATCCGGATTGTGCCCGCAGACGGAACGCGCTGTCGCTCTCCATGATGGCAGCTTCTGTATCAGTAGCAGGTTTCAGTTCAAGGCGTTTCGCATTCACGATAGCGGCGAGATTATCCAGGTCTGTGGATACGGCATGGCTGAGCATGCACCCCGCCGCTGCATCGTTGATCCGCTGACGGAGCAGCATTTCGCGAAAGGCGATGGCCTGAGCAATGATGTTGAGTGGCTCTGATTCCAGCGCAATGGCTGCGCTGACGGCACTGCGCATGTTTTCAGGGAAGGCATCAATCATAAAGGCCTTCACGTCTTTCAGTATGCTCTCATAATCCAGTGATTCAATGATCTGCGGACGTGGTAACTGAGACAGGTCAATTGTCGGCATTACTCCCCCTCAGCGGAATGCTCATCTGTACGGGCTGCATTGTGCGGGTGAGCACGCCTGAGATGGCCAGCAGAGCGCGTCCGTCAGGCAGCCAGGCGATATCCACCCGGTTAATGGCGATCCGGGGCTCCCACTGTGCGAGCGCCATAACCACCGCGCTCATGCACTGCAGACGCGTCACGTCGTTTTGTGGCGCATCGAGCAGTTCAGGTAACAGGCTGCCATACTCTCTTCGCATGATGCGACTGCCGCGCGGGGTGGTCAGAATATTGTTTACAGAGTGGCGGAGGTGTTCTGTGTCACTGATGCATCCGCTACCATGCGGGTTCATGCCTGTGCATACCGGTGTCATTTCGGCCCCCCTGTCATGCTTCCGCCGGACTGAACACCGTTATGAACGTGCGTATGCACGGTAACACCATTTGAGCGTAAGTTTCCGTTACTGTGTGTGATATCCCCTTTCATGGTGCCACCGTCAGTCAGTTCAAACGTCCTGGCCTTCAGATGTTTTGTGCACTCTACGGCCGGTGTGTCCAGGGTAATACGTGTTTCCGCAGAGATCTCTGCGGTTTTGATTCCTTTCACCGTCAGCGCGCCTTTTTCTGCGTCATAGCGTATCTCGGCACCGTCAGGTGCAAGGAGTATCACTTCATTCTGTTTTGTGCCGGGCGCCGGGTGTTCTTCGCTGTAGAGACTGCCAGCCACAACGGCCATTTCAGGACTGCCGCCCGGGCAGAGCAACAGCACCTGTTCACCGGGGGAGGGGGGCAGCCAGATTTTAAACGCCCCGGCGCGTGTGCAGTTCCAGCGGAGCCAGTCCGTTGTCAGTCCGCCGCTGGTAGCGCGAATGCGCCAGTTTTTCAGATCCACCTCCGAAACGACGCCGGTGCGGACCATGTTTTCCAGCAGTCGCATGATTTCAGCATTCAACGGGTGTTTCTCCACAGGTTGTTGATAATGATTTCCGTCACTTTCTGTCTGTCGGCTTCACTGAATCCCAGCAGTTCGCGTTGCGGATAGCGGACGGCATTACCGGCAGAGACCAGTGACACTTCGCCGAACTGATGAACGCGGGCAATGCGGGCTGCGCGGCCTTCAAATCCCACGCTGACGCCGCCGGGATCGGTTTTTACCTTCAGAAAGCGGTTTGTCCGAAGCTGCTCAAACATGGGTGGACGCTTAATGGCGCTCTGCGTTCGCCTGCGGGTGTCAATTTCCAGGTATTCTTCAATATCGGCTTTGTGGAACGAGCGTATTCCCCGGCGCTCCGTGTCGTAACCGGTGATCATGGGGCCGTACCGGCCGGTTGTTGTCCGCCAGTTTTTCAGTCGTCTCACCTGAGTGCCGTTCCAGATGAACACCACACCTGCCTGGACACGGAATACACGTTTTTTACGGGCGGGCCACCGGTTACCGTCCGGTGATTGTTGCGAACGTATACGCTTTTGTTGCGCGGCGCGGACAGCCTGACCGACAGCACGTGCTGTTTTGTTTATACCGGCAGCGGACAGACCACTGAGGATCTCCTGAAAGAGACCGTCCAGTCTGTGCAGGTCATCCGGAGCCATCATTCTGACCCCATGTGACATCTTCGAGGGTGACGCGCCATGCTTCCAGGGCCCGGCTGACAGGCGGCTCTCCGATGTGTTCTGCGTGAACAGTGCCATCATCATTACGGCGGATAATCACCCGCTCCCATACCGGGATTTCCAGCAGGATATCGGTGCTGTCGTCGTCATTGATGGCAACAGAAAATTTGATATCCCTGTTTTTCTCCGGATTAAGCAGGAGATCAGGCTGATTGCGGTACAGCCAGCGCATCAGCGGCACCATCAGTTCATCGAGATCCTGCGTGAAGTCCATGACAAAGATCCCAAGCGTGTAACGGTAAAGATATGAGGGGGATTCGCCGGTCGTCTCAATGCCTCCGTTATTCACATACACAGTGAATTTCTCCGGGTTGGCGCGACACCATGGGCAGGCGTCAGTCATGGCGTCGCGCAGGGTGTTAATTTTCAGCATGCCCCCTCCTGTGTGTTATGGCATGTTCTGGTTGTTCTGTTGTGCAGACTTCTGACTGATTTTTTCAGCGGCGCGCTCGTCAATTTTTCGCTGAAAATAATTTCTGATAACACTGTAACCGCCGCTGATCAGATACAGCGCGCAGACGGCAGTACATAAATACAGCATGATCTGATGAATGAATAACATAATCACCTCACACAAATGATTGACATAACGATGTCTGGCGTTTTAAAAAAAATGAATAACAATAATAAACACTCTCCATAATTCCTCTTGCGCTCCCGTCAGGTATCTTTTCCTCTCAGTCTTGCCTGCCGGGAGCCTCTTTTTTCTTATGCGGCGTTGCTGTTATTGATATCCACCGTCACATACTCAATCAGCACGGGGTAGGTGTCCTTGTTACTGGTGATATCCGTGATCAGCAGTTTGTCGTTATCCAGTCCTGCCGCCGGGCATTTCGCCAGATTAAAGGCCGCCTGGGTCTGACCGTTGATGACCGGTGTCACGCTGATGCTGTTATTTCCGGCAAACCGGAACACCACGTTGTGCCAGTTATGATTAAATGCCCCGAAGGTTCCCAGTTTTGCATTCTGTTGTTTGTGCTGCATCAGATTCAGGTTTGCGCTGTCGCTCTGGATGAAGAAGGCGGCCAGCATATCGTTTCCTGCGCTGCCTTCCAGAACAACGTTTTCAGGTAGCTGAGAAACCGGCCAGTGCAGAGCCATGGCGAAGCGGTTTTCTGCCAGCTGAACACCTTCCGGGATTTTGAAACGAAAGGCAATTTCCCCGCCTTTCTGAAGTAATTCAGCTGCTTTACTTGCAGGCACATCGTGGGCGATTTTCCAGGCTGTTTGTTGCCCCTGGACTTTTTCCACTCGCATGGCTTTACCGCTCTGAGCAGCAGAGTCATTTACGACGGAGGCTTTTCCATCTGCCCCTGTCCAGCCCTGTTCTTTCAGTTTCCCTTCCTGTGCGTCTGCGCGATAAGCGACGGCCGTTGTTCTTGCCGGTGATGACTGCGTACCTGCGCCCGGCTGAGGTGCAGGTGTGTAGGGCTGCGGGCTTTCCGTGGTGGTGCTGTCTGAACCGGCCGTGGCGGGAGGTACTGCGACCACGCTGAACGGTGCGGGTGCACCTTTCAGGAAGGCGACGGTCTTCCCGGCATGCATCAGGATCGCCGTTGCCAGGCGGTCAGAAATAATGCCGCGGCGGGCCCATGAACTGAAATGCGTGGCGCGATCTGAAGAGGTCCAGTTTCCGTTACTACGGGATGCAGCACCGTAATAACCGGCTTCTGCCAGGTCAGGATCTTCGGCAGGCAGGTTTGTTGGCGTGTTAGCACCTTTCTCATCGGTCATCAGGGGCACAAAATAAATTTTTTGCGCTTCTTTGTTCTGATATGCACCGTAAACCACCGGGTACTGAGAGGTATATTGTTGTTTCCAGATATAGGTGGTATCGCCGCAAATCCAGGGAACAAGTGATGCGTTGCCTCCGGTGCACTGTGCAGCATATGCGCTGAGATCGGCGCGGAACTGATTCACCATGTTCAGGAATAATTGCGGGTGCTGTGCGTATGTTGCTGATTTCAGATCAAACTCTCCCAGCATCCAGACCACGGATAACAGGACGTTTTTGGGGTTTTTATCCAGCGCGGCTTTTGTACGGGTAAGCAGATCGTTATACAGCGGTTTGCCGACGCCCCACAGGGATGATTCGGCCGTTGCTCCTGAAGATTCACTGAATGCCCCCTCAGCGCCGGAAGTAAGCGCTGACCCTCCACGACAGCAAGGTACCAGGAGGATCCCTGCATTTTTCGGGATAAACGCCAGTAATTTTTTGGCAATATGTAAACCCTGTCCGACGCAGCCATACTGACCTTTTGACAGATCGGCGTTCGGATGATTAAGGCTGCTCATATCCTGTACATCATGGAGACAGTGATCTGCCGGAATAATATCGTTATAGGTACATGCAGCGCCGCCCGGTGTTACCGTACTGCGACGCGCTAACTGTTTAATTCGTGGATCAGGACTGTCGAATGTATCGGGTAATGGCAGCCCCTCACCGTATGCCATGCCATTGGACTGACCAGCCAGTGGCACCACATAATAAAACTCTGGCTCAGTTGTGTGTCCAGTGTCGTATCCGTCGGTAGTGCCCGGTACGGGGTTTTCCTCGCCTTTTGGTACCGGAATGGCTGATGGCAGGTCTCTGTCAGTGACCAGTGCCTGCATCAGGTAAAATGGTGCTCCCGGCTCTGATGCTGAGACAGGTCCCCCAAGAAGTCCCCATCCTTCCCTGAGCATGGGCGCAAGTTTTTCGGCAAGTTCCTTGTTCGTCATTGCCGTCACAAGCTGATAATGTTTCGGTACCATAGTGACTCCGTTATTTTTCATGAGTGTTCATTCGTGCTGTCCGCTGCCGCTCCAGCCCGGCAATGGCGGCTTTATCGGCATTACAACTGTCCAGGGCATCTACCAGTCGGTCTCCCCAGTCAGCCACATCAGCCCATATCATGTGTTGCGGCAGCACCGGTACCGGTGTCTGTCTGGTCAGACTTTCCGGCACGCTCCCGCAAATGACGCCGGTTTTCAGCGGCGCTGGCGTGTTGTTGCAGGCTGTCAGCAACATCAGCAGGGGGAGAAGTGCGTGCGCACTCATCCGCCTGTAAGTTTTTCCGCATCGTTTCACGTCGTTCTTCCCCTCTGGCTGCACGCTCCTGATCTTCGCGCCGGATAGCGGCCAGCGCTGACTGTGTCTCCGCCGTGGCCTTAAGCAACTCCCGGACGGTCGTATTGCTCTCTTTCACGGCTTTTTCCAGCGCTTCATAACGGGTGCTCTCCTGACCTGAGCGATAGGCCCGGATGACCACCATTGCCTGCAGCGAAATGGTCAGCAGCAGCGCACAAAGGATAATGTTCAGTTTCATGGCTGCGCTCCCGCGTCTTTCAGGCACCAGTTCTTAAAATCATTCCGGCGGTTAACCAGTCCCTGCGTGCGCGTTCCGCCACTGTTCACAAAATCTGTCAGCCGGTAACACATGAGGCGCCATTGCCGTGTCTGCGCGTGTTTCCAGATGGTGGTGCGTTGCGGCGTGCCGTTTTTGTTTTTAAACCACATCAGATTCCGGCAGCCCAGGTTAAAGGCGGCGTCCGTCATGGCTTCGAATGCAGACTGCGGCATCTGCTGCCCCCTGAAATTCTGTGTGATGCAGTTCTCAGCGCGGCGCATATCGTTGATCCACCGCCCGGCCACTTCCTCCTGTGTGTACAGGCGGTTTTCCACGTTACCGGTGGATCCGCATCCGACCGTACCGACCCCCACCAGATCACGGTAGGGTCGGGCCCGGCACTCCTCCCATGTGGCAATTTTGATTTGTGCCTCGCGGGAGGTTCTCAGTTCTCCGGGAGCCAGGGAGATCCCCAGCGCCACAATGGCGGCCACGGCGTAACGCTTAGGTCCGGCCATCGTGCTCATCCTGCTTCAGAAGCATCATTGCCCGGCGCTCTGCGTCGTTCAGCTCCCTTCCTTCTGACTGCATAAGGATTTTTTCAATCAGTTCGTTGCGCCTTGCCTGGGCGATCTCCATCCTGCGGCGGTGAAGCCAGGCACGAAGCAGTGACAGCGTTCCCAGCACAAAACCGGCCACGGCAATTTTTTCGCTCAGCGTCATCACGCCGATACCGGCTGTCGTCACTGACGCCCAGAACGTGATGTGATCACAAAGCCGCTGAAACATTCTCACCCCCACAACTGGATCATTTCACGCCGGGTCTGCCCCTGCAGCTCCGGCAGCTCCACTTCCTGTCCGGCATGCAGAAACATGACGGCTGAAATCCCCGGATTGGCGGCCAGTACCGCCTCAGTCACCCCCTGCGTGGTGCCGTAATGGCGCTGACAGAGTAAATCGACGGTGTCACCGTCCAGAGCCATTACTTTCATCAGACCAGCTCCGCATAAATGCGGGTGACACCGCGTATGTCTGATATTGCCCAGCGGGCATCCCGCCACAAATCCTCAACCTGCATGTCCAGCGCGTCAGCCCTGCGGTCGCCTTTATCGGTGGTATCCACATCCCGGGTGCGCTCCAGTACAAACGCGCGGGTGAGTGCGAAAACGGCCCTGCGGTAGCGGTGGACGTGTACACTCTCTCCGTTCACCTGCGTGGCCGGAACGTCAGCCAGTGAGGCCGCGCCTTCAGCCATCCGCTCACGTTTCCAGAGCTCCAGTTCGGCGATCACATGGGCGACCGCTTCCGTTGCTGCATGTAACAGACGGGTTGTTGTTGTCCTCCCCGGAATGCGGGAAGCCAGGCGAATTTCATGCAGTGAGATCGCCGGCCAGAAGTCACCCGCGCTCACCATGGCGTCGCCGTCATCGGTGTCGGTGGTATCTGTGTCAGCGCTGTTCACGCGGGGTCTGGCTATCAGACTCATGCCTGTCTCCGTAAAAATCAGGCGGTGGGCAACCGGTAAAAAGAACGCGAAGCCTGTTCAGATCACCGGTTGCGCCGCCTGCCGACGAGGTGCGGTTCGTTAAATCAGTTTGTTTTGCGCGCGGCTTTTTTCTGGCTGGCAGCGCTTTTCTTTTTTGCGCTGCTCTTTTTCCCGCCGGTGGTGGTTTTCCTGCCCGTTGTGGATGCAGGCACTACCTGATTTCCGTCTGCCAGTTTCCTGACCGCGCGCTCCAGCGTGGCAATTTCACGCTTCACTCCCGAAGCCGGATTGATCCGCATGGCTTCACGTAACAGGCTCAGCGACAGACGCAGATCATCGGGAGAGGAGGAGGCGCGGCGGGAAAATGCGCGTGCCTTGTGCAGTTTTGACCTGACCTGGTCCGGCATATCCTGCTCACTGACCAGGTGGTTCAGCTCATCAAGCATGGCGGTGTACACAGACAAATCCGCCTCGCTGTCCGTTGTGGCCTGCGTCAGAACGGCGTCAGTAATCTCTTCAGCCAGTACCGTGGCGGCGTCACGGCCAAAGTTATCCGGCAGCGCCAGACCATGGCGGATCACGTACTCCCCGATACGCAGTGCCAGCGGGTAGTCACGGCAGTCAATGGCCCACACCATCATGGTGGTGATGACCTCATCCTGGCGTCCGCTGTCTCCTGCCAGGGTGCCTTCAATCCACCCTTCAAAGTCAGGCAACAGATGTTTTTTAAGCTCTGCCCTGGCGACGTTTGACTGAATACCCTTCAGCTGCATCTGTGCCAGCCTTAACTGGTGAAGGACCTGTTCATGTGCGGTTCTTTCCCGTTGTGTTTCCCGGGCGTTCATGGTCACCCGGTTGCGGGCCACCGCCTGTTGCACATAGCGTTGTGCCGGTGTCAGCATTTCTCAGCTCCTGTTAACGGGCGCGGCGCGCCCGTCCGGGTTATGCTTCGGGTTGCGGCTGTCCGCTTTCGGCGTTGTTGTCCGGATCTTCACCTGCGAAGGTGATCCCCTCAATCAGCGCGCATTTTCCGTAGTCTTCCACCACGTAGCAGTCATTCATGGACTGGTAAGTCGCGATACGGTTGTATTCCGGCTCCTCGCGAATGAAACGGCGCAGTGAGCCTTTCTGGAAGTAGATCGACAGGTTTTTCAGCGACGTGATGAGCATGGCGTCTTTCGGGAAGTACGGCGCAAGATACGTCTGAAGACCACCGACGGTACGGGACGCCACAATCAGCTGCCCGGCAACAAGCTCAGTGTTCGGGTTGGTGGTGCTGATGGCGTTAATCATGGGAAGACGCAGTGTATTGAACAGATCCCGCCCCATCAGTACGACCAGATCCGGTGCGTCCTTATGCCATTCATCCAGCACGGATGAGCGGATGTCGTGCACCATGGCATCCGGGTTACCATAGTCACCTTTTGCCACCAGTTTGTTTTCATCATCGCGACGGGTCAGGGTCATCCCTTTAACCACGCGGGTGGCAGCCTTGTCGCGGATGTGTTTCAGCCAGCCCGGGTTGACGTCCTGCAGGAGAGGGTTAGTGGCACGATCGGAAATCAGCGCGTGTGACTCCCCGTTGAAACCAATCATGATTCGATCCAGGGCTACCTGGCGGGTGATTTGCGCGCTCAGCAGTTGCTGAAAGTTTTTCTGGCTGCTCCATGCGTCAATCTGTGCGTAGCTGATGAAGGTATCGTAGTTCACCTGCTCGCAGCGGTAACGGCGTGCATCCAGATCAGCAACTGATGCAGGATTGCGGCGTTTCACTCCGTCGCTCGTTGCGTTCGTGCTGGCAATGGGGCCGCTGGTGTCAATCAGGACTTTTTCACCTTCCTGGTCATCCACACCGATAAAATTGATTTCCTGTAACAGTCCGGCGCTTTCCTTGATGGCGTTCTCCATCTTCTGCTGAATGGATGGATCCACGCTGAAGGTTTTACCCAGGCGCTCTGTTGTGATACCAGCCAGCGATGCCTGCTGAATCATATAGCGTTCCAGACTGTCACGTCCTTCACGGGAAAGGGATAAACGGGCCATAAATTACTCTTCTCCTGTCAGAATTCAGCCAGTGTCTGGTCAGTGCCGCCAGCGGAAGTAAAACGCTGCTGTGGATCGGCATCCTGGTTTCTCAGTTGCGCTTTCAGTGCTGCAAGCTCGTGACTGAGCTCATCCAGCGCCGTTTTGTCGAGGGCATGTTTCTGCTCCAGAGTGCTGAAACGGTCGATAAGATCTGCATGATCGGATGCGATGTTTTCCACAACGTCGCGCAGCTGGCTGAACTGCTCGCCATCCGCTGTGCGTGTTTTGCTGATGAGTGCCATGACGCGGCTGAACCACTGACGGCTCTCTTCCGTTCGCTGTTCTGTGGTGGTAAGCATCTCTGCTTCCATGGCGACGGTGAACATGGGGGGTTCTGTTGTGCACTTACTGAACTGCATGATGCTGGCGCGTTGCTGTGCGGCAAACTCCAGGCGTTCAGTGCCCAGACTTGCTGGCGTGTCGGTCATTGCCAGACCCACAATGTAAGGCCCCTTGACGGCGTCCAGCTCAGGCAACATCTCAATGCTCGAATACACTTTTTTCCCGTCAGCAATCATGTTTTTCATGCGGTCGGTGGGTTCAATTTCGGCATATAACGCTGTACGCCCTGCCAGTTTCCCTTCGGTGATTTCATCAGTTGACAGAGCGATCAGATCACCCACTGCGCAGAGTTCACTGGATGGCCACATCGAAAGGACGTGCTCAATGTTCACCCGGGAGGCGTAAACGGACGGGTCATAGTTTTCTGCGGCCTGACGCAGCATTTCACCAGAAATTTCACGTCCGTCGATGGTTGAACCGGAAACGGCAACGCGAAATTTTTTGCGCTCTGGCGTGTTTTTGCTTCCCATGGAAATTCTCCATAACCTGGTCGTTTTTCCCATGATGGCGGCAGATAACGGTGTGTCTCAAGGTGCTTAAGTTGTATGGCGACGGGGACAACGCGGGCTGGTATCAGGCGGTATTGCTGAGGCTTAATCTTGCCCTGTTAATGTCAGGGGGTGCAATGATCCAGGATGTCTTTATTCGTATGCGGGCGAAACAGCTTTACTGGCAGGGGTATACCCCGGCGGATATCGCTCAGCTGATGGGAATAAACCAGAACACGATTTATTCGTGGAAAAAACGCGATGAGTGGGATGCCACTCCCCCGATCCAGCGGGTCACCCAGTCCATTGATGCACGCCTGATACAGCTCACCGCCAAACCGGATAAAAGCGGCGGTGACTTTAAGGAAATTGACCTGCTGACGCGCCAGCTGAAAAAACTGAATGACGGTCAGGGAGAACAGGCTGTTTCCGGTAAGAAGCCCCGCAGGCGCAAACTGAAAAATCACTTCACCGAAGAGCAGATTGTCGCACTCAGGGAAAAAATCCTGCCGTCACTGGCCTGGCATCAGCGCGAATGGTACGACAACCGCCATCACCGCAACCGCATGATCCTGAAGTCGCGTCAGATTGGTGCGACCTGGTATTTTGCGCGCGAAGCACTCCTTGATGCACTGCGTGATGATGTCTCCGCCGGGTACCAGCGCAACCAGATATTTTTGTCCGCATCCCGTCGCCAGGCGTATCAGTTCAAACACTTTATTCAGCAGGCGGCGCTGGAAGTTGATGTCGAACTGAAAGGGGGTGACAAGATTGTTTTGTCTAACGGTGCAGAGCTTCACTTCCTTGGCACATCGGCAGCAACCGCTCAGTCGTATACCGGACACCTTAAATTTGATGAATTTTTCTGGGTCAGTAACTTTGTGGAACTCAGGAAGGTTGCTGGGGCAATGGCGACACTGGAAGGGCTTACGCGAACCTACTTTTCAACACCGTCAGGTGAAACACATGAGGCGTATCAGTTCTGGACGGGGGACCGCTGGAACAGCGAACAGCCACGCTCAAAACGCAGTGAGTTTGATGTTTCACATGCGCATCTGAAGGGGGGCGTGCTCTTTCCTGACGAAACATGGCGGCAGATTGTCACTATTGAGGATGCTGTCGCTAACGGATGGCGGTACACCAATATTGGTGTTATTCGCGGCGAAAATACAGAAAGTGAATTTCGTAATCTGTACATGTGCGAATTTGTCCGTGATGGTGAGGCAGCCTTCAGCCTGAGTGCGCTCACCGGCTGCGGTGTTGACGGCTATGACGAATGGCCTGACTGGAAACCTTTTGCTGCCCGCCCTATGGGGGTGAGGGAGGTCTGGCTTGGGTATGACGCCAACGGCAGCAGCGGGAAGGGGGACTGCGGGGCACTGTCGGTGTGCGTGCCGCCCCTTGTTGCCGGTGGGCGTTTTCGCACGGTGGAAACTGTCAGGGTTCAGGGGATGGAGTTTGAACAGCAGGCCGCACTGATTGAGGAATACACCCAAAAATATAACGTGAAACATATCGGCATTGATGTGACCGGCGGGAACGGGGAGGGGGTTTATCAGATTGTGAAAAAGTTTTTCCCGATGGCCGTACCGTACAACTTCAATATCGCCTCCAAGCGGGCACTGGTCATGAAAATGCTTCAGGTGGTGCGTGCCGGACGCTGGGAGTATGACCGCAGTGAACGTGACCTGATCCAGGCATTCGCATCGGTGCGAAAAATACAGACACCCGGCGGCTATATCACCTACGACACCGACCGCTCCCGTGGCGTCAGCCATGGTGACCTCGCCTGGGCAACCATGCTTGCTGTTATCAATGAGCCAATTGGTGCGGAGCGTGAGGATAATCGCGGCTTTGCAATGGAGTTCTGAACACAATGAGTAAACGCAAAAAATACACCGGAAAGCGGGGGCAGGATTCGCTACACGATGCACTGAAATCAACGCCTGCACTCAGCGCATTCACCTTTGATGGGCCCTATGAAGTCAGCCACATGGATCTCCTGGATAACATGTCATGTGCAGATAACGGGCGCTACTTTGATACCCCCATGGACTGGAACGCTATCGCCCGTGCATCCCGTCGTGCGTCCTGGCATCAGTCGGCTTTGTACTTCAAGCGCAACGCCCTGAACGGGTGCTTTGTTCCTCACCCTCTGCTGTCCCGCCAGGCGTTTTCAGCCTTTGCGCTCGACTGGTTTGTGTTTGGTAATGCCTATCTTGAAGTGCGGCGTAACAGGCTGGGGGAACCACTCCTGCTTCGCCCGGCACTGGCAAAATATACACGCAGGGGAAGTGACCTGGATACCTACTGGTATCTCAACGACGACGGTACGGAGTTCAGTTTCAGGAAAGGGACTGTGTGCCACGTGCTTAATCCTGATATTAATCAGGAGATCTACGGGATGCCGGAATATATCGGCGGGTTGCTGTCTGTCAGCCTGTCAAACTCAGCGGATACATTCCGCAAGCTCTACTACGATAACGGCTCGCATGCCGGGTGTATTATCTATGTAGGCACACCTCAGGCGAATGCGGAAAGTGTCGAGGCCATTAAAAAAACGCTTACGGATTCCCGTGGTCGCGGGGCGTTTAAAAACCTGTTTCTTCATGCGCCGGGTGGTGGCAAGGATGGTGTGCAAATACTGCCGTTCCAGCAGATAACCGCAAAGGATGAATTCCTGAACATCAAGGGGAGCGCCCGCGACGATATCCTTGCTGCCCATCGTGTACCACCTCAACTGATGGGGGCAATGCCTGACGGGAATGCGGCGTTTGGTGACGTTGAGAAAGCGGCGAGGGTGTTTTTCATCAACGAGTTGCAACCTGTCATGGAGGCCATGAAGCATGTCAATGAATGGCTTGGCGTTGAGGTGATGCGCTTTAACCCCTATGCCCTGCTTCTGGATAACGCCAGCTGACGCGCTTCGCTTGTCTGCTGCTTCGCCGGGGCATAAAAAATTTATGCCCCGACTCTCCAGCTCTCTTAACGGAATGCGGATGGCGTTCTTCTTTGCAGCTTGCTGATAATATGCATCTTCATACTGTTTACTATCGGCAGCCATTCCCTGTCACCGTCTCCGTTGATGACCACGCGAATGGAGGTATCATCTTCCACGCGAACCCGAAGAGATACACCGTCTTTTCCGACGGAATGTAACTCCATTGCCAGGACTATGTTTACCGACTCTCCTTCATCGTGTGAGTCAACCCATGTTCTTACAGCCATCCGGAATATGTTATCTGTGTCGGTTGCAATCATATTTACCGGAAATGGCCTGAAGTCCCGATCGTTTCTGCACGGAAACCCCGTATCAACGTAACGATGATGCTCGCCGTCTTTGTCTTCCCATGTCTCTGAAGGCAATTCCAGCCACTGCTCATAAAAAGCAACCAGCTTTTCAGCCTGATTGCGCAGAATCCCTGTAACCTCCCGCCTCGCGTCCCGGCTCTTTTTGTTTGCCAGGTACAAATCGCGAAAATGGCTCATGTCGCTCTCCTTTGGTCTGTTTATGCCAGCCTGTATTCTGCGCTCACCTCATATTGTGCGCAAGTTTTCACCCGTGAATGACTGATACTTTAAATTCTATTAACTTTATGATTTCAGTGATTTTTGTCTCTCTTTTTTATCCCGTTCGTCACGTCCGTTTCCCTCCCGATCTCCGACCTCGCCAGACGCAATCAGACGCATTCTGACGGCCTGTTTCCCTGACCATGTTTTGATGTGGTTTTTCAAAACTGACTTTACTGCGTGCGTATCACGCGCCATACGACCCCAAATAAAGCAACCCGCCTTCCATCCCTCAATTCGGGCGCCCTTCCCTCGTCGCCTGCGCGCTGCAATTGCCTCGTTTTTCGTGCACCGTGCAAACCGGCCTCAGCCAGCGCCGTTACCGGGCGGAATGGGGAAAAAGTACATTAGAAAAATTGTGCAATTTCGTGCGCTTTTGTGCAGTTTTGATCTTGCGATTTTTTGTGGCAGGTGGTGATGATATTCATCTGTCTGAATCAGTGGGAGACTGCCGGGTGAGAACTGTGAAAAATTACTCATATCCTTATTTAACTTTTGTCACGCTTTCTGTTTTGGGGGGGATTTTTCTTTTTATTTGGTGGCGAAACGATGTTTACAGAATTACCTACCTTTATTCGTTCACGACAAACTGCCTTGTTTCAGTGTCTGTGGTGCTTTCGGTTTTTGTCTCACTGTGCCTGTTGAAAAAGAACCTGGTTGATCGGTCTAAATTTACCGGGGTTACATCGTATCTTAAGTTTTTTTCGGGTATGTGCCTTCTTACCTGGATGATTCTGTTTACCCTCCTGGTTACGCTGATATATTTTCTTCCGGGTGAAGATTCATTCTATTCCGCTCCCTATGAGTACAGTCGCGGTAGCTCAAAAAGTTGTTCAGGGGCATTTGTTGATGATCCTGATTTGCAAAAAACAATATTTATTTGCTACCCATACGGTGACTATCAGGATGGTAATGTGATTTATGTGAAGAAGCGTGTGAATGCGCTGGGGGCGGTGGTCACCTATGCATACGCGACAAGCGGCCGATTTCGGTTTGACTGAAAAAAGAAATCCTGTGTTACCCTCGCTGCTGAGGGTAACATGCGTGAAGTCATCGCCCGGTTCTTGAGCTGATAATGCTTTGCGCCAGCAACTGCCAGCCCTCTTTCTGTTGCCCGTACTTGTCCTGATACCTGTTTACCTGCAAGTTTCCGTGCACCAGAATCAGATCGCCTTTTCTGTGTTTTGCCAGTTCTTCGTGCTGCTTCCCGAATGCAATAAGGTAAAGCCACATTGTGGTTGGCTGTTCTGCGCCATGGCAGGGTAGTGATACCGCCAGTTGTGCCGTTGTGACGTTGGTTCCTTTGGTTGTTCTCCTTGTGTTCGGGTCTGCTGCCAGTCGTCCCTCTGTTGCAACCTGTGTTGGCATATTTGTCTCCCGTGTTGGTTTTATTGTTGGGGTTAGATGACTGGCAGCTCTTCGCCAGCGCCGTAGATAAACAGAATTCGCTTCATGATTTCGCTGCGCTTGCAGGCTTCAATTACGGACGGCTCTTGTTGCCATTCTGCCCGTTGCGCCAGCTCCAGTCGTTCCTTTTCCGTTAGCTTCCGGTAATGCGTTATCTTGTCCGTGTACCCGTCCACAACCAGCAGCCCTTCGCGTACCATCTTCCCGGCGGCCTGATTAATGATGGTCCTTTTCACGCCCAGTTTTTCAACCAGCTCTGGTGCGCTGAAGCGTGCGTGCGTTTCCAGGTAGCGTAAAATGATTACCTTTCCGGTCATTCTGGGTGTCTTCATTTGGCGGCTCCTTCGTTGTTCCGGCGTTCGCGGAGTTCGGTCAGTGCTGCCAGTAAATTTTCCCACCATGTTTCTTCCACAACCGGATTTCGTCGTGAAAGCAGCTGCTGCGCCGACTCAATCATTTTCGTAAGCTCTTTGTCGCTGATCCTCCTGATGTCGTTCATGGTGTGCTCCTTCGGTTTGCTGTTTCTGGTCATGTTCATGGTCTTTTGTTACCTGCGTGATTGCCTGCTGGCGGCCGAATGCACATAGCGGACAATTGCCGCTTTTCGGTTAACGACGGCCAGCGTTCTTGCCAGTTCTTCGTTGAGTTTTCTGGTCTGTTTTTCGTGGTATGCCTGCATGATTTTTCCTACGGGAGTCAGTGGTTCAGGCTCTGATATGGCGCGACGAGGGCGCACGGCAACGATGAATGCGCTTCTGTCGGTGTTGATTCTTGCAGTCAGGATGTCGGTCATAACGGTGTCTGTGCTGCGATCGGGACTGGCGATCGTGATTTCCAGTTCGTCGCCTGGCTGCGGTCGAACACTGACGCCGCTCAGTGTCAGTGCCGGAATGCGTGCGTTCATGATGGTGCTGAAATCATGGCGCTGGAGTACGCAATGGAATCGTGTCATGGGTTAACCTCCGGTTGATCTGCTGCCACCAGGCTTCGTGATTTTTCATCCCAGTGCACAATCCGCCCGTCAGGCAGGCGAACGCGTGCACCTCTGTGTACGGAAAGTGCTGCGCCACTGTGTAGCTCCTCGCCCGTCGTGCTCAGTGCCGACTTGATCACGGTGGTGGTGACGTCAGTCAGTGGCAATGCTGTACGTACATGTATGACGTCATCGGGCGTGGTGGAGCCGCCGGTTTTCACGGTTTTTGTGTCAGATGGCGCATCTTTCAGCTGCCTGGTGAGTTGTTTTCTCTCTGTGGGGGTCAGTGACCTTAACCATTCGCTCAAATCACCTTCCGGGATGGTCAGTTTTTGTTCTTTCCTGGTTTCCGGTGGTGGGGTTTTACCCTCTCCGGTGTCTGTTTTTTCATCATGGGGACAGTTATTGCCACGAGTCCAAGGTGCGGCAAAGCCGCACTCAACGTCAAAACCCTCGTCCGTGCTGTTGTCGGCTTTCGCTTCTTTTCTGACCAGTTTCCACTCGTCCGGATGGGTACAGATGGTGTAGCGCTCGCCGAGCGACGGGGCGCAAATTCCGTAGATGCGCTGCGGGAATTCGCCGTAGTCGTTGGCCTCATCTGCGGTTTCGTATGCGGTGCGGACCAGGTACGCGTTGCGGGGAATGAGCACGCCACCCTGGCGGGTGATGTAGGTGGCAAAACACCCCACGTCAGCAGCGGCCAGAATGGCGTCAATGTCGTCATGATCCAGGCGCTTCGGTGATGCCGGGTTGCGCTCCATCTGTCCGGCAAGGCGGCGTAGTTCACGCCACACCTGGCGGGGCGGGATGCCGAAGAACTGGAACTGACGGATGCGATGGAGACTCGCCCAGGCAATGGCGTTTTCCACGGTTTCGGCCATGGTTTTCCCTGATTCCTCATCGGCGTAAGGTTTGCCGGTTTTCGGGTCATTGTCGTGAAAGGCGCTGGCGTCCAGGTTCTTGCCGATATAGGTTGCGATGTAACTTGCCGGTGTGCCTTTTGCCGGGTCGATTTTTTCGCACTTGAAGCGCGGCGAAATATCATCCCCCAGTTCTGCGCGATCTGATTTGACTGCCGCGTCACGCATGATTGCAATGATGCGTTCTTCATTGTCCGGGGAGGTGAATACCAGCATGTGCCAGTGCGGTGTGCCGTCATGGTGTGGCTCAACGGTGCGCACCCCGTACCAGCTCAGGCCTTCTTTGTTGAGTTTTTTTCTTACAGCTGCAAAGACGTCGTACACCAGATAATCGCTGGCATCGCGCACGGTGGCACCGTTGTATTTCGGGTTCAGGCTGCCGTCCTCGTTTACGCTGTGAAAGCGGGAAGGGCAGGTCACTGTCACGAAGAACGCGGAGTCACCACGCGATTCGGCGACCTGTTCCATCCCTCTGACGCAGGCCATCATCTCGTTGCGGCGGTTGCGCGGATTCCCCAGCCCTGACCAGTACACGTCCTCCAGGCTCAGGCGTTCACCGTCTTCGTTTTCAATGTCCCAGCTTTTGAGAAAATCACGGGTGCGCTGGCGTTTCTCCCGGAATTCCTGGAGTGACTCATGGCTGATGTAGGGGGATGCCTTGCGCGATACTCTTCCGGCGGCACGCAGTAATTCCTCCCGCCAGAGATCGGCGAGGTGGCGCAGCTGGTTGTTCCACCAGGTGGCGCAGGTGATGCGCATTACTGCACCCGGTACCCGTTCAGGGTCTGGTGCCGTGCGGCGGTCACGTCTGAGCTCGAGTGACGGCCAGCATGGTGGGGTCACGCCCAGTTTTAACGCCATGCGCGCCAGCTGCTGGTAAGTCAGCAACCAGGTAAACAGGTTATCGTCGCCTTTTCCTGTCCGCTCAGTAACTTCATCACATATGCGTTCCAGTTCGGTGGAAAATGCCGCCGCTGTTAGTGTGGCAAGGCGCTGAATTTGATCACGGTTGAGTTGTGGCAGCATGAGTAATTCATCAAGGCGATGGCGTGCTGCGGTGGCTTTGAATGCCGTCGTGGCGAAGCATTCATTCACCTGTTCGATGCGTTTCAGGCGTGTGCGCAGTCCACGGCGAACAAAGTTATCAGCCACGTGTGTATTGTTGTTTTTCACGCCTTCATGGCGGGCGCTTTGCTGTTTGCGGTTTAAACGCGCCAGATCACGAATGAGCGCGTTGCCAAGAAACGAGGGCAGGGCGCGAAGTTCTGCCATGGCTTCCGATACCACTGTGGGCGGATTTTCGCGTTTGTGTCTCGCCAGTTTTTCCAGTCTGATCCGGCGCTCTTCGTCGTGGTGAAGATGCGAATTAATTCGCTTGCCTTCGTCTGTGTTTGTCAGGAAGTCGACGGTCTCTTCATCCAGTCTTGCATCAATGCGAATGTCTTCGTTGATGTAGCTCTGAATGGCCTGGCGTAATGCGGTTGGTTGCGCTCTGCCGAACGTTTCAGGATCGATAACCGGTAGCGGGGCGTTCCACGGGTACGCCAGTTGTGCGTTATGGTCGCTCATGCGTCGCACTCCCCGGCAGTCGCCGCCTGAAACGCCGCGCGGTACAGCATGAGAAGGCGCTGGTATTCGCCGATAAAACCTTCTGCGGTGTATATACCTTTCACGGCCACGCTGTGGTTTGTCATTTCCAGAACCAGCGCCATCTCTGATGACGACCAGCTGATGGTGGTGCTGTCGGTGCCGTTGATGTGAAATAAACCCAGTCCATCACCATCACCTTTCACGTCCACGCGGTAACGACCGTCAACGGTGAAGGAGAAATCCCCGGATGTGGTGATGCTGCGGGCAGCCTGTTTACAGGCGCGGCGGTAATAGTCGTGCCAGTCGTTCAGGCGGGAAGCCAGCCGGGGATCCACTGCCCACATCCAGTTAAAAAAATCCTGAATATCTGAAAGTCCCTTAACGCTCTTCATGAGAACCTCCGGTAACAGATGTGCGGAAGCCTCCCGCGTACGGGTGCGGGATGGCTTCAGGATGTTGTTTAGTGGTGGTGTTGCTGGTTGATAAGGTCCTGCAGCTCCGCGAGATCATCCGCCAGGTAGCTGAAAACAGCGGCACAGTAACGGTTTGACAGAGCGTGAGTGCGCTCATGCAGCATGTTGATATGCATGATTTGCGCGACGCGTGTTGCGCGGAAAAGTCTGCGGTTGATTTCAGTCTGGATGTGACGACGCTCAGCGCGGGCGCGCTGTTGCTTGCGGTTTGCCATGGTGTGGCCTCTTCGTTTGTGAATTTTGAAAACTCACCAACCAGAGGTGGAAAACTCAGGGTGGCGAGACGTACAGGGTTTCCACAACCGGCAAACGAAGAAACCGGCCCGACCGAAGTCGGCCCTGTACGCCCCGCCATAATTCTGACGCGAAAAAGACGTGGCGATACAGTACGCACAAAAAAACCGCTGGCGCGGCTGTGCGCTTCGTTTGTCAGCGGGGTGGAAATCCCGGCACCCGTTTTATGAGGTGCAGCGGAAATGTAACCCGACACGACGAGCGCTGGCAAGCGGTTTTTGTGTTGCGTGCTGATGTGGTTAGAATGTGGCGAATTAATATCACCTGGCAACTGGTGATTGTCTGCATACGCGGGGTGTTTCTGATGAGTGATAAGCTCCCTTCTGATTACGACATTCTTTTTGACCTGTGGTACAGCTACTGGCTTGAACGTATTACATGTGTGTTTCACCGACGCGTTTCTGCTGCTCTGCGAATCAGCGCCTTTCTGGTTGGTGTTGCGGCGTTTGTCCTGTGTGATTTTGTTGTGTTGGTACTCTTCAGTGTGGTTCTGTTTCTGCTCTGGCAGTGCATGGCTGCCAGTTTTGAACGCAGGGCTGAAAAGGCTGAATGGCAGACAGTCAGTTACCAGCGCCTTATCAGTCAGCGCCATGTGATTAGTAAGGAATGCATGATTGCGCGCCTCTCCTTTGTTGAGGAAAGTGACAGTCCCATCATGGAGTGCATGATTAATCTTGCCTGGAATAAAGCCTGTGAGGCGGTTGGCAGCTCTTCGCGCAATCATGTTTCGTTCTCCGGTCGGTTACTCAGTCGCCTGTGCGGCTTCTGACTGGCGAAGCAGCTGGGTGATGCTTTCACCGGCTGCCCTGTTTTCCGGGAATGACACCGGCATGTTCAGCTTGCGTGCCATTGCGTACTCTGCCCGTGCGCCAGCTGACTCCGTCCAGCCTTCCAGTAAGTAAATGGCATCGGCACACATGAGCATCGAAATACAAATGCTCATGTACTGCTGCTGGCTTAGTCCGTCCGGCAGTATGGCAGGGTTGAGTGCGGTGTATCCGGCTGACTTAAGCTTCATCGCCGCCATGGAAAACGCCGTTCTGTTGTGGTCTTTGTATCCGGTCATGGGACCGGCGATATAAATCACTGCCATGCTGTACCTCCCGTGTTGCGTGTTGCTGTCAGCACGCGTACTTCTTCCATGTTCGTGGCGCAGAAGTGCGAGCCGTTGATAAGGCGGATGTGATGCATCTCAGGATTGCGTGAGTCCTGGCGTGTCATGCCCGGGTCAATCAGGCTTTCGTCGACTTCGTACTGACGGCCGTTGGCTGTGAACCGGATAACGGTTGATTCCTGGATCATTGTTCGCCCCTTCCTCTCCGTTCCTTGTTTGCTGCGGTTTTAAGTGCCTCAATTTCCCGTTGCTGCTCCTCAATGAATTCAGCGGACCTGCTGGCAAGCATTGCCGTATAGCTGTGTCCAAGTGCCACAAATATCCCCGAATCCCGCTTCTCCACCGCCTCTCTTGCTTCCTGTTGTTTGATGCAGGCCAGATATCTCAGTGCTGAAACGACGATTGATTGCTGCGTGCTTTTGTTATTCACCGGTTGACTCCTGTGTTGCTGATTCATCTGGTTATTCACGGGTGAGCAGAGGTAAACATCGCGCTGTACGTTGCATCTCCCGTCGCCGGGCCGCAGTCCGGGCACCAGCCACCGCCATGGCGACCGCAGGTGTCGCACTGCTTCAGGGTGGCGATAACTTCCATTGCGGGTTCACTGGTTCTTGCGCCAACGCTTCGTGGTGCCTGTATGCAGTTCATCCGGTAACCCTGATAAATGCGTCTGGTTTCCGGTGTGTCGGAATTGGAGATGGTGATGCTGGTCATGCCGCCCGTTTCCTGTGAAAGGCGGTCAAGCGCTGCTCTCAGGCGAATGTGGTCGTCCTTCGTGAAGGGTTTTCCATAGGCGGTGAAATTGTCCCGGCCACTGAATGGCAGGTAAGGGGGATCGCAGTACACGCAAAGCGTGTTACCCATGCTGAACAGGTGGCTGGCACAGCTCAGCGTTTTTCGAAAATCGCCATGAACAAGCAGTGTTCGGGTGCTGTTTGCCTTGTCTGCAAATGCGCGGATCTCCCGCTCAGGAAAATAAGGTTTGCTGTAGCTGCCGAAAGGCACGTTAAAATCGCCTTTTCCATTCACGCGGAACAGGCCGTTAAAACAGTGTCGGTTGAGGTACAAAAACATGGCGGCCAGTCGCAGTTTCCGACGGTCGCTTATTCCCGTGCTCAGGAATGCATGATTCTCTGCATTAAAGGTGTTGCGGATGGCGAGATAGTCAGCCCTGTTGTTATGTTCCAGGAACAGGTCTTTTGCCTCATCGATCAGGCTGTCGGTGTTGTCCCGTGCTGCCCGCCAGAAATTAATCAGCGCACCGTTGGAATCTCCAAGGATGCAGCGGCTGTAACGGGTGTTCATGAATACCGATGCGCCACCCACGAACGGCTCAACCAGGCAGTCAGCTTCTGGCAGGTGCGCCTTCAGTGTGTCCATGATGCGGTTTTTTCCGCCCACCCATTTCAGCGGTGTGCCGGATAACAGTTTTTCGCTCATAACGCGGCCTCTCTGTTATAGGTTTCGTGCGTTAATAAATCCCATGACTTCCCGTTGTTTTTGCTCAGTAATCGCCAGCGAAAACCGATTCTTATGACCAGGTAGTCGTGGGGCTTTATGCGTGAAAAATTCCGCGCTCCGTTGCGAAATAAGCGCAGAGACGTGCGGGCTTTTGTTTCCACGTTCAGGGGGGGGCGGCAACGCATATTCAGGATGGCGACCATGGCTTCACCTCATATGTTCAGGAATGGTGTTGTGAAGCGCTGCCAGATTTCTGACACGATCTTTGCCTGGTAAATGGCGTCGCTTAGTGCGGTGTGAGCAATGGCCTCTTTTCCTGATCTGCCTGGCATTTTCCAGCCCGTTGACTCAGCCATGGCGATAAGCGGGCGCATACAGCGCTCGTTCCAGTAGCACCACGGAATGCTTTTTTCTCCGGCTGTGCGTGTTATGGCGGATTTCAGGATCGGGAAATCGAAGGATGCGCCCTTGCACCATATGGTCAGTGAATTGCCCGGGCTTTCGTCATGCATGTTGCGTGAAATGAACGCCAGAAATTCGGTCACAGCTGCAAGCTCTGTTCCCTTTGCGTTGCGCAGGCAGGCTCTGGCTTCCACGGATTGTCCGGCCCACCATACAGTGGTTGCTGCATTGACGGTTCCGCCGTTGCGTTCTGAATCCACCGGGTCGATGAATTGCTCAAACTGCTTGCCCAGCTTTCCGGTGAACGGGTCGAAAAACACCGCGCCAATTGCGAATATGACGGCATCCGGTCCGGAGCCCAGTGTTTCAGTGTCAATCATGAGGTGGTTCATTGTGCGTTACCTTTCTGTTCACGGGTGTTCATGAGCACAGCAATTAATCGCTCAATGGCTGAGTAGATTTGTTCCGGGGATGCGTTAATTTCTTTCATCCCGTCAATCCGCTCGCGCAGTATTTCGCAGATATGCGCACGCTCGGCATTTCTTGCGGCCATGCTGATATGTGCGTGCATGTGCTCCTGTCCGGTGCTTATTTCTTTGTCAGGTGATTTAACGGTTTTCATTGTTGTCTCATGAAAAAAGACAAAGGGAACCCGAAGGCATGAATGCCTTAATTAACTGTTCATGTGTGTTCTGGTGTTATCGGAAGTTCATTTGCTGTTACAGATTTAAATATTGAGTAAGCAGCTTCACCACGAAATAAGAAACAACGAATGACGCCAGTAATATCACCCATGACGCGATAATGATTAATGTTGAACTCATACGACCGCCAGATTGTAGGGCTGGATGTACCCATCAATATCCATCTGGCTGATGAGCTCGTTTATTTCGGTAAGCGCCTCACTGTCGTCAGCGCAGAATGCTGCCCGTTGTAACCCGCTGAGGCCCAGTATCAGGGAGTTGTCGGCGGCAGTTTTATTTTCTCCGTTTGTTTTTGCCAGTGAAAAACTGTGGCGCTCAAGGAGCAAATTCACTAATTGTTTGTAGTGGTTGTTCATGTCTGTCTCCTTTCTCTCCTGTGATTAAAATACAATCCAGTCCGCAGGATTTGATCTATTTTTAATGGTTTTTATTATTGCGCTTACGCATTTAACAGCGTTGCTTTCCGTGTCAGTAATCAAATTAATTTCAACACCTTCTTTAAGAATAATTTTTACTTCACGGTCATGTCTGGTAGCAGAGCTAATACTACTTATTTTAATTATCCCGGACTCACGTGTGCTTTCATAAAGATAATATTTTTTCATATTTCCACCCGCGTTAGTTGTTGTGAAAACTTCTTCCGTTTATCAGGCGGTCTGCTGTCCTTAAGGCTTCAAAAAGTGTGAAGTCCTGCCCGAAATATTCATCACCCCGTGTCAGAGAAAAATTAAATCTGCCAGTAACAGGGCTGCGAAGGCTTTTGTGAATGACGATGCCGGTATCGCCAACCGTCCAGGTGTGTTTGCCGGTTTGTGTTACAGGGCGGCCGTCAGGTGTTGCATGGATTTCAGTGGTTGCGGTCGCACCATTTTTACGGTGGGACTGACACGCAACGTTGCGTTCTGCGCCACTGCGCAATTTGTGGCGTTCAGTGTTGTTATGGATGCGCGCATTTCGTTGTTGCTTCATTCTTCACTCGGTCCTTATGCGATGATTACAGTGATTCGTCTCTTGTCAGCCTAAAAATCACTTCAGCCATGACTTCGCTAATTACATCGATCCCCTGATCGGTAAGGGCTTCTTTCCAGGCCTTGCTTGCACGTGTTGGATCCATCCTGCCTGATTGCTGTTGTATGATGATGAAGCGTAAATCGCTGTATAAGTCTTTTGTTTGAGTGGAGTCAGTCATGTCAACACCTTCAAATCCCGATGCTCTTAATGATCCCGGTTTGTTTTGATGTCACTGGTTGCCTTCGCTGTATTGGTGTTGCTCCAGTTTTGACTTTCTTCCTGTGTAAACCCGCTTTCCATTGATGGTCTGGCAGTCTTCTTTGTTTGCCGGGGAAAACTTTCTTTTCTGTCGGTCGTACGTCCAGTAGCTTTTCCAGTTGTGCCATTCTGGCGGCTCGCATTCTGGTAGTTCGTCAGCCAGCTTGTCCCACTCTCTGGCGTTAAACCACCATACGCCATCCGAATTTTCATCTTCAGGGTTTGAACGGGTCTTGTGTCCAGGCATCTGATTTCGCTGAAGCGCCACGCGCAATGCAGCTTTTGTCAACCCGATATAGGCTGCCCCTTTTTCAAGTGAGCAAAGTCCGGCTACCGGGCCATCCAGTCGCAAGGTTGCCCCTTTTTTGTAGGTGCGTTTTTTCTTTTCCTCTTGGTGTTCATCGTCGTTTGCCGCGCCAACGGATTCGGTGATGCTGTCGTTTTCATGAAGGGCTTGTGTGTCAGATAACTCTTTATCGGCAATTGACTTCCGCATTTGCTATCCTCTTGCGTTGGTGCGCTTGTCGCGCATCATGAAGGTTTGTTTAGGTTTATAAAAGATACTCGCACGAGTATCTTTCGCGAGAGGTTAATACTCAAATGGTTATCTTGTCAATAGACTATGCAAAAAAGCTACGTCAAATACGCAAGGCTGAAGGGCTAACGCAAAAGGAATTTGCGGATATTACGGGGTTGTCTTTAGCTGCCATAAGGAACTATGAATCAGGGCAAAAAAGCGCCAGAGCCAAAATTGTTGAGATGGTTCTCCAAGTTGATCGGTTTGAAAAATACATGATGTGGCTAATAAAAGATAAGACAGTGCCTGCTGCCGGTCAGATAGCTCCGGCTCTCTCTCTTGATGGCTCCATTCAGTCGGAGGACGATCAGGATTCAATCCCAGCCACCCAAAAATCATCCCGATCAGGCCGCAATGCTGGCTAACGCTGTACATCGAGCGGGTTTCATCCCGTAGAGAGTGTACGGCTGATTTATCCGTTGGAGGGGCTAATCATGTCGATTAAGCAACTCAAAGACGGGCGTTATAAGGTTGATGTAAGACCGCAAGGGACGGAAGGAAAGCGGATCCGTAAGATTTTTACCCTGAAGTCAAAGGCACAGGAGTTTGAAAGGTATGTTTTGCAGAATTTCCACGATAAACCGTGGCAGGCCAAGCCAGCTGATCAGCGTCGGTTATCCGAACTGATAGATGCCTGGTGGGTGCTTGATGGCCGGAATCAGCCTTACGGGGATACTTACAGGGTCAGGCTGGAAAAAATAAACCGTGAGATGAGGGACCCCCGCGCCAGTGAGATGACGCGAAAGTTTATGCTCGGGTATCGTTCAGACAAATTACAGGCCGGATTAATGCCCTCCAGTGTTAATCGTGATTTGTGTGCCTTGTCTGCAATGTTTACCTCGCTGATTGATGCGGAGGTTTTCCATAACGAAAACCCGGTGCGTGGAATACGCAAGCTCAAGGTCAGGAATACAGAAATGGCCTTTCTTTCAGATGATGAGATTGATCGGCTGCTTGAACGACTCGAGGGGGATGCGCGTCGCGTTGCTGTTCTGTGTCTTTCCACTGGCGCAAGGTGGGGGGAAGCAGCTGGTTTACGTGGTGAGCATATCGTTGGTAACCGCGTAATGTTCTTTAACACAAAGAATGGAAAATCCCGTGCGGTTCCTGTTTCTGACACGGTGCTTTCGTTGATAAAAACCCGAAAAACCGGGCTATTGTACCAGGCTGATTACATCCGTTTTAGGGATATCCTTCAGGAGGTGAAACCGGATTTACCCAAAGGTCAGGCGACTCACGTTATGCGTCACACGTTCGCCACGCATTTCATGATGAACGGCGGAAATATCGTTACGTTACAGCGAATCCTTGGGCACGCCACGATTCAACAAACGATGACGTATGCGCATTTTTCACCGGACTTTTTACAGGATGCGATTAGCTTTAATCCGCTGGCTGATAGTGTCCATAAACTGTCCATTGACTAGTTGTAATTTGCGTTAATTTGCTCCCCTTGTTTTGATTTAGTCATTGAAAAATAAGTAAATCATCAAGGGGAGTAAGGTGTGTTAAATCTCCTGCGGGCGCTTTTTTTGTCTCCCTTTGATACCGAACAATAATTACTCCTCACTTACACGTAATACTACTTTCGAGTGAAAATCTACCTATCTCTTTGATTTTCAAATTATTCGATGTATACAAGCCTATATAGCGAACTGCTATAGAAATAATTACACAATACGGTTTGTTACTGGAATCAATCGTGAGCAAGCTTGAGTGAGCCATTATGAAAACGAAAATCCCTGATGCGGTATTGGCTGCTGAGGTGAGTCGCCGTGGTTTGGTAAAAACGACAGCGATCGGCGGCCTGGCAATGGCCAGCAGCGCATTAACATTACCTTTTAGTCGGATTGCGCACGCTGTCGATAGCGCCATTCCAACAAAATCAGACGAAAAGGTTATCTGGAGCGCCTGTACAGTTAACTGTGGTAGTCGCTGCCCGCTACGTATGCACGTCGTGGACGGTGAAATCAAATATGTCGAAACGGACAATACCGGCGATGACAATTACGACGGCCTGCACCAGGTTCGCGCCTGTCTGCGTGGGCGTTCCATGCGTCGCCGTGTCTACAATCCGGACCGCCTGAAATATCCGATGAAACGAGTCGGGGCGCGCGGTGAAGGCAAATTCGAGCGCATTAGCTGGGAAGAAGCCTACGACATCATCGCGACCAATATGCAGCGCCTGATCAAAGAGTACGGCAACGAGTCTATCTATCTGAACTATGGCACCGGTACGCTGGGCGGCACCATGACCCGCTCCTGGCCGCCGGGAAATACCCTGGTCGCGCGCCTGATGAACTGCTGCGGCGGTTATCTTAACCATTACGGTGACTACTCTTCTGCGCAAATTGCGGAAGGTTTGAACTATACCTACGGCGGCTGGGCAGATGGTAACAGCCCGTCGGATATCGAAAACAGTAAATTGGTAGTGCTGTTTGGTAATAACCCAGGCGAAACGCGAATGAGTGGCGGTGGGGTGACTTACTATCTTGAACAGGCACGCCAGAAATCTAATGCCCGCATGATCATCATCGATCCGCGCTATACCGACACCGGTGCCGGGCGCGAAGATGAGTGGATCCCTATTCGTCCAGGAACAGATGCCGCACTGGTTAACGGTCTGGCGTATGTCATGATCACCGAAAACCTGGTGGATCAGGCATTCCTTGATAAATATTGCGTTGGCTACGATGAGAAAACCCTGCCCGCTAGCGCGCCGAAAAATGGCCACTATAAAGCTTATATTCTGGGTGAAGGGCCAGATGGCGTGGCTAAAACACCGCAATGGGCCTCACAAATCACCGGTGTTCCGGCAGACAAAATCATCAAACTGGCTCGTGAAATCGGCAGTACCAAACCGGCGTTTATCAGCCAGGGATGGGGCCCGCAGCGTCACGCTAACGGTGAAATCGCAACCCGTGCTATCTCGATGCTGGCGATTCTGACCGGTAACGTTGGTATTAACGGAGGCAACAGCGGCGCGCGTGAAGGTTCATACAGCTTACCGTTTGTCCGTATGCCGACCTTGGAAAACCCGATCCAGACCAGCATTTCGATGTTTATGTGGACCGATGCCATTGAACGTGGCCCGGAAATGACAGCGCTGCGTGATGGTGTACGCGGGAAAGATAAGCTGGATGTGCCGATCAAAATGATCTGGAACTATGCCGGTAACTGCCTGATTAACCAGCATTCTGAAATCAACCGTACCCATGAAATCCTTCAGGATGATAAGAAGTGCGAGCTGATTGTGGTTATCGACTGCCACATGACCTCATCGGCGAAATATGCTGACATCCTGCTGCCTGACTGCACCGCTTCCGAACAGATGGACTTTGCACTGGATGCATCCTGCGGGAATATGTCTTACGTGATTTTCAACGATCAGGTGATTAAACCGCGCTTTGAATGTAAGACCATCTATGAAATGACCAGCGAACTGGCAAAACGTCTTGGCGTTGAGCAACAGTTTACTGAAGGCCGTACACAGGAAGAGTGGATGCGGCATCTGTATGCCCAGTCGCGGGAAGCGATTCCTGAACTGCCAACGTTTGAAGAGTTCCGCAAGCAGGGGATCTTTAAAAAGCGCGACCCACAAGGGCACCACGTTGCTTATAAAGCTTTCCGTGAAGATCCTCAGGCAAATCCACTGACCACGCCATCGGGCAAAATTGAGATTTATTCGCAGGCGCTGGCTGACATTGCCGCTACCTGGGAATTGCCAGAAGGCGATGTAATCGATCCACTGCCGATCTACACGCCGGGCTTTGAAAGTTATCAGGATCCGTTGAACAAACAGTATCCGCTGCAGCTTACGGGTTTCCACTATAAATCTCGCGTTCACTCAACTTACGGCAACGTTGATGTGCTGAAAGCAGCTTGCCGTCAGGAAATGTGGATCAACCCGCTTGATGCGCAAAAACGCGGTATCAACAACGGCGATAAAGTCAGGATCTTTAACGATCGTGGTGAGGTTCATGTTGAGGCGAAAGTGACGCCACGAATGATGCCGGGTGTGGTCGCACTGGGTGAAGGTGCCTGGTATGACCCGGATACAAAACGTGTCGATAAGGGCGGTTGTATCAACGTACTGACCACTCAACGTCCGTCTCCTCTCGCTAAGGGGAATCCGTCACATACAAACCTTGTTCAGGTTGAAAAGGTGTAAGGAGTAACCGATGACAACCCAGTATGGATTTTTTATTGATTCCAGCCGTTGCACCGGTTGCAAAACCTGCGAGCTGGCCTGTAAAGACTACAAAGATTTGACGCCAGAAGTCAGCTTCCGCCGCATTTATGAATATGCTGGCGGCGACTGGCAGGAAGATAACGGTGTCTGGCACCAGAACGTGTTTGCCTACTATCTGTCGATTTCATGTAACCACTGCGAAGATCCGGCTTGTACTAAAGTCTGCCCGAGCGGTGCGATGCATAAACGTGAAGATGGTTTTGTTGTGGTCGATGAAGATGTGTGCATTGGCTGCCGCTACTGCCATATGGCTTGCCCGTATGGCGCACCGCAATATAACGAAACGAAAGGCCATATGACCAAATGCGATGGTTGTTATGACCGTGTTGCGGAGGGTAAAAAGCCGATCTGTGTTGAATCTTGTCCGCTGCGGGCGCTGGATTTCGGCCCTATCGACGAGCTGCGTAAAAAACATGGCGATCTGGCGGCCGTTGCGCCGTTGCCGCGAGCTCACTTTACCAAACCGAATATTGTGATCAAACCCAATGCCAATAGCCGCCCGACCGGGGATACCACTGGCTATCTGGCAAACCCGAAGGAGGTGTGAGATGGGAAGTGGATGGCATGAATGGCCGCTGATGATCTTCACGGTCTTCGGGCAATGTGTAGCAGGTGGTTTTATCGTTCTGGCTTTGGCGCTGCTCAAAGGCGACCTGCGAGCAGAAGCCCAGCAGCGTGTTATCGCCTGCATGTTTGGTTTATGGGTGCTGATGGGCATTGGCTTTATCGCCTCTATGCTCCATCTTGGTTCACCAATGCGCGCTTTTAACTCGCTCAACCGGGTAGGGGCTTCAGCACTCAGTAACGAAATCGCCAGCGGTTCGATCTTTTTTGCCGTAGGCGGCATCGGCTGGTTGCTGGCAATGCTGAAAAAGCTGTCACCGGCATTGCGTACGCTGTGGCTGATAGTGACGATGGTTCTTGGCGTCATCTTTGTCTGGATGATGGTGCGTGTGTATAACAGCATTGATACCGTTCCGACCTGGTACAGCATCTGGACGCCGATGGGCTTCTTCCTGACGATGTTTATGGGCGGCCCGTTACTGGGTTACCTGTTGTTGAGTCTGGCTGGCGTCGATGGCTGGGCGATGCGTCTGCTGCCAGCAATTTCTGTACTGGCACTGGTAGTGAGTGGCGTGGTGTCAGTGATGCAGGGCGCAGAGCTGGCGACTATTCATAGTTCTGTGCAGCAGGCCGCAGCGCTGGTGCCGGACTATGGTGCGCTGATGTCCTGGCGGATCGTGCTTTTGGCCGTTGCCCTGTGCTTGTGGATTGCACCACAGCTAAAAGGTTATCAGCCTGCGGTTCCGCTACTATCCGTCTCATTCATTCTGCTTCTGGCAGGGGAATTAATCGGTCGCGGCGTATTCTATGGTTTGCATATGACCGTGGGGATGGCCGTCGCAAGCTAATCAGTAACAACCGGGGTTTCGGCCCCGGTTCTCTTTTATTTCTGCTTCGTTAACGTGTCATAACTGGTCATCAAATTACGATAATCAGGAATGTGGTTAGAGAACAACGTCGCCAGTCCTTCAATATCATTACGCCAGTCGCGATGCAGCTCGCACGCCACGCCGAACCATGTCATCAATTGCGCACCAGCTTGCGACATGCGATCCCATGCCGAATGCCGGGTAATTTCATTAAAGGTCCCTGACGCGTCAGTCACGACAAAGACGTCAAACCCTTCTTCAATGGCTGAAAGCGCCGGGAATGCCACGCAAACTTCGGTTACCACACCGGCAATAATTAACTGTTTTTTACCTGTCGCTTTGACAGCTTTTACAAAATCTTCGTTATCCCAGGCGTTAATATTTCCCGGGCGAGCAATGTAAGGTGTATCGGGGAATTGTGCTTTCAGTTCTGGAACTAATGGGCCGTTAGGACCGGTTTCAAAACTGGTGGTAAGAATAGTTGGTAAGTTGAAATACTTAGCCAGGTCACCCAGCGCCAGCACGTTATTTTTAAACTTATCAGGTTCGATATCCCGTACAAGGGAAAGTAAACCAGCCTGGTGATCAACAAGCAAAACGGCAGCATCATTTTTATCAAGACGAACATACGGTTTGGTCATCCTCTTCTCCTTTCGAGAGTCAGTGGTACGTCTGAAATCGATCAGATGCGATGCATTGCTCTGAAAGCATAGACGGGAAATATGAGTTTGCTGTGACCATGAAATTTTTCGACTGAACGAAGCGTATGAAATTTGTGTTAGTTCAATAAAAACAATCAGATGAGACTAATCATCTCTTCAGCATTAGCGTTATGAATGAGTAATATAAATCGATAATACCGCCGCTGGGATATCGCGTATTTTCACCCATTGACAATGTTTTTGGCGGTGGCATGATGCGCATGAAATTTGAACTTCCTCACGGTTTTAATTCATGTCCACGTATACCCGGCCTGTCATGCTTTTGCTGTCTGGCCTGCTTTTGTTGACTCTGGCGATTGCGGTGTTAAATACACTCGTGCCGCTTTGGCTCGCCCAGGAACACATGTCCACATGGCAGGTAGGCGTTGTCAGCTCATCCTATTTTACCGGCAACCTTGTCGGTACATTGCTGACAGGGTATGTCATTAAACGCATTGGCTTTAACCGCAGCTATTATCTGGCCTCCTTCATTTTTGCCGCTGGCTGTGCCGGCCTTGGCCTGATGATTGGTTTCTGGAGCTGGTTGGCGTGGCGTTTTGTCGCTGGCGTCGGCTGTGCCATGATTTGGGTGGTTGTTGAGAGCGCGCTGATGTGCAGTGGGACGTCACGTAACCGTGGGCGTTTGCTTGCTGCATACATGATGGTTTATTACGTGGGAACGTTTTTAGGCCAGTTACTGGTCAGCAAGGTCTCAACCGAGCTGATGAGCGTATTGCCGTGGGTTACAGGTTTGACATTGGCAGGGATCTTACCGCTGTTGTTTACGCGTGTGCTGAATCAGCAGGCTGAAAACCATGATTCGACGTCAATTACGGCAATGCTAAAACTCCGTCAGGCGCGGCTTGGCGTGAATGGCTGCATTATCTCAGGAATCGTTCTGGGATCTCTATATGGCCTGATGCCGTTGTACCTCAATCACAAAGGGGTGAGCAATGCCAGTATTGGTTTCTGGATGGCGGTACTGGTCAGTGCGGGTATCCTCGGACAATGGCCGATTGGACGTCTGGCGGATAAGTTTGGTCGACTGCTGGTGTTGCGTGTTCAGGTCTTTGTCGTCATTCTCGGCAGTATCGCGATGCTTAGCCAGGCGGCGATGGCCCCTGCGTTATTCATCCTCGGTGCCGCTGGCTTTACGCTATATCCGGTGGCGATGGCCTGGGCTTGTGAGAAAGTTGAACATCATCAACTGGTGGCGATGAACCAGGCCTTACTGTTGAGCTATACCGTGGGAAGTCTGCTTGGCCCGTCATTTACCGCTATGCTAATGCAGAATTTCTCCGATAATTTATTGTTTATCATGATCGCCAGCGTATCGTTTATCTATTTGCTGATGCTGCTGCGCAACGCCGGTCATACGCCGAAACCCGTTGCTCACGTGTAAATGAATTCAAGCAGAGTGTGAACTTACTGTTTCACACTCTGCTTTTTTGTTTCTTCTATCTGACTTGCTTTATTCCAAATTTTATTCGTTTAAAAATAAAATGTGCAGCAGGTTATAATTTTGCATTTCGCTATTTCCGCACTTCTTATTTGCCGCGCATAATCCCACGTTTTACAGATGCCCCTTTAATTTTGGCGAAGGATTTGTCTATGGCTGGGAATGTTCAGGAAAAACAGCTGCGATGGTACAACATTGCGCTGATGTCTTTTATCACTGTCTGGGGTTTTGGCAACGTTGTTAATAACTATGCCAACCAGGGGCTGGTGGTTGTTTTTTCATGGGTGTTTATCTTTGCACTCTATTTCACACCTTATGCGCTAATTGTTGGTCAGTTAGGCTCGACCTTCAAAGATGGGAAGGGCGGGGTCAGTACCTGGATTAAACACACGATGGGACCCGGACTGGCTTATCTCGCCGCGTGGACCTACTGGGTGGTGCATATTCCCTATCTGGCACAAAAACCCCAGGCAATTCTGATTGCGCTCGGTTGGGCGATGAAAGGCGACGGTTCGCTAATCAAAGAATATTCAGTCGTAGCGTTACAGGGGTTAACGCTGGTGCTGTTTATCTTCTTTATGTGGGTTGCTTCACGCGGTATGAAATCGCTGAAAATCGTCGGTTCTGTGGCAGGGATTGCGATGTTTGTTATGTCGCTCCTGTATGTGGCGATGGCGGTAACCGCGCCTGCGATTACTGAAGTGCATATTGCGACCACAAACATTACCTGGGAAACGTTCATTCCTCATATCGACTTTACCTACATTACCACTATTTCAATGCTGGTTTTCGCGGTTGGCGGAGCAGAGAAGATTTCTCCTTACGTTAATCAAACGCGCAACCCAGGAAAAGAATTTCCAAAAGGGATGCTATGCCTGGCGGTGATGGTTGCGGTTTGTGCCATTCTGGGCTCACTGGCGATGGGGATGATGTTTGACTCGCGTAATATCCCGGATGACTTAATGACTAACGGTCAATATTACGCCTTTCAGAAGCTGGGCGAGTATTACAACATGGGTAATACTTTAATGGTGATTTACGCCATTGCGAATACCCTGGGACAAGTAGCTGCGCTGGTATTCTCGATTGATGCCCCGCTTAAAGTGCTATTAGGTGATGCTGACAGCAAATATATTCCAGCCAGTTTATGTCGTACCAACGCTTCTGGTACGCCCGTTAATGGCTATTTTCTGACCCTGGTGCTGGTGGCAATTCTGATTATGCTGCCGACTCTCGGCATCGGTGATATGAACAATCTCTATAAATAGCTGTTGAATCTTAACTCGGTAGTGATGCCGCTGCGTTATTTATGAGTATTTGTTGCATTTATTGCAGTCGTTCGCCTGGCGCAGAAATATAAACCAGAATATGTCTTTATTCGTAATAAGCCTCTGGCAATGACCGTCGGGATTTGGTGTTTTGCCTTTACCGCCTTTGCCTGTTTGACGGGGATCTTCCCGAAAATGGAAGCCTTCACTGCAGAGTGGACCTTCCAGTTGGCGCTGAATGTTGCAACGCCGTTTGTGCTGGTAGGATTAGGACTGATTTTCCCGCTGCTGGCGCGTAAAGCGAATAGTAAATAATTATTGTGGTCGGTGACGCTGACTCTGGCAGATCTGACCCGTTTTTACATAATCGAGAAATGCGCGCAAGCCGCAGGACATATACTGGCGGTTTGGATAATAGATCTGGAAGCCTGGACGCTCTGTGCTCCAGTCTTCCAGTACACATTCTAAACGACCAGTATCAAGGTACTCCTTGATCTGTTCATAGAGCAGATACCCGATACCAGCACCCATCAAAACGGCCTCCAGTTCAGCATCAACATCATCCAGAATGATATTTCCTGCGACAGCAATTTCCAGCTCCTTTGCAAATTGCCAGTGGAAAGGTTTGCCGCTGGGATAACGAAAAACAACACATTGATGATTAAGCAGATCATGAGGATGGCGGGGTTTGCCATATCTTGCAAAGTACTCTGGCGTTGCTGCTACACATAATTTCACTGGCGGGCCGATCGCCACGCTGATCATATCTTTTTCGACGATGCCACTAAGTCGAACGCCAGCGTCAAAGCCCTGTTGGACGATATCGACAAGAGAGTCGTCAGTTGTGAGCTCGACTTTAATATCAGGATATTCACGTGTGAAACCAACCAGTAAAGGCATTAAAAATATACGTGCAGCTACCCGGGCGGCATTGATTTTGAGCGTTCCTGTCGGTGTCAGACGAAAATCATTCATCTCATCTAACATGATCTGAATTTCGTCGAAAGCTGGGCGCAATTGTTCATAGAGATTAGAACCCGCTTCCGTTAACGATACGCTTCGGGTTGTCCGATTGAATAAGCGAATTTTAAGACGTTGTTCCAGTGTTTTAATACTATGGCTAATGGCGGACGAGGATAAGCCTAATTCATCGCCCGCTGCACGAAAGCTTTGATTACGGGCCACGGCAAAGAAAGTGGCAAAGTCAGACATATTCATCCGCATTAGTGAAAATCCTTCATTAACTCATCCTGAATCATCACGTTTACAGGATTATGCCGCCTGCGTAAAGTGCGCTCCAGAACTTAACGTGGAGGTAAAATTATGCAGTCTGAACGTATTTATTTGGTATGGGCCCATCCTCGTCATGATTCATTGACCGCACATATTGCTGATGCGATCCATCAGCGGGCAATGGAGCGGAAAATACAGGTGACGGAACTCGATTTATATCGGCGTAATTTCAACCCGGTGATGACGTCGGAAGATGAACCAGACTGGAAGAATATGGATAAACGTTATTCTCCAGAGGTTCATCAGCTTTATTCAGAGCTGCTTGAGCATGACACGTTAGTGGTGGTTTTTCCTCTCTGGTGGTACAGCTTCCCGGCAATGCTAAAAGGATATATTGACAGAGTATGGAATAATGGGCTGGCTTATGGAGATGGGCACAAATTACCATTCAATAAAGTTCGTTGGGTGGCGCTGGTTGGAGGAGACAAAGAATCATTTGTCCAGATAGGCTGGGAAAAAAATATAAGCGATTATTTAAAAAATATGTGCAGTTATCTTGGTATTGAAGATGCCGATGTCACTTTCTTGTGTAATACAGTGGTATTCGATGGGGAAGAACTTCACGCGAGCTATTATCAGTCGTTATTATCTCAGGTACGGGATATGGTAGATGCACTATAAGATGTGTTAAAAACGCTGTAGCAGAATGAAGTGCGGAATAAAAAAGCGGCAACTCAATAAAGTTGCCGCTTTACGGGGAAATTAGAACATTACCTTATGACCGTACTGCTCAAGAATGCCTTTCACGCGTTCCATGGTCTCTTTCTTCGGTGGTTTAACACCGTCGAGTTTGTACTCTTCACCCATTGCCACCCATTTGTGTTTGCCCAGCTCGTGGTAGGGGAGAAGCTCGATTTTCTCAACGTTGCCCATATCACGGGTAAATTCACCGAGGCGATGCGCTGAATCGTCATCGTCAGACCAGCCTGGGACAACAACGTAGCGGATCCACACCTTCACATTTTTGTTCGCCAGATATTTGGCGAACTCCAGCGTGCGGTGATTGGAAACTCCAACCAGATTTTGGTGGATCTCGTCGTTCATCTGTTTGAGATCGAGCATTACCAGGTCGGTTACTTCCAGCAGTTCATCAATCACCGGATCGTAACGACGAACAAAACCGTTGGTGTCCAGACAGGTATGAATGCCTTCTTTTTTGCAGGCGCGGAACCAGTCACGAACAAACTCAGCTTGTAGGATTGCCTCACCGCCGGATGCGGTAACGCCGCCGCCGGAAGCGTTCATAAAGTGGCGATAGGTCACCACCTCTTTCATTAAATCTTCAACGGTAACTTCTTTACCGCCATGCGTATCCCAGGTGTCGCGGTTATGACAATACAGGCAGCGCATCAGGCAGCCCTGGAAAAAGGTGATAAAGCGAATACCTGGGCCGTCTACGGTTCCACAGGATTCAAAGGAGTGAATGCGACCAATAACTGACATTGCGGTGTTTCTCCAGATGTGGCCCATCTGAGGCCGTGTTGGTGCGCAGCTCGAAGGCTACGTCGAGTCTGTTTTGGCAGTCACCTTAAAGTATAGATAGCTGACAAAAAAGGCTCTCGTGCTAAAAAAGGCCCCACTTTCGTGGAGCCTTTATTGTACGCTTTTTACTGTACGATTTCAGTCAAATCTAATTACATAGATTGAGTGAAGGTACGAGTAATAACGTCCTGCTGCTGTTCTTTAGTCAGCGAGTTGAAACGTACTGCGTAGCCAGATACACGGATGGTCAGCTGCGGATATTTTTCCGGGTTTTCCATCGCGTCGAGCAGCATTTCACGGTTCATCACGTTAACGTTCAGGTGCTGACCACCTTCGATGGATGCTTCGTGGTGGAAGTAACCATCCATCAGACCAGCCAGGTTGGTCTTACGAACTTCGTCGTCTTTACCCAGTGCGTTCGGAACGATAGAGAAGGTGTAGGAGATACCATCTTTAGCGTAAGCAAACGGCAGTTTAGCAACGGAAGTCAGAGACGCTACAGCACCTTTCTGGTCACGACCGTGCATCGGGTTAGCACCCGGTCCGAACGGCGCGCCAGCACGACGACCGTCTGGGGTGTTACCAGTTTTCTTACCATACACAACGTTAGAAGTGATGGTCAGAACAGACTGAGTCGGGATAGCGTCACGGTAGGTGTGCAGTTTCTGAATTTTCTTCATGAAACGTTCTACCAGGTCAACAGCCAGGTCATCTACACGCGGATCATTGTTACCAAACTGCGGGTATTCGCCTTCGATTTCGAAGTCGATAGCCAGACCGTCTTCGTCACGAATCGGTTTAACTTTCGCATATTTGATTGCAGACAGGGAGTCAGCAGCAACGGACAGACCAGCGATACCACACGCCATGGTGCGGATAACGTCACGGTCGTGCAGCGCCATCAGAGAGGCTTCGTAGCTGTACTTGTCGTGCATGTAGTGGATGATGTTCAGTGCAGTGATGTACTGTTTAGCCAGCCAGTCCATGAAGTGATCCATGCGCTCCATCACTTCATCATAGTTCAGGACATCGCCTTTGATCGGTTCAGACTTCGGACCAACCTGCATTTTCAGTTTTTCGTCAACGCCGCCGTTGATTGCGTACAGCATGGTTTTCGCCAGGTTTGCACGCGCACCGAAGAACTGCATTTGTTTACCAACGATCATCGGGCTTACGCAGCAAGCAATAGCGTAGTCATCGTTGTTGAAGTCCGGACGCATCAGGTCATCGTTCTCATACTGCAGAGAAGAGGTGTCGATGGACACTTTAGCGGCGAATTTCTTGAAGTTCAGCGGCAGTTTTTCAGACCACAGAATGGTCATGTTCGGTTCCGGAGACGGACCCATGGTGTACAGGGTGTTCAGGAAACGGAAGCTGTTTTTGGTAACCAGGGTACGACCGTCGAGGCCCATACCACCGATAGATTCGGTTGCCCAGATCGGGTCGCCAGAGAACAGTTCATCGTATTCCGGAGTACGCAGGAAGCGAACCATACGCAGTTTCATGACCAGGTGGTCAACCATTTCCTGCGCTTCTTGTTCGGTGATCTTGCCAGCTTTCAGGTCACGTTCGATGTACACATCCAGGAAGGTGGAGGTACGACCGAAGGACATTGCAGCACCGTTCTGAGACTTAACAGCAGCCAGGTAGCCGAAGTAAGTCCACTGGATAGCTTCCTGAGCGTTGGTAGCCGGACCAGAGATGTCGTAGCCGTATTTCGCAGCCATTTCTTTCATCTGACCCAGAGCGCGGTGCTGTTCAGCGATTTCTTCGCGCAGACGGATAGTCTGTTCCAGGTTTACGCCGTTTTCCAGATCAGCCTGCAGAGAAGTGAACTGTGCCAGTTTGTCTTTCATCAGGTAGTCGATACCGTACAGCGCAACGCGACGGTAGTCACCGATGATACGGCCACGGCCATATGCATCTGGCAGACCGGTCAGAACACCAGATTTACGGCAACGCAGGATGTCCGGAGTGTAAACGTCGAACACGCCCTGGTTGTGAGTTTTACGGTATTCAGTGAAGATTTTTTTGATCATCGGATCCAGTTCGCGGTTGTACGCTTTGCAGGAACCTTCGATCATTTTGATACCACCGAACGGGATAAGAGCACGTTTCAGCGGAGCTTCAGTCTGCAGACCAACGATTTTCTCAAGCTGCTTGTTGATGTAGCCAGCGTCGTGAGAGGTGATGGTGGAAGCAACAGCGGTGTCAAAGTCAACTGGCGCGTGAGTGCGGTTTTCCAGTTTAACGCCTTCCATTACTTTGTCCCACAGGGTGGTGGTCGCTTCAGTAGCGCCAGCCAGGAAGGACTCGTCACCCTCGTACGGAGTGTAGTTTTTCTGAATGAAGTCACGGACGTTTACTTCATTCTGCCAGTCACCTTTGGTAAAACCTTCCCAGGCTGTGGCTAACTTTTCATTAAGCTCGGACATGTAACACCTACCTTCTTAAGTGGATTTTTTATTTACTGCGTACTTCGACAACCATTAATGGTGATCGTTTTCACGCAGGTAAATGACCCAGTATGTCAACCCAACCAACAAACCACCGCCGATAATATTACCGATCGTAACCGGAATCAGGTTATCAGTGATGAAGTTCATCACGGTCAGGTGAGAAAAATTTTCCGGTGCAGAACCGACAGCGGTCCAGAATTCCGGAGATGCGAAGTCGCGGATTACAATACCCATCGGGATCATAAACATGTTTGCGATACTGTGCTCAAAACCGCTGGCAACAAACATCGCGACCGGCAGCACCATAATGAACGCTTTGTCCATCAGGCTACGGCCAGAATAACTCATCCATACTGCCAGACATACCATCAGGTTTGCCAGGATACCAAGGCAGACGGCCTCAATAAAAGTATGGTGCACTTTGTGGTCGGCGGTTTGTAGGACGTTTAGTCCCCATTGACCATTTGCGGTCATATACTCGCCGGAAAGCCACATTAAAAGTACAAACAGCAGTGCGCCGACCAGGTTGCCAAAATAGACATTTAGCCAGTTTTTCGCCAACTGACCCCAGGTGATGCGCCCACTCGCCTTAGCAACAACAATCAACACTGTGGAAGTAAAGAGATCGGCTCCGCAGACAACACAAAGAATCAGCCCCAGAGAGAAGCAAATGCCGCCAACCAGTTTTGCCATGCCGAAGGGCATTGTGCCTGTGCCAGTGGTTGCTGTGATATAGAAGACGAATGCGATTGAGATGAAAACACCGGCGGTAATCGCCAGATAGAAAGTCTTAAGCGGATGTTTCGTTGCTTTATAGACACCCGCCTCTTCGGCCACTTTGGCCATTGCAGCAGGAAGTAAAAGATCAAAAGGGTTGTCAGCTTTCACACTAACTCTCTCTTTATTAAGTCGGCGACGAGATACTAACAAAGCATTATAGATGAGAAATTGATATAGATCATATCTCGCCTGGCTTATAGGCCCGTAACTCGCATGGTTTTTATGCAAATACGGAGTAAATATTTGATTATCCAAATAAAAATAAATTTTAAAAATTAACAAATGAGTTGAATTTTTTCCGCATCCTCCGCTAAAACAGTTAATTAAAAGGGAGCATCAGGCGAATAAAGTAACAATATCGATCGTATTTATTAAATACAAATTACCGATATTTAACCTTATAATTACAATTATTTTATTAATGCAAATATATGTAAAGCGGGGCATTAAAAAAACGCCCCGTAATATAACTCAGACTAATCATTAAGCCTACATTGCGTAGGCTATTTGATTTTATTTTGCCCAGAATGCTGCTTTGGCGCGCTGCAGCTTTTCGTAGGCCTTCAACAACGACTGATGCGCAGCAAACGCGTGCAGATCGCTATCTACCGGTTGCAGGCCGTAAAACGCCGCTTCGCCGCTCATTGCCGCACTGGCGGCTTCTACGGCATCTGCGCCGTACATGCGAACAAACGCATTCAGATATTGCAGCGGCTGGCGATCTTCTTCCTGTGCCAGTAATAACAACGTTTGCAGGCAGCGATAATAGTTGGCGCGTTCCGGACTAAATACTGATGAGTTAAACTCCATCGTCCATTCGGTCCAGACCAGAGCCTGTTCCAGATCGCCACCAGCCAGCGCCAGCATGGCTTTTAATTCACCGATACGCAGGGTGTACCAACCGTTATCCGACCCGGTCGCCAGACCCAACAGCTCACGCACGCGGGTAAAGTCATCAAAACCTTCTTCATCCAGTTGCTCGATGAGGTTCAGGTAATCTTCTTTTTCCCACTCGCTGCCTGGTAGCGAAAGAATCGTTTCACGTAAATGGCTGCCCATACTGTTATTCGCGAGCCACAGATCTTCAGCCGGATAAATATCGGACATGCCAGGCACGATAATACGGCAAGCATAAACGCCCAGATGCTCGTAATCGGCAATATAAACTTCTTTATCTTCTTTGTTGAAGATAGCCATCAGTGTGGCGAACTCTTCTTCCGTGGTGCCGGAGAAATTCCAGTCCACAAACGGATAATCGGCATCCTGCTTGAACAGGTCCCAGGAGATTAAACCGCTGGAATCGATAAAGTGCGTTTCGAGGTTGGTATGTTCAGCGACTTCTTCATCATCGAAGGTTGGCGGAGTAAACACATCCAAATCTTTCAGGCCACGACCTTGCAGCAGCTCGGTCACGGTACGTTCCAGTGCTACGCCAAAATCAGGATGCGCACCGAAAGAGGCAAAGCAGGTACCGTTAGCAGGATTGAACAGTACCACGCAAATCACCGGATACTGGCCGCCAAGCGAACCGTCATAAGCGAAGATTGGGAAACCCTCCGCTTCCAGCGTTTCGATGGCTTCAACTACTGCTGGGTAACGCGCCAGCACGTCTGCCGGGATCTCTGGCAGGCTGATGCTTTCAGCAATAATGCGGTTTTTCACGTAGCGTTCGAAAACTTCAGACAATCCCTGAACGCGTGCTTCGTTGCGGGTATTACCTGCGGACATACCGTTGGAGACGTACAGGTTACCAATGATATTCATCGGAATATAAACGGTCTGATTGTCGGACTGACGCGTAAACGGCAGGCCGCAAATACCACGATCTTCGTTACCGGATTGTAGGTCAATCAGCATGCTGCCGGTCAGTTCATTCTCCGGATCATAAAACGCGCGCAGACGGTCATCGAGTAGTCCTTCTGGCACATCGTCATTTTCGGTCAGTGGGAACCATTTTTCGTTGGGATAATGCACGAACGGACCGTTGGCGATGGTTTCGCCCAGCCAGAAATCAGCAAAAAAGTAGTTGGTTGAGAGACGCTCGAAATATTCACCAAGTGCAGAAGCCAGCGCCGCTTTTTTGGTTGCGCCTTTACCGTTGGTAAAACACAGTGCGCACTCTTTGTCGCGAATATGTACAGACCAGACGTTAGGCACAGGATTCAGCCAGGAGGCCTCTTCAATCTGAAAGCCGAGGTCTGAAAGTTTTTGCTGGAAGCGAGCGATGGAATCTTCCAGAGCGGCATCTTTGCCGGGGATAAATGTTTGCGTCATGAAAATCACTTTAGTCGTACGGAAAGCGCGCAATAATACGGGTTTTATCTCAAAGGCGCTATCACCGCCGCCATGCCGATGAACTGTTGACTATGCTTTTAGCGGATAAACCACGATAAGAGCATAAAAATGAAGGCGTTCGATCTCCACCGTATGGCATTTGATAAAGTGCCTTTTGATTTCCTTGGCGAAGTTGCACTACGTAGTCTTTATACCTTTGTACTGGTTTTTCTGTTCCTCAAAATGACCGGAAGACGCGGTGTGCGACAGATGTCGCTGTTTGAAGTGTTAATCATTCTCACGCTGGGTTCAGCGGCGGGAGATGTGGCGTTTTATGATGATGTGCCGATGGTGCCGGTACTTATCGTCTTTATCACTCTGGCGTTGTTATACCGCCTGGTAATGTGGTTGATGGCGCACAGTGAAAAACTGGAAGATTTACTGGAAGGTAAGCCGGTTGTTATTATTGAAGATGGCGAGCTGGCCTGGTCGAAACTCAATAACTCCAACATGACGGAATTTGAGTTCTTTATGGAGCTACGATTGCGTGGCGTGGAGCAGCTGGGGCAGGTACGTCTGGCGATTCTCGAAACCAACGGGCAAATCAGTGTCTATTTCTTTGAAGATGACAAGGTGAAACCGGGTTTACTTATTTTACCCAGTGATTGTACGCAGCGTTACAAAGTGGTGCCGGAGTCGGCGGACTATGCCTGTATTCGTTGTAGTGAAATCATTCATATGAAAGCGGGGGAAAAACAATTATGTCCGCGCTGTGCAAATCCAGAATGGACGAAGGCAAGTCGGGCAAAACGGGTGACCTGACAGTAAAAACATCGGCTTTTTGCTAATAATCCGAGAGATTCTTTTGTGTGATGCAAGCCACATTTTTGCCCTCAACGGTTTTACTCATTGCGATGTGTGTCACTGAATGATAAAACCGATAGCCACAGGAATAATGTATTACCTGTGGTCGCAATCGATTGACCGCGGGTTAATAGCAACGCAACGTGGTGAGGGGAAATGGCTCAAATCTTCAATTTTAGTTCTGGTCCGGCAATGCTACCGGCAGAGGTGCTTAAACAGGCTCAACAGGAACTGCGCGACTGGAACGGTCTTGGTACGTCGGTGATGGAAGTGAGTCACCGTGGCAAAGAGTTCATTCAGGTTGCAGAGGAAGCCGAGAAGGATTTTCGCGATCTTCTTAATGTCCCCTCCAACTACAAGGTATTATTCTGCCATGGCGGTGGTCGCGGTCAGTTTGCTGCGGTACCGCTGAATATTCTCGGTGATAAAACCACCGCAGATTATGTTGATGCCGGTTACTGGGCGGCAAGTGCCATTAAAGAAGCGAAAAAATACTGCACGCCTAATGTCTTTGACGCCAAAGTGACTGTTGATGGTCTGCGCGCGGTTAAGCCAATGCGTGAATGGCAACTCTCTGATAATGCTGCTTATATGCATTACTGCCCGAATGAAACCATCGACGGTATCGCCATCGACGAAACGCCAGACTTCGGCAAAGATGTGGTGGTCGCCGCCGACTTCTCTTCAACCATTCTTTCCCGTCCGATTGACGTCAGCCGTTATGGCGTGATTTACGCTGGCGCGCAGAAAAATATCGGCCCGGCTGGCCTGACAATCGTCATCGTTCGTGAAGATTTGCTGGGCAAAGCGAATATCGCGTGTCCGTCGATTCTGGATTATTCCATCCTCAACGATAACGGCTCCATGTTTAACACGCCGCCGACATTTGCCTGGTATCTATCTGGTCTGGTCTTTAAATGGCTGAAAGCGAACGGCGGTGTAGCTGAAATGGATAAAATCAATCAGCAAAAAGCAGAACTGCTATATGGGGTGATTGATAACAGCGATTTCTACCGCAATGACGTGGCGAAAGCTAACCGTTCGCGGATGAACGTGCCGTTCCAGTTGGCGGACAGTGCGCTTGACAAATTGTTCCTTGAAGAGTCTTTTGCTGCTGGCCTTCATGCACTGAAAGGTCACCGTGTGGTCGGCGGAATGCGCGCTTCTATTTATAACGCCATGCCGCTGGAAGGCGTTAAAGCGCTGACAGACTTCATGGTTGAGTTCGAACGCCGTCACGGTTAATGCCGAAATTTTGCTTAATCCCCACAGCCAGCCTGTGGGGTTTTTATTTCTGTTGTAGAGAGTTGAGTTCATGGAATCCCTGACGTTACAACCCATCGCTAGTGTCGATGGCACTATTAATCTGCCCGGTTCCAAGAGCGTTTCTAACCGCGCTTTATTGCTGGCGGCATTAGCACACGGCAAAACAGTATTAACCAATCTGCTGGATAGCGATGACGTGCGCCATATGCTGAATGCATTAACAGCGTTAGGGGTAAGCTATACGCTTTCAGCCGATCGTACGCGTTGCGAAATTATCGGTAACGGCGGTCCATTACACGCAGAAGGTGCCCTGGAGTTGTTCCTCGGTAACGCCGGAACGGCAATGCGTCCGCTGGCGGCAGCTCTTTGTCTGGGTAGCAATGATATTGTGCTGACCGGTGAGCCGCGTATGAAAGAACGCCCGATTGGTCATCTGGTGGATGCGCTGCGCCTGGGCGGGGCGAAGATCACTTACCTGGAACAAGAAAATTATCCGCCGTTGCGTTTACAGGGCGGCTTTACTGGCGGCAACGTTGACGTTGATGGCTCCGTTTCCAGCCAATTCCTCACCGCACTGTTAATGACTGCGCCTCTTGCGCCGGAAGATACGGTGATTCGTATTAAAGGCGATCTGGTTTCTAAACCTTATATCGACATCACACTCAATCTGATGAAGACGTTTGGTGTTGAAATTGAAAATCAGCACTATCAACAATTTGTCGTAAAAGGCGGGCAGTCTTATCAGTCTCCGGGTACTTATTTGGTCGAAGGCGATGCATCTTCGGCTTCTTACTTTCTGGCAGCAGCAGCAATCAAAGGCGGCACTGTAAAAGTGACCGGTATTGGACGTAACAGTATGCAGGGTGATATTCGCTTTGCTGATGTGCTGGAAAAAATGGGCGCGACCATTTGCTGGGGCGATGATTATATTTCCTGCACGCGTGGTGAACTGAACGCTATTGATATGGATATGAACCATATTCCTGATGCGGCGATGACCATTGCCACGGCGGCGTTATTTGCAAAAGGCACCACCACGCTGCGCAATATCTATAACTGGCGTGTTAAAGAGACCGATCGCCTGTTTGCGATGGCAACAGAACTGCGTAAAGTCGGTGCGGAAGTAGAAGAGGGGCACGATTACATTCGTATCACTCCACCGGAAAAACTGAACTTTGCCGAGATCGCGACATACAATGATCACCGGATGGCGATGTGTTTCTCGCTGGTGGCGTTGTCAGATACACCAGTGACGATTCTTGATCCCAAATGTACGGCCAAAACATTTCCGGATTATTTCGAGCAGTTGGCGCGGATTAGCCAGGCAGCCTGAATGAACAACGGGCAATAAATAGCCAAATCTTTCTTTATCAAAACGTCGGCACATTGTCGGCGTTTTTTTTCGGACCTTGTGAGTCATTTTGATTAATGGTAGCGTCGCTTGTCAATGTAAGTTGTTGATACATAATATTTATATATGATTAATCAACGGATGATTCACATGAAGAATACTAAATTACTGCTGGCGATTGCGACCTCTGCAGCATTACTGACAGGGTGTCAAAATACCCACGGTATTGATACCAATATGGCTATCAGCTCCGGTTTAAATGCCTATAAAGCAGCAACATTAAGCGATGCCGATGCAAAAGCGATTGCCAATCAGGGCTGTGCCGAAATGGACAGCGGCAATCAAGTCGCAAGTAAATCCAGCAAGTACGGTAAACGTCTGGCAAAAATCGCCAAAGCATTGGGTAACAATATTAATGGCACGCCGGTCAACTATAAGGTTTATATGACCAGCGACGTCAACGCATGGGCGATGGCGAACGGCTGTGTCCGTGTCTACAGTGGCCTGATGGACATGATGAATGACAACGAAATTGAAGGTGTTCTGGGCCATGAACTGGGCCACGTCGCGTTGGGTCACTCGCTGGCTGAAATGAAAGCTTCTTATGCGATCGTTGCCGCACGCGATGCCATTTCAGCTACCAGCGGAGTGGCTTCCCAGCTTTCCCGCTCACAATTGGGTGATATCGCAGAAGGCGCTATTAATGCTAAATACTCCCGTGATAAAGAGTCCGAAGCAGATGATTTCTCCTTTGATCTGTTGAAGAAACGTGGCATCAGCACCCAGGGGCTGGTTGGCAGCTTTGAAAAACTGGCTAGTCTGGATGGCGGTCGCACCCAGTCCATGTTTGACTCTCACCCACCATCAACAGAGCGTGCGCAACACATCCGTGATCGTATCGCCTCTGGTAAGTAAATCATTGTCATCTTTCGGGCTGGTCTTCTGCCAGCCCGCTATAATTGCGCAATAAATCCCCATCTGAATACAGACAAAACTGGTTTTTGCACACAACGTTAACGATTTGTGGCGTCGGCGCGTATAATGCGCGCGGTTATGTTAACGGTACGCCTGTTTTAAGGAGATAAAGATGACGGCAATTGCCCCGGTTATTACCATTGATGGCCCAAGCGGTGCAGGGAAAGGCACCTTGTGTAAGGCTATGGCGGAAGCATTGCAATGGCATCTGCTGGATTCGGGTGCAATTTATCGCGTACTGGCATTGGCGGCATTACATCACCATGTTGATGTTGCGTCAGAAGATGCGCTGGTACCGCTGGCATCCCATCTGGATGTACGTTTTGTGTCAACCAATGGCAATCTGGAAGTGATCCTCGAAGGGGAAGATGTCAGCGGCGAAATTCGTACTCAGGAAGTGGCGAATGCAGCTTCACAAGTCGCGGCATTCCCACGCGTTCGTGAAGCATTATTGCGTCGCCAACGCGCGTTTCGCGAATTACCAGGCCTGATTGCCGATGGCCGCGACATGGGAACGGTGGTATTCCCTGATGCGCCAGTGAAAATTTTCCTTGACGCCTCCTCGGAAGAACGTGCGCATCGCCGCATGCTACAGTTGCAGGAGAAGGGCTTTAGTGTTAACTTTGAGCGCCTTTTGGCCGAGATCAAAGAACGCGACGACCGCGATCGTAACCGAGCGGTAGCGCCACTGGTTCCGGCAGCCGATGCTTTAGTGTTGGATTCCACCACCTTAAGCATTGAGCAAGTGATTGAAAAAGCGCTACAATACGCGCGCCAGAAATTGGCTCTCGCATAAGCGACCGAATTTGCAGTACCCCCGTTGCAATGGAATGACAGCGGGTATGTTAAACAACCCCATCCGGCATGGAGCCAGGTGGACGTTAAATATAAACCTGAAGATTAAACATGACTGAATCTTTTGCTCAACTCTTTGAAGAGTCCTTAAAAGAAATCGAAACCCGCCCGGGTTCTATCGTTCGTGGCGTTGTTGTTGCTATCGACAAAGACGTAGTACTGGTTGACGCTGGTCTGAAATCTGAGTCCGCCATCCCGGCTGAGCAGTTCAAAAACGCCCAGGGCGAGCTGGAAATCCAGGTAGGTGACGAAGTTGACGTTGCTCTGGACGCAGTAGAAGACGGCTTCGGTGAAACTCTGCTGTCCCGTGAGAAAGCTAAACGTCACGAAGCCTGGATCACGCTGGAAAAAGCTTACGAAGATGCTGAAACTGTTACCGGTGTTATCAACGGCAAAGTTAAGGGCGGCTTCACTGTTGAGCTGAACGGTATTCGTGCGTTCCTGCCAGGTTCTCTGGTAGACGTTCGTCCGGTGCGTGACACTCTGCACCTGGAAGGCAAAGAGCTTGAATTTAAAGTAATCAAGCTGGATCAGAAGCGCAACAACGTTGTTGTTTCTCGTCGTGCCGTTATCGAATCCGAAAACAGCGCAGAGCGCGATCAGCTGCTGGAAAACCTGCAGGAAGGCATGGAAGTTAAAGGTATCGTTAAGAACCTCACTGACTACGGTGCATTCGTTGATCTGGGCGGCGTTGACGGCCTGCTGCACATCACTGACATGGCCTGGAAACGCGTTAAGCATCCGAGCGAAATCGTCAACGTGGGCGACGAAATCACTGTTAAAGTGCTGAAGTTCGACCGCGAACGTACCCGTGTATCCCTGGGCCTGAAACAGTTGGGCGAAGATCCGTGGGTAGCTATCGCTAAACGTTATCCGGAAGGTACCAAACTGACTGGTCGCGTGACCAACCTGACCGACTACGGCTGCTTCGTTGAAATCGAAGAAGGCGTTGAAGGCCTGGTACACGTTTCCGAAATGGATTGGACCAACAAAAACATCCACCCGTCCAAAGTTGTTAACGTTGGCGATGTAGTGGAAGTTATGGTTCTGGATATCGACGAAGAACGTCGTCGTATCTCCCTGGGTCTGAAACAGTGCAAAGCTAACCCGTGGCAGCAGTTCGCGGAAACCCACAACAAGGGCGACCGTGTTGAAGGTAAAATCAAGTCTATCACTGACTTCGGTATCTTCATCGGCCTGGACGGCGGCATCGACGGCCTGGTTCACCTGTCTGACATCTCCTGGAACGTTGCAGGCGAAGAAGCAGTTCGTGAATACAAAAAAGGCGACGAAATCGCTGCAGTTGTTCTGCAGGTTGACGCAGAACGTGAACGTATCTCCCTGGGCGTTAAACAGCTCGCAGAAGATCCGTTCAACAACTGGGTTGCTCTGAACAAGAAAGGCGCTATCGTAACCGGTAAAGTAACTGCAGTTGACGCTAAAGGCGCAACCGTAGAACTGGCTGACGGCGTTGAAGGTTACCTGCGTGCTTCTGAAGCATCCCGTGACCGCGTTGAAGACGCTACCCTGGTTCTGAGCGTTGGCGACGAAGTTGAAGCTAAATTCACCGGCGTTGATCGTAAAAACCGCGCAATCAGCCTGTCTGTTCGTGCGAAAGACGAAGCTGACGAGAAAGATGCAATCGCAACTGTTAACAAACAGGAAGATGCAAACTTCTCCAACAACGCAATGGCTGAAGCTTTCAAAGCAGCTAAAGGCGAGTAATTCTCTGACTCTTCGGGATTTTTATTCCGAAGTTTGTTGAGTTTACTTGACAGATTGCAGGTTTCGTCCTGTAATCAAGCACTAAGGGCGGCTACGGCCGCCCTTAATCAATGCAGCAACAGCAGCCGCTTAATTTGCCTTTAAGGAACCGGAGGAATCATGACCAAGTCAGAATTGATAGAAAGACTTGCCACCCAGCAATCGCACATTCCCGCCAAGACGGTTGAAGATGCAGTAAAAGAGATGCTGGAGCATATGGCCTCGACTCTTGCGCAGGGCGAGCGTATTGAAATCCGCGGTTTCGGCAGTTTCTCTTTGCACTACCGCGCACCACGTACCGGACGTAATCCGAAGACTGGCGATAAAGTAGAACTGGAAGGAAAATACGTTCCTCACTTTAAACCTGGTAAAGAACTGCGCGATCGCGCCAATATTTACGGTTAAGTTTTTACTCAAACTTGAACGCGAGAAAAGCACCTGTCGGGTGCTTTTTTCATTTCTCTAATCAGGAACTGGAAGCTGCCTCGCAGAGTTTTGAGCAGTTTTCACCCTTTCGTTAAATTCTTCTGAATGTGCCTCGGGGAACGCAAAATTCCCACCAGACAACCGCTCAACAAAGTTGCACACTTTCCATAAACAGGGAGGGGGGCATGAAAATAACGACAGTCGGCGTATGCATAATTTGCGGAATTTTTCCGTTGCTGATTTTGCCCCAATTGCCTGGGACATTAACCCTTGCGTTTCTGACTCTCTTCGCCTGCGTACTGGCATTTATCCCTGTTAAAACCGTCCGTTATATCGCGCTGACGTTGCTGTTTTTCGTTTGGGGCATATTATCAGCAAAGCAAATTTTGTGGGCAGGAGAAACCTTAACTGGCGCGACGCAGGATGCAATTGTTGAGATCACTGCAACTGACGGCATGACCACTCATTACGGTCAAATTACTCATCTACAAGGTCGACGTATATTCCCTGCGCCAGGCCTTGTGCTGTATGGCGAATATCTTCCGCAAGCGGTTTGTGCTGGACAACAATGGTCAATGAAACTCAAAGTTCGTGCGGTTCATGGCCAACTTAATGATGGCGGCTTTGATAGCCAGCGTTATGCCATTGCCCAGCATCAACCGCTCACCGGCCGCTTTCTGCAGGCAAGTGTTATTGAACCGAATTGTAGCCTGCGTGCACAGTATCTGGCGTCACTACAAACAACGCTGCAACCCTATCCGTGGAATGCGGTTATTCTTGGTTTAGGTATGGGGGAACGGTTATCCGTCCCCAAAGAAATCAAAAATATCATGCGCGATACTGGAACGGCGCATTTAATGGCGATATCGGGATTGCACATCGCTTTTGCGGCGTTGCTGGCTGCCGGACTCATTCGCAGTGGACAAATTTTTCTGCCTGGGCGCTGGATCCACTGGCAAATACCATTAATTGGTGGGATCTGCTGTGCTGCTTTTTATGCCTGGTTGACGGGAATGCAACCTCCTGCATTGCGTACCGTGGTGGCGCTTGCTACGTGGGGAATGCTTAAGTTAAGTGGGCGACAGTGGAGTGGCTGGGATGTATGGATATGTTGTCTGGCGGCAATTTTGCTGATGGATCCTGTTGCCATTCTCTCGCAAAGTTTATGGCTCTCTGCCGCTGCGGTCGCGGCACTGATTTTTTGGTACCAGTGGTTTCCCTGTCCTGAGTGGCAACTGCCGCCGGTATTGCGTGCAGTTGTTTCCCTCATTCATTTGCAACTGGGAATCACACTCCTGCTTATGCCTGTGCAAATCGTCATATTTCATGGCATTAGTCTGACCTCGTTTATTGCAAATCTATTAGCAATTCCCTTGGTGACATTTATCACGGTTCCGTTGATCCTCGCCGCGATGGTTGTGCATTTAAGCGGGCCGTTAATCCTGGAGCAAGGGTTATGGTTTCTTGCCGACCGGTCTTTGGCTTTACTTTTCTGGGGGTTAAAGAGTTTGCCAGAAGGGTGGATCAACATTGCTGAACGTTGGCAATGGCTATCATTTTCCCCATGGTTCTTACTGGTGGTATGGCGATTAAACGCCTGGCGAACGTTGCCAGCAATGTGTGTGGCTGTAGGCTTGCTGATGTGCTGGCCGCTGTGGCAAAAACCTCGACCTGACGAGTGGCAGGTGTACATGCTTGATGTCGGGCAAGGGCTGGCAATGGTGATAGCCAGAAACGGCAAAGCGATTCTCTATGACACAGGACTGGCCTGGCCCGAAGGGGATAGTGGGCAACAACTGATTATCCCCTGGCTCCACTGGCATAATCTTGAACCGGAAGGCGTTATTCTGAGTCATGAACATCTGGATCACCGGGGAGGGCTGGACTCAATATTGCACACATGGCCGATGTTATGGATCAGAAGTCCGTTAAACTGGGAACATCATCAGCCCTGTGTGCGTGGCGAAGCGTGGCAATGGCAAGGATTGCGTTTCAGCGTGCACTGGCCTTTACAAGCTAGCAACGATAAAGGAAATAACCATTCCTGTGTGGTTAAGGTTGATGACGGGACGAATAGCATTCTTCTAACCGGTGATATTGAAGTCCCCGCTGAACAAAAGATGCTAAGCCGTTACTGGCAGCAAGTGCAGACAACATTGCTTCAGGTACCTCACCATGGCAGTAATACCTCATCATCGTTGCCATTAATTCAGCGAGTGAATGGAAAAGTGGCACTCGCATCGGCATCGCGCTATAACGCATGGCGATTGCCCTCTAATAAAGTTAAGCATCGCTATCAACAGCAAGGATATCAATGGCTTGATACTCCACATCAGGGTCAAGTGACGGTCAATTTTTCAGCGCAAGGCTGGCGGATTAGCAGCCTCAGAGAGCAAATTTTACCTCGTTGGTATCATCAGTGGTTTGGCGTGCCAGTGGATAACGGGTAGAATATGCGGCTATTTCAACAAATGCTGGTTTTTTGAATGCATAACGACAAAGATCTCTCTACGTGGCAGACGTTCCGCCGACTGTGGCCAACCATTGCGCCTTTTAAAGCGGGTCTGATCGTGGCGGGCGTAGCGTTAATCCTCAACGCAGCCAGCGATACCTTCATGTTATCGCTCCTTAAGCCACTTCTTGATGATGGCTTTGGTAAAACAGATCGCTCCGTGCTGGTGTGGATGCCGCTGGTGGTGATCGGGCTGATGATTTTACGTGGTATCACCAGCTATGTCTCCAGCTACTGTATCTCCTGGGTATCAGGAAAGGTGGTAATGACCATGCGTCGCCGCCTGTTTGGTCACATGATGGGAATGCCGGTTTCATTTTTTGACAAACAGTCAACGGGGACGCTGTTGTCACGTATCACCTACGATTCCGAACAGGTTGCTTCTTCTTCTTCCGGCGCACTGATAACGGTTGTGCGTGAAGGTGCGTCAATCATCGGCCTGTTCATCATGATGTTCTATTACAGTTGGCAACTGTCGATCATTTTGATTGTGCTGGCACCGATTGTTTCGATTGCGATTCGCGTAGTATCGAAGCGTTTTCGCAACATCAGTAAAAACATGCAGAACACCATGGGGCAGGTGACCACCAGCGCCGAACAAATGCTGAAGGGCCACAAAGAAGTATTGATTTTCGGTGGTCAGGAAGTGGAAACGAAACGCTTTGATAAAGTCAGCAACCGAATGCGTCTTCAGGGGATGAAAATGGTTTCAGCCTCTTCCATCTCTGATCCGATCATTCAGCTGATCGCCTCTTTGGCGCTGGCGTTTGTTCTGTATGCGGCGAGCTTCCCAAGTGTCATGGATAGCCTGACTGCCGGTACGATTACCGTTGTTTTCTCTTCAATGATTGCACTGATGCGTCCGCTGAAATCGCTGACCAACGTTAACGCCCAGTTCCAGCGCGGTATGGCGGCTTGTCAGACGCTGTTTACCATTCTGGACAGTGAGCAGGAGAAAGATGAAGGTAAGCGCGTGATCGAGCGTGCGACTGGCGACGTGGAATTCCGCAATGTCACCTTTACTTATCCGGGACGTGACGTACCTGCATTGCGTAACATCAACCTGAAAATTCCGGCAGGGAAGACGGTTGCTCTGGTTGGACGCTCTGGTTCGGGTAAATCAACCATCGCCAGCCTGATCACGCGTTTTTACGATATTGATGAAGGCGAAATCCTGATGGATGGTCACGATCTGCGCGAGTATACCCTGGCGTCGTTACGTAACCAGGTTGCTCTGGTGTCGCAGAATGTCCATCTGTTTAACGATACGGTTGCTAACAACATTGCTTACGCACGGACTGAACAGTACAGCCGTGAGCAAATTGAAGAAGCGGCGCGTATGGCCTACGCCATGGACTTCATCAATAAGATGGATAACGGTCTCGATACAGTGATTGGTGAAAACGGCGTGCTGCTCTCTGGCGGTCAGCGTCAGCGTATTGCTATCGCTCGAGCCTTGCTGCGTGATAGCCCGATTCTGATTCTGGATGAAGCTACCTCGGCTCTGGATACCGAATCCGAACGTGCGATTCAGGCGGCACTGGATGAGTTGCAGAAAAACCGTACCTCTCTGGTGATTGCCCACCGCTTGTCTACCATTGAAAAGGCAGACGAAATCGTGGTCGTCGAGGATGGTGTCATTGTGGAACGCGGTACGCATAACGATTTGCTTGAGCACCGCGGCGTTTACGCGCAACTTCACAAAATGCAGTTTGGCCAATGATCGAAAAAATCTGGTCTGGTGAATCCCCTTTGTGGCGGCTATTGCTGCCACTCTCCTGGTTGTATGGCCTGGTAAGTGGCGCGATCCGTCTTTGCTATAAACTAAAACTGAAGCGCGCCTGGCGTGCCCCCGTACCGGTTGTCGTGGTTGGTAATCTCACCGCAGGCGGCAACGGAAAAACCCCGGTCGTTGTCTGGCTGGTGGAACAGTTGCAACAGCGCGGTATTCGCGTGGGGGTCGTATCGCGGGGATATGGTGGTAAGGCTGAATCTTATCCGCTGTTATTGTCGGCAGATACCACAACAGCACAGGCGGGTGATGAACCTGTGTTGATTTATCAACGCACTGATGCGCCTGTTGCGGTTTCTCCCGTTCGTTCTGATGCGGTAAAAGCCATTCTGGCGCAACACCCTGATGTGCAGATCATCGTAACCGACGACGGTTTACAGCATTACCGTCTGGCGCGTGATGTGGAAATTGTCGTTATTGATGGTGTGCGTCGCTTTGGCAATGGCTGGTGGTTGCCGGCGGGGCCAATGCGTGAGCGAGCGGGGCGCTTAAAGTCGGTTGATGCGGTAATCGTCAACGGTGGTGTCCCTCGCAGCGGTGAAATCCCCATGCATCTGCTGCCGGGTCAGGCGGTGAATTTACGTACCGGTACGCGTTGTGACGTTGCTCAGCTTGAACATGTAGTGGCGATGGCGGGGATTGGGCATCCGCCGCGCTTTTTTGCCACGCTGAAGATGTGTGGCGTACAACCGGAAAAATGTGTACCGCTGGCCGATCATCAGTCTTTGAACCATGCGGATGTCAGTGCGTTGGTAAGCGCCGGGCAAACGCTGGTAATGACTGAAAAAGATGCGGTGAAATGCCGGGCCTTTGCAGAAGAAAATTGGTGGTATTTGCCTGTAGACGCACAGCTTTCAGGTGATGAACCAGCGAAACTGCTTACGCAACTAACCTCGCTGGCTTCTGGCAACTAGTTACGCCGCGGCAGCGTTCGATTGATGGAGTCATGAATGTCGCTGCCGCACCTCTCCCTTGCTGATGCGCGTAATCTTCACCTTGCCGCACAAGGCCTGTTAAACAAACCCCGCCGTCAAGCGTCGTTGGAGGATATTCCGGCAACGATCTCCCGCATGTCCTTGCTGCAAATCGATACCATCAATATTGTTGCCCGTAGTCCATATCTGGTGCTTTTCAGTCGTCTGGGAAATTATCCTGCCCAGTGGCTGGATGAGTCTCTGGCGCGTGGCGAATTAATGGAATACTGGGCGCATGAAGCCTGCTTTATGCCGCGTAGCGACTTTCGTCTTATTCGCCACCGCATGCTGGCACCTGAAAAAATGGGCTGGAAATACAAAGACGCCTGGATGCAGGAACATGAGGCGGAAATTGCACAGTTAATTCAGCATATTCATGATAAGGGGCCGGTACGTTCAGCCGATTTTGAGCATCCTCGTAAAGGTGCAAGCGGCTGGTGGGAATGGAAGCCGCATAAACGGCATCTGGAAGGTTTATTTACTGCCGGAAAGGTGATGGTGATTGAACGGCGCAACTTCCAGCGCGTTTATGATTTAACCCACCGTGTCATGCCTGACTGGGATGATGAGCGCGATCTCGTTTCGCAAACAGAAGCAGAAATCATCATGCTGGATAACAGTGCGCGTAGCCTGGGAATATTCCGCGAACAGTGGCTGGCAGATTACTATCGGCTGAAACGTCCGGCACTGGCGGCGTGGCGCGAAGCGAGGGCTGAACAGCAGCAAATCATTGCTGTGCATGTTGAAAAATTGGGCAATCTTTGGCTGCATGCTGATTTGCTGCCGCTACTCGAGCGTGCGCTGGCCGGAAAGCTCACTGCAACGCACAGCGCGGTACTTTCGCCTTTTGATCCTGTTGTCTGGGATCGCAAACGCGCAGAGCAGCTTTTTGATTTTAGCTACCGGCTGGAGTGCTATACCCCAGCGCCGAAACGCCAGTATGGCTATTTTGTTCTGCCATTATTACATCGTGGGCAATTAGTTGGGCGAATGGATGCCAAAATGCATCGCCAGACAGGCATCCTTGAAGTTATCTCTCTGTGGTTACAGGAAGGCATTAAACCAACGACAATGCTGCAAAAAGGGTTACGTCAGGCGATTACTGATTTCGCGAGCTGGCAGCAGGCAACGCGGGTGACATTAGGACGCTGCCCGCAAGGTCTCTTTACTGATTGCCGCACTGGCTGGGAAATAGACCCCGTCGCATAAATGATTATGATAAGATTTATGCATTCATAACCCGATCCATCTGGAGGAACTATGGATCATCGTCTGCTTGAAATCATTGCCTGCCCGGTTTGCAACGGAAAACTTTGGTATAACCAAGAAAAACAAGAACTTATTTGCAAACTGGACAACCTGGCTTTCCCGCTGCGTGATGGCATTCCAGTGTTGCTGGAAACGGAAGCCCGCGTGCTGACTGCTGATGAGAGTAAATCATGAGTTTTGTGGTCATTATTCCCGCGCGCTACGCGTCAACGCGTCTGCCCGGTAAACCATTGGTTGATATTAATGGCAAACCCATGATTGTTCATGTTCTTGAACGTGCTCGCGAATCAGGTGCCGATCGCATCATCGTGGCAACCGATCATGAGGATGTCGCCCGCGCCGTTGAAGCCGCTGGCGGTGAAGTATGTATGACGCGCGCCGATCACCAGTCAGGGACAGAACGCCTGGCGGAAGTTGTCGAAAAATGCGCATTCAGCGACGACACGGTGATCGTTAATGTGCAGGGTGATGAACCGATGATCCCTGCGACAATCATTCGTCAGGTTGCTGATAACCTCGCTCAGCGTCAGGTGGGTATGGCGACTCTGGCGGTGCCAATCCACAATGCGGAAGAAGCGTTTAACCCGAATGCGGTGAAAGTGGTTCTCGACGCTGAAGGGTATGCACTGTACTTCTCTCGCGCCACCATTCCTTGGGATCGTGATCGTTTTGCAGAAGGCCTTGAAACCGTTGGCGATAACTTCCTGCGTCATCTTGGTATTTATGGCTACCGTGCAGGCTTTATCCGTCGTTACGTCAACTGGCAGCCAAGTCCGTTAGAACACATCGAAATGTTAGAGCAGCTTCGTGTTCTGTGGTACGGCGAAAAAATCCATGTTGCTGTTGCTCAGGAAGTTCCTGGCACAGGTGTGGATACCCCTGAAGATCTTGAGCGCGTTCGCGCTGAAATGCGCTAATTTCACTTCACGACACTTCAGCCAATTTTGGGAGGAGTGTCGTACCGTTACGATTTTCCTCAATTTTTCTTTTCAACAATTGATCTCATTCAGGTGACATCTTTTATATTGGCGCTCATTATGAAAGCAGTAGCTTTTATGAGGGTAATCTGAATGGAACAGCTGCGTGCCGAATTAAGCCATTTACTGGGCGAAAAACTCAGTCGTATTGAGTGCGTCAATGAAAAAGCGGATACGGCGTTGTGGGCTTTGTATGACAGCCAGGGAAACCCAATGCCGTTAATGGCAAGAAGCTTTAGTACGCCCGGAAAAGCCCGACAACTGGCATGGAAAACCACCATGCTGGCAAGAAGTGGGACTGTCCGTATGCCGACTATTTATGGTGTGATGACGCATGAAGAACACCCCGGCCCCGATGTCCTGCTACTGGAGCGGATGCGTGGTGTTTCGGTGGAGGCACCAGCCCGAACACCAGAACGCTGGGAACAACTCAAAGACCAAATCGTTGAAGCCTTACTGGCCTGGCACCGTCAGGACAGTCGCGGTTGCGTCGGCGCGGTCGACAATACTCAGGAAAATTTCTGGCCCTCATGGTACCGGCAACATGTTGAAGTGCTATGGACCACGCTCAATCAGTTCAATAACACCGGTCTGACGATGCAGGATAAGCGGATCCTGTTTCGCACTCGCGAATGTCTCCCGGCATTATTTGAAGGCTTTAACGACAATTGTGTGCTGATTCACGGTAACTTCTGTTTACGCAGCATGTTGAAAGATTCGCGCAGCGATCAGTTACTGGCGATGGTCGGGCCGGGACTAATGCTTTGGGCACCGCGAGAATACGAACTGTTCCGACTAATGGATAATTCTCTGGCGGAAGATTTGCTCTGGAGTTACCTGCAACGCGCGCCAGTGGCGGAGTCGTTCATCTGGCGGCGTTGGTTGTATGTGTTATGGGATGAAGTTGCGCAACTGGTTAATACCGGACGATTTAGTCGGCGCAACTTCGATCTGGCATCAAAATCACTCTTGCCGTGGCTCGCCTGACGAACCTTTTAGCCACTGCCAGATACGGCCAAGCGTTTCATAGCCAACACGATCGCTATGCATCAACCAGACCGGAGAAGGGATTGCCCGTTCCCACGGGTTAAGCGGCGAGTCGATGGCCAACTGATTCGCCGGGGCTGGTAGCGGATTTAACCCTTCCTGCTGAAAAAAGATCATCGCCCGCGGCAGATGTGATGCGGAGGTCACCAGCAGGAAAGGGGCGTCACCAATCGCCTGTTTCACTGCCGCAGCTTCTTCTTCGGTATCTTTTGGCAAATCCAGGGTGATAATTTGCTCGTGCGGCACGCCCAGCGATTGCGCAACTCTGGCACCTACTTCCGCTGTACTCACCGTATTGGTTTTTGCTACGCCTCCCGTGAAGATCAGTTTTGATCCCGGATTTTCGCGCCATAAGCGAATACCTTCATTCAGGCGTGGCAGACTGTTATTGATTAAATTAGAGCTCGGTGCCCACTGTGGGTTCCAGGTATAACCACCTCCGAGCACCACGATATAGTCCACTTTTTGCGAATTATTCCATGTCGGATAGGTGCTTTCGATGGGACGCAGCAGGCGGTCGGCTACCGGTTGCAAACTCAATAACAAGAGTGCCAGCCACCCAATGCTAATAAAAATCTTCCCGGTTTTTTGAAAACGGCTAAACCACAGCAGCGCCAGGCCAGCGCCAATAATTAACAACATCAGCGGAAGTGGCAGCAACATATTGCCAATCACTTTTTTCAGTGTAAAAAGCATCCTTTCTGGTTCCTTTTTTAACCATATAGCAAGGGATCGCCAGCGATATTACACCAGACGGGTTCATTCTCGCCGTGGCTGTGACAAAATAGCGTCTTTATCAGAAAACGTCTTAGCCAACCGGTGGAGAAAGCAATGCAGGATCGCAATTTTGATGATATTGCGGAAAAGTTTTCCCGTAACATTTACGGCACCACCAAAGGGCAGCTTCGACAGGCTATTCTGTGGCAGGATCTCGATCACGTGCTGGCGGAAATGGGCCCGCAAAAACTGCGTGTGCTGGATGCTGGCGGTGGTGAAGGGCAGACCGCAATCAAAATGGCCGAGCGTGGGCATCAGGTCATTTTATGCGATCTTTCTGCGCAGATGATCGACCGCGCAAAACAGGCGGCAGAAGCAAAAGGTGTGAGCGACAACATGCAATTTATACATTGCGCCGCTCAGGATGTTGCTTCGCATTTGGAAACGCCCGTTGATCTGATATTGTTCCATGCGGTGCTCGAGTGGGTGGCCGATCCCCGCAGTGTATTGCAGACCCTGTGGTCAGTGTTGCGTCCAGGCGGCGTGTTGTCGTTAATGTTCTACAATGCGCATGGTTTGTTGATGCATAACATGGTCGCCGGGAATTTTGATTACGTGCAGGCGGGAATGCCGAAAAAGAAAAAACGGACGCTTTCGCCAGATTATCCACGCGACCCGGCGCAGGTTTATCTGTGGCTGGAAGAAGCTGGTTGGCAAATTATGGGTAAGACAGGCGTTCGCGTGTTTCATGATTATCTGCGCGAGAAGCACCAGCAGCGCGACTGCTATGAAGCATTACTTGAATTAGAAACGCGTTATTGCCGTCAGGAACCGTATATTACCCTGGGGCGTTATATTCATGTCACCGCGCGCAAACCGCAGAGCAAGGATAAAGTATGAGTGAATTTTCCCAGACAGTCCCCGAACTGGTTGCCTGGGCCAGAAAAAATGACTTCTCCATCTCGCTGCCGGTAGACCGACTCTCTTTTCTGCTGGCGGTTGCCACGCTGAACGGCGAGCGTCTGGATGGTGAGATGAGTGAAGGCGAGCTGGTGGATGCATTCCGCCATGTGAGTGATGCGTTTGAGCAAACCAGCGAAACCATCGGCGTGCGCGCCAATAACGCGATCAACGACATGGTGCGTCAACGTCTGCTGAACCGCTTTACCAGCGAGCAGGCGGAAGGGAACGCAATTTACCGTCTGACGCCGCTCGGCATCGGCATTACTGACTACTACATCCGTCAGCGCGAGTTTTCTACGCTGCGTCTTTCTATGCAGTTGTCGATTGTGGCGGGTGAGCTCAAACGCGCAGCAGATGCCGCCGAAGAGGGCGGTGATGAATTTCACTGGCACCGTAATGTCTATGCGCCACTGAAATATTCGGTAGCAGAAATTTTCGACAGTATCGACCTGACGCAACGTCTGATGGACGAACAGCAGCAGCAGGTGAAGGACGATATCGCCCAGTTGCTGAACAAAGACTGGCGGGCGGCGATTTCCAGCTGTGAATTGTTGCTTTCGGAAACTTCCGGGACGCTGCGTGAATTGCAGGATACGCTGGAAGCGGCAGGCGACAAATTGCAGGCTAATCTGTTGCGCATTCAGGATGCGACGATGACCCATGACGATCTGCATTTCGTCGATCGTCTGGTGTTCGATCTGCAGAGCAAACTCGATCGTATTATCAGTTGGGGCCAGCAATCCATCGACTTGTGGATTGGCTACGACCGCCACGTACACAAATTTATTCGTACCGCGATCGATATGGATAAAAACCGCGTCTTTGCTCAGCGGTTACGTCAGTCGGTACAAACCTATTTTGATGAGCCGTGGGCGCTAACTTATGCCAATGCCGATCGTCTGCTGGATATGCGTGACGAAGAGATGGCACTGCGCGATGAAGAAGTGACTGGGGAACTTCCTGAGGATCTGGAATACGAAGAGTTTAACGAGATCCGCGAACAGCTGGCGGCGATCATCGAAGAACAACTTGCCGTGTACAAAACCAGACAAGTGCCGCTGGATCTTGGTCTGGTGGTACGCGAATATCTGTCACAGTATCCGCGTGCACGTCACTTTGACGTTGCGCGTATTGTTATTGATCAGGCGGTACGTCTTGGCGTAGCGCAAGCAGATTTCACCGGACTGCCAGCGAAATGGCAGCCGATTAATGATTACGGAGCCAAGGTACAGGCGCATGTCATCGACAAATATTGAACAAGTGATGCCGGTTAAGCTGGCGCAGGCGCTGGCGAATCCGTTATTTCCGGCGCTGGACAGCGCCTTACGTTCAGGCCGCCATATTGGCCTCGACGAACTGGATAATCATGCATTCCTGATGGATTTTCAGGAATATCTGGAAGAGTTTTACGCGCGTTATAACGTTGAGCTTATTCGCGCACCAGAAGGGTTCTTCTATTTACGCCCACGTTCCACCACGCTGATCCCTCGTTCCGTCTTGTCGGAACTGGATATGATGGTCGGGAAAATCCTCTGTTATCTCTATCTCAGCCCGGAACGGCTGGCGAATGAGGGGATTTTCACCCAGCAGGAACTGTACGACGAACTGCTCACCCTGGCCGATGAAGCAAAACTGCTGAAACTGGTGAACAACCGTTCAACCGGTTCAGACGTTGACCGTCAGAAGTTGCAGGAGAAAGTACGTTCTTCGCTCAACCGTCTGCGTCGTTTAGGCATGGTGTGGTTTATGGGCCACGACAGCAGCAAGTTTCGCATTACCGAATCGGTGTTCCGCTTCGGAGCCGATGTGCGTGCTGGCGACGATCCCCGTGAAGCACAGCGTCGCCTGATTCGTGATGGCGAAGCAATGCCGATTGAAAATCATCTGCAACTCAACGATGAAACCGAAGAAAATCAGCCAGATAGCGGAGAGGAAGAATAATGATTGAACGCGGTAAATTTCGCTCACTGACGCTGATTAACTGGAACGGCTTTTTTGCCCGAACTTTTGACCTTGACGAGCTGGTCACGACGCTTTCTGGCGGTAACGGGGCGGGTAAATCCACCACCATGGCGGCGTTCGTTACGGCGCTGATCCCCGACCTGACCCTGCTGCATTTCCGTAACACTACGGAAGCCGGGGCCACCAGCGGTTCGCGCGATAAAGGTCTGCACGGTAAGCTGAAAGCGGGTGTCTGTTATTCGATGCTCGACACCATTAACTCGCGCCACCAGCGCGTGGTGGTCGGTGTGCGTCTGCAACAGGTTGCCGGACGCGATCGTAAAGTGGATATCAAGCCGTTTGCCATTCAGGGACTGCCGATGTCGGTGCAGCCGACACAGCTGGTGACCGAAACCCTGAACGAACGCCAGGCGCGCGTGCTGCCGCTTAACGAGCTGAAAGACAAGCTCGAGGCGATGGAAGGCGTGCAGTTTAAACAGTTCAACTCCATTACTGATTACCACTCGCTGATGTTCGATCTGGGCATCATCGCGCGTCGTCTGCGCTCCGCATCTGACCGTAGCAAATTCTATCGTCTGATCGAAGCTTCGCTGTATGGCGGGATCTCCAGTGCCATTACCCGTTCTCTGCGCGACTACCTGTTGCCGGAAAACAGCGGCGTGCGTAAAGCGTTCCAGGACATGGAAGCGGCGCTGCGTGAAAACCGTATGACGCTGGAAGCGATTCGTGTCACCCAGTCGGACCGTGACCTGTTTAAGCATCTGATCAGCGAAGCTACCAACTACGTGGCGGCGGACTACATGCGTCACGCCAACGAGCGCCGTGTCCATCTCGACAAAGCCCTGGAGTTTCGTCGCGAGTTACATACTTCGCGTCAGCAACTGGCGGCTGAGCAGTACAAACACGTCGATATGGCGCGTGAGCTGGCAGAGCACAACGGTGCCGAAGGCGATCTGGAAGCGGATTATCAGGCGGCCAGCGATCACCTGAACCTGGTGCAAACCGCACTGCGTCAGCAGGAGAAGATCGAACGCTACGAAGCGGATCTCGATGAGCTGCAGATCCGTCTGGAAGAGCAAAACGAAGTGGTGGCAGAAGCCATCGAACGCCAGGAAGAGAACGAGGCTCGCGCGGAAGCTGCCGAACTGGAAGTGGACGAGCTGAAAAGCCAGCTTGCTGACTACCAGCAGGCGCTGGACGTCCAGCAAACGCGCGCGATCCAGTATAACCAGGCGATTGCTGCGCTTAATCGCGCCAAAGAACTGTGCCATCTGCCGGACTTAACCGCCGACAGCGCCGCCGAATGGCTGGAAACCTTCCAGGCGAAAGAGCTGGAAGCGACTGAAAAAATGCTCTCTCTTGAGCAGAAAATGAGCATGGCGCAAACCGCGCACAGCCAGTTTGAGCAGGCTTATCAGCTGGTGGTGGCAATCAACGGCCCGCTGGCGCGTAACGAGGCGTGGGATGTCGCTCGCGAACTATTGCGCGAAGGGGTCGATCAGCGTCACCTGGCAGAGCAGGTTCAACCGTTGCGGATGCGCTTAAGTGAACTGGAACAGCGTCTGCGCGAGCAGCAAGAAGCCGAACGCCTGCTGGCAGACTTCTGCAAACGTCAGGGCAAGAATTTTGATATTGATGAACTGGAAGCTCTGCATCAGGAGCTGGAAGCGCGCATTGCCTCTCTTTCCGATAGCGTGTCTAACGCCCGTGAAGAGCGCATGGCACTGCGCCAGGAACAGGAACAGCTGCAGTCTCGCATTCAGAGTTTGATGCAGCGTGCGCCGGTTTGGCTGGCAGCGCAAAACAGTCTCAACCAGTTGAGCGAGCAGTGCGGTGAAGAGTTTACCTCCAGCCAGGACGTCACCGAATATCTGCAACAGTTGCTGGAGCGTGAGCGAGAGGCGATTGTTGAACGCGATGAAGTGGGCGCGCGCAAAAACGCTGTCGATGAAGAGATCGAACGTTTAAGCCAGCCTGGCGGCTCTGAAGATCAGCGTCTGAACGCGCTGGCGGAGCGTTTTGGCGGCGTGCTGCTGTCAGAAATTTATGACGACGTTAGCCTGGAAGATGCGCCGTACTTCTCAGCGCTGTATGGCCCGTCACGCCACGCCATCGTGGTGCCAGATCTGTCACAGGTAACTGAACACCTGGAAGGCTTGACCGATTGCCCGGAAGATCTCTATCTGATCGAAGGAGATCCGCAGTCATTCGATGACAGCGTGTTCAGCGTTGATGAGCTGGAAAAAGCGGTAGTGGTGAAAATCGCCGATCGTCAGTGGCGTTATTCACGTTTCCCGGAAGTGCCGCTGTTTGGTCGTGCTGCGCGTGAAAGCCGTATTGAAAGCCTCCATGCCGAGCGTGAAGTGCTTTCCGAACGCTTCGCCACGCTCTCCTTTGATGTACAGAAAACTCAGCGTCTGCATCAGGCGTTCAGCCGCTTTATCGGCAGTCATCTGGCGGTTGCGTTTGAGTCTGACCCGGAAGCAGAAATCCGTCAACTGAACAGCCGTCGCGTCGAACTGGAGCGGGCGTTGAGTAATCATGAAAATGATAACCAGCAGCAGCGTATTCAGTTTGAGCAGGCGAAAGAAGGCGTTACGGCGCTGAACCGCATTCTGCCGCGTCTCAACCTGTTGGCTGATGACAGCCTGGCGGATCGCGTCGATGAAATCCGCGAACGTCTGGATGAAGCCCAGGAAGCCGCGCGTTTTGTTCAGCAGTTTGGCAATCAACTGGCGAAACTGGAACCGATCGTTTCGGTATTGCAGAGCGACCCGGAACAGTTCGAACAGCTAAAAGAAGATTACGCGTACTCTCAGCAGATGCAGCGCGATGCCCGTCAGCAGGCGTTTGCCCTGACGGAAGTGGTGCAGCGTCGTGCGCACTTTAGCTATTCTGACTCGGCAGAAATGCTGAGCGGTAATAGCGATCTCAACGAAAAGCTGCGTGAACGTCTGGAACAGGCGGAAGCGGAGCGTACTCGCGCTCGTGAAGCGTTGCGTGGTCACGCAGCGCAGTTGAGTCAGTACAACCAGGTGCTGGCTTCGCTGAAAAGTTCTTACGACACCAAAAAAGAGCTACTCAACGATCTGCAACGTGAATTGCAGGATATCGGCGTGCGCGCCGATAGCGGGGCAGAAGAGCGGGCGCGAATTCGCCGTGACGAGCTGCATGCGCAACTGAGTAATAACCGGTCCCGCCGCAACCAGCTGGAAAAAGCACTGACTTTCTGCGAAGCGGAGATGGACAATCTGACCCGCAAACTGCGCAAGCTGGAGCGGGATTACTTTGAGATGCGCGAGCAGGTAGTGACCGCCAAAGCGGGCTGGTGTGCAGTGATGCGCATGGTGAAAGATAACGGCGTTGAACGGCGCTTACACCGTCGCGAGCTGGCTTATCTCTCCGCTGATGATTTGCGCTCTATGTCGGATAAGGCATTGGGTGCGCTGCGTCTGGCGGTGGCGGATAACGAACATCTGCGCGACGTGCTGCGCATGTCGGAAGATCCAAAACGTCCGGAACGTAAAATTCAGTTCTTCGTGGCGGTTTATCAGCATCTGCGTGAACGTATTCGTCAGGATATTATTCGTACCGATGATCCGGTGGAAGCCATCGAGCAGATGGAAATCGAACTTAGCCGACTGACCGAGGAGTTAACCTCCCGCGAACAGAAACTGGCGATCAGTTCCCGCAGCGTGGCGAACATCATTCGCAAAACCATTCAGCGCGAGCAGAACCGTATCCGTATGCTCAACCAGGGGTTGCAGAACGTATCGTTTGGTCAGGTGAACAGCGTACGTCTGAACGTGAACGTGCGTGAAACGCACGCCATGCTGCTGGATGTGCTCTCTGAACAGCACGAGCAGCATCAGGATCTGTTTAACAGCAACCGTCTGACCTTCTCGGAAGCGCTGGCGAAATTGTATCAGCGTCTTAATCCGCAGATTGATATGGGGCAGCGCACGCCGCAGACCATTGGCGAAGAACTGCTGGATTACCGCAACTATCTGGAAATGGAAGTTGAGGTTAATCGTGGTTCCGATGGCTGGTTGCGCGCAGAGTCTGGTGCATTGTCGACCGGTGAGGCGATTGGTACCGGTATGTCGATTCTGGTGATGGTGGTACAAAGCTGGGAAGATGAATCTCGCCGCCTGCGCGGTAAAGATATCTCTCCTTGCCGCCTGCTGTTCCTCGATGAAGCAGCGCGACTGGATGCTCGTTCTATCGCCACGCTGTTTGAATTGTGTGAACGTTTGCAAATGCAGCTCATCATCGCAGCGCCGGAAAATATCAGCCCGGAGAAAGGCACCACCTATAAACTGGTGCGTAAAGTCTTCCAGAATACCGAACACGTTCACGTCGTCGGCCTGCGAGGATTTGCGCCGCAACTCCCTGAAACGCTTCCAGGAAGTGACGAAGCGCCTTCTCAGGCGAGTTAAAATTAAGGCGGCAGCAATGCCGCCTTTTCTTTTTCCGAAAACTCCGTTTCTGCACTAAAAAAGTGGCACATTACGGCGCGCTTTTCTTTAAACTTCTTTACATTAGGTTATGTAAAAACGTATCGGCGTTTATATACTGAAGATAAGCCTGATGAGTAACAGGCTTGCTCGTCATACTTTCGTGAGTATTGGCGTTGTACAGGCAAGTCGTAAAATAACAGCCTGGCTATTCAGAGTATGATAAAAACAGGGGGCAAGGGATGTTGCTTAATATGATGTGTGGTCGTCGGCTGTCGGCAATCAGTTTGTGCCTGGCCGTAACATTCGCTCCACTGTTCAATGCGCAGGCCGATGAGCCTGAAGTAATCCCTGGCGACAGCCCGGTGGCTGTCAGTGAACAGGGCGAGGCACTGCCGCAGGCGCAAGCCACGGCAATAATGGCGGGGATCCAGCCATTGCCTGAAGGTGCGGCAGAAAAAGCCCGCACGCAAATCGAATCTCAATTACCCGCAGGTTACAAGCCGGTTTATCTTAACCAGCTTCAACTGTTGTATGCCGCACGCGATATGCAACCCATGTGGGAAAACCGTGATGCTGTTAAAGCCTTCCAGCAACAGCTGGCAGAGGTGGCGATTGCCGGTTTCCAGCCGCAGTTTAATAAATGGGTAGAGTTACTGACCGATCCTGGTGTTAACGGGATGGCACGCGACGTAGTGCTCTCTGATGCGATGATGGGCTATCTCCATTTCATTGCAAATATTCCGGTCAAAGGCACTCGCTGGCTATATAGCAGTAAACCTTATGCACTTGCAACGCCGCCGCTCTCGGTGATTAACCAATGGCAGCTGGCGCTGGATAAAGGTCAATTGCCTACGTTTGTTGCTGGACTGGCACCGCAGCATCCGCAATATGCGGCGATGCATGAATCGTTACTGGCCTTACTCAGTGACACCAAACCGTGGCCCCAACTGACCGGCAAAGCAACGTTGCGCCCAGGGCAGTGGAGTAACGACGTACCGGCGTTGCGCGAAATATTGCAACGCACAGGCATGTTGGACGGGGGGCCGAAAATTACTCTACCTGGCGATGACACGCCAACTGACGCGGTAGTCAGCCCATCCGCTGTTACTGTTGAAACAGCAGAAACTAAGCCGATGGACAAGCAAACGACATCTCGTAGTAAACCTGCGCCTGCCGTTCGCGCCGCCTACGATAATGAACTGGTGGAAGCCGTTAAACGTTTTCAGGCATGGCAAGGATTGGGGGCAGATGGTGCTATTGGCCCGGCAACACGTGACTGGTTAAACGTAACGCCCGCCCAGCGTGCTGGCGTGTTGGCTCTCAACATCCAGCGATTGCGCTTGCTGCCAACAGAGCTTTCTACCGGGATCATGGTTAACATTCCGGCCTATTCGCTGGTCTACTATCAGAACGGCAATCAGGTGCTGGATTCGCGAGTCATTGTCGGTCGCCCCGATCGCAAAACGCCGATGATGAGCAGTGCCCTTAACAACGTAGTGGTAAACCCGCCGTGGAACGTACCTCCAACTCTGGCACGCAAAGATATTCTGCCAAAAGTGCGCAACGATCCGGGATATCTCGAAAGCCATGGCTATACGGTGATGCGCGGCTGGAACAGCAGAGAAGCGATTGACCCATGGCAGGTTGACTGGTCTACAATCACGGCCTCGAATTTACCGTTCCGCTTCCAGCAGGCTCCAGGCCCACGGAACTCGCTGGGGCGCTATAAATTCAATATGCCGAGTTCAGAGGCCATTTATTTGCATGACACGCCGAACCACAATCTGTTCAAGCGTGATACACGCGCATTGAGCTCAGGCTGTGTACGAGTGAATAAAGCTTCCGATCTGGCGAATATGCTGTTGCAGGATGCAGGCTGGAATGACAAACGTATTTCTGATGCGCTGAAGCAGGGTGATACACGTTACGTCAATATTCGGCAGTCGATTCCGGTGAATCTCTACTACCTGACGGCCTTTGTTGGTGCAGATGGTCGTACCCAGTATCGTACAGATATTTACAATTATGATCTGCCTGCGCGATCCAGCTCGCAAATCGTATCGAAAGCGGAACAATTAATCAGGTAAATGAAGTAGTTCGGGGAAATCAGTTGTCGTAATAATTAGCATGATTGGGGGCGATTCTCTGCAGCCTCCGTCACTGCTGGGGTTGAGTCATCTTGACGTCTGCTTTACGGGCGGTTAAGGTGCCTCTTGTGCGCCAGAAGTGCATATAAACGATAACATTGACCTGTAGACTTGATTATCATGGACAAATTCGACGCTAATCGCCGCAAATTGCTGGCGCTTGGTGGCGTTGCACTCGGTGCCGCCATCCTGCCGACCCCTGCGTTTGCAACACTCTCTACCCCACGCCCGCGCATTTTGACACTCAATAATCTTCATACCGGAGAGTCAATCAAAGCGGAGTTTTTCGATGGCAGAGGCTATATTCAGGAAGAATTGGCAAAACTTAACCATTTTTTCCGCGATTACCGCGCGAACAAAATAAAGTCCATCGACCCAGGATTATTCGACCAGTTGTATCGCCTGCAAGGGTTGTTAGGCACGCGCAAACCGGTGCAACTCATTTCCGGTTATCGTTCTATTGATACCAACAATGAACTACGCGCCCGCAGCCGTGGAGTAGCGAAGAAAAGCTATCACACTAAAGGCCAGGCGATGGATTTCCATATTGAAGGTATCGCGTTAAGCAATATTCGCAAAGCCGCGTTATCTATGCGCGCAGGTGGTGTAGGATATTATCCACGTAGTAACTTTGTGCATATTGATACCGGGCCAGCACGGCACTGGTAGTAATTGCTTAACGAAACAGGGGCAGTATGAACTATCGTATTATTCCGGTCACCGCATTCTCCCAGAACTGTTCATTAATCTGGTGTGAACAAACCCGTCTGGCCGCACTGGTCGATCCTGGCGGCGATGCGGAAAAAATCAAACAGGAAGTTGATGACAGCGGCCTGACACTGATGCAGATCCTGCTGACGCATGGTCATCTGGACCACGTTGGCGCAGCGGCGGAACTGGCGCAACATTACGGCGTGCCGGTTTTTGGCCCGGAAAAAGAAGATGAGTTCTGGCTGCAAGGCTTGCCTGCGCAAAGTCGTATGTTTGGTCTGGAAGAGTGCCAGCCGCTGACGCCAGATCGTTGGCTGAACGAAGGCGATACCATCAGCATAGGGAATGTGACTTTACAGGTGTTACATTGCCCTGGGCATACGCCGGGTCATGTCGTGTTTTTTGATGATCGGGCAAAGCTGCTGATTTCTGGCGATGTTATTTTCAAAGGCGGAGTAGGGCGCAGTGACTTCCCGCGTGGCGATCATAATCAACTGATTTCTTCAATCAAAGATAAATTGCTGCCACTGGGGGATGACGTTACATTTATTCCGGGTCACGGACCATTATCCACACTTGGTTATGAACGCCTGCATAATCCCTTCCTGCAAGACGAAATGCCCGTCTGGTAAGGCACATAAAAAAGCCCGCTTTTAATGCGGGCCTGGATTTCTGGCAAAGTGCGCTTTGTTTATGCCGGATGCGGCACGAGCGCCTTATCCGGCCTACAAAATCGTGCAAATTCAAAATATTGCAGGGGACGCGTAGGCCTGATAAGCGTAGCGCATCAGGCAATGTTGCGTTTGTCATCAGTCTCAGCCCGCTTTTCAGCGGGCTTCATTGTTTTTAATGCTTACAGCACTGCCACAATCGCTTCGCACAGCGGAGCCATGTTATCTGGTGTCATCCCGGCCACATTTACGCGACCAGAAGCAACCGCATATACGCCAAACTCTTCGCGCAGACGCAGCACTTGTTCTTTTGTCAGGCCACTGAAGGAGAACATGCCGTTCTGTTTGATGATAAAGCTGAAGTCGCGGTTTGCGCCTTTTTCCTGCAGCGTATTGACGAACAACTGACGCATACGCTGAATACGCTGGCGCATATCAGTCAGCTCTTGTTCCCAAATCGCACGTAACGCATCGTTGCTCAGGATGGTGGCAACAACAGAAGCGCCGTGTGCTGGTGGGTTAGAGTAGTTAGCGCGAATCGCCGCTTTCATTTGGCTGAATGCGCGATCAACGGTTTCACTGTCGGCAGCAACCAGAGTACAAGCGCCAACACGCTCGTTGTACAGGCCAAAGTTTTTAGAGTAGGAACTGGCAACAATCAGCTCTTTATGCATAGCCGCGAAAGCGCGCAGTCCTTCAGCATCTTCTTCCAGACCACGGGCAAAACCCTGGTAAGCGAAGTCAAACAGCGGTAACCAGCCTTTCTCAACTGAGAGTTGTGCCAGTGTCTGCCATTGTTCCAGCGTAGGGTCGATACCGGTTGGGTTATGGCAGCAGCCATGGAACAGCACTACGTCGCCAGCCTGAGCTTCATTCAGGCTGTTAATCAGTGCATCGAAGTCAAGAGTGTGATTTTCCGCATCATAATAAGCGTATTCACGAACTTCCAGACCTGCAGAGTTAAAGACGCTCTTATGGTTCGGCCAGCTTGGGTTGCTCACCCACACTCGCTTAACGCTGGTATTTTTTGCCAGGAAATCGGCAGCTACGCGTAGTGCGCCAGTGCCCCCCGGAGTCTGTGCCGTGCGAGCACGTTTGTCATTGATCAGGGCGCTACCTTTACCAAACAGCAGTTCCTGAGTGCAGCGACCAAATTCAGGGATGCCGTCAATGCCGAGGTAATTTTTGGTGGTTTCATTTTCGAGCAGATACTGTTCAGCCTTTTTCACGCTGGTCAGTACCGGGGTTTTGCCCGTCTCATCTTTATAGACACCAATCCCGAGGTTAATTTTGCCGGGACGTTCATCGGCACGAAACAGATCGGCCAGGCCCAGAATCGGGTCGGCAGGAGCGGCGGTAATGTTCTCAAACATGACGAGGTTCCATTATGGTTACAGAAGGGAAGTCCGCTATCAGGGTAACGGGAGATTTACAAAATTCCAACTATTACTGATGAAAACGCAGGCTGTTTTTGCAAGACGTGAGATTGCTCTGGAAGGTATAAAAAAAACAGGACCAAAGTCCTGTTTTTTCGGCATTTAACAAAGAGGTGTGCTATTAGAACTGGTAAACGATACCCACAGCAACGGTGTCGTCTGAACCTACGCCCAGTTTGTTGTCAGAATCGATCTGGTTGATGATGTAGTCAACATAGGTGGACATGTTTTTGTTGAAGTAGTAGGTTGCGCCCACTTCAAAGTAGTTCACCAGATCAACATCACCGATACCTTCTACGTCTTTCGCTTTAGATTTGGTGTAAGCGATGGACGGACGCAGACCGAAATCGAACTGGTATTGCGCAACTAACAGAACGTCTTGCGTTTTGTTGGCGAAGCCGCTGGTGTTTGTAAATTTATTAGTGATCGGCGTAGCGTTACGGGTTTCACCGTAGTTCGCTGCCAGGTAGATGTTGTTCGCGTCGTACTTCAGACCAGTAGCCCACTGTTCAGCTTTTTTACCGTTGCCAAGAGGTTGAGCTTCTTGCAGGTTGGTACGGTCAGCTGCACCATAAGCACCAACGATACCAAAGCCTTCGTATTCGTAGCTGATAGAACCGCCAACACCGTCGCCGTTAGAACGGCGTGCAGTGTCACGCTCGTTTTTACCCAGGTACTGAACAGCGAAGTTCAGGCCATCAACCAGACCAAAGAAGTTGGAGTTACGATAGGTAGCAACGCCGCCAACACGACCAACGAAGAAGTCATCGCTGTATGCAGTATCACCACCAAATTCTGGCAGCATATCGGTGTAACCCAGTGCATCATAAACCACACCGTAGTTACGGCCGTAATCGAAAGAACCAACGTCAGCGTATTTAAGACCCGCGAATGCCAGACGCGTTTTGTTACCAGTTTGAGCGTCAGCGCCTTCAGAGTTGTTACCCTGGAAGTTATATTCCCACTGACCATAACCGGTCAGATCGGAATTGATTTGAGTTTCCCCTTTAAAACCAAGACGGGCATAGGTCATGTCGCCATTGCCACCGTAACTGTTTTCACCGTTACCCTTGGAAAAATAATGCAGACCAACAGCTTTACCGTACAGATCTACTTTGTTGCCATCTTTGTTATAGATTTCTGCAGCGTTTGCAGTACCTGCTACTAACAGAGCAGGGACGATCACTGCCAGAATATTGCGCTTCATCATTATTTATTACCCTCATGGTTTTTTTTATGACACCTGCCACTGCCTTCAATAAGTTCTGTCAATAAAAATTTACGGAACTATTGATGAGAGTTTGGTGTCTTTATGTGTCTGCAGGCATCTTTCCATTCAAACTAACGTTTCGCTACCGTGAAAGTGCTACAAAGATAAAGATTTAGTTTCAAAAAGAAAAAATATGTAACCAAAAGTAAAAATTAAGGAACTTTGTGAACACCGTCATATTTCCATAGAAACGTGATGATATTTACAGCAATTTTTATCTATTTATATGATTTACTTATATTTAAATTAACTAAACGGAAATTTTGTTTCTGATGGAAACTTTATCGACCTGGCACAAAATCCTCTTTCAGACATCCAGAATGCCAAAAAATAGTATGAAAATTGTGCTATCAGCTAAGAAAAAACTAATCCGCAATAAGAATGCGGGTTATTTTTTGTGCGTAAATGTTGCAATGTAATATTCCGTAACAGGATGATCGTTATGGCGGGGTTGCAAATAGATTGCTTGACTTAACAAACAGATAACTTGACAGAAAGGATAAAAAAGAGCCAGCAGGCGCTGGCTCTTTGAGGAAGAAAATCAGAAGCTGGCGTTGCGCGGAGTACGTGGGAACGGAATCACATCACGCACGTTTTGCACGCCAGTTACGTAAGCAATCAGGCGTTCAAAACCAAGACCGAAACCTGAATGCGGAACAGTACCGTAGCGACGCAGATCGCGATACCACCAGTAATCTTCTTTATTCAGGCCCATTTCCAGCATACGCTCGTCCAGAACGTCCAGACGTTCTTCACGCTGGGAGCCACCAATGATCTCACCGATGCCCGGAGCCAGAACGTCCATAGCCGCAACGGTTTTACCGTCTTCGTTGAGGCGCATATAGAACGCTTTAATATCTTTCGGATAGTTTTTAACCACTACCGGTGCTTTAAAGTGTTCTTCCGCCAGATAACGCTCATGCTCAGAAGAGAGATCGACGCCCCAGTAAACCGGGTTTTCAAACTTCCTGCCGCAGTTTTCGAGAATGGTCACTGCGTCGGTGTAATCCACCTGCGCGAAATCGGCCTCAATGAAGCGTTCCAGACGTGAAACGGCATCTTTATCTACGCGTTCAGCGAAGAATTTCATGTCGTCTGCGCGTTCTTCGAGAACCGCTTTGAAGACATATTTCAGCATGGCTTCAGCCAGACCCGCGATATCGTTCAGGTTAGCAAACGCCACTTCCGGCTCCAGCATCCAGAATTCCGCCAGGTGACGGCTGGTGTTGGAGTTTTCAGCACGGAAAGTCGGGCCGAAGGTATAAATTTTGGATAATGCGCAAGCGTAGGTTTCGCCGTTCAACTGGCCAGATACGGTCAGGAAAGACTCTTTACCAAAGAAGTCTTTGTCGAAATCCACTTTGCCCTGATCGTTACGCGGCAGGTTTTCCAGATCCAGCGTAGAAACGCGGAACATTTCGCCTGCACCTTCGGTATCAGATGCGGTAATCAGTGGCGTTGAAACCCAGAAGAATCCCTGCTCGTTAAAGAAGCGATGCAGCGCCTGCGCCAGCGTATGGCGAACGCGCGCGACGGCACCAATCAGGTTTGTGCGCGGACGCAGGTGAGCGACTTCACGCAGATACTCAATGCTGTGGCGTTTTGCCGCCATCGGGTAAGTGTCTGGATCTTCAACCCAACCAGCAACTTCAACTTTGCTGGCCTGAATTTCAAATTGTTGCCCCTGGCCCGGCGACGCCACGACTTTACCCGTCACAATGACCGAGCAGCCGGTGGTCAGACGCAGGACGTCTTCATTGTAATTGGGCAGAGAATTATTGATGACAGCCTGTACAGGATCAAAGCAGGAACCGTCATAAACGGCGAGGAAGGAGATGCCAGCTTTTGAATCTCGGCGGGTACGTACCCATCCGCGTACGGTGACTTCGCTGTCAACGGCTACGCGGCCCTGGAGTACGTCGGCTACAGGCACAACGCTCATAATATTCTCTCTGTTAATAGTCGGAAAAAATAAACACTTGTCCACCCGTAAATGGGGGGATACCTATGTTACCTGGCATCTGCAATCAGACAAGCAGAATTCGCAAATGCAGCGAAAGATTTCGGAATTAAAGGTAAAAAAAGGGAGCCGATTAGCTCCCTGATGATATTAACTGGCTTTTTTAATATGCGGAAGGTCGAACGCTTTGCGCAGCGCCCGAACAAACGCTTTATCGTGGCAGATAGTTTTGCCAGGGCTGTCAGAAAGTTTCGCCACCGGTTTACCGTTACACTCAACCAACTTAATCACAATATTCAGGGGTTTTACCTGGGGGATATCGCAGGTCAGGCGAGTCCCAATACCAAAACTTAATTGCACGCGGGAAGAGAAGTGGCGGTATAGCTCAACCGCTTTGCGTAAATCCAGATTGTCAGAGAAAACCAGAGTTTTACTCTGTGGATCAATTCCCAGCTTTTCATAATGTGCAATGGCTTTTTCACCCCATTCAACCGGGTCGCCAGAGTCATGACGCAGGCCCTGATAGCGACTGGCGAACTCGACACCGAAATCACGCAGGAAAGCATCCATAGTGATGCAGTCGGTTAATGCAATGCCAAGTTGGTCGGGATATTCTTCCAGCCAGGCAGCAAGTGCAGCTCGCTGGCTGTTGGCTAGATCCGGGCTGATTTGCTGATGTGCCTGGAACCATTCGTGTGCCTGTGTTCCCATCGGCGTGAGGGAAAGCCGACGCGCCAGATCGTAGTTGCTGGTGCCCACGAACCAGGATTCCTGTTGCAGACGCTTAACGATGGTTTCTTGTACTTCGCGAGAAAAACGGCGACGGGTGCCAAAATCCATAAGATGGAAGCGCGACATATCAAGGCCGGCGGTTAACGCCGAGAAGTCGACTAATTTGCTTTCCAGCGTGTCGAGGGCTTGCGCAACGTCGGCCTGCGGTGAGCGATAGCGATGTACCATTTCACTGATAACCGCCAGCAAAGGAACTTCCCAGAGGATGACTTCACGCCACGGGCCGCTTAAACGAATATCCAGCTTGCCATTATCGTTGGATACGGTGACTTGTTCCGGGTTAAAGCGGAACTCGCGTAACCAGTTAAGATAGTCGGCCTTAAAGAAAGGCAGAGCAGAGAGCCACTGATATTCATCATCCTGCAGGCGCAGGTGCTGCATCGCCTGAATCTGTTCACGAATAGCATCGGCATAAATACCCAGCAGATCGTCACCTCGGCAACGAAACTCCGCCGCGACATGCACATCGTAATAGTGATGAAACACGGCTTGCTGCATATGCAACTTATAAGCATCTGTATCCAGCAACGAGTGCAGAACAGGAGAAGCGAATTGTGTCATAGGTGCGCAGTAGCGTCCTCGTACAGGAGCGTTTAGTACAATAAACATCTTCAGGAACTGCTGGAGTATACCTTGTTTCGCAATTTATTGAACCCCGATCACACCATATGCCACCTTTCTGGTCGATGGCATTACGCGGTGTATGTTATAAAAATGTAGCAATAAAGGCGTTTGTACCTGAAAAGATGAAGATTCTGCATAGCGCGATTTACGCAACAGGAATAGACTGAACACCAGACTCTATAAAAGATGCTAAAGGTTATTTATGACTCAACAGCCACAAGCCAAATACCGTCACGATTATCGTGCGCCGGATTACCAGATTACTGATATTGACTTGACCTTTGACCTCGACGCGCAAAAGACGGTCGTTACCGCGGTCAGCCAGGCTGTCCGTCATGGTGCATCAGATGCTCCGCTTCGTCTCAACGGCGAAGACCTCAAACTGGTTTCTGTTCATATTAATGATGAGCCGTGGACCGCCTGGAAAGAAGAAGAGGGCGCACTGGTCATCAGTAATTTGCCGGAGCGTTTTACGCTTAAGATCATTAATGAAATAAGCCCGGCGGCGAATACGGCGCTGGAAGGGCTTTATCAGTCAGGCGATGCGCTTTGCACCCAGTGTGAAGCCGAAGGTTTCCGCCATATTACGTATTATCTCGACCGCCCGGACGTGCTGGCGCGTTTTACCACCAAAATTATTGCCGATAAAATCAAATATCCCTTCCTGCTTTCCAATGGTAACCGCGTTGCGCAAGGCGAACTCGAAAACGGACGCCATTGGGTACAGTGGCAGGACCCGTTCCCGAAACCGTGCTACCTGTTTGCGCTGGTGGCAGGCGACTTTGATGTACTGCGCGATACCTTTACCACGCGTTCTGGTCGCGAAGTAGCACTGGAGCTGTACGTCGATCGCGGCAACCTTGATCGCGCGCCGTGGGCGATGACCTCGCTGAAAAACTCCATGAAATGGGATGAAGAACGCTTTGGCCTGGAGTATGACCTCGACATCTATATGATCGTCGCGGTGGATTTCTTCAATATGGGCGCAATGGAGAATAAGGGGCTGAATATCTTTAACTCCAAATATGTGTTGGCCCGCACCGACACCGCCACCGACAAAGATTATCTCGATATTGAACGCGTTATCGGCCATGAATATTTCCATAACTGGACCGGTAACCGAGTGACCTGCCGCGACTGGTTCCAGCTCAGCCTGAAAGAAGGTTTAACCGTCTTCCGCGATCAGGAATTCAGCTCTGACCTTGGTTCCCGCGCGGTAAACCGTATCAATAATGTGCGCACCATGCGCGGATTGCAGTTTGCGGAAGACGCCAGCCCGATGGCGCACCCGATCCGCCCGGATATGGTCATTGAGATGAACAACTTCTACACCCTGACCGTTTACGAGAAGGGCGCGGAAGTGATTCGCATGATCCACACCCTGCTGGGCGAAGAAAACTTCCAGAAAGGGATGCAACTCTATTTCGAGCGCCATGATGGCAGCGCGGCAACCTGCGACGACTTTGTGCAGGCGATGGAAGATGCGTCGAATGTCGATCTCTCCCATTTCCGCCGTTGGTACAGCCAGTCCGGCACGCCGATTGTGACCGTCAAAGACGACTACAATCCGGAAACCGAGCAGTACACCCTGACCATCAGCCAGCGCACGCCAGCCACGCCGGATCAGGCAGAAAAACAGCCGCTGCATATTCCATTTGCCATCGAATTGTATGACAACGAAGGCAAAGTGATCCCGTTGCAGAAAGGCGGTCATCCGGTGAATTCCGTGCTGAACGTCACCCAGGCGGAACAGACCTTTGTTTTTGATAATGTCTACTTCCAGCCGGTGCCTGCGCTGCTGTGCGAATTCTCTGCGCCAGTGAAACTGGAATATAAGTGGAGCGATCAGCAACTGACCTTCCTGATGCGTCATGCGCGTAATGATTTCTCCCGTTGGGATGCGGCGCAAAGTTTGCTGGCAACCTACATCAAGCTGAACGTCGCCCGTCATCAGCAAGGGCAGCCGCTGTCTCTGCCGGTACATGTGGCTGACGCTTTCCGCGCGGTGCTGCTCGATGAGAAGATTGATCCGGCGCTGGCGGCAGAAATCCTGACGCTGCCTTCTGTCAATGAAATGGCTGAACTGTTCGATATCATCGACCCGATTGCTATTGCCGAAGTACGCGAAGCACTCACTCGTACTCTGGCGACTGAACTGGCGGATGAGCTGCTGGCTATTTACAACGCGAATTACCAGAGCGAGTACCGTGTTGAGCATGAAGATATTGCAAAACGCACTCTGCGTAATGCCTGCCTGCGCTTCCTTGCTTTTGGTGAAACGCATCTGGCTGACGTGCTGGTGAGCAAGCAATACCATGAAGCAAACAATATGACCGATGCGCTGGCAGCGCTTTCTGCGGCGGTTGCTGCACAGCTGCCTTGCCGTGACGCGCTGATGCAGGAGTACGACGATAAGTGGCATCAGGACGGTCTGGTGATGGATAAATGGTTTATCCTGCAAGCCACCAGCCCGGCGGCGAATGTGCTGGAGACGGTGCGTGGTCTGTTGCAGCATCGCTCATTTACCATGAGCAACCCGAACCGTATTCGTTCGTTGATTGGTGCGTTTGCGGGCAGCAACCCGGCAGCGTTCCATGCCGAAGATGGCAGCGGTTACCAGTTCCTGGTGGAAATGCTTACCGACCTCAACAGCCGTAACCCGCAGGTAGCTTCACGTCTGATTGAACCGCTGATTCGCCTGAAACGTTATGATGCCAAACGTCAGGAGAAAATGCGCGCGGCGCTGGAACAGTTGAAAGGGCTGGAAAATCTCTCTGGCGATCTGTACGAGAAGATCACCAAAGCACTGGCTTGATACTTTTGAGCCAAAATGCCTGATGCGACGCTTGACGCGTCTTATCAGGCCTACAACTCCGTTGAAATTGCTGGTTTTGTAGGCTGGATAAGGCGTTCACGCCGCATCCGGCAGCCGTGCCCAACTGCCTGATGCGATGCTTGACGTGTCTTATCAGGCCTACTAGTCCGTTGAAAATGCTGGTTTTGTGCGCCACATCCGGCATATTAACCATGACGCCGAATCAGTTGTTCAGAATGCCCACGCCGCATTACCCGTTGCAATACTTCCGCTTCCAGCTCCGCTAATCGCACCGACCCTAACCGGCGCGGACGAGGGATATCCACCGTCAAATCCAGACCAATTTTTCCCTCTTCAATTAACAGCACCCGGTCAGCCATTGCTACCGCTTCGCTCACATCATGCGTCACCAACAGTACGGTAAAGCCGTGCTGCTGCCAAAGTGACACAATCAAATCCTGCATCTCGAGTCGCGTTAAGGCGTCCAGCGCCCCGAGCGGTTCATCAAGCAACAATAAACCCGGTCGATGAATCAACGCTCTTGCCAGCGCCACACGCTGTTTCTGCCCGCCAGAAAGTGCGGCAGGCCATTCCCCGGCGCGATTCTCCAGTCCTACTGCAGCCAACGCCCGACGCGCGGCATCGCGCCACTGGCCTTTAAGGCCTAACCCAACGTTATCAATCACCGATTTCCACGGCAGCAGACGCGCATCCTGAAACATCATTCGCGTGTCTTCCTGAATCTCAGCCAGCGGTGTGGTGCCCGCTAACACATCGCCTGCGGTTGGCGTTTCCAGACCTGCCAGCAGGCGCAGCAGGGTACTTTTGCCACCACCGCTGCGGCCCACCACCGCCACAAACTGACCTGCCGGAATATGTAAATCCAGTTGGTTCAGGACGATATTTTCCGCGTAATGTTTGCTTACTGCATTGAGCAACAATGGTGTGCCCTGGTTCAGACGAGCAGTATTCATACCGTGGCCTCCTTCAAATGATAAGCCGGGTTCCAGCGCAACCAGAGGCGCTCTAACAGCTGCGCGCTGACGTCAGCAAGTTTGCCGAGCAGGGCGTAAAGAATAATAGCGACTACCACCACGTCCGTTTGCAAAAACTCCCGCGCATTCATCGCCAGATAACCAATGCCTGAATTGGCAGAAATGGTTTCGGCAACAATCAGCGTCAGCCACATCAGGCCCAACGCAAAACGCACGCCGACCATAATTGAGGGCAGGGCACCAGGCAGGATCACATGGATAAACAGCGGTATGCCGGATAATCCATAGCTACGCGCCATTTCCACCAGACCGCGATCGATATTACGGATGCCATGCCAGGTGTTGATATAAATGGGGAATAGCGTGCCGAGCGCCACCAGAAAGATTTTTGCGGATTCATCAATGCCAAACCACAAAATCACCAGCGGGATCAGCGCCAGATGCGGTACGTTGCGCAACATCTGAATTGAGGTATCCAGCAGCCGTTCTCCCCAGCGAGATAGCCCGCTAATCAGTCCCAAAATCAACCCCAGCGATCCGCCAATTGAAAAGCCAATCAGCGCCCGCCAGGAACTGATCGCCAGATGCTGCCACAGTTCGCCGCTGGCGGAGAGCGTCCAGAACGCCGTCACCACCCCTTCCGGTGAGGGCAAAATACGCGTCGACAGCCAGCCAACTGAGGAGGCCAGTTGCCACACCGCCACGATGCCCACCGGTAAAAACCAGGGGGCAACGCGCAATAACCACTTCTTCACTGGCGTTGCCATTATTTCTTCCTTAACTTTGCGCGACTTTACGGGGGATAAAATCATTCGCCACCGCTTCGCCTTGCGGATTCAGCGGCTGCGGCTGGGGAATTTCCGGAATGGCGACATCCAGATGTGGGAACAGCAACTCGCCGACCCGATACGCTTCTTCCAGATGCGGATAGCCCGAAAGCACAAAGCTGTCGATGCCAAGCGCGGCGTATTCGTTGATTCGCGCAGCGACCGTAGGACCATCGCCCACCAGCGCCGTTCCGGCACCGCCGCGCACTAAGCCAACGCCCGCCCATAAATTGGGGCTGATCTCCAGATTGTCGCGCTTGCCGTTATGTAACGCCGCCATTCGCTGTTGTCCTACGGAATCCGTCCGGGCGAATGCGGCCTGTGCTTTGGCGATAGTTTCATCATCAAGATGCGAGATTAACCGCTCGGCGGCCTGCCACGCTTCGTCGTTAGTTTCACGAACAATCACATGCAGACGAATACCGAAACGAATTTTGCGTCCATGCGCGGCAGCTTTCGCCCGCACTTGTTCGATCTTCTCTTTTACTAGTTCTGGCGGTTCGCCCCAGGTGAGGTAGAGATCAACTTGTTCTGCCGCCAGCTCCTGGGCGACGTCTGACGATCCGCCAAAGTAAAGCGGAGGATAAGGCTGTTGAATCGGCGGGAAGAGCAGTTTTGCTCCGCGCACATGAATATGTTTACCGTTGAAATTGACGGTTTCCCCCAGCAATAAGCGCCGCCAGACCTGGGTAAATTCCGCCGAGGCTTCGTAGCGCTCGCTATGATCAAGGAACACGCCGTCGCCTGCCAGCTCTTGTGGATCGCTGCCTGTGACCAGATTAAACAACGCACGACCATTTGAGAGACGGTCAAGCGTGGCGGCCTGGCGAGCGGCAACGGTAGGTGAGGTTACGCTGGGGCGCAGGGCGACAAGAAACTTCAGCCGCTGCGTCACCGGGATCATCGACGCCGCCACCAGCCACGCATCTTCACACGATCGCCCCGTTGGGATCAGCACACCGGTATAGCCCAGACGATCCGCCGCTTGCGCAATTTGTTGCAGATAACCGTGATCAACCGGGCGTGAACCTTCTTCCGTTCCCAGATAGTGCCCGTCACCGTGGGTCGGTAAAAACCAGAACATATTCAGACTCATAATTGTTTTCCTTCCAGTTGAGTGGGCTGCCAGATGCGCTGGCGAATATCGACTTTTTTCGGCACCAGACGATTTTCATAAAACAGATCTGCCGTTTGCTGCTGTAAGGCGGCAATCTCGGCGTTAACCGGTTTGATGGTGGTAGGAGGGCGATGATCTAAGTAAGAGGCAATCACCGGTGCCGGTAAGCCCATCGTTTTTGCCAGTAAAGCGATGCTTTGCTCGCGCTGGCTGCGGGTTAACGCATCGGCCTCACTAAAGGTTGCCAGTACGCCCTGAATAAAAGCGCCGTTTTTTTCTGCATAGGGGCGAGCTGCCAGATAAAACGATCCGGTTTGATTGAGATCGGTGCCGTCTTTCAACACCCGCACGCCGCCCTGTAATAACGCAGCGGAGTAGTAGGGATCCCAGATAGCCCAGGCGTCAACGTTACCTTGCTGGAACGCGGCGCGGGCATCGGCAGGTGTCAGGTAAGTGGGTTGTATATCGGTAAACTTAAGTCCGGCCTGACGCAGTGCACGCAGTAAAAGGTTGTGTGAACTGGAACCTTTCTGAAAGGCAACTTTGTGACCTTTAAGATCGGCTACGGTTTTGATCGGGCTGTTTTCTGCCACCAGAATCACTTCGGCTTTGGGCTTCGGTGGCTCGACGCCCACATATACCAAATCAGCCCCGGCAGCCTGGGCAAAGATTGGCGGAATATCCCCGGTACTGCCGAGATCAATACTGCCAACGTTTAACGCTTCCAACATTTGCGGACCCGCGGGGAACTCCACCCAGGAGATTTTTGATTGCGGATAGCGTTTTTCCAGTAACTGGTGGCTTTTTGCCAGCACCATACCAATACTGCCTTTCTGATAGCCTATACGTAACGCTTCAGGCGAGGATTCTGCAGCAACCGCAAAAGTAGAGACGCTAAGCAATCCCGCCAGCGCCAGTTTAATGATGTTACGCATGGACATTACCTCGCAGAGACAGAAGGTCAGGAACCTGAACATCGCGGCGGTGCAATGCCTGCCAGAAAGTTTCTAGCGCGGTATCAAGACGGGTTTGCAGATTTGGCGTGAACTGGGGTCTGTGATGGTAATCAATGACTTGTGAGTCATCGGCAAACACGCCGTGCAGGATCTCCTGGGCTTTCAGTGCGCTTAAAACTGGTTTAAGGGCATAATCGACCGCCAGCAGATGGGCCACGGTACCGCCCGTCGCCAGCGGTAGCACCACTTTGCCTTGCAAAGCGCGCTCTGGCAGCAGGTCGAGCAGGGTTTTCAGCGCGCCGGAATAGGCGGCTTTATACACAGGTGTAGCGACTATCAGTCCATCAGCCTGTTGCAGCTGTTCGGTGAAGGTCTTGAGTGCCGGACTATCGAAACGAGCATAAAGCAGATCTTCCGGGGCGAAGTTTTGCAGATTCCAGTGATAAACCTCTACATCGAGGCCATTTAGTTTTTCCCGCGCATATTCCAGCAAGGAGCTGGAGCGAGAAGGAAAGCGAGGACTACCCGCCAGGGTGATGACACGCATACTCTCTCCTTATAACCAATTGTTCTTTTTTTGTTAACATTGATAACAATTCGGTCAGTCTGTCGGAGAGACAAGAAAATGCCAAATATAAATTTTGTGTATCTTTTTCTGAAAATAAACTAAAGAAAGGGCTTTATATATCACGCATATTTATTTGTTGGATAGTCATTAGATGTTGAATCAATGAATTACTCGTTCAGTTAATATTTAAATATTCATGAAATCTATAAATTAAAGATTTGTCACTTATTGGATTTAGTATGCTTGATTTAAATGGCGGTCAATTATTGTTATTATTAAGTCTAATGTCATTTAAAGGCATTATCATATTTACGAAGAGATCAGGATGATGACGATGAAAAAAAGTGTATTGACGGCGTTTATAACTGTGGTATGTGCAACGTCCAGCGTTATGGCAGCTGATGATAATGCTATCACGGATGGCAAAGTAACATTTAATGGTAAAGTTATTGCTCCAGCTTGTACCCTGGTAGCTGCGACGAAAGATTCAGTAGTCACATTGCCAAATGTCAGCGCCACCAAGTTGCAAACTAATGGAGCAGTCTCTGGCGTTAAAACTGATGTACCAATTGCCTTAGAAGGCTGTGATGTTACTGTAACTAAAAATGCGACGTTTACCTTTAGTGGTACGGCTGACGGCGTGCAACCTACAGCATTTGCCAACCAGGCTACCACCGATGCAGCGACGAATGTTGCTCTACAAATGTATCTGCCAGATGGTTCTACATCGGTAACTCCCGGTACCGAAACGTCGAATATTCAGTTAGCGGATTCTGCTGAGCAAACAGTGACCTTTAAAGTTGATTATATCGCTACGGGGAAAGCGACTTCTGGTAATGTGAATGCGGTAACAAATTTCCATATTAACTATTATTAATAGAACTCATTAATTGTTTTATTAATTAGTACCCCTCTAGTGTTCTGGAGGGGATATTCATATTTTTTAAGAGTGACTATTTATGAAAACTTGCATAACAAAGGGAATTGTGACCGTAAGTTTAACGGCAATATTACTCAGCTGCTCATCCGCATGGGCGGCAGGTAAAGGCGGGATTGGACTTGCAGCAACACGTCTTGTTTATTCAGAAGGTGAAGAGCAAATTTCACTGGGTGTACGTAACACCAGTCCGGATGTTCCTTATCTTATTCAGTCATGGGTGATGACCCCAGATAATAAAAAATCAGCAGATTTTATTATTACACCACCGCTATTTGTGCTGAATCCGGCTAATGAGAATCTGTTACGCATTATGTACATTGGTGCGCCGTTGGCGAAAGACAGAGAAACCCTTTTCTTCACTAGCGTACGGGCAGTCCCTTCAACAACGAAGCGGGAAGAGGGAAATACCCTGAAGATTGCCACACAAAGCGTCATCAAACTTTTCTGGCGACCAAAAGGTTTAGCGTATCCCTTAGGCGAGGCTCCGGCGAAACTGCGTTGCACTTCGTCAGCTGACATGGTTACGGTCAGTAACCCAACACCTTATTTCATTACCCTGACAGACCTGAAAATAGGTGGAAAAGTAGTTAAAAATCAAATGATTTCCCCCTTTGATAAATACCAATTTTCTCTGCCAAAGGGGGCCAAAAATAGCAGCGTAACGTATCGAACCATCAATGACTACGGGGCGGAAACGCCGCAACTCAACTGTAAATCGTAAGCCGTCTTCAGTTAAGAGAGCGAGATGTATAGAACTCATCGACAACACAGCCTGTTAAGCTCTGGTGGAGTGCCATCGTTTATTGGTGGGCTGGTGGTGTTTGTGTCGGCAGCGTTCAATGCACAAGCTGAAACCTGGTTCGATCCTGCTTTTTTCAAAGATGATCCCTCAATGGTGGCCGATTTGTCTCGTTTCGAAAAAGGACAAAAAATAACGCCAGGGGTTTATCGTGTCGATATTGTTCTGAATCAGACAATTGTAGATACGCGCAACGTCAATTTTGTTGAGATAACGCCAGAGAAGGGGATTGCCGCCTGTTTGACGACTGAAAGCCTGGATGCAATGGGTGTTAATACTGATGCGTTTCCGGCTTTTAAACAACTGGACAAACAAGCGTGTGTGCCATTGGCGGAGATTATTCCGGATGCCAGCGTAACGTTTAATGTGAATAAACTCCGTCTGGAAATTTCAGTACCGCAAATCGCCATCAAAAGTAATGCCCGTGGTTATGTCCCCCCTGAACGTTGGGATGAAGGGATCAACGCGCTATTACTGGGATATTCGTTTAGCGGGGCTAACAGTATTCATAGCAGCGCAGACAGTGATTCTGGCGACAGCTATTTTCTGAATTTAAACAGTGGCGTTAATTTAGGCCCATGGAGATTGCGCAACAATTCAACATGGAGTCGCAGTAGTGGCCAAACCGCAGAATGGAAGAATCTCAGCAGCTATTTGCAGCGGGCGGTTATTCCACTAAAAGGCGAACTGACCGTAGGTGATGATTATACTGCAGGCGATTTTTTCGATAGTGTCAGCTTTCGTGGTGTGCAGCTGGCGTCAGATGACAACATGCTGCCAGACAGCCTGAAAGGGTTTGCGCCTGTGGTGCGTGGTATCGCCAAAAGCAATGCCCAGATAACGATTAAGCAAAATGGTTACACCATTTACCAAACTTATGTATCGCCTGGTGCTTTTGAAATTAGTGATCTCTATTCCACGTCGTCGAGCGGTGATTTGTTAGTTGAAATCAAAGAAGCGGACGGCAGCGTCAATAGCTACAGCGTACCGTTTTCCAGCGTGCCATTACTCCAGCGTCAGGGGCGAATCAAATACGCGGTGACACTGGCGAAATACAGAACCAATAGTAATGAACAGCAGGAGAGCAAATTTGCCCAGGCCACGTTGCAGTGGGGCGGACCGTGGGGAACGACATGGTATGGTGGTGGACAATATGCTGAATATTACCGTGCCGCCATGTTTGGTCTGGGATTTAACCTTGGCGATTTCGGAGCAATTTCGTTCGATGTGACCCAGGCGAAGAGTACGCTGGCAGACCAAAGCGAACATAAAGGTCAGTCATATCGTTTTCTGTATGCCAAAACGCTCAACCAATTGGGCACTAATTTTCAATTGATGGGCTATCGCTATTCGACGTCGGGTTTCTACACCCTTTCCGACACCATGTATAAACATATGGATGGCTACGAATTTAATGACGGTGATGATGAAGATACGCCGATGTGGTCGCGTTATTACAATTTGTTTTACACCAAACGTGGCAAACTGCAGGTCAATATCTCCCAGCAATTAGGCGAGTACGGTTCGTTTTATTTAAGTGGTAGCCAGCAAACTTACTGGCATACCGATCAACAGGATCGGCTATTACAGTTTGGCTACAACACGCAAATTAAAGATCTCTCGCTGGGGGTTTCCTGGAACTACAGTAAGTCCCGTGGTCAACCTGATGCTGATCAGGTGTTTGCACTAAATTTTTCCCTGCCGCTCAATCTGTTGCTCCCCAGAAGTAATGATAGCTATACCAGGAAAAAAAATTACGCATGGATGACCTCTAACACCAGTATCGATAACGAAGGGCACATTACACAAAACCTGGGTTTAACGGAGACACTACTCGATGACGGTAACCTGAGCTACAGCGTGCAACAGGGATATAACAGCGAGGGGAAAACGGCTAATGGTAGCGCCAGCATGGACTACAAAGGGGCGTTTGCAGATGCCCGAGTGGGCTACAACTACAGCGATAACGGCAGTCAACAACAACTGAACTACGCTCTTTCAGGCAGTTTAGTTGCCCATTCACAGGGCATTACCCTGGGGCAATCGCTGGGGGAAACTAACGTCCTGATTGCAGCACCAGGCGCAGAGAATACTCGTGTGGCGAACAGCACCGGGCTGAAAACTGACTGGCGCGGATATACCGTTGTCCCCTATGCCACTTCTTATCGGGAAAATCGAATCGCACTTGATGCGGCATCGTTAAAACGTAACGTGGATCTTGAAAATGCAGTAGTCAACGTGGTTCCCACCAAAGGGGCGTTGGTTCTGGCGGAGTTCAATGCCCATGCGGGAGCAAGGGTATTAATGAAAACATCAAAGCAGGGTATACCGCTGCGTTTTGGCGCGATAGCGACGCTGGACGGCATACAGACTAATAGCGGCATTATTGATGATGATGGCTCGCTCTATATGTCCGGTTTGCCCGCTCAGGGAGCGATAACTGTACGCTGGGGCGAAGCTCCCGATCAAATTTGTCATATCAGTTACCAGCTTACCGAACAACAAATTAACTCTGCGATTACGCGAATGGATGCCATATGCAGATAATCTTTGGAGAAAAATGCGTGTTATTACTACGACTATTTTTTGCCGCCGTCTTAATGCTATGGTGCGCTCAAACTGCTGCTTATAGCGGGCAGTGTCATACCACTCAGGGGAATCCGTATATTGGCGTCAATTTTGGCGTTAAAACCCTGGAGGAAGAAGAAAATACGGCTGGAGTAGTTAAAGACAAATTTTATCAGTGGAACGAATCGAATGATTATTATGTTTCCTGTGATTGCGATAAAGACAATGTCAGAAGTGGCCGATGGGCATTCGCCGCGGATTCACCGTTAGTCTATTTAGGCGACAACTGGTACAAAATTAATGACTATCTTGCCGCCAAAGTTTTATTGCAGGTTAAAAGCAGTTCTCCTACTGCGGTTCCTTTCGAAAACGTGGGCACAGGGGCAGATACACGATGGCATATTTGCGATCCCGGCGGTCAACGTTTAGGTGGCCAGGGGGCTAGCGGTAATAGCGGTAGCTTTTCCCTGAAAATATTGCAGCCGTTCGTTGGTTCGGTCGTCATTCCTCCTATGGCGCTGGCGCGATTATTTGAATGCTACAACATACCCGCAGGTGATTCCTGCACGACTACAGGTACATCGGTTTTAGTGTATTACCTGTCTGGTACGATCAATTCACTTGGCTCATGTTCCGTCAATGCCGGAGAGACTATCGAGGTCGATCTGGGCGACGTATTTGCGGCTAACTTTCGTGTTGTAGGGCATAAACCCCTTGGGGCCAGAACGGCAGAACTCGCAATTCCAGTCAGGTGTAACACGGGAAACGCGGGGTTAGTTAACGTCAACCTGAGTCTGACGGCAACCACAGACCCCAGCTATCCCCAGGCGATTAAGACGTCACGTCCTGGCGTGGGCGTGGTGGTGACCGATAGCCAGAACAACATTATTTCCCCTGCTGGTGGAACATTACCGCTCTCTATTCCTGATGATGCAGACAGTATCGCGCGAATGAATGTCTATCCAGTCAGCACGACAGGTGTACCACCAGAAACCGGGCGATTTGAAGCCACGGCAACGGTGAGAATAAATTTTGATTAACGCGTGAACGTATGAAGAAAAAAACGATATTTCAGTGCGTTATCTTGTTCTTTAGCATTCTTAACATCCATGTCGGGATGGCTGGGCCTGAACAAGTTAGTATGCATATTTATGGGAATGTGGTCGATCAGGGCTGTGATGTCGCCACCAAAAGTGCATTACAAAATATTCATATTGGTGATTTTAATATCAGTGATTTTCAGGCCGCGAATACCGTAAGCACTGCTGCTGATTTGAATATCGATATCACCGGTTGTGCCGCTGGTATTACTGGCGCGGACGTCCTTTTTAGCGGCGAGGCTGACACCCTTGCGCCGACACTGCTCAAACTAACTGACACAGGCGGAAGCGGTGGTATGGCAACGGGGATTGCCGTGCAAATTCTTGATGCGCAAAGTCAGCAAGAAATCCCGCTCAATCAGGTCCAGCCTCTTACGCCCTTAAAAGCCGGGGATAACACACTCAAATATCAACTTCGTTATAAGTCCACAAAGGCGGGAGCAACGGGCGGTAATGCGACGGCGGTTCTCTATTTTGATCTGGTTTACCAGTGAAGGAGTGATGTTGAAACGGATAATCTGGATTCTGTGCTTACTGGGATTAACGGGGAGTAGTGAGTTATTTGCTCATGATGGCACGGTCAACATTAGCGGATCGTTTCGTCGTAATACATGCGTGCTGGCACAGGATAGCAAGCAAATCAATGTGCAGTTAGGCGATGTCTCGCTGACACGTTTTTCTCACGGGAATTATGGCCCGGAGAAATCTTTCATCATTAATTTGCAGGATTGCGGAACAGATGTCAGCACGGTTGACGTCACCTTTTCAGGAACCCCCGACGGAGTGCAGAGCGAAATGCTGTCCATTGAAAGTGGTATGGATGCAGCCAGCGGGCTGGCAATTGCGATTCTGGATGATGCGAAGATATTGATTCCGCTTAACCAGGCGAGTAAAGACTACAGCCTACACAGCGGTAAGGTGCCATTAACTTTTTATGCGCAATTACGACCTGTCAATAGTGATGTGCAGTCGGGTAAAGTGAATGCCAGCGCGACATTTGTACTTCATTATGACTAATACGTGGAACAGATTGGCGCTCTTGATTTTTGCCGTTTTATCGCTGCTGGTGGCGGGTGAATTGCAGGCAGGAGTGGTGGTCGGCGGAACGCGATTTATCTTTCCGGCAGACAAAGAATCGATAGCTATTTTACTGACTAATACCAGTCAGGAATCCTGGCTTATTAACAGTAAAATCAATCGCCCAACGCGTTGGGCCGGGGGGGAAGTGTCGACAGTGCCAGCACCATTACTGGCCGCTCCACCGCTTATTCTCCTGAAGCCCGGTACTACGGGCACGTTGCGCTTGCTGAGAACGGAAAGCGACATCTTGCCAGTGGATCGCGAAACGCTATTTGAGTTAAGCATTGCCAGCGTGCCATCCGGCAAAGTTGAAAATCAGAGCGTAAAAGTGGCGATGCGCTCGGTATTTAAACTGTTCTGGCGACCCGAAGGTTTGCCGGGCGACCCGCTGGAAGCTTATCAACAATTACGCTGGACACGGAATTCGCAGGGTGTGCAACTCACTAACCCAACGCCTTACTACATTAACCTGATTCAGGTGAGCGTAAATGGTAAAGCGTTAAGTAATGCGGGAGTTGTGCCACCTAAAAGCCAGCGTCAGACAAGCTGGTGTCAGGCAATCGCACCGTGTCATGTCGCCTGGCGGGCGATAAATGATTACGGCGGGTTGAGTGCAAAGAAGGAGCAAAATCTGCCCTGAAACAGGTTCGGAAAACGTTTGCGTTTTTTTTGCCGCAGGTCAATTCCCTTTTGGTCCGAACTCGCACATAATACGCCCCCGGTTTGCACACCGGGAATCCAGGAGAGTTCATGTACTACCCCTTCGTTCGTAAAGCCCTTTTCCAGCTCGATCCAGAGCGCGCTCATGAGTTTACTTTTCAGCAATTACGCCGTATTACAGGAACGCCGTTTGAAGCACTGGTGCGGCAGAAAGTGCCTGCGAAACCTGTTAACTGCATGGGCCTGACGTTTAAAAATCCGCTTGGTCTGGCAGCCGGTCTTGATAAAGACGGGGAGTGCATCGATGCCCTTGGTGCAATGGGGTTTGGCTCGATTGAGATCGGCACTGTAACGCCGCGTCCACAACCTGGAAATGACAAGCCGCGTCTTTTCCGCCTGGTTGATGCCGAAGGTCTGATCAATCGAATGGGCTTTAACAATCTCGGGGTGGATAATCTTATTGAGAATGTAAAAAAAGCCCATTATGACGGCGTCCTGGGTATTAACATCGGCAAAAATAAAGATACGCCGGTGGAGCAGGGCAAAGATGACTACCTGATTTGTATGGATAAAATTTATCCTTATGCTGGTTATATCGCCATCAATATTTCCTCGCCGAATACACCGGGATTACGCACTCTGCAATATGGTGAAGCGCTGGATGACTTATTAATCGCGATCAAAAATAAACAAAACGATCTGCAAAAAATCCATCAAAAATATGTGCCGATCGCAGTGAAGATCGCGCCGGATCTTTCTGAAGAAGAATTGATCCAGGTTGCTGACAGCTTAGTTCGCCATAATATTGATGGCGTTATTGCAACCAATACCACACTCGATCGTTCTCTGGTTCAGGGAATGAAAAATTGCGATCAAACCGGTGGCTTAAGTGGTCGTCCGCTTCAGTTAAAAAGCACAGAAATTATTCGCCGCTTGTCACAGGAATTAAACGGTCGCTTACCGATCATCGGTGTTGGAGGCATCGATTCGGTTATCGCTGCGCGTGAAAAGATTGCTGCGGGTGCAACGCTGGTGCAAATTTATTCGGGATTTATTTTCAAAGGACCGCCTTTGATTAAAGAAATCGTTAGCAATATCTGATTAATTTCTCCTTTTTAACGTTATGAGACAACCGGGGCTTTATTTCCAGCCCTGGTTGTTTTATATTCCTTACCTGTTGCTTATTTATACATTTTAGTCTTTTCTTATTTAGGGCAATAAACGAAGCGGCAAAGGACAATGTTGCGCAGAATGATTTAGGTGGGAGAATCCGCATGCGAATTAAACCTGACGATAACTGGCGCTGGTATTATGATGAAGAGCACGATCGAATGATGCTCGATTTAGCCAATGGTATGTTATTTCGCTCGCGTTTTGCTCGTAAAATGCTCACACCAGATGCCTTTAATCCCTCCGGTTTTTGTGTTGATGATGCAGCACTCTATTTTTCTTTTGAAGAAAAATGCCGTGATCTGCCGTTATCCAAAGAACAAAAAGCCGAACTGGTGCTGAATGCACTGGTAGCAATTCGTTATCTCAAACCGCAAATGCCGAAAAGCTGGCATTTTGTCTCCCATGGTGAAATGTGGGTGCCCATGCAGGGCGATGCGGCCTGCGTTTGGTTGAGCGACACTAACGAGCAAGTGAATTTACTGGTCGTTGAATCTGGCGAGAATGCCGCGCTATGTCTGCTGGCGCAACCCTGCGTTGTTATTGCGGGTCGCGCGATGCAGTTGGGCGACGCCATTAAAATCATGAACGACAGGCTGAAACCGCAGGTTAATGTTGACAGCTTCAGCCTTGAACAGGCAGTCTAACGCGTCAGCTTAAGGGCAGTCTTCGGTACACAGCTACAGCAAAGAATGGTGCCATCATCGCCCATTGCTGATTTTTTCAGCGGCGTGACTTCGCCTTCTAAAAGCTGAACACGGCAACTTCCACAAATGCCCGCGCGGCAAGAATAAGGGATACGAATTCCCTGATTTTCTAATTGCTCCAGCAACACTTGTTGGTTATTTCCACGAAATGCCTGTCCCTGCCAGTCAATATCTACATTGGCGTCCGGTTGTTGCGTGATGTTGGCGGTATCATCAGCGGCAGCTGCGCCGTAAATTTTTGCCGGAGCCGTTGCCAGAATTTCCACCTCATCGCCAACGCGAATCACGCCGCTATTACGGGCAATTAAATTCTGACCAAAATCGACATCGCCGTTATCCTGGGCAGTGCGGAAAGATTGCAATGTTTTTAATGGTTCGCCTGCCGGATGTTTTTGCCCTTTTTCTGGGCTGACGGTGGTGAAAATACAGCGGCTACAAGGTTTAACCACATCAAACACCACATCACCAATGCGAATCACTTTCCAGCGATCTTCTTCCCAGGCTGACGCGCCGGAAACCACCAGATTGGGGCGGAATTGCTCCATTTTTACACTGGCCGGACAACGTTGTTGGAGATCACGTAACGAGGCTTCGTTAGCAAGAAGGTAAGGATAGCCATCAGCAAATGACAGGGGGACAGTGTTGTGGCGTTTCACGCGCCGGGTCATTTGTGGCCCCACCCAGCGTAATTGCACTTCGCGGGAGAAAAATCCACTTAACCATTTGTTGATCGCGTCTGGCGCAATTCGCGCGGTAAAATGTGTGCCCCAAACTTCGGTTGGTGCGTCTTGTGTGGCGAAATCAGCAAAACGGACATATGCGCTACTGCCATCTGGTGCGGTGAGATGCAAGCCATCATGCACAGGTGAAGGAGTAAACCGTACCATCTGGGGAAACTGGCGAGCGGTAATAAACGTACCATCAGGTTCCGTAATCATAAAGATGCGATCGAAGGCCAGACCACTGTCATCTGCCAGAGCATGTGTAAGACCAATGCCGCGCATCGATTTAACAGGATGAATAAAAAGCCGGGTTAATGTCGCCACGGTGCGGTCCTCAAATGAAAATAAGCCCTCAACTTTATGACATGACGCGCTTATTAGCTATAATGCGCAACAATTTTCTTAGCGCCTGTCCCATTAGGCTATTTTATTTGTCAGTTTGGCCCTGGGTTGTGCTCGAAATCCTCACGTACTTGTGTACGCTCCGGTTTCTCCGCGCTGTCCATGTTCAGACTGACTGCAACAATTACGCCTACTGCGGTAGGCTCTTAGAGTAAAAGTGACGATATGAATTCTCTGTTTGCCAGTACGGCCCGTGGGCTGGAAGAGCTGTTAAAAACTGAACTGGAAAACCTGGGGGCCGTTGAATGCCAGGTGGTTCAGGGTGGGGTCCATTTCAAGGGCGACACACGGCTTGTTTACCAGAGCCTGATGTGGAGCCGCCTGGCCTCGCGTATTATGTTGCCGCTGGGCGAGTGTAAGGTTTACAGCGATTTAGACCTCTATCTCGGTGTTCAGGCGATCAACTGGACAGAGATGTTTAATCCTGGCGCGACCTTCGCTGTCCACTTCAGTGGTTTGAATGACACCATCCGCAACAGTCAGTACGGCGCGATGAAAGTGAAAGACGCGATCGTCGATGCTTTCACGCGGAAAAATCTGCCGCGTCCAAATGTTGATCGCGATGCGCCGGATATCCGCGTTAACGTCTGGCTGCATAAAGAAACCGCCAGTATCGCTCTTGATCTGAGTGGTGATGGTTTACATCTGCGTGGCTATCGCGATCGTGCTGGTATTGCGCCGATCAAAGAAACCCTGGCAGCCGCTATTGTGATGCGATCCGGCTGGCAGCCAGGAACACCGCTGCTCGATCCGATGTGTGGTTCCGGTACGTTGCTGATTGAAGCGGCGATGCTGGCGACCGATCGCGCACCAGGCTTGCACCGTGGGCGTTGGGGCTTTAGCGGCTGGGCGCAGCATGATGAAGCTATCTGGCAGGAAGTGAAAGCGGAAGCGCAAACTCGTGCCCGTAAAGGCCTGGCTGAGTATAGCTCTCATTTTTACGGTTCGGACAGCGACGCACGGGTGATTCAACGTGCGCGCACTAACGCCCGTCTTGCGGGGATTGGTGAACTGATCACCTTTGAGGTGAAAGATGTCGCGCAACTGACCAATCCGCTGCCGAAAGGGCCGTACGGCACAGTGTTGAGCAACCCGCCATACGGGGAACGTCTGGACAGCGAACCGGCGCTGATTGCGCTGCATAGCCTGCTGGGTCGGATCATGAAAAACCAGTTTGGTGGCTGGAATCTCTCTTTGTTTAGTGCCTCGCCGGATCTGCTAAGCTGCTTGCAGCTGCGTGCAGACAAACAGTACAAGGCGAAAAACGGCCCGCTGGACTGCGTACAGAAAAATTACCACGTTGCCGAAAGCACTCCAGACAGCAAACCGGCGATGGTAGCGGAAGACTACGCCAACCGCCTGCGTAAGAACCTCAAAAAATTCGAGAAGTGGGCTCGTCAGGAAGGAATTGAATGTTACCGCCTGTATGACGCCGATCTGCCGGAATATAACGTTGCCGTTGACCGTTATGCCGACTGGGTGGTGGTGCAGGAGTATGCACCGCCAAAAACTATTGATGCTCACAAAGCGCGTCAGCGTCTGTTCGATATTATCGCTGCAACCATTTCGGTACTGGGGATTGCGCCAAACAAACTGGTGCTGAAAACCCGTGAACGTCAGAAGGGCAAAAATCAGTACCAGAAACTGGGCGAGAAGGGCGAGTTTCTGGAAGTTACCGAATATAACGCTCACTTGTGGGTGAATCTGACGGATTACCTCGATACCGGTCTGTTCCTCGATCACCGTATCGCCCGTCGTATGCTCGGCCAGATGAGCAAAGGCAAAGATTTCCTCAACCTGTTCTCTTATACCGGCAGCGCCACCGTGCATGCGGGATTAGGCGGTGCACGCAGCACCACCACCGTGGATATGTCGCGTACTTATCTGGAGTGGGCAGAACGCAACCTGCGTCTGAATGGCCTAACCGGGCGTGCGCATCGCCTGATTCAGGCCGATTGCCTGGCGTGGCTGCGTGAGGCAAATGAACAGTTCGATCTGATCTTTATCGATCCGCCAACCTTCTCTAACTCAAAACGAATGGAAGATGCGTTTGATGTTCAGCGCGATCATCTGGCGCTGATGAAAGATTTGAAACGTCTGCTGCGTGCAGGTGGGACGATCATGTTCTCGAACAACAAACGTGGCTTCCGTATGGATCTCGACGGGCTGGCAAAACTGGGACTGAAAGCACAAGAAATTACGCAAAAAACGCTCTCCCAGGATTTCGCCCGTAACCGCCAGATCCACAACTGCTGGCTGATTACCGCAGCCTGAAAGGAATAGTAATGTCATTAATCAGTATGCATGGTGCATGGCTGTCGTTCAGCGACGCGCCGCTTCTCGATAACGCAGAACTGCATATCGAAGATAACGAACGTGTTTGTCTGGTAGGCCGTAACGGCGCGGGCAAATCGACGTTAATGAAGATCCTCAACCGTGAACAGGGGCTGGATGACGGGCGCATTATTTACGAGCAAGATTTGATCGTGGCTCGTCTGCAACAGGATCCGCCGCGTAACGTTGAGGGCAGCGTTTATGATTTCGTTGCCGAAGGCATTGAAGAACAAGCGGAATACCTGAAACGCTATCACGATATTTCGCGCCTGGTGATGAACGACCCGAGCGAGAAAAATCTCAACGAACTGGCGAAGGTTCAGGAACAGCTGGATCACCACAACCTGTGGCAGCTGGAAAACCGCATCAACGAAGTGCTGGCGCAACTGGGGTTAGATCCTAATGTTGCGCTGTCGTCGCTTTCCGGCGGCTGGTTGCGTAAAGCGGCATTAGGACGCGCGCTGGTGAGCAATCCGCGCGTTTTGCTGCTCGACGAACCGACTAACCACCTGGATATCGAAACCATCGACTGGCTGGAAGGGTTCCTTAAAACCTTCAATGGGACGATTATTTTCATCTCCCACGACCGTTCGTTTATCCGCAATATGGCGACGCGCATTGTTGATCTCGATCGCGGCAAGCTGGTGACCTATCCGGGGAATTACGACCAGTACCTGCAGGAAAAAGAAGAAGCCCTGCGCGTGGAAGAACTACAAAATGCCGAGTTCGATCGCAAACTGGCGCAGGAAGAGGTGTGGATCCGCCAGGGGATCAAAGCACGCCGTACCCGTAATGAAGGCCGCGTACGCGCCCTGAAAGCAATGCGTCGCGAGCGTGGTGAACGTCGCGAAGTGATGGGTACCGCAAAGATGCAGGTGGAAGAGGCCAGCCGCTCCGGTAAGATCGTTTTCGAAATGGAAGACGTTTGCTACCAGGTTGACGGTAAGCAACTGGTGAAAGATTTTTCGGCCCAGGTTCTACGTGGCGACAAAATTGCCCTGATTGGTCCGAATGGGTGCGGCAAAACCACGCTGCTGAAACTGATGCTCGGTCAGCTTCAAGCGGACAGCGGGCGTATTCACGTTGGCACCAAACTGGAAGTGGCTTATTTCGATCAGCACCGCGCGGAACTGGATCCCGATAAAACGGTGATGGATAACCTTGCCGAAGGTAAGCAAGAGGTGATGGTTAATGGCAAGCCACGCCACGTATTGGGCTATTTGCAGGACTTTCTGTTCCATCCGAAACGGGCGATGACGCCGGTACGTGCGCTTTCTGGCGGTGAGCGGAACCGCTTGCTACTGGCGCGTTTGTTCCTCAAACCAAGCAACTTATTGATTCTTGACGAACCGACCAACGATCTTGATGTCGAAACGCTGGAACTGCTGGAAGAACTGATCGACAGCTATCAGGGCACGGTATTGCTGGTTAGCCACGATCGTCAGTTTGTCGATAACACCGTTACAGAATGCTGGATCTTCGAAGGCGGCGGTAAAATTGGTCGTTATGTTGGCGGTTATCATGATGCCCGTGGTCAGCAAGAACAGTATGTGGCGCTCAAACAGCCTGCGGTGAAAAAAAGCGAAGAAGCCGCCGTGCCAAAAGCAGAAACTGTAAAACGCAGCAGTAGCAAACTAAGCTATAAATTGCAGCGCGAACTGGAGCAGCTACCGCAATTGCTTGAAGATCTGGAGGCGAAGCTGGAAGCTTTACAGACGCAAGTGGCGGATGCTTCCTTCTTCAGTCAGCCGCATGAGCAGACACAAAAAGTGCTCGCCGATATGGCTGCTGCAGAGCAGGAGCTGGAGCAAGCCTTTGAACGCTGGGAGTATCTTGAAGCGTTAAAAAATGGTGGCTGATCGCAAAATAGTCGATTTAAACAGAGACAGCTGACAACGGTAAAATTGCCTGATGAACTGGGTTTATCAGGCATGAAAACCAACACTTTGTTAGTCATCTGTAAAATAGCGCATCATTAAGGAGTACCAATGTGCGAACATCATCATGCCGCGAAGCACATCCTGTGCTCGCAGTGTGACATGCTGGTGGCGTTACCGCGCCTTGAGCATGGTCAGAAAGCGGCATGTCCCCGGTGTGGCACAACGTTAACCGTGGCGTGGGATGCCCCTCGGCAGCGTCCTACCGCCTATGCGTTGGCTGCACTGTTCATGCTGTTGCTGTCCAACTTGTTTCCTTTTGTGAATATGAACGTTGCAGGAGTTACCAGTGAAATTACATTACTGGAAATTCCCGGCGTGCTTTTTTCTGAGGACTACGCCAGCCTCGGCACCTTTTTCCTGTTGTTTGTGCAACTGGTTCCCGCGTTTTGTCTGATAACCATTCTGTTACTGGTGAATCGCGCGGAATTACCGGTCCGTTTAAAAGAGCAACTGGCACGGGTGCTTTTTCAACTCAAAACCTGGGGAATGGCGGAGATTTTCCTCGCTGGTGTGCTGGTCAGTTTCGTTAAACTGATGGCTTACGGCAGCATTGGGGTAGGCAGCAGCTTTCTCCCCTGGTGTTTATTTTGTGTCCTGCAACTGCGCGCTTTTCAGTGCGTTGATCGTCGCTGGTTATGGGACGACATCGCCCCGATGCCAGAACTGCGCCAGCCGCTAAAACCAGGCGTCACGGGGATACGTCAGGGGCTGCGTTCGTGCTCCTGTTGTACGGCAATCCTTCCTGCTGATGAACCCGTGTGCCCGCGTTGTAGTACCAAAGGGTACGTTCGGCGTAGAAACAGCCTGCAGTGGACACTCGCGCTGCTTGTAACGTCCATCATGCTGTATCTTCCGGCTAATATTTTGCCCATCATGGTGACGGATTTATTAGGCTCGAAGATGCCGTCGACGATTCTCGCTGGGGTCATTCTGTTATGGAGCGAAGGCTCTTATCCCGTCGCTGCGGTGATCTTTCTGGCCAGTATTATGGTGCCAACGTTAAAGATGATCGCCATCGCGTGGCTGTGTTGGGATGCCAAAGGGCATGGCAAGCGCGACAGTGAAAGAATGCATTTGATTTATGAAGTTGTTGAGTTTGTAGGCCGCTGGTCGATGATTGACGTTTTCGTTATCGCGGTGCTCTCGGCGCTGGTGCGTATGGGAGGTTTAATGAGTATTTATCCGGCAATGGGTGCATTAATGTTTGCTTTAGTCGTCATAATGACAATGTTTTCTGCTATGACGTTTGACCCGCGTTTGTCGTGGGATCGTCAACCTGAATCAGAGCATGAGGAGTCCTGACAGTATGGAATCTAATAATGGGGAAGCCAAAATCCAGAAAGTGAAGAACTGGTCTCCCGTGTGGATATTTCCTATCGTCACGGCGCTCATTGGGGCCTGGGTTCTTTTTTATCATTACAGCCATCAGGGACCGGAAGTGACCCTGATCACCGCGAATGCGGAAGGAATTGAAGGTGGCAAAACCACCATTAAAAGCCGTAGCGTTGACGTCGGCGTGGTTGAAAGCGCCACACTGGCTGATGATTTGACGCACGTTGAAATCAAAGCGCGGCTGAATTCCGGTATGGAAAAATTGCTGCATAAAGACACCGTCTTTTGGGTGGTGAAACCGCAGATTGGTCGCGAAGGGATTAGCGGCCTGGGAACGCTGCTGTCTGGAGTTTATATCGAACTGCAGCCAGGCGCGAAAGGCAGCAAAATGGATAAATACGATTTGCTGGACTCGCCACCGTTGGCCCCGCCTGATGCGAAAGGTATCCGTGTGATTCTCGATAGCAAAAAAGCCGGGCAGCTCTCGCCAGGAGATCCGGTGCTGTTCCGTGGCTATCGGGTAGGTTCGGTTGAAACCAGCACCTTCGATACACAAAAACGCAATATCAGCTATCAACTGTTCATCAATGCACCTTATGACCGACTGGTGACCAACAATGTTCGCTTCTGGAAAGATAGTGGCATTGCGGTTGATCTGACGTCAGCAGGGATGCGTGTGGAGATGGGCTCATTGACAACGCTGCTGAGTGGCGGTGTCAGCTTTGATGTGCCGGAAGGTCTGGATTTAGGGCAGCCAGTGGCACCTAAAACAGCTTTCGTTTTGTATGATGATCAGAAGAGCATTCAGGATTCGTTGTACACCGATCACATTGATTATCTGATGTTCTTTAAAGATTCGGTACGCGGTCTGCAACCGGGAGCTCCGGTAGAGTTCCGGGGTATTCGCCTGGGTACCGTAAGCAAAGTGCCATTCTTTGCGCCGAATATGCGTCAGACATTTAACGATGATTACCGTATTCCGGTACTGATTCGTATCGAGCCAGAGCGGCTGAAAATGCAGCTTGGCGAAAATGCGGATGTTGTTGAGCACCTTGGCGAATTGTTGAAACGTGGTTTACGCGGATCGCTGAAAACCGGAAACCTGGTCACTGGTGCACTGTATGTTGATCTCGATTTCTATCCAAATACGCCTGCAATAACCGGTATTCGTGAATTTAATGGTTATCAGATTATCCCGACCGTTAGCGGCGGCCTGGCGCAAATCCAGCAACGACTGATGGAAGCGTTGGATAAGATCAACAAACTGCCATTGAATCCGATGATTGAACAGGCAACCAGTACGCTTTCTGAAAGTCAGCGCACAATGAAAAACCTGCAAACGACGCTGGATAGCATGAACAAGATCCTCGCTAGCCAGTCGATGCAGCAGTTGCCGACGGATATGCAGTCAACGTTGCGTGAATTGAATCGCAGCATGCAGGGCTTCCAGCCTGGCTCCGCAGCCTACAACAAGATGGTGGCGGATATGCAGCGCCTTGATCAGGTGTTGCGAGAACTGCAACCGGTGCTGAAAACGCTCAATGAGAAGAGTAACGCGCTGGTATTTGAAGCGAAGGACAAAAAAGATCCAGAGCCGAAGAGGGCGAAACAATGAAAAAGTGGCTAGTGACGATTGCAGCACTGTGGCTGGTCGGATGCAGCTCCGGCGAAATTAATAAAAACTATTACCAGTTACCTGTGGTGCAGAGCGGTACACAAAGTACCGCCAGCCAGGGCAATCGTCTGTTATGGGTAGAGCAGGTCACTGTTCCTGACTATCTGGCGGGGAATGGTGTGGTTTATCAAACCAGTGATGTGAAGTATGTGATTGCCAACAACAACTTGTGGGCCAGCCCGTTGGATCAACAGTTGCGCAACACCCTGGTTGCCAACCTGAGTACGCAACTGCCCGGCTGGGTGGTTGCCTCCCAGCCTCTGGGAAGCGCCCAGGACACGCTCAATGTTACCGTAACGGAGTTTAACGGTCGCTATGATGGCAAGGTCATTGTCAGTGGTGAGTGGCTGTTGAACCACCAGGGACAACTGATCAAACGTCCGTTCCGTCTGGAAGGAGTGCAAACTCAGGATGGTTACGATGAGATGGTTAAAGTGCTGGCCGGTGTCTGGAGTCAGGAAGCCGCTTCTATTGCACAAGAGATAAAGCGTCTACCTTAATTATAAAGATTTGTAAATATAACCGTCTCCGGTATGTTGCCTGAGGCGGTTTTTTTGTTTCTAACGTGCGGAAAAATTTGTTCCTCTTCACATTTTTTGTACAACCGACATGCCCGTGTAGCTCACAAATATGACAGTGGCGTGAATTTTGCGCATTGACGGCAGTTATGATTCGCGGTATTGCTTAACTGTGATTGCACATTTAGTAATCACTGTTTTCTTTTCCACCAGAAACCAGTATGAGGGAAACGAGGCATGAAGAGACAAAAACGAGATCGCCTGGAACGGGCACATCAACGTGGTTATCAGGCCGGCATCGCCGGACGCTCAAAAGAAATGTGTCCCTATCAGACGCTGAATCAAAGGTCACAATGGCTGGGAGGCTGGCGAGAAGCCATGGCGGACAGGGTAGTAATGGCCTGATTCTGTCTCTTTAAAAAGAAACCTCCGCATTGCGGAGGTTTCGCCTTTTGATACTCTGTCTGATTATAATCAGAAGGCAGACGTATCCTGGAACAGACCGACTTTCAGGTCGCTGGCGGTATAGATAAGACGACCATCAACCAGCACTTCGCCATCCGCCAGGCCCATAATCAGACGACGGTTAACAATGCGTTTAAAGTGAATACGGTAGGTCACTTTTTTCGCTGTCGGCAGTACCTGACCAGTGAATTTCACTTCGCCAACGCCCAGCGCGCGGCCTTTACCTTCGCCGCCCAGCCAGCCGAGGTAGAACCCTACCAGCTGCCACATTGCGTCCAGGCCCAGGCATCCCGGCATAACCGGATCGCCAATAAAGTGGCATCCGAAGAACCACAGATCCGGATTGATATCCAGTTCTGCTTCAACATACCCTTTGTCGAAGTTACCACCCGTTTCGGTCATTTTGACCACACGGTCCATCATCAGCATGTTCGGTGCTGGCAATTGCGGGCCTTTAGCGCCAAACAGTTCACCGCGACCAGAGGCAAGAAGGTCTTCTTTTGTATAGGATTCGCGTTTATCTACCATGTTCTCTGTAAGCCTTATTTTATTGAAGCACGCAGGATAGCTAACACGTGTACGCTGAACAAGTCCGATCAGTTCGGAATAAACCAGTTCAGCCAACGTAATGGCCATGGAAAACGGTGACGTCCTTCCTGTTGCGATGCTTGCGCGATACGTTCCTGGATGGTTTGCATCAGCGTCGTTTGGCCTTCGCCATCCCACACCAGATTTAATAATAACGGCAGTGCGTCAGTCACATCGTCTACTGCCCAGATGGTGAATTTGCCTTCTTCTACCGCTTTCACCAGTTCACTGTGAAGACTTAAATGGCGAACGTTAGCTGTGGGGATAATGACACCTTGTTTCCCGGTTAACTCACGTTGCTGGCAAATAGCAAAGAAGCCTTCGATTTTCTCATTTAAACCACCGACCGGCTGGGCGCGACCGAACTGATCGACTGAACCTGTGATAGCGATACTCTGATTCACCGGCACATCGGCGAGGGCGCTTATCAGGGCGCAGAGTTCAGCCATCGAGGCACTATCTCCATCAACTTCACTGTATGACTGCTCAAATGTCAGCGATGCTGAGAAGGGGATCTGTTGCTCAAGCTGTAGTTCCGACATCAGGAACGCTTGCATGATCATCATCCCTTTCGCATGGATATTGCCGCCAAGCTCCGCTTTGCGTTCGATGTCGGTGAATTCACCATCGCCAATATGCACAACGCAGCTAATGCGAGAAGGTTCGCCAAAAGCGCGTGGATGACCCGGAAATTCAATGACCGAAAGGGCGTTAATTTGCCCGATGCGTTCGCCTTCGGTTTCAATCAGGATTTGCTCCTGAAGGATCTCATCCTGCATACGTTCAGCGAGGAAACCTTCGCGCCATTCACGCTGCTGCAGCATTAAGTTTAGCTGCTCGCCGGAGAAGGTGTCGCCATCACACAGGGAGGCGACCTCTTTACACTGGCGGAGGATCCACTGCGGGCTAAGCGGAAGTGTTTCTTGTTCACCGGTGTAGCGTGCTGCTTCGCGGATAAGTACCGGCCAGGCATCCGCTCCCGGTGCAGGTAAGTGATTATGTCTGGCGGTAAATGTCACCCAGCGACACCACTGGGTTACTGACTCTGCATCGACAATCTGCAGAGTATCTTCAAATTCGCTATAAATAGCCTGCTCTGAAAGCTCTGGCTCCATCTCCTGGAAATCAGCCAATGATTCGCGTTCGCCTACCAGAATGACTTTCAGCTTCAATGGCATCGAAGGCACAGAGACGGGGAGAGGGCGCGACTCATCAAACGCAACCCAGTCAAAACGCTCGCGGTTAACGATATTTTTCAGCCGCATCCACAGCAGAGGTTGCGCCAGCAGTGTACGCAAAGAGATGATGAGAATACCGCCATTTGCCTGATGCACCAGACCAGGCTGCAGGGTAATGTCGCCATTAAACTGGCGCAGGCAGCCAAAGAGTTGCTCCGCTTCTACCCAGTCGGCAGCGACAACTTGCGTTAAAGTCGCAAAATTATCATCTGCACTCACTGCGTGACGTAAGCGGATGGAGTGGCCGGAAACCTCATAGTGACCGCCCACCAGTTGGCCTGCATCGCTTTGTAGCGTACGCGCGGCATTGGCAATAAGATTCAGATACTCAGACTCTTCCGGGGCCTTCGCCAGCATAAAAGAGGAGGATGCTCGCGTATGCAGCAACTGCTCCAGTGCGAATTGCAGTCGCGGTTGAGTATCACTGAATAAAGGATCGTTTTCGTCAATCAAATGTGGCTGAGCAAATATTTCCTGATAGCTATCGGTATCAGGAACCAGGTCACGCCATGCAAGTTTCGTAATGGTCAAAGTTGATGTTTTTTAGTCTGTTGTCAAAGCCGCGATTATACCGTAACCGGCACTACAGCACACGTAGAAAGCACCGACAATACTCCTGGCATGGGCGTTAAAGCTCACAGGATGGAGATTCTTTTCTTCACTGGCCTAAAAAGCTGATATTCTGTAAAGAGTTACACGGTAACATTGAGATCGCTATGAAATATCAACAACTTGAAAATCTTGAAAGCGGTTGGAAATGGAAGTATCTGGTGAAGAAGCATCGCGAAGGGGAGTTAATCACCCGTTACATAGAAGCCAGTGCCGCCCAGGAAGCCGTCGATGTGTTGCTCTCGCTGGAAAATGAACCCGTGCTGGTAAATGGCTGGATTGACAAGCATATGAATCCGGAACTGGTCAATCGCATGAAGCAAACCATTCGGGCCAGACGGAAGCGCCATTTTAATGCGGAACACCAGCATACGCGCAAAAAATCGATCGATCTGGAATTTATTGTCTGGCAACGTCTGGCTGGTCTTGCGCAGCGTCGCGGTAAAACGCTTTCTGAAACGATTGTTCAGCTGATTGAAGATGCGGAAAACAAAGAGAAATACGCGAATAAAATGTCTTCTTTGAAGCATGATCTGCAGGCATTGCTGGGTAAGGAATAACTGACGAAGTCAGTTCAATTTACTAAAGGCGAAAAAAACCCCGCAGCTGCGGGGTTTTTCTACCAGACGAGAACTTAAGCCTGCGGCTGAGTTACAACGTCTTTGATGCCTTTAACTTCGATCTCTACGCGACGATCCGGAGCCAGGCAGTCGATCAGTGCAGCACGCTGTTTCACGTTGTCACAGGTGTTGCCAGTAACCGGGTTGGATTCGCCCATACCACGTGCGGAGATCTTGTCTGCCGGGATACCTTTGGAGATCAGGTAATCAACAACAGACTGAGCACGGCGCTCGGACAGACCCTGGTTGTAAGCGTCAGAACCGATGCGGTCAGTGTAACCCAGAACAACTACGGAACCGTCTTTCGGATCCAGGTTGCTCAGCTGGCTGTACAGCTGATCCAGAGCAGCCTGACCTTCCGGTTTCAGGGTTGCTTTGTTGAAGTTGAACAGAACGTCAGACTTCAGAGTGAAGTGCTTGGTCTGTACTTCCGGTGCCGGAGCTGGAGCCGGAGCAACTACCGGAGCTGCTTCGCCCTGACCGAAACGGTAGGAAACACCCAGGCTCAGCAGACCGTTGTCCGGACGAGTACCGATGGTGTTTGCGTCACCGATGTTGTTGGTCCACTGGTATTCCAGACGGGTAGCGATTTCAGGAGTGATCGCGTACTCAACACCACCTGCGAAAACCGGAGAAACGCCAGTGTCGTGGTCTTTAAAGGATGCGCCACCAGGTACGTTAGCCTTGGTGTCTGCACGCCATACCATACCACCCAGACGAGTGTATACGTCCAGATCGTCAGTGATTGGGTAACCCAGTTTAGCAGTCAGTTGAACGCCCTGAGCTTTGTATGCACCGTTGATGTTGTCGCCTTTGTACGGCATACGACCTAACCAGTCGTAACCCATTTCAAAACCAACATACGGGTTAACCTGGTAACCACCAAAAGCACCTGCACCCAGTTGGTTTTCGTGGGTCGGACCATTGTTAGGAATAAAACCAGTGTCATGGTACTGGGACCAGCCCAGTTTAGCACCAGTGTACCAGGTGTTATCTTTCGGAGCGGCCTGCGCTACGGTAGCGAAACCAGCCAGTGCCACTGCAATCGCGATAGCTGTCTTTTTCATTTTTTGCGCCTCGTTATCATCCAAAATACGCCATGAATATCTCCAACGAGATAACACGGTTAAATCCTTCACCGGGGGATCTGCTCAATATTAACTCTACCGATATCTTCGGCTTATGCCGAGCACCCCTGGCGATGTAAAGTCTACAACGTAGTTGAAAACTTACAAGTGTGAACTCCGTCAGGCATATGAAAAAAAAGTCTTGTATAAGGTATGTTTAATCTTTTTTGTCAGCGACAATTTACAGAAGAAAATCGCGGAAACCGCTTCAGACAAGCCTCCGCAAGGAAAATTAGTCACGACTGAAAGCATTGGCTGGGCGACAAAAAAAGTTCCAGGATTAATCCTAAATTTACTTAATGATACAAATTAGAGTGAATTTTTAGCCCGGAAAGTTGTCTCGTGGCGTGAGAGGATGCGCTTACCGGACGCATAATAAACCCCATAGCGTTACCTTCATTTGCCGCATCAACAAGTTCAGCATGCTCTTCTTCAGTCAAATCATCTGCCAACCAACCGATCACCACACTGTAATTGCCCGTGCGTAAAGCGCGAACCATTGACTCCACAGTGTGGCAAGGGGAGAGCTGGCTAATCTGCATTACTTTCGTTAAGGGTAGCCCAGATGCCTGAACCCATTCCCGACTCAGTTTTTGTTGCGGTGTTAACCAGAGTTGCCAGCGCGATTGCTGACCGAGTTGCTGTAACAATGGCAACAGTAGAAGTTGCGTCATCATGGGCTGATCTTCGCGATAGACAACTTCACTGATAAGCCCGGCTGTAGTGTTTTCCGTAGAGACACGCGCAATTTTACTTGCTGCGGATGAGAACGACGAAGAACGATGTGCATAGCCTGAAGTGTACATAATCAATCCAGCCCCTGTGAGTTACTGTATGGATATACAGTACATCCAGTGACAACAAAGATCAACCCTATTTTCGGAAAGAGCCTCGCAAATTTTGTCGTTGGTGACGGGAAAACATAAATTAATCTTGCCCCTTAAGAATAAGTTGCCTATTTTCGTAGTTAACGGATCCGTTAATGTGAATCATTCTTTTATGTTATGATTTTAAAAGGAATTTTATGAAAAGCCTCTCCTATAAGCGGATCTATAAATCACAAGAATACCTGGCAACGTTGGGCACAATTGAATACCGATCATTGTTTGGCAGTTACAGCCTGACCGTTGACGACACGGTGTTTGCGATGGTTTCTGATGGTGAGTTGTATCTTCGGGCTTGTGAGCAAAGTGCACAGTACTGTGTAAAACATCCGCCTGTCTGGCTGACATATAAAAAGTGTGGCCGATCCGTTACCCTCAATTACTATCGGGTTGATGAAAGTCTATGGCGAAATCAACTGAAGCTGGTGCGTCTGTCGAAATATTCTCTCGATGCAGCGCTGAAAGAGAAAAGCACGCGCAATACCCGGGAAAGACTGAAAGATTTGCCCAATATGTCTTTTCATCTGGAAGCGATTCTCGGGGAGGTGGGGATTAAGGATGTACGGGCGTTACGTATACTTGGGGCAAAAATGTGTTGGTTGCGACTGCGGCAGCAAAACAGTCTGGTGACAGAAAAGATTCTGTTTATGCTTGAAGGTGCCATTATCGGCATTCATGAAGCTGCGCTCCCGGTGGCACGCCGCCAGGAGCTTGCAGAATGGGCTGACTCTCTTACGCCGAAACAGGAGTTTCCTGCGGAACTTGAGTAATCTGGCGTTGCAGACGACCAATCTCAGGCAGTAATGCAATCAATAATCCAACTTGTTGTACGACCAGAGGTTCTTTGCTGTCTGCCCGTGGTTCAAGTTGCTGCATCCGCTGTTTCAGGCTAGCTAATGCCTCATTGACGCGTTCTTCATCAGCAGGTTGATGATGTAACGCGTCATCAACATAGCAAACTGCGTCATCAAGAAACGCCAGAATTTCAGGATTAGTTAACTGCTCCCGGTGAGCACCGAGGGCTGAGATATAGCTGGTAAACGTATGGTTAAGGCACAGCAACCGAAACGCGGCTTCGCGAATTTGCGGGGTAACGTTCGGCTCGCTGGACATATTTGATACCACCGACGCCAGCTCAGCATCACGGTTGTGTGCATCGCGGCGGGCAATACGATACGCCAGACGGTTATCACGCCCCTGATGGTATTGCTCCAGTATGGCATCGAGATACCGACAGTTGGCCTCTGTGGCGCGTTCGAGCATGCGCGGCAGATTGCGAAACTGCCAGTCAGGCCAGATGTAGCTCACTGCCGCCCACGCAATGGCACAACCAATCAGCGTATCGATTACGCGAGGTAACGCTACTTCAAAACCTTCACCCAGTAAGTTAAAACACAGTAGCACCAAAAGTGTGATGAACATCGTTGCATGAGCGTATTGCACGTTACGGAAGGCAAAAAAGAGCACGCCGGTAATAACCAGCAGCACCAGCTGCCCTTCCAGTGATGGCACAAACCACAGCACAGGAATGCCAATGGCGATACCTACCAGCGTACCAATAATCCTTAACTTCAGGCGGTGGCGCGTGGCGTTATAGTTTGGCTGGCAGACAAACAAACTTGTCAGCAAGATCCAATACCCGTGATGCATTCCGGTTATTTGAATGATGGCGTAGCCGAAGCACAACACCAGCGACATTCTTACCGCATGACGGAAGAGGGCGGATTCCGGCGTGAAGTGACGGCTAAGACGCAGCCAGATATCACTCAACCCGTGCGGGCTGTCATCAGCGAGCTCATTTTCGTCATTATTATGGGGTAGTGCCTGGGCCTGTTCTGATTCAATTGTTGCCAGTTGGGCATCAATGGCGCGTAAATTGTTCAGCAAAAATCCCAGTGTTTTGAGTAAATCGGCGGGTGCGCCGTTATCGCGCATCCGCTCCAGCGCAGCATCAATATGCGTAAAAGCGCGCTCAAAATGCGGATCATGTTGATAAGGCTGACGCAGCAAAATACAGCGTGACAGTTGCTGGCACGCCTGGCCCTGCATCGACATCAGCCGCTGAAAACGGAACAGCACGTCGCTGTGGCGAAAATGTTCACGCAATGTTTGATACTGAATATGAGAAGAGCTGGCACGCTCGTGAATATCCTGCGCGACAAAGTAATAATGCAGCGTGCGACGCGTTCCCCGTTGACCACGATCGCCACGTAAGCGGGTCAGCAGCGAGAGTTTCGTCTGATTCAATGTCGCCATCAGTTGTCCGTTGGCGAGAGCCAAATCGTACAGCGGTGCCTGGCTTTCATCTTCAATATCAGGATCAAACATGCGCGACTTGAGCTCAAGATAACGCGCCAGTTGTTCATAGCAACGCGCCAGGTTGTCCTGCAGCGGGCGGACCGGGAACAGCAGATGACCAATAAGTGTCAGGACGTTGTACCAGACGGCACCGGCCAGCAGATACATCGGCTGCTGATACCAGTGCTCATACAGTGATGTTCCCAACATAGTGTAAATGGCGATCAGCAATGCACCGAAGGCAATTGTTGCATAGCGTTGACCCAGACCGCCGAGCAAAATGAAGCCGCTGGTAGAGAGCGTTAAGCCAATCGCAAATAGCCAGGGCCAGGGAAACAGCAATTCTACTGAGGCCGAGGCGATAAAAAAGCAGAACAGCGTAATGATGAGGTTACGCAAACGTCCCGCCAGTCGGTCATCGAGATCGGTCAGCGCCGCTGCCACCATCCCCAGCGTTAGCGGAATCGTCAGTTTTACATCACCCAGCCACCACGGAAACGCTGTGGTTCCACAAAGCGCAATAAAAATACGCGCGTAATACAGCCAGGCGCTGTTCCAGGTATAGCGTTTGAGCAAAGGACTTAGCATAAAGGCCATATTAGTGGATTATTCAAAACGACGACGTGCATTGGCTTCACGCGCAGCTTGCGCTGTTTCTACCGATACCACGCGACGACCAACCGGCCATAGTGCAATAGCGGCAATTTTAAAGTTCGCAATGCCGACAGGAATGCCAATGATTGAAATACATTGTGCGATGCCCGTTGCAATGTGCATCAGGCATAACCACCAGCCAAAGAAAATCAGCCAGAAAATATTCAATACCGTACCGCCAGTATTCAGCAGCACATTTTTGCCAGCCGGGTTCAGTTCATCGACATGAATAGCTTCATTGCCATAAGGCACCAGAGACAGTTTAGTGATCTCCCAGCAGGATCGTGTCAGCGGTAAGGTAAAAATCAGCACAATACTGACCAGAGTCGCCAACAGCCAGCCCAGAGTGGTGGCAAATCCGCCAAGCACAAAGTTCAGAATGTTCAAAACGGTACGCATAAAACCTCGCTTTACTGTGGTTTTCAGTAATGGGCGGCAATTGTAACGTTTTTTTGGGCTGGAGCACGTTTTCTCTGACGGTTACACTGATAAGAAATAATTTCGTGTGGATCTACAGAGTCATGGAACTGAAAGCGACAACGCTTGGAAAACGTCTGGCACAGCACCCTTACGATCGGGCGGTGATCCTCAATGCCGGGATTAAAGTCTCCGGCGATCGCCACGAATACCTTATTCCTTTCAATCAATTACTGGCGATTCACTGTAAGCGCGGTCTGGTATGGGGCGAGCTGGAATTTGTACTGCCGGACGAAAAAGTGGTGCGTCTGCACGGCACCGAATGGGGCGAGACGCAGCGTTTTTACCATCATCTTGATGCTCACTGGCGGCGGTGGAGTGGCGAGATGAGCGAAATTGCGTCTGGTGTTTTACGCCAGCAACTGGATTTGATTGCCACGCGCACTGGAGAAAATAAATGGCTGACGCGTGAGCAAACCTCTGGCGTTCAGCAACAAATCCGCCAGGCTATGTCGGCGTTGCCGTTGCCGGTTAACCGACTGGAAGAATTCGATAACTGCCGTGAGGCGTGGCGTAAATGTCAGGCCTGGTTGAAAGATATTGAAAGCGCTCGGTTGCAGCATAACCAGGCGTATACCGAAGCCATGCTTACCGAGTATGCGGATTTTTTCCGCCAGGTCGAGTCTTCACCGCTGAATCCGGCGCAGGCCCGGGCAGTCGTTAATGGCGAGCATTCTCTGTTAGTGCTGGCAGGTGCAGGAAGCGGAAAAACGTCGGTGCTGGTGGCCCGTGCAGGCTGGTTGCTGGCGCGTGGTGAAGCGTCCCCTGAGCAAATTTTATTGCTGGCGTTTGGTCGCAAAGCCGCTGAAGAGATGGACGAGCGTATTCGCGAACGGCTACATACCGAAGACATTACCGCACGCACGTTTCATGCGCTGGCGCTGCATATTATTCAGCAGGGCAGCAAAAAAGTTCCGATAGTCAGCAAACTGGAAAATGATACCGCTGCCCGTCATGAACTCTTTATTGCTGAGTGGCGCAAGCAATGCAGCGAAAAGAAAGCGCAGGCGAAGGGCTGGCGGCAATGGCTGACGGAAGAAATGCAGTGGTCAGTGCCAGAAGGTAACTTCTGGGATGATGAAAAATTACAGCGTCGTCTTGCCTCACGCCTCGATCGTTGGGTAAGTCTGATGCGGATGCACGGTGGTGCACAGGCAGAAATGATTGCCAGTGCACCCGAAGAGATTCGCGATCTGTTCAGTAAACGTATCAAGTTGATGGCCCCGTTATTAAAAGCCTGGAAAGGTGCGCTGAAGGCAGAAAACGCTGTCGATTTTTCGGGCCTTATTCATCAGGCGATTGTGATTCTGGAGAAAGGTCGCTTTATCAGCCCGTGGAAGCATATTCTGGTTGATGAATTTCAGGATATCTCGCCGCAGCGGGCAGCGTTGTTAGCGGCATTACGCAAGCAAAACAGTCAGACGACGTTGTTCGCCGTTGGTGATGACTGGCAGGCGATTTACCGATTCAGCGGTGCGCAAATGTCGCTCACCACCGCTTTCCATGAAAACTTTGGTGAAGGCGATCGCTGTGATTTAGACACGACTTACCGTTTTAACAGTCGTATCGGTGAGGTGGCAAACCGGTTTATTCAGCAGAACCCAGGCCAGTTGAAAAAGCCGCTAAACAGCTTAACCAATGGAGACGAAAAAGCCGTCACGTTATTGGATGAGAGTCAACTTGACGCTTTGCTGGATAAGCTCTCTGGTTATGCCAAACCGGAAGAGCGCATTCTTATCCTGGCGCGTTACCATCACATGAGGCCTGCCAGCCTGGAAAAAGCGGCAACACGCTGGCCGAAGTTGCAAATCGACTTTATGACCATTCATGCCAGCAAAGGGCAACAGGCGGATTACGTCATCATCGTTGGCTTGCAGGAGGGAAGTGATGGTTTTCCGGCTGCGGCGCGGGAGTCGATTATGGAAGAGGCGCTACTGCCACCGGTTGAGGATTTCCCGGACGCTGAAGAACGGCGGTTAATGTACGTGGCGCTGACCCGGGCACGCCATCGGGTATGGGCACTGTTTAACAAAGAGAATCCCTCTCCCTTTGTGGAAATACTGAAAAATCTGGATGTGCCGGTGGCGAGAAAACCGTAAGAAACAGGTGGCGTTTGCCACCTGTGCAATATTACTTCAGACGGTCCGCGAGATAACGCTGATAATCGGGGATCAGAATATCGACCGCGTCGTTGAAATGCGGCGACTGGATTATGAAGTCTGCCGTTGCCACGTTGGTGGCGACCGGAATGTTCCATACCGTCGCCAGACGCAGCAAGGCTTTCACGTCAGGATCGTGCGGCACGGCATTTAGTGGATCCCAGAAGAAAATCAATACATCAATTTTCCCTTCTGAGATCAATGCGCCAACCTGCTGGTCACCCCCCATTGGGCCACTCAACATCGCGTTGACGTTCATGCCGGTCGCGCGGGAAATTAAGTTACCGGTAGTGCCTGTTGCATACAGTACGTGTTGTTCCAGTAACGGTTGATGCCGTTCCACCCAGCTCATCAGCATTTGTTTGCAGTGATCGTGTGCCACCAGCGCAATATGTTTCCGCGCAGGTAAAGTGCGAGTCGTCAGTTCCATAATGTACATCCGTAGTTAACTTTCCTACAGATTACTGTAAGCACTTATCGCTGCAAGATAAAGACCGAAAAAGCCTGCGCACAGGCACAAAAATCTCAGGAAGATGGTTGTTTTTCCGCCCACTGCAGGAAAGTATTTCGCGTTTGTGGGTCAGCCAGTTTAAACCAATACTTCAGCCGTTGTTCTGTGAGCACCTGAGACTGCGGTGGAATAGCATCCAGCTCGGAAACACCCGAGAGCAGCGTACTGTCATCTGCCATCATCGTGGCAAATTGCGGTAGTGAAGCGCGTTTCGCGGATTTGTTATAGCGTTCAACCTCGACCTCATAATCAATCGTTTTTGCCGTTGAGGTAATGGCGAGAATATCCAGCTTTACCGGAATCGGCGTCGCATCGCCATCCAACAATTCAAGGCGCGGCGCGGCATCAAAATGGTTAGCTTCCCGCTCATTCTCCAGGCGAGGCAGGCGAAAATTGACCTGGTTGATGAGCTGGGTATTAAAACTGACCACCAGCGGTGGGGAGATATACAGCCGTTCTTCACTATTGGAAAGATGAATCGTCTTCTCAACGCGAAACACTAACTGATGCGGTCCATTATCCAGTTCAATGCTGTCCGCACCGCGCAGCAGAGAGCTGGAAACCTTCTTGCCGTCGAGTACCAGAAGATCGACATCGGTTGAAAGCCGCAGCGTGGTGGCAAAAACGGATACCGGCAAACATAATGCAATCAAGGTGGTCACGATGCCGGTTTTCATAGGTAGCTCCTGTCAAAAGACCGCCCGAATAATAATGTGTCAAAATTTTTCTTTAATCATACTTACTAACATATAGACATATTTCCCGCTTTTGCTCTCATTCATTCGTATTAGCTGCATGGTTGGCATGTCGGCTTTGTCGTACACTTTGTTAAACAGTCTGGAGGAAATAATGAAAGAAACCGATATTGCAGGCATTTTAACGTCCACTCACACCATTGCGCTGGTGGGGGCAAGCGACAAACCCGATCGTCCCAGCTATCGCGTGATGAAATATCTACTCGACCAGGGGTATCACGTCATTCCGGTTTCGCCAAAAGTTGCCGGCAAAACGCTGCTGGGCCAGCAGGGGTATGGCACGCTGGCAGACGTTCCGGAAAAGGTCGATATGGTCGATGTTTTCCGTAATTCAGAAGCGGCGTGGGGCGTGGCACAGGAAGCTATTGCCATTGGCGCGAAAACCCTCTGGATGCAACTGGGGGTGATTAATGAGCAAGCGGCAGTACTGGCACGGGATGCCGGGTTAAATGTGGTGATGGATCGCTGCCCGGCTATTGAGATCCCTCGCCTGGGCCTGGCCAAATAAAAAATCCCCGGAAGGCAAAAACCTTCCGGGGATTCGTTCAGGGATTAGTTACGCAGACGCGGGGCCTGGAGTTGTTTGCGGATGGTCTGCGCCAGCTCATCCATGGATGGCTGTTCAGGATGTTCATCCTGCAATTCGCTACTTAGCTGGGCTTCAGCCAGGTAGGTATGAACCGGTAGGCCGTTATCGTCCTCCATCACCACGTGATACCACGGAGCGGCGCGAAGCTCGTCATTCACCGCCAGCTCATCAGGCGACGGTTCAGAGAGCGAATAAACCGGGTCGATATCCACGACCACTCCGAGATAACCTAACAGGGAATGGCGGACCTGCTGGCCGATACCGAATTTGCTGGCAATCATAGTCACCTCCCGGGAAATCTTTACCTTTGATATAAGGGTAAAATTCCACATTTCAAGTTACATGACGCGACAGGCAAACCCTTTCAGATATAGCCCTTCCGGGTAGGTAGCGATCACCGGATGATCGGCTGCCTGACGGAACTGCTCTATAAATTGTACATCACGGCCGGCATCAATTGCGGCATCCGCGATGATTTTCTGAAATAAATCGCTGGTCATCAGACCGGAACAGGAGAAAGTCAGGAGAATACCGCCTTCATTCAGCAACTGAATCGCCAGCATGTTGATATCTTTATAGCCACGACACGCGCCCATCAACTGGCTTTTATTCTCAACAAACTTCGGCGGGTCCATCACGATAACGTCAAATTTTTCACCGCGATCGCGATAAGTACGCAGCAATTTAAAGACATCATCACGGACAAACTCAGCCTTGCTCAGATCCAGTTTGTTCAGCTCAACGTTCTGCCGTGCAATATCCAGCGCTTCCTGGGAGGTATCAACGCTGACAACCTGGCTGCAACCGCCCATCAGTGCCGATACGGCGAAACCACCGGTATAGGAGAAACAGTTCAGCACACGTTTATTTTCAACGTAGCGGCGGGTAGCCAGGCGGCTATCACGCTGGTCCAGGTAGTAGCCCGTTTTGTGTCCGTGCTGAATATCCACCAGCAGTTTCATGCCGTGTTCTTCAATCGGCAGCAGGGCAGGTGGCAACTCGCCGGTGACGAGGCCCTGGGTCAGCTCCATCCCTTCTTTTTTACGTACCGCAACATCGCTGCGATCGTAAATCGCACATTCCGGGTACAGCGTTTGCAGGGCACTAATTAATGCCGCGCGCTGATATTCTGCGCCAGCACTCAGCAGTTGCAGCACCAGAAAATTACCGAAACGATCGATAGTAATACCCGGCAGGCCATCAGATTCTCCGGCGATTAAACGATAGCTGTCGAGGCCATCTTTTTGCGCCAGCCAGTCACGCCATTTTTGTGCTTGTTGCAAACGGCGGGAAAAAAAAGCAATGTCGATAGACTCAGACGGGTCAAACGTCCAGACGCGCGCCCGGATTTGCGAAGCTGGTGAATAAGCGCCGCGTGCTAACCATTTTCCCTGATGATCAACAATATCGATGGTTTCACCGAGGCTGGCTTTACCTTCCATGCGGGCAACGGCCCCGGAAAAGACCCACGGATGGCGACGAAGTAATGATTTTTCGCGCCCTTTGGCTAACACTAAACGTACACTCATAATTTACTTTTCTGTCGATGCAAAGAAATGGGCGTCATTGTCCGGAGTTTTCCATGGATTTGCAACGCGTCCATTAAGGATAAGGAGAGCAGCAATGTCGAAAGTCTGCATAATTGCCTGGGTTTACGGGCGAGTTCAGGGCGTAGGATTTCGCTACACCACACAGTATGAAGCGAAAAGACTGGGTTTAACCGGGTACGCCAAAAATCTTGACGATGGCAGCGTGGAAGTGGTTGCCTGCGGTGAAGAAGGGCAGGTGGAAAAATTAATGCAGTGGTTAAAGAGTGGCGGCCCGCGTTCTGCGCGTGTGGAACGGGTGCTTAGCGAGCCGCATCATCCCTCGGGGGAATTAGCCGATTTTCGTATCCGTTAAATACATTTTACCGGTTTTGGCAGGCCAGCAATTTTGGTGGCTTGCTTAGCCGGACCTTTCGGAAACAGTCGATATAAATAGCGGCTGTTACCTTTTTCTTCGCCAAATTTATTCGCCATCGCTTTTACCAGCATACGAATCGCCGGAGAAGTATTGAATTCCAGATAGAAATCACGCACAAAACGCACCACTTCCCAGTGTTCTGGCGACAGCGAAATCCCTTCGTTCTCTGCAATCACCACAGCCAGCGGCTCACTCCACTGGCTGCTTTCTTTGAGATAGCCTTCGGTATCCGTTTCTATCTCTTTACCTTCGAAGATCAGCATAATTATTACTACCTTAATCAGACTGGCGGCAGTGTAACAAAAAACAAAGCCCCGCATAAAGCGAGGCTATGAAAGTGTTAGCGGGTGAGATTAATCGCGGCTAGCGAAGCCCAGAATGCTCAGCAGGCTGACGAAGATGTTGTACAGCGAAACATACAGGCTAACCGTGGCACGAATATAGTTCGTCTCACCGCCATGAATGATGTTGCTGGTTTCAAACAAGATAGCGCCAGAGGAGATCAGAATGAAGACCGCGCTGATCGCCAGATGCAGAGCAGGCAGTTGCAGGAAGATATTAGCAACCATACCAATCAGCACCACCACAATACCCGCCATCAGCATACCGCCGAGGAACGACATATCTTTGCGGGTGGTCAGCACATATGCAGAGCAGCAGAAGAACACTAACGCCGTTCCGCCCAGTGCCATAGCGATTACGTCACCCATTCCGGCAGACAGATAGGTGTTCAGAATAGGTCCGAGGATATAACCCAGAAAACCGGTAAAGGCGAATGCGGAGATAATCCCGGTCGGCTTATTCGCCGTTTTATAGGTCAGGAACATCAAACCATACATACCCACCAGCGTCAGAATCAGACCCGGAGATGGCAGCATCAGCACCGTACTGGCAGTTGCGGTAATCGCCGAAAAGGCCAGCGTCAGGCTCAGCAGAAAATAGGTATTACGCAGCACCTTATGGGTGCTAAGCAGTGATGTACGGTCATGTGAAGAACTAACAATACGATCCATTGAGTCACTCTCTATGACAGATGTAATTAATTAAGCAGCATAATGATAATGCGTAAGGGCACCCAGAAGTTTTACCCATCTTTACGCATTTGATCTGGAACAGGTTTAACAGCGGATTATCAGGTCATTAAGCAAATATAACGCCCTGAGAATTTCGACAGGCAAAAGAAAAAGGGGTTAGCATTTAGCTAACCCCTTATCTTATTTGGCGGAAGCGCAGAGATTCGAACTCTGGAACCCTTTCGGGTCGCCGGTTTTCAAGACCGGTGCCTTCAACCGCTCGGCCACACTTCCGGAATGACGCGCACTATAAACATCCCGATGCGGCGTGTAAACCCCTAATTTGTTTGTTTGCCTGAAAAACAGCCAAAAGTGCATTGATAGCGTGAAATAACAGCAGATTGATCATTTCATCACCATGAATTCCTTCTCTTTTACTCGTTTAGCAACCGGCTAAACATCCCCACCGCCCGGCCAAAAGAAAAATAGGTCCATTTTTATCGCTAAAAGATAAATCCACACAGTTTGTATTGTTTTGTGCAAAAGTTTCACTACGCTTTATTAACAATACTTTCTGGCGACGTGTGCCAGTGCAGAAGGATGAGCTTTCGTTTTCAGCATCTCACGTGAAGCGATGGTTTGCCTTGCTACAGGGACGTCGCTTGCCGACCATAAGCGCCCGGTGTCCTGCCGGTGTCGCAAGGAGAAGAGACGTGCGATATGAATAACGAGGAAACATTTTACCAGGCCATGCGGCGTCAGGGCGTTACCCGGCGCAGCTTTCTCAAATATTGTAGTCTGGCTGCCACGTCGCTGGGATTAGGCGCGGGAATGGCACCAAAGATTGCCTGGGCGCTGGAGAACAAACCCCGCATTCCGGTGGTATGGATCCACGGTCTGGAATGCACCTGCTGTACCGAATCTTTTATCCGCTCCGCTCACCCACTGGCGAAGGACGTCATCCTTTCCCTGATTTCCCTCGATTATGACGATACTTTGATGGCTGCCGCCGGAACCCAGGCGGAAGAAGTCTTCGAAGACATCATCACGCAATACAATGGCAAATATATCCTCGCAGTAGAAGGTAATCCGCCGCTGGGCGAGCAGGGGATGTTCTGTATCAGCAGCGGTCGACCGTTTATTGAGAAACTCAAACGTGCCGCTGCCGGAGCCAGCGCGATTATCGCCTGGGGAACCTGCGCGTCCTGGGGCTGCGTGCAGGCCGCGCGGCCCAATCCGACGCAGGCAACGCCTATCGACAAAGTCATCACCGACAAACCCATTATCAAAGTACCTGGCTGCCCGCCGATCCCGGATGTGATGAGCGCCATCATTACTTACATGGTGACCTTTGATCGCTTGCCAGATGTCGACAGAATGGGCCGTCCGCTGATGTTCTATGGTCAGCGAATCCACGATAAATGCTATCGCCGCGCCCACTTCGACGCCGGAGAGTTCGTCCAGAGTTGGGATGATGACGCTGCCCGCAAAGGTTACTGCCTGTACAAAATGGGCTGCAAAGGGCCTACCACCTATAACGCCTGTTCCTCCACACGCTGGAATGATGGCGTTTCTTTCCCAATCCAGTCTGGTCACGGCTGCCTGGGCTGTGCGGAAAATGGTTTCTGGGATCGCGGTTCGTTCTACAGCCGCGTGGTCGATATTCCGCAAATGGGTACTCATTCCACCGCCGATACCGTCGGTTTAACCGCGCTTGGCGTGGTGGCAGCGGCTGTTGGTGTGCACGCAGTCGCCAGCGCCGTTGACCAGCGCAGACGTCATAACCAGCAACCTACAGAAACCGAACATCAGCCAGGCAATGAGGATAAACAGGCATGAGCACTCAGTACGAAACTCAGGGATACACCATCAATAATGCCGGACGCCGCCTGGTGGTCGACCCGATTACGCGCATCGAAGGCCACATGCGCTGCGAAGTGAATATTAACGATCAGAATGTGATCACCAATGCCGTCTCCTGCGGCACCATGTTTCGCGGGCTGGAGATCATTCTGCAAGGGCGCGACCCGCGCGATGCGTGGGCGTTCGTTGAACGTATCTGCGGCGTCTGTACTGGCGTACACGCCCTGGCTTCGGTTTACGCCATCGAAGATGCTATCGGTATTAAAGTGCCGGACAACGCCAATATCATCCGCAACATTATGCTGGCAACGCTCTGGTGCCACGATCATCTGGTGCACTTCTATCAGCTTGCCGGGATGGACTGGATCGATGTGTTAGATGCGCTGAAAGCCGACCCGCGGAAAACCTCCGAACTGGCGCAAAGTCTCTCCTCTTGGCCGAAATCATCCCCTGGCTATTTCTTCGACGTACAAAACCGCCTGAAAAAATTTGTTGAAGGCGGGCAGTTGGGGATCTTCCGCAATGGCTACTGGGGGCACCCGCAGTACAAACTGCCGCCAGAAGCTAACCTGATGGGCTTTGCCCACTATCTCGAAGCTCTCGATTTCCAGCGTGAAATTGTGAAAATCCACGCGGTCTTTGGCGGTAAAAACCCGCATCCAAACTGGATTGTCGGCGGGATGCCTTGCGCCATTAACATTGACGAAAGCGGCGCGGTCGGGGCGGTCAATATGGAACGCCTGAACCTGGTGCAGTCGATTATCACCCGCACGGCAGACTTCATTAACAACGTGATGATCCCCGACGCCTTAGCCATCGGTCAGTTCAACAAACCGTGGAGCGAAATCGGCACGGGTCTTTCTGATAAATGTGTCCTCAGCTACGGCGCATTCCCGGATATTGCCAACGACTTTGGTGAGAAAAGTCTGCTGATGCCTGGCGGCGCGGTGATTAACGGCGACTTCAACAATGTGCTGCCAGTGGATTTGGTTGATCCGCAGCAGGTGCAGGAGTTTGTCGATCACGCCTGGTATCGTTATCCCAACGATCAGGTCGGGCGTCATCCATTCGATGGCATTACCGACCCGTGGTACAACCCCGGCGATGTCAAAGGCAGCGATACCAACATTCAGCAGCTGAATGAACAGGAACGCTACTCGTGGATCAAAGCGCCACGCTGGCGCGGTAACGCGATGGAAGTGGGGCCGCTGGCACGCACGTTAATCGCTTATCACAAAGGCGATGCTGCGACCGTTGAGTCGGTCGATCGCATGATGTCGGCGTTGAACCTGCCGCTTTCCGGTATCCAGTCAACGTTAGGCCGCATTTTGTGCCGCGCGCACGAAGCGCAGTGGGCCGCAGGTAAGTTGCAGTATTTCTTCGACAAGCTGATGACCAACCTGAAAAACGGCAATCTCGCCACTGCTTCCACGGAAAAATGGGAACCTGCAACCTGGCCGACAGAGTGCCGTGGTGTCGGTTTTACCGAAGCGCCGCGCGGGGCGTTAGGCCACTGGGCCGCCATTCGCGATGGCAAGATTGATCTCTACCAGTGCGTGGTGCCGACCACCTGGAACGCCAGCCCGCGCGATCCCAAAGGGCAGATTGGCGCTTATGAAGCGGCGCTGATGAACACCAAAATGGCGATCCCCGAGCAACCGCTGGAGATCCTGCGTACTCTGCACAGCTTTGACCCGTGCCTCGCCTGTTCAACACACGTGCTGGGCGACGACGGTAGCGAGCTGATCTCCGTGCAGGTGCGTTAACAGCGAAGGAGAATCATCATGCAACAGAAAAGCGACAACGTTGTCAGCCACTATGTCTTTGAAGCGCCAGTCCGCATCTGGCACTGGTTGACGGTGTTATGCATGGCGGTGTTGATGGTCACCGGATACTTTATCGGCAAGCCGCTACCTTCCGTCAGCGGCGAGGCGACGTATCTGTTCTATATGGGCTACATCAGGTTAATTCACTTCAGCGCCGGGATGGTTTTTACCGTGGTTTTGCTGATGCGGATCTACTGGGCTTTTGTTGGCAATCGATACTCCCGCGAGCTGTTTATCGTGCCGGTATGGCGTAAAAGCTGGTGGCAGGGCGTGTGGTATGAAATCCGCTGGTATCTGTTTCTGGCAAAACGTCCGAGTGCCGATATAGGCCATAATCCCATCGCCCAGGCGGCGATGTTCGGCTATTTCCTGATGTCGGTCTTTATGATCATCACTGGTTTTGCGCTGTACAGCGAACACAGCCAGTACGCTATTTTTGCGCCGTTCCGTTATGTGGTGGAATTTTTCTACTGGACGGGTGGCAACTCAATGGACATTCACAGCTGGCATCGGCTGGGGATGTGGCTGATTGGCGCGTTTGTGATCGGTCATGTCTACATGGCACTGCGTGAAGACATCATGTCCGACGACACGGTGATCTCCACCATGGTCAACGGCTACCGTAGCCACAAATTTGGCAAAATAAGTAACAAGGAGCGTTCATGAGCGAGCAACGCGTGGTGGTCATGGGGCTGGGCAACCTGCTGTGGGCCGATGAAGGCTTCGGCGTGCGGGTGGCGGAACGGCTGTATGCCCATTACCACTGGCCCGAGTATGTGGAGATTGTCGATGGCGGTACTCAGGGACTGAACTTGCTGGGGTATGTCGAAAGCGCCAGCCATCTGTTGATTCTCGATGCCATTGACTACGGGCTGGAACCTGGAACGCTGCGAACCTATGCCGGAGAACGCATTCCGGCTTATCTCAGCGCGAAGAAAATGAGCCTGCATCAGAACAGTTTCTCCGAAGTGTTGGCGCTGGCGGATATCCGCGGACATCTGCCAGCACATATTGCCCTCGTCGGTCTGCAACCCGCAATGCTCGACGACTACGGCGGTAGCCTGAGCGAACTGGCACGGGAGCAACTGCCCGCTGCGGAACAGGCGGCGCTGGCGCAGCTGGCTGCGTGGGGAATTGTGCCGCAACCGGCTAATGAATCGCGCTGTCTCAATTATGACTGTCTGTCGATGGAAAATTACGAAGGCGTTCGCTTGCGCCAGTACCGGATGACACAGGAGGAGCAGGGATGAGCAACGACACGCCATTTGATGCGTTGTGGCAACGAATGCTGGCGCGCGGCTGGACGCCAGTCAGTGAATCCCGTCTTGACGACTGGCTTACGCAAGCGCCAGACGGCGTGGTGTTATTAAGCAGTGACCCGAAACGCACGCCAGAGGTCAGCGATAATCCGGTAATGATTGGCGAATTACTGCGCGAGTTTCCCGACTATACATGGCAGGTGGCGATTGCTGACCTTGAGCAGAGCGAAGCCATCGGCGATCGCTTTGGCGTCTTTCGCTTTCCTGCCACTTTAGTGTTTACCGGCGGAAACTATCGCGGCGTGCTGAATGGTATTCACCCGTGGGCGGAACTGATAAACCTGATGCGCGGGCTTGTCGAATCGCAGCAGGAGCGTGCCTCATGAGCGAAACTTTTTTCCATCTGCTGGGGCCAGGAACGCAACCGAACGATGACAGTTTCAGCATGAATCCACTGCCGATCACCTGTCAGGTGAATGATGAACCGAGTATGGCGGCCCTGGAGCAATGTGCTCACAGCCCGCAGGTGATTGCGCTGTTAAACGAGTTACAACATCAACTAAGCGAACGCCAACCGCCGTTGGGCGAGGTGCTGGCAGTCGATCTGTTAAATCTCAACGCCGACGATCGTCACTTTATCAATACGCTTCTCGGGGAAGGGGAAGTGTCAGTGCGCATTCAGCAGGCTGACGACAGTGAAAGTGAAATACAGGAGGCGATCTTCTGCGGATTATGGCGGGTGCGCAGACGTCGCGGCGAAAAGTTGCTGGAGGACAAACTGGAGGCTGGCTGCGCGCCGCTGGCGTTGTGGCAGGCGGCAACGCAAAATCTCTTGCCGACAGATTCGCTGTTACCGCCGCCCATTGATGGCCTGATGAATGGCCTACCGTTGGCGCATGAGTTACTGGCACATGTACGTAACCCCGACGCGCAGCCGCACAGCATTAATCTGACGCAATTACCCATCAGCGAGGCTGATCGGCTTTTTCTCTCACGTCTCTGTGGGCCGGGAAATATTCAGATTCGTACCATTGGCTATGGCGAGAGCTATATCAACGCCACGGGGTTACGCCATGTCTGGCATTTACGCTGTACGGACACCTTAAAAGGCCCGTTACTGGAAAGTTATGAAATCTGCCCAATACCGGAAGTGGTGCTGGCAGCGCCAGAAGATTTGGTCGACTCTGCGCAGCGGCTTAGCGAGGTATGTCAGTGGCTGGCGGAAGCTGCACCGACGTAAAAAGACGGTAAGTATCGCTTTCAGTCTTATGAATATCGCAATCGGCGAATACCTCTGGTCGTAGAGTTTCAGGATAAAGAGGGAGATCTACCATTATCGGGTTATTTTTCTCTCTTCGCCTACAGGAGTGCGCATGTGGGATGTCATTGATTTATCGCGCTGGCAGTTTGCTCTGACCGCGCTGTATCACTTTTTATTTGTACCCCTTACCCTGGGGCTGATTTTTTTGCTGGCTATCATGGAAACCATTTACGTGGTCACCGGCAAAACAATCTACCGCGATATGACGCGCTTCTGGGGTAAGCTCTTCGGTATCAATTTTGCTCTTGGCGTGGCTACCGGCCTGACCATGGAGTTTCAGTTTGGTACTAACTGGTCATTCTATTCCAACTATGTGGGCGATATTTTTGGCGCACCACTGGCGATGGAAGCATTAATGGCCTTCTTCCTCGAATCCACCTTTGTCGGGCTGTTCTTCTTCGGCTGGCAGCGGCTGAATAAATACCAGCACCTGCTGGTGACGTGGCTGGTGGCGTTCGGTTCAAATCTCTCTGCATTGTGGATATTGAATGCCAACGGTTGGATGCAATACCCGACCGGTGCGCATTTTGATATCGACACCCTGCGTATGGAGATGACCAGCTTCAGCGAGCTGGTCTTTAACCCGGTCAGCCAGGTGAAATTTGTGCACACCGTAATGGCGGGCTACGTGACCGGGGCCATGTTTATTATGGCGATCAGCGCCTGGTATTTACTGCGCGGACGGGAGCGCGATGTCGCATTACGTTCGTTTGCCATCGGTTCCGTCTTCGGTACTCTGGCGATTATCGGTACCCTGCAACTCGGAGACAGTTCTGCGTATGAAGTCGCGCAAGTACAACCGGTAAAACTGGCGGCGATGGAAGGGGAGTGGCAAACGGAACCTGCACCTGCACCGTTCCATGTGGTTGCCTGGCCGGAACAGGATCAAGAGCGTAACGCCTTTGCCATCAAAATTCCCGCGCTGCTAGGGATCCTCGCCACTCACTCATTAGATAAACCCGTGCCGGGTCTGAAGAATTTGATGGCTGAAACCTACCCACGCTTGCAACGCGGACGTATGGCCTGGCTGTTAATGCAGGAAATATCGCAAGGCAATCGTGAGCCGCATGTGTTGCAGGCATTCCGGGAACTGGAAGGTGACCTGGGCTACGGCATGTTGCTCTCCCGCTATGCGCCGGATATGAATCATGTCACAGCCGCACAGTACCAGGCGGCGATGCGTGGCGCGATACCTCAGGTTGCGCCGGTATTCTGGAGTTTCCGCATCATGGTGGGCTGTGGTTCCCTGCTGCTACTGGTGATGCTGATTGCGCTTGTCCAGACGCTGCGTGGCAAAATCGACCAGCATCGCTGGGTGCTGAAAATGGCGCTCTGGAGTTTGCCGTTGCCGTGGATTGCGATTGAAGCCGGGTGGTTTATGACCGAGTTTGGTCGTCAGCCGTGGGCGATACAGGACATCTTACCGACATACTCCGCGCACTCCGCTTTAACCACAGGACAACTGGCTTTCTCACTGATCATGATCGTAGGGCTTTACACCCTGTTCTTAATCGCCGAAGTCTACCTGATGCAGAAATATGCCCGTCTGGGGCCGAGCGCGATGCAGAGTGAACAACCGACGCAGCAACAGGGGTAAAGGAGAAAATCATGTTTGATTATGAAACATTGCGCTTCATCTGGTGGCTGCTGATTGGCGTGATCCTGGTGGTCTTTATGATCTCCGACGGATTTGACATGGGGATCGGCTGTCTGCTGCCGCTGGTGGCGCGTAATGATGATGAACGCCGGATAGTGATAAACAGCGTTGGTGCACACTGGGAAGGCAACCAGGTCTGGTTGATCCTCGCTGGTGGGGCATTATTTGCCGCCTGGCCCAGAGTGTATGCAGCGGCGTTTTCCGGCTTTTATGTGGCGATGATCCTGGTGCTGTGCTCACTGTTCTTCCGCCCGCTGGCCTTTGATTATCGCGGAAAAATCGCCGATGCACGCTGGCGTAAAATGTGGGACGCCGGTCTGGTCATCGGCAGTCTGGTGCCGCCGGTAGTCTTCGGTATCGCCTTCGGCAACTTGTTGCTCGGCGTGCCGTTTGCCTTCACACCGCAATTACGCGTGGAGTATCTTGGCAGCTTCTGGCAACTGCTGACGCCATTCCCTTTATTGTGCGGATTGCTCAGCCTTGGGATGGTGATTTTGCAAGGTGGCGTCTGGTTACAACTGAAAACTGTTGGTGTGATTCATCTGCGTTCACAGCTGGCCACCAAACGCGCTGCACTGTTGGTGATGCTGTGCTTTTTGCTGGCGGGTTACTGGCTGTGGGTCGGTATTGATGGCTTTGTACTGCTCGCCCAGGATGCTAACGGTCCTTCCAATCCGTTAATGAAACTGGTGGCAGTGCTACCTGGTGCCTGGATGAATAATTTCGTCGAATCGCCCGTTTTGTGGATCTTCCCGCTGCTGGGGTTCTTCTGCCCATTGCTGACGGTGATGGCGATTTATCGTGGTCGCCCGGGTTGGGGATTTTTAATGGCGTCATTGATGCAATTTGGCGTGATTTTCACGGCAGGCATCACGCTGTTCCCCTTTGTCATGCCGTCAAGCGTGAGTCCAATCTCCAGCCTGACGTTGTGGGACAGCACTTCCAGTCAGCTGACGCTGAGCATTATGTTGGTAATCGTGCTGATATTTTTGCCCATTGTGTTGCTCTACACTCTCTGGAGCTACTACAAAATGTGGGGACGCATGACAACAGAAACTCTCCGCCGTAACGAAAACGAGTTGTACTAAGGAGCAGGAACAATGTGGTATTTACTTTGGTTCGTCGGCATTTTGTTGATGTGTTCGCTCTCCACCCTTGTGTTGGTATGGCTGGACCCGCGTCTGAAAAGTTAACGAACGTAGGCCTGATGCGGCGCATTAGCATCGCATCAGGCAATCAATAATGTCAGATATGAAAAGCGGAAACATATCGATGAAAGCGATCTTAATCCCATTTTTATCTCTTCTGATTCCGTTAACCCCGCAATCTGCATTCGCTCAGAGTGAGCCGGAGCTGAAGCTGGAAAGTGTGGTGATTGTCAGTCGTCATGGTGTGCGTGCTCCAACCAAGGCCACGCAACTGATGCAGGATGTCACCCCAGACGCATGGCCAACCTGGCCGGTAAAACTGGGTTGGCTGACACCGCGCGGTGGTGAGCTAATCGCCTATCTCGGACATTACCAACGCCAGCGTCTGGTAGCCGACGGATTGCTGGCGAAAAAGGGCTGCCCGCAGTCTGGTCAGGTCGCGATTATTGCTGATGTCGACGAGCGTACCCGTAAAACAGGCGAAGCCTTCGCCGCCGGGCTGGCACCTGACTGTGCAATAACCGTACATACCCAGGCAGATACGTCCAGTCCCGATCCGTTATTTAATCCTCTAAAAACTGGCGTTTGCCAACTGGATAACGCGAACGTGACTGACGCGATCCTCAGCAGGGCAGGAGGGTCAATTGCTGACTTTACCGGGCATCGGCAAACGGCGTTTCGCGAACTGGAACGGGTGCTTAATTTTCCGCAATCAAACTTGTGCCTTAAACGTGAGAAACAGGACGAAAGCTGTTCATTAACGCAGGCATTACCATCGGAACTCAAGGTGAGCGCCGACAATGTCTCATTAACCGGTGCGGTAAGCCTCGCATCAATGCTGACGGAGATATTTCTCCTGCAACAAGCACAGGGAATGCCGGAGCCGGGGTGGGGAAGGATCACCGATTCACACCAGTGGAACACCTTGCTAAGTTTGCATAACGCGCAATTTTATTTGCTACAACGCACGCCAGAGGTTGCCCGCAGCCGCGCCACCCCGTTATTGGATTTGATCATGGCAGCGTTGACGCCCCATCCACCGCAAAAACAGGCGTATGGTGTGACATTACCCACTTCAGTGCTGTTTATCGCCGGACACGATACTAATCTGGCAAATCTCGGCGGCGCACTGGAGCTCAACTGGACGCTTCCCGGTCAGCCGGATAACACGCCGCCAGGTGGTGAACTGGTGTTTGAACGCTGGCGTCGGCTAAGCGATAACAGCCAGTGGATTCAGGTTTCGCTGGTCTTCCAGACTTTACAGCAGATGCGTGATAAAACGCCGCTGTCATTAAATACGCCGCCCGGAGAGGTGAAACTGACCCTGGCAGGATGTGAAGAGCGAAATGCGCAGGGCATGTGTTCGTTGGCAGGTTTTACGCAAATCGTGAATGAAGCACGCATACCGGCGTGCAGTTTGTAATGCATAAAAAAGAGCATTCAGTTACCTGAATGCTCTGAGGCTGATGACAAACGAAGAACTGTCTAATGCGTAGACCGGAAAAGGCGTTCACGCCGCATCCGGCCACTTTCAGTTTTACTCTTTCTCGGAGTAACTATAACCGTAATAGTTATAGCCGTAACTGTAAGCGGTGCTGGCGCGTTTAATCACACCATTGAGGATAGCGCCTTTAATATTGACGCCTGCCTGTTCCAGACGCTGCATTGACAAACTCACCTCTTTGGCGGTGTTCAAGCCAAAACGCGCAACCAGCAGGCTGGTGCCAACAGAACGCCCCACGACCGCGGCATCACTCACCGCCAGCATCGGCGGCGTATCGACAATCACCAGATCGTAATGGTCGTTCGCCCATTCCAGTAATTGACGCATCCGATCGCGCATCAGCAGTTCAGACGGGTTAGGTGGCACCTGACCGCGAGTAATCACATCAAAGCCTCCTTTGCCAAAATGCTGGATCACTTTGTTGAGCTCATCTTTACCTGCCAGATATTCCGACAAGCCATGTTCATTACTCACGGTAAACAGGTTATGCGAATAACCACGGCGTAAGTCGGCATCAATAAATAACACTTTTTGATCGGACTGGGCGATCACCGCTGCCAGAGTTGAACTGACAAACGTTTTACCACTGTCTGGCGTCGCACCGGTGATCATCAGAATGTTATTCTCCGTCTCCATCATAGCGAAATGCAGACTGGTTCGTAGCGCACGTACGGCTTCCACAGCAGAATCCGCCGGGTTATCCACCGCCAGGAAGGGGATATTTTTAGTACGATGGCGCTGCTGATTAGAAAATAAATTTTTCTTACGCAGACGGGTGCGTTTATCCAGCCACTCGGACATTGGGATAGTGGCATAAACGCTGATGCCGTGCTCTTCCAGTTGTTCCGGGGCTTCTACACCACGACGCAACATCGCACGCGCCAGCACGGCACCCACAGAAATAAACAGGCCAAGAATAAAACCAAGCACCACATTCAACGCTTTTTTCGGTTTCACTGGCTGCGGCTGAGTGACTGCCGGGTCGATAATCCGCACGTTACCAATGGCACTGGATTTCGAAATACTCAACTCCTGCTGGCGGTTAAGTAATTGCAGATATACCGCACGGCCCGCTTCTACGTCACGACTTAAACGCAACACTTCCTGTTGGGTGGAAGGCATTGCCGATACCCGCTTATTCAGGCGTTTGCGTTCTTGCTCCAGCGTCTGGCGTTTTTCCAGCAGCGCACGATAAGTTGGGTGATCTTTCTTATACAGCTGGGAGATCTCTGCCTCGCGGAAGGTCAGCTCATTGAGTTGATTATCAACGTTCACAATCTGCTCAAGAACGGCTTTGGCTTCCAGGTTAAGGTCAACCGAATCGCGCTGCTGGCGATAAACGTTGAGTTTTTCTTCCGCCTGGTCCAGCTCGCTGCGCACTTCAGGTAACTGGCGCTGTAAGAATTCAAGGCTTTGTGAATCCTGCGCCGCCTGGCGAGCGATATTCTGTTGCAAATAGTTGTTAGCGATGCTGTTCAGAATACGAGTAATCAACTGGGGATCATCACCAGTCATGGTAAGTTCCAGCATCCCGCTTTCTTTACTGCGTTCGCTAACGGTAAAGGTTTCCTGCAATGCGTTAATCGCTTCCAGTTCGGTACGCTGGCTCAGGACAAACTGTGTTCCTGGTTTGGCCTTAATGTCCGCGATAGTCAGCGCAACGCCATCTTTTTCCAGACGCTGGCCGACCATACCATTGACGGTGAACTCTTCACCTTCCAGTGTATAGTGGCCGTTTTCCCCAACCGTGAGTGTCAGTTGCTGATCCTGACCATTCAGTTGTGGAATATGCATCCAGCTGATCGCCAGCTCACCTGGTTTTTCTTTGGTTAATCTCGCCCAGCCGCGACCCACAATCGGAAAATACTTCTGCTCAACTATGTCGCGCAGATTCAGTTCAGCAATGGTTTTACCGAGAATCATGCGCGATTGCAGCAGTTGGATCTCCGGTGCAGACTCGGGCGATGAGTTAGGGATCATATCGCTCAGGCCGCTGAGAATGGCGTTGCCCTGTTTTTGCTCAACCTGGACCAGAGTATCTGCCTGATAAATTGGTGTACTTAACAGCGAGTAAGCGACAGCGATCAGCGTGAATAACGCGGTCACGCTGATAATAAACTTACGGTGATCCCATAACTCGCCGACCAGACGAAGCAGATCGATCTCATTTTCCTGAGTGCTGCCTGGTGGCGTATTCATATTTTTAGTTGTCATCGTATTTTATAAACTCAAATTACCGGCTGAGGCGCTTCGCCCATTCCTGACTGGCGCGCTCCAACATACCGTAGACATGTTCAAATGCGTCCTGACTTTTACGATAGGGATCCGGGATCTCTTTCTGTTCCAGCCATTGCCCAAACAGCATTGTCTTCCCGCGGACCTCGGGAGCGATTGCGGTAACCTGAGCAATATGCTCTGACTCCATTGCCAGAATCAGATCGTAATTTCGTGCCATCTCAGCAGTGAGCTTACGTCCGGCATGTCCTTCAAGAGATACGCCATGATTAGCGGCAACATCTGCTGCTGTCGCATCTGCAGGGTGTTTTACCAGACCATGAACACCTGCCGATTTGACTTTTACGCCTGGCAGACGTTTACGCAGCAAGCGCTCGCCAATGGGCGAACGGCAAATGTTGCCGGTACAAACCACCAGGATTGAGTTAAATTTTAGTTGGGCCATGTTTGAATCCACCGTGAAGTCTCTGTCAGGTCATGCACCCCGGAAATCGTCGGTACCAGCAGAGAAATCACACGGTTCCAACGAGCCAGCGGCGCAGTAGTGACATAAACAATGTCGTAAGGTTCAAGCTGGAATTCCGTTCCGAGTATCATTGCCGATGCGTCCTTCGCATTCAGCTGATAAATATTGGCGATTTTGCCATTCTGCTTGTTTTGCGTTGCACGAATAACAAAAATCCCCGTCGCATCAGCGACATCCTGATTCATACCCTCAGCGTTACCCAGCGCTTCCGCCAGGGTCATACCGCTGCGGTCCATTTTCAGCGTGCTCTGTTTACCCACTTCACCCATCACGAAGACTTTCAGATCATCGTTGCGCGGAATAAATAAAATATCGCCCGGGTGCAGCAGTTTGTTCTGGCGCAAGTCGCCACGCTGCATCAGCGCATAGAGGTTCACTTTGGTCTTTACGCCATTCTGGGTGAGCACCACGTTGCGCCAGTCTGCATCTGCGGTCAGACCGCCCGCGGCGTTAATCGCATCCATGATGGTCAGAGGAATATTGGTAATCGGCTGCTGACCCGATTTGCTGACTTCGCCGGTGACGTACGCTTTTTGCGAGCGGAACGCCGCGACGCTGACATCGACTTGCGGGCTTTCAATGACTGAATCCAGACGCGCTGTAATCTCGTTGCGTACCTGGGTAAGTGTTTTCCCGGCCACTTTCAGGCGACCAATATAGGGGTAGAAAATCGCACCATCGGCGTTAACCCAGTTGCCGGTATCACTGGCGCTACGGTATTGCCCTGCGGGGGTGGTTAGTTCCGGGTGATCCCAGACCGTAACCATCAACACATCCCCAATGCCGATACGATATTCATAGTTTGCGATTTGCTGCTCCAGCTCCGGGTTAGCCTGCGACATAATCGGTTTGGCGCGCAACTGATCAATCAATCCTGGCGTGACGGGATAGATATTGACCATTTTGTCCAGGTCATACTGATTGTCAGGTAGTTCAATGACATCCTTGTTACTGGTCGATAAATTCTGACCAGGAACAAGGGTACATGCTGTCAAAGACAGAACAGCCAATGTCAGTACCGAAAACTTAAAAATGTTCTTTTTCATTGGTTTATATTTATCAGTCAATGTAATGTTATGAATTACGTCAGGTTATTGTCCAACCGGTACTTCTCGCTCTGCCGTCATTGGATAGAGCTGGTATTTGCGTGACAGCATTTGTCCACCATCACGCGTCAATGGTGTCCACGAAACCACCGCGCGGTTGCGGTTAGGTCCAATGGTCATCAAGTCGAATGGAATCGAGATATAAAAACCTTTACTAAAGCCGCCTTCGCCGTAGTCATCTTTAGATACGTTACTGATTGCCGCCCATACCCCTACCGCCACGCCGCTGTCAAAGCGTTTGGCGACGTCGATCGTTGCGCCTTTATCTTTTGCCAGATATTGCCCAACGCTAAGTTTCATCAGTACGCCATTGAGCGTCGGCGGGTTCCAGTAAGCCGTCACGAAACCTGTTGGCGTGGAATAATCGGTGAAACGCATCATGTTGTCCCAGTCACGCTGCTTCACGTAGTTAACGTCCACACCCAGCGCCCAGCTGGCATCTAGCGGGCGATAAAGCAGCTCGGAACCGACACCGGCATACATCGTTTCCAGATAACCGCCATACACCTGGCCATAGAAACCATTGCCTAAGTCAGCAAAATAGTTCGCCTGCAAGTTGTTGAGATAAACGTCATTGCGAACGTAGTCACGGATATGCGTGCGCACGCGGGGCAGGGTAGAGTCCGCGGGCAACAGCGAAGACTTAAACTTGTCGTAGTTGTTGTAAATATTGGTGAAAATACCGCCATCAAGCAGCAGGTGGTCGGTAAACCAGTAGCGGGCACTGGACATCAGCCCCAGCTGGAACATATAGAAATCTTCCGGGCCGCCCAGCGACTGTGAAAGTGTTGGGTTGAAAGAGTAGCTAAAGCGATCTTCACGAATACGGTAGCCCCGACCAAAGGCAGAAAGATCTTCTGCTTCAACACGTTGTTGTTGAAGTTGCTCTGATTGACCAGGCGCTGTACCAGCCAGCTGTTTGCGCAGGCTGGCTACGTCGGTTTCGGTAGTCACCATCGCCATATGCTCGCGCTTTTGCGTCACGCTAATCTTCTCAACGCCTTGCGGCAGGTTATTCACCAGAATCCGGTTGGCACGATCGACCGCTTCGCGAGAATCACGGTATTTGTATTGTTGACCAGACATATACAGCGTCTTATCGCGCAGCTGAATTTCCGGTGCTTCAAAACCTGCGTTGTACTTCAGCGCGGTAAGTTGGTTCGCTACTGTGGTGTACTGCAATCCTTCAGATTCAGGCGCAGGTTGATATGCCGGTTTTGGCGTATCGCGCAGGGCAGGGCGCAGATCGTTGAAATTGGTCCGTAACGTGAAGCCAAACATCAACGTGTTACCGCGTTCATAACTCAGGTTGAGATCTGCCCAGCTGGCAGCGCGATAAACTGCGCCGACGTTGAAATGGCTTGCCTGAGGCAGTTTGCCAGCGAAATCATTCTGGTAATTGTTGCCATCGTATTCGAGTTTCAGACGCAGGGGATTCCACGGCGTTTGATACTCAATGCCGCCAAAGATGGAAGCCGGGCCACGAAAGATATCGCTAAAGCTGATATCGCCCGCATCGTGAGACTCTGCGCGATGACAATATTTATCGCTCACCCGGCAAAACGGGTTGGTAATATTGCCCGCATTACCGGCGTAGCCCCATGCCATCCCGAGGGTGAAATCAAATGGCCCCGCTTGCTTGCTGGCCACCAGATACTCACCGTCAAACAGACCCGTACCAGCAATATCACGTTTACCAAACGCCACTTGCGGTAGCCAGTAACCTTCTTCCCACAGGCGAAGTTTAAAATCGAATGATTTGTCTTTGTATGACTGATCGCCGCTGAAATCTTCCCACTGGCTATATTTGCGTGTGCGCACATCCGTATAACGAATGGTGCCTTCCAGCCATGGGAACAGCGCCACGGAGGTGGAGTAGAACCGGTATTGATCGTTATCCCGGTAGTTGACGCTGAATTCACCTTCCGGTGCGATGCGCGCATTTGGCATCTGCAACAATCCTGTGCCGCCAAAGTCTGATTGCGACGAACCCAGCGGATCCGGGTAGGTTAATACTTCAGCATGACAGGCACTGGAGACGGCAATGGCCAGGCAGCTTAAAAGATAAGAATTCTTCTTCATCAGTCAGGAACACGTTGCGTTAAAACAGACACAATCTGGTCATTTAAATCAGCATATTTTTCGGGCAGTACATGCGCAGAAAAGCCCAACCAAAGCTGGCTGCCAGGCGGTGGTTCCACATGTCTTTTATTCCACAGGGCAACAGGGGCGACGACAGTCTCACCCTCAGGCGTAATCACCATAACGTTATTCTTGTCCGCGCCTGCAAGGCGGGGGTGATCTTGCAGATAATCGGTAACGCTACGGCCTGCCTGCCAGGGCAATTGCCCAGCCCCAGAAACCGCACCCAGCAGAGTAATAGTCACCGGACGCTGTACGGTATAGAGCGTATAGTCCCCGACCAACGGGGGATTGCTGTTCTCATCCACTCGAACAAAATCAGGGTCCAGTTTGACCGGTAAGCGACCAGTGATATTGAGATTGAGTAACTGCTGGCGCACGGATTTAATCGTTGCCGCCACATCGTCGTCAGCTTCTGCTTCCCAGGAAGCAAGCTGTGCCATGACATGTTGGTAGTCTTTAAGCGCTTTAGCTTTCGCCGCAGAGTCGGTCAGCAAGGCACCAGGCCACCAGAGGCGATCGCGCAGTTGCGGTTGTGTCACCAACTGGACAACATTTTCCACGGGGCCAACGGAAAGTGTCTGTTGTTCGCCAGGCAGATAAATAGTCACCGTTCCTTGCGCAAAGGCATGGGGTGTCATTACGTAAAGTACGCTGGCAATGAAATACGACTGTAATTTATTCATGGTGCGGGTTTAAGAAACGTCATTTCTACGGGAATAACCCCTGCGCCTAACATTTGCCGACTTTGACGAACCTGGCCAGTAGCCGAATCGACCCAGAATGTGTTTTGCCACTGTTTTTCTGGCCGCGTGGAAGTCACCTCTTCCTGCCAGACATTACACAGCACATTGCGACCCGCAATATTCAGCGTCTCTAATCCAGCAAAGGAAAAAGTAGAACTCAGGGTCGCAGAGCGAAAATGGTTGTCTTCACTCCAGAGAATATCGCGCGTCCAGCGGCTGCCATCTTTTATTGCCAGCGCGTTACGCAGAGGGTCCTGCCCGGAATTTGTCACTTCCAGCAGATTATTATTAAGTTTGACGGTTTTTAAAAGACGTCCATTGTGGGTAACCAGCATGGCGTTATCCTGGGATAACCATTTGCTTTGTTCTTGTTCTATATATCCCAGTACCACAAAGATTCGTTGCCCTTCATTAAGGCGTAAATACATCGTGGAATAAGGCAACGCCTGGATCTGCTGATCCGCTACGGTGATATCCTGATTATCGAAAAGGCTGGCGCGAAATGTATCGACCATACTTTGCTGGCTGTGCGTACATCCCGCAAGAAATAGTGCGAAAATCGATAAAATAAGAGGGCGCACCTTTAATCCTTGAAAGGTTAATTAAAAAAATGCAAATCTCTAAAGCCCGGTACGAATATCGCAACCGGGTATCATTTAACTTTAATTTCGACGCGTTAAAGCAGTATTAGCGTGTAGTGGACGTGGTGGTTGAGGTGTTATGAGAACCGCCATCGCCACTGTCATTTGCTGCAACAACTGCCAACGTCGCCACACCAACAGCCGTTGCCACACCGACAACTGTCGCCGTGCCGACAGCGCCAGCAGCCACGCCACCAGTGGTAGTAGCAGTCGTGGTTGCGCCGGTAGTGGTCGTTGTGGTGCCAGTAGTACCCGTCGTTGCCTCGGTCCCGTTTGTTGCTTCAGGGGCAGCAAACGCAGCTGGCGTCGTCAACATGAAGGCCATAAGGATTGCAGAAAGCTTGTGTTTCATAACTTTTCCTTTATTCATCGCATGGACAATACGTACGCTTGAGATCAGGATTGTCTACTTTGAGTATAACATCCTTGTGAAATCTCCCTTTCCTCATACCGCTTGCACTATATACTGCGGGTAGGAAAGGCGCGCAGAGGGAAATATAAGATTGTTAACTATCCCCCTCTGGAAATACGACTTGTGAGCATAAGATAAATCTTAGCAAAATACAAATTAAAGATAAGGAAATTGTTACGAAAGCTATTAATTATTGTTGGTAATATAGTTTCAAGTGGTACTATAACTGGCTGTTAAATGGCATTTATAACTATTAGGTGCAGAGATATTCGCTTAAATGGATTAGTTTCTTTGTGGAAAAGTAACTGATGTTATAATGTATGATGTTGACTATTGCACTATTCCAATAAAACCAGTCAGCTTTAAACAAGCAGCGTCATATTAAGAGAGATAAACATTTGCCGCTGTTGGTCCTCGCAGGCCATTTACGCGGCAAAATTCCACACGTAATCCTGGTATAAGCACTTCTGCGTCGCGGGGAGTGAATGCGGAAATATGGACCTGAACTTCTTTACGACCGTCGGAGGGGATAATGAATCCTTTGCCGCTTTTGCGATCAAAGGTTTTGACAATTCCTGTCATTTTACGGGACAAACAAATTCCTTACTGAAAATACTGCGCTGCACTATACGGGGTTAATAAAATAAAGCCAGCGATATTTAAGACCGCCGGACGGCTAAAATAAAATTTGCTTAATCTCAATTATCATGCGTTAATAGCTGCGTCGGTTTGAAAGACAGACAGCATACAAAGTAGTTTACTAAAGCAGTTCTCATTATCAGGCATTATCCCCTTCTTTTGAGTCTCTCTCCTGAACACTAAGTAGTTTCTGTATTAAAGCCCTGTTTGCCGAAAGGCCCAAAATGAAGGAAGTAAAATATGTCTAATAAAATGACTGGTTTAGTAAAATGGTTTAACGCAGATAAAGGTTTTGGCTTTATCACTCCTGATGATGGCAGCAAAGACGTTTTCGTCCATTTCACCGCCATCCAGAGCAATGAATTCCGCACGCTGAACGAAAATCAGAAAGTTGAATTTTCTATTGAGCAGGGGCAACGTGGCCCCGCGGCAGCGAACGTTGTTACGCTCTAAGGTTGCCGTTATTACTCAACATCTCCATTTCCGCTGTCCATGTTGTCATGGTTCACAGTACCGCACATCGGCATTCGATGTGACGGAGCGAAACCCTTTGGGCGCTAAGTGTATTTTTTGTAAATCGACGATGATCACCTTTGATAACGTCGCGCTGCAAATACGCACTGACCATGTGCCGCTGGATTTCACAAAATAATATCAGGCTCCCTCGTGGAGCCTTTTTTATATCTGCCTTATTTTTCTTCAACGCTGTATGTATAGTAAGCGATAACCTGTTGATTATTGAATCTTTCGGGGAGATGGCTTATAACATTTCTTACCTGACCAGGGTACCGGGAACCAACACCTTACTGGCGTGTTGCTGTCTTTCAAGACCAGAAGAGGTTAACAGTGAATATTGAAGAGTTAAAAAAACAAGCCGAAACGGAAATCGCCGACTTTATCGCGCAAAAAATCGCCGAGCTGAACAAGAATACAGGGAAAGAAGTCTCTGAAATTCGCTTCACCGCACGAGAAAAAATGACCGGGCTTGAAAGTTATGATGTCAAAATCAAAATAATGTGATTTTGTGAACATCACCCGTGCGAGGTGATGTTCCGCTTGTTGCTAATTTAGTGACCAATCATTGGCGCTTGTGGAATTAAGCGTCGGTACAATTCATCCGGTACCGGGCTTTGCCATACTCCCGCATACATTGCGTAACCAATCACCGCAAACATAATCCCCAGAACCAGTAGCGTCATTAACCAGCCAGACAACGCAAAGGCTTTTTTATTTGCCGCAGGTTTTTGCAGTGAAAAGGTCAATGTTGAGGCTACCGGACATGACTCTACGCAAGTCATACAGCCGGTACATTCCACTGTTCGTACCTGAATTAATTTATCGACCGGGATCCGTGATGGGCAATTTTTTGCGCATTTGCCACAGTCGATACAACTTTCGGCATTGCGACGAATCTTAAACGGCGACAATAGCGAAACCACGCCCATCAGCGCGCCATATGGGCAAAGATAACGACACCAGGCATGGCGAATAAACAGGCTGGCAATCAGCAAAACGGTCACGCTGATTAATGTCGCGGTCCCCATATGACGAAAGAAATCGAGCATTTTAACGTCCATCACCACGCTGTAGGGCGACAACATAAAATAGTGAATCGCCTGAGCGGGCATCAATAACGCGATATAGAGAAAAAAACTCAACAGCAAATACTTCACGCCGCGCAGAGGAATATCCAGCCAGCGGGGAAGGACACATTGCCGACCAAACAGTTTGTTACCGAGATCGCCGATTAATTCAGAAAGCGTACCAACCGGGCATAACCATGAGCAAAAGGCCTTTTTGAGTAATAGACTGATGACGATAAAAGCGACCAATAACAGCATCGCGGCGGCGTGGACGGACGGTAACTGACCTGTTACAAGGCTATATTTCAGATTCATCAGCCCGGCAATCGGTAGCCAGCCTTCGATACCTCCCGGTCTGGCGACAAATGTCGTGCTACTTGCCGTTTCGTAATAGCGCACCCAATACCAGAACGTGATGGCAATATAAATATTCGTTGCCAACAGTAATAATTGCGTCGCTTTACGCCAGGTCGTGGCATTACGCCAGTCATTCCACGGTAATTTGCCGCCCGTCGTGCCTGGCCGCCGCTGCCAGCGGGTTCTTTTATTCTCTGCCATGATTTTGCCAGTCCGTTAAGTTGTATACCAAATGCCACTATTCTAGTTGTTCTTAACTGGCTGATATTGATTCAAATCGCGTTCAGGTCTTTCTTATGCAACCATGCTTCCAGAGCGGCAACACTGCGTGTAATTTCTTCGTGTGGAAGGGGGGCAGATAATGGCTGCTGCTCCAGTTGTGCGCATAGCTGGCTGGCGATACGCATTCCCAGACTCGAGCAACTGCTTTTTAGCTGATGCGCGGCACGCTTTATTTTCTCGCTATCCTGACTGGCGCGGGCAATGTCGATTTCATCGAGAAGCGGCAGGGCATGTTGTGTAAATAATACCAGCCATTCGTGGATCTTCTCCGTCCCCATTAACTGAGCATCTTCATTGAGTTGCGATACATCCAGCGATTGATCGTTATTGACTTGCAGTTGGAGATAGTGCGCCAGTAACTGACCGAGCACTTCACGCGGCACCGGTTTAGGGATAATCCCGCGGAATAATGAACTGGTACGCTGGCGCAGCGTTTCGTCAATGACATGGGCGCTAAAGCCAATCAAAACCAGCGACGGATATTGCTGTGCCAGTTGTCGGGCAAGCGTAATGCCGTCGACATCCGGCAGATCAAAATCCACCAGTGCGGCAGCAAACGGTTCGCTATTTTGCAGTGTCTCTAAAGCCTGCGCGGCATTGCCAACAGCAACAACCTGCGCACCACTGGTGTTCAGCATCTCAACGGTAATTCGCTGGGTTAGCGGGTTATCTTCAATTAACAGCAAACGTAAACCGTCAAGACGCACCGCCTGATTGACTGTTTTTGGCACGGGTGCCGTGGCAACACGTAACGGCAAGCGTAAACAAAAACAGCTTCCAACCTCCGGCGTGCTGGTGGCGCTCAGTTCGCCGCCCATCGCCTGGGCCAGACGGCTACTGATAGTCAGCCCCAGCCCGGTGCCGCCGCGTTTGCCGCTTACCTGCACAAATGGCTGGAAGATTTCTGCCAGTTTCGCGGGATCAATACCGCAGCCGCTGTCTTCCACTTCGACCAGCCATTGCTCGCCATCAGTGCGACTACGCAGGATAATGTACCCTTCGTCAGTAAAACGCAGGGCGTTGCTCAACAGGTTGGTTATAACCTGACGAATACGTCGTGGATCGCCCATTAACGCGCACGGCATATCATCGGCAATTGCCGTTGCCAGGCGAATCGGGCGACCTTTCACCCGTCCGCTCATTAATTGCAGGGTACTTTCCAGCAGCGGGCGCGGTTCAAAGGGCTCATCGCTGACCGAAACATTCTTGCCACCTGCTTCGATAGCGGAATAATCGAGAATATCGTTGAGGATGGTCAGCAACGATTCACCAGAGTCAGTAATTGCCCGCAAATCATCACGCTGGGCGTTAAGTGCGGGGTTATCTGCCAGCAGTTGAGCAGTGCCGAGAATACCGTACAGCGGTGTGCGGATCTCATGGCTCATCGCCGCCAGAAACGCCGATTTTGCCTGGCTGGCTTTTTCTGCTTCCGCCCGTGCCTGTCGGTGTTCTATCACCAGTTCCTGCAATTCAGCTGTACGCGCTTTGACCTGCGCCGCCAGCTGTTCGCGGTGGCGATTCAGTGCATGAACATTGCTGCGAAACGCATCCATCAGCCGCCCGATGGTATCCAGCTCCCGTACGCCAGCGGTTTCCGGGAAAGGGGAGTCAATATCACCGTCCAGCAGCCGTTGCAGCGCCTGCGTTTGTTCGGCAAGTGGACGCGTGACTGAGCGATAAACCACGCGCCAAAGGATCAGAATCAGTGCGCAAAGTGAAACCATCCCCAGCAATAACAGGCTGTATTGCCCGCGTGCACTGGCTTTTTCCAGATGTGCCAGTCCATGCTGATTGCGCAGCTCAATGGTGTCGACCAGCTGACTGACTTCGCTACTAAACTGCGCGAACTGGGCGATATTATTTTGGGCGAGAGTTTGCAGGTGATTGCTGATTTCACTGTCCTGCTGGAACAGCGCCAACAGATCGCTATATTGGCTAACGGTAGTTAACGTTGTTGCGACCTGCGCACGAACACCCGGATCTTCAATGCGTATTTGCCGACGTTGCAGAATTTTCACCGCATTATTGAGCTGCTTTTCCAGCGTTGGCGCATTTTTCTGGATCTGCTCCAGCCCCAGATTCATCACCATTTGCTGCACCCGCAGGGCGCTAAGGCGCAGTTCATTCATCTGGTTAACATACTCAAGATCGATATCAATCAGCCGATCGAGTGCACTTTCTGCGGCCTGACGCTGATCTTGTTCGATCAAATCGTAAATCCCGGCCTGGGTCGCTCCGGCGGAGGTTGCCGCATTATTCGCCTGACCTTGCGCCAGGCGTGCGATCTCATCGGCGGCAGCGACTATCTGCTGACTGAGTTGCTGTTGTTGCTGGCGCAGTTGCAAACGCTGCCCCACCAGTTCCCCTTGCTGACGTAACGAACGGGAGATCTCCTGCTCCTGTTGTTCAATAGCGGTGGTATCAAAACCTTGTTCCCGTAACGCTTGCAGCAACGCATTAATCTTCAGGCTTTGTGCGGTGAGCATTCGCCCCTGCGCCTGCCACATCTTTTCGTTATCGGCACTGGTCAGGTTCTGCGCGGCGAAAAGTTCCCAGGCGCTGGCTTCGCTCAACTGGCGCGCCATATTCATGGTAGGAATCAATGCCTGAGTATTGTATTTTTCCACCTGGCTGATAAAGCGCAGGTTGTACCATCCCACCAGGGTACTGGTCAGGGTTAACAGCGCCATCAGGGCAAAGCCCATCCAGAGTCTTCGGGTCAGGGTTAAATTCACGGTCGGTGCACTTTAGGTGAAAAAGGTTGAGTCGCAAAGCGGAATGCATCTAGCATAAAGCCTTATTATTGATGAGGCTATCATGCGCGTACTGCTATTTTTACTTCTTTCCCTTTTCATGTTGCCGGCATTTTCGGCTGATAACCTGTTGCGCTGGCATGATGCGCAGCATTTCACGGTGCAAGCCTCTACGCCGCTTAAAGCCAAACGCGCATGGAAACTGTGCGCGCTTTATCCCAGCCTGAAAGATTCATATTGGTTATCGTTGAACTATGGTATGCAGGAGGCTGCTCGCCGCTACGGTGTGGATTTAAAAGTGCTGGAGGCAGGCGGCTACAGCCAGTTGGCTACCCAGCAAGCACAAATCGACCAGTGTAAACAGTGGGGCGCAGAGGCCATTTTGCTCGGTAGTAGCACGACCTCATTTCCCGACCTGCAAAAGCAGGTAGCAAGTCTGCCGGTGATCGAACTGGTAAATGCTATTGATGCTCCCCAGGTGAAAAGCCGCGTTGGTGTGCCCTGGTTTCAGATGGGCTATCAACCGGGGCGATATCTGGTGCAATGGGCGCACGGTAAACCACTGAATGTGCTGTTGATGCCCGGACCCGATAACGCCGGGGGCAGTAAGGAGATGGTCGAGGGTTTTCGCGCAGCCATTGCCGGAAGCCCGGTGCGTATTGTTGATATTGCGCTTGGTGATAACGATATTGAAATCCAGCGTAACCTGTTGCAGGAGATGCTGGAACGCCACCCAGAAATCGACGTCGTTGCCGGAACGGCCATTGCGGCAGAGGCGGCAATGGGTGAAGGGCGTAACCTGAAAACGCCGCTTACCGTGGTGTCGTTTTATCTTTCACATCAGGTGTATCGCGGGCTGAAGCGGGGAAGAGTGATTATGGCTGCCAGCGATCAAATGGTCTGGCAGGGGGAACTGGCAGTTGAGCAGGCCATCAGGCAATTACAGGGGCAATCGGTGTCTGATAATGTCAGCCCACCGATTTTAGTTCTGACGCCGAAAAATGCCGACCGAGAACATATCCGCCGCTCGCTGTCACCAGGGGGATTTCGTCCGGTCTATTTTTATCAGCACACATCAGCGGCTAAGAAATAACCTTCACCATGTTGCGTCACCAGTAAATCCGCGCTGAGTTTATGACGTAAACGACGAATTAACACATCGACGGTGCGCAGGTCAGGGTTTTCCACCCGACGCGCAGAAAGCATACGTAGCAGACGTTCACGGCTGAGAATTTCGCCCGGATTCGTCACAAATGCCACCAACATTTCATACTCTGCGCGGGTCAGTTTAATCGGCTCGCCATCCCGCTCCAGCGTATGGCGCGACACATTCAGGCAATAACCGGCAAAGCGATAGCAGTTGTCCTGAGTGTGCGGTTGAGCTTGTCGCGCGAGGTCGATTCGCCAGAGCAGATTTTTCACCCGTACTACCAGTTCGCGCAGTTCCAGCGGTTTGGTGACGTAATCGTCTGCGCCCATTTCCAGCCCAACAATACGGTCAATCCGATCGCTGCGTCCGGTAACCAGAATAATCCCCACCGTTGAGCGTTCTCGCAGGGCGCGGGTTAACATCAGGCCATTTTCATCGGGTAAGTTGATATCCAGCAGAATTAAATCTACCGGCTGATTCTGCATAATTTCCCGCAGCCCGGCACCGCTCGCTGTAACGGAAACGGTATACCCCTCCTGAGTGAAGTAAGATTGTAATCGCGCCTGGGTAACCGGCTCATCTTCAACAATAACAATGTGATGTGGCATCAGAGGGTTTTACTCATTCTGTTCATATCTGTTCATATTCTGCCGTAAGCCGTTCATCCTGACCAGTGCCGCTGTTCATATTTGCTCATTAAGATCGCTTCACTAAACCATAATTTTACAGGGGCTATTATGCGGAAACTCTGGAACGCGCTACGCCGACCCAGTGCTCGTTGGTCGGTACTGGCGCTGGTCGCAATTGGGATTGTGATTGGCATTGCGCTGATTGTATTGCCACACGTTGGGATCAAAGTCACCAGCACAACCGAATTTTGTGTCAGTTGCCACAGTATGCAACCGGTGTATGAAGAATATAAACAGTCGGTGCATTTCCAGAACGCCTCCGGCGTGCGAGCTGAATGCCATGACTGTCATATCCCGCCGGATATTCCAGGCATGGTGAAGCGCAAACTGGAAGCGAGCAATGATATCTACCAGACCTTTATTGCTCACTCCATTGATACACCTGAAAAATTCGAAGCCAAACGCGCGGAACTTGCCGAGCGTGAATGGGCGCGAATGAAAGAAAACAACTCGGCAACCTGCCGCTCCTGCCATAACTACGATGCGATGGATCATGCGAAGCAGCATCCTGAAGCGGCACGTCAGATGAAGGTGGCAGCGAAAGATAATCAATCCTGCATCGACTGTCATAAAGGTATTGCCCACCAGTTACCGGATATGAGTAGCGGCTTCCGTAAGCAGTTCGATGAGCTGCGCGCCAGTGCTAATGACAGTGGTGACACGCTGTACTCTATTGATATTAAGCCAATTTATGCGGCGAAAGGCGATAAAGAAGCCTCTGGTTCTCTGCTGCCTGCTTCGGAAGTGAAAGTCCTTAAACGTGACGGCGACTGGCTGCAAATTGAAATTACCGGCTGGACGGAAAGCGCCGGACGTCAGCGTGTACTCACCCAATTCCCAGGTAAACGCATCTTTGTTGCCTCGATTCGTGGTGATGTGCAGCAGCAGGTAAAAACGCTGGAGAAAACCACCGTTGCCGACACCAATACCGAGTGGAGCAAGTTGCAGGCCACTGCGTGGATGAAGAAAGGCGACATGGTGAACGATATCAAACCGATCTGGGCTTATGCGGATTCGTTGTACAACGGCACCTGTAACCAGTGCCACGGCGCACCGGAAATCGCCCACTTTGACGCTAACGGTTGGATCGGCACGCTCAACGGCATGATTGGCTTTACCAGTCTCGATAAACGTGAAGAACGCACCTTGTTGAAATATCTGCAAATGAATGCGTCTGACACCGCAGGTAAGGCTCACGGCGATAAGAAGGAAGAAAAATAATGAACAATAACGATCTCTTTCAGGCATCACGTCGGCGTTTTCTGGCACAACTCGGCGGCTTAACCGTCGCCGGGATGCTGGGGCCGTCATTGTTAACGCCGCGCCGTGCGACTGCGGCGCAAGCGGCGACTGACGCTGTCATCTCGAAAGAGGGCATTCTTACCGGGTCGCACTGGGGGGCTATCCGCGCGACGGTGAAGGATGGTCGCTTTGTGGCGGCAAAACCGTTCGAACTGGATAAATATCCGTCGAAAATGATTGCCGGATTGCCGGATCACGTACACAACGCGGCGCGTATTCGTTATCCGATGGTACGCGTGGACTGGCTGCGTAAGCGCCATCTCAGCGATACCTCCCAGCGCGGTGATAACCGTTTTGTGCGCGTGAGCTGGGATGAAGCCCTCGACATGTTCTATGAAGAACTGGAACGCGTGCAGAAAACTCACGGGCCGAGTGCCTTGCTGACCGCCAGTGGTTGGCAATCGACGGGGATGTTCCATAACGCTTCGGGGATGCTGGCGAAAGCTATTGCCTTGCATGGTAATAGCGTTGGTACGGGCGGAGATTACTCTACCGGTGCTGCGCAGGTGATCCTGCCGCGTGTGGTTGGCTCAATGGAAGTGTATGAACAGCAAACCTCCTGGCCGCTGGTATTGCAGAACAGCAAAACCATTGTGCTGTGGGGCTCTGATTTGCTGAAAAACCAGCAAGCGAACTGGTGGTGCCCGGATCACGATGTTTATGAATATTACGCGCAGCTAAAAGCGAAAGTCGCCGCCGGTGAAATTGAGGTCATCAGCATCGATCCGGTTGTCACATCCACCCATGAGTATCTGGGGCGCGAGCATGTGAAGCACATTGCGGTTAACCCGCAAACTGATGTGCCGCTGCAACTGGCGCTGGCGTATACGCTGTACAGTGAAAACCTGTACGACAAAAACTTCCTCGCTAACTACTGTGTGGGTTTTGAGCAGTTCCTGCCGTACCTGCTGGGTGAGAAAGACGGTCAGCCGAAAGATGCCGCATGGGCTGAAAAACTGACCGGCATTGATGCCGAAACCATTCGTGGGCTGGCGCGGCAGATGGCGGCGAACAGAACGCAAATTATTGCTGGCTGGTGCGTGCAGCGTATGCAGCACGGTGAACAGTGGGCGTGGATGATTGTGGTTCTGGCGGCGATGCTGGGGCAAATTGGCCTGCCAGGTGGTGGCTTTGGTTTTGGCTGGCACTATAACGGCGCAGGCACGCCGGGGCGTAAAGGCGTTATTCTGAGTGGTTTCTCCGGCTCTACGTCGATTCCGCCTGTTCACGACAACAGTGATTACAAAGGCTACAGCAGCACCATTCCGATTGCCCGTTTTATCGATGCGATCCTCGAACCGGGGAAAGTGATCAACTGGAACGGTAAATCGGTAAAACTGCCGCCGCTGAAAATGTGTATTTTTGCCGGAACTAACCCATTCCATCGCCATCAGCAGATCAACCGCATTATTGAAGGCTGGCGCAAGCTGGAAACGGTTATCGCCATAGATAACCAGTGGACCTCAACCTGCCGCTTTGCCGATATCGTGCTGCCTGCGACCACGCAGTTTGAGCGTAACGATCTCGACCAGTACGGCAACCACTCCAACCGTGGCATTATCGCCATGAAACAGGTGGTGCCGCCGCAGTTCGAGGCGCGCAACGACTTTGATATTTTCCGCGAGCTGTGCCGTCGCTTTAATCGCGAAGAAGCCTTTACCGAAGGGCTGGACGAAATGGGCTGGCTGAAACGCATCTGGCAGGAAGGTGTACAGCAAGGCAAAGGACGCGGCGTTCATCTGCCAGCGTTTGATGACTTCTGGAATAACAAAGAGTACGTCGAGTTTGACCATCCGCAGATGTTTGTTCGCCACCAGGCATTCCGCGAAGATCCGGATCTCGAACCGCTGGGCACGCCGAGTGGCCTGATTGAGATCTACTCGAAAACCATCGCCGATATGAACTACGACGATTGTCAGGGGCATCCGATGTGGTTTGAGAAAATCGAACGCTCCCACGGTGGGCCCGGCTCGCAGAAGTATCCGTTGCATCTGCAATCTGTGCATCCGGATTTTCGACTTCACTCGCAGTTATGTGAGTCGGAAACTCTGCGTCAGCAATATACGGTAGCGGGTAAAGAGCCAGTATTCATTAACCCGCAGGATGCCAGCGCGCGCGGTATTCGTAACGGTGATGTGGTACGCGTCTTTAACGCTCGCGGTCAGGTGTTGGCAGGGGCAGTGGTTTCTGACCGCTATGCACCCGGTGTGGCACGAATTCACGAAGGGGCATGGTACGATCCAGATAAAGGCGGCGAGCCTGGTGCGCTGTGCAAATACGGTAACCCCAACGTGTTGACCATCGACATCGGTACATCGCAGCTGGCGCAGGCGACCAGTGCGCACACTACGCTGGTGGAAATTGAGAAGTACAACGGAACAGTGGAGCAGGTGACGGCGTTTAACGGCCCCGTGGAGATGGTGGCGCAGTGCGAATATGTTCCCGCGTCGCAGGTGAAATCATGACCACGCTGACAGCACAACAGATTGCCTGTATTTACGCCTGGCTGGCGCAGTTGTTCTCCCGTGAACTGGACGATGAACAACTGACGCAAATCGCCAGTGCGCAGATGGCTGAATGGTTTTCGTTGCTGAAAAGCGAACCGCCGCTGGCTGCGGCGGTGAATGCGCTGGAAAACCGTATTGCCGCTCTGACAGTACGTGACGATGCCCGTCTGGAACTGGCCGCTGACTTTTGCGGCCTGTTTCTGATGACCGACAAACAAGCGGCGCTGCCGTATGCATCGGCCTACAAACAGGACGAGCAAGAGATTAAACGCTTGTTAGTTGAGGCAGGGATGGAAACCAGCGGCAATTTCAACGAACCGGCAGATCATCTGGCGATCTATCTCGAGTTGTTGAGTCATCTGCATTTTTCGCTGGGAGAGGGGACCGTTCCTGCGCGAAGAATCGACAGTTTGCGGCAAAAAACACTGACGGCGCTGTGGCAATGGTTACCAGAGTTTGTTGCGCGTTGCCATCAGCATGACAGCTTTGGTTTTTACGCGGCACTAAGCCAGTTATTGCTGGTGTTAGTGGAGTGCGACCACCAAAACAGATAACGTCGTTTGTGCGCCTGAAAAGACGCGTTTAGCGTCGCATCAGGCATTATGGGGCAGTTGCCGGATGCGTCATCACATCCGGCAAACACACATCACGGATGAGTTACAAACCGGGAAAGTCGCTGGCGCAGCAGGCGGTTTTCCTGCTTCAGGTGCGCAATATCATCCATTAACGTCAGCGCCACCGCGATCCCAGGCCAGTCCAGAGCCAGTTCATGACGCAGGCGTACTGCGCGTTGCACCACGATGGCGGCATGGTCGTCAAATACCCAGGTTGTTTCCTGGATCTCACGCGGTTCAACCACCCCCAAACCGACAATTTCATTCAACTCCTCTTCAGAGATGCCGGTATGCAGGCAAAATTCGGTAATAGTAAAAGTCACCGTAACATTAGCCATTATGCTTTCCCCCAATCTTTACGTGGATCAAAAGACGACTGGGCGTCTGCCAGTTGCTGCCACAGCGCGGCAGTGTTTTCATCCGGTTTCGGCGGCATCACGATTTTCAGTACCGCATACAGATCGCCGGTCTGTTTTTTGCTCACCAGACCTTTGCCTTTAACGCGCAATCGTTGCCCGGCCTGGCTGCCTGGCGGGATAGTCAGCAAAATGCTTTCTTTCAGTGTTGGAACGGTGACTTTAGCACCCAGCGCCGCTTCCCACGGGCTAACCGGCACTACAATTTCCAGATCATGGCCGACAATATCGAACAGCGGATGTGGCGCAATATGAATCACCAGCCACAAATCGCCATTTGGACCGCCGTTTTCGCCCGGCGTCCCCTGGCCTTTCAGACGGATGCGTTGACCATTGCCGACGCCCGCCGGGATCTTGACATTCAGCGTTTTCGGAATTTCCTGTTCGATCATGCCAAAGGCGTTATAAACCGGCAGGTTATAGCTGATGGTACGCTTATGCTCAGTCAGCGTTTCTTCGAGGAATACCGCCACTTCGATTTCAATATCGTGGCCGCGTGTGGCGGGGCGTTGACGGCTCTGGCGGGCATGCTGACCGAAAATTGACGAGAAGATATCGTCAAAATCTTCGGCGTTAAAACTCTGACCGTCGCTATGATGGAACTGACGGTTAAATTGCGGATCGTTGCGATGTTGCCACATCTGATCATACTCAGCGCGACGTTGTTCATCACTTAACACTTCCCAGGCTTCAGCGACCTCTTTGAAGCGGGCTTCGGCATCCGGTTCTTTGCTGACATCAGGATGGTATTTGCGGGCCAGTCGACGATAGGCGGTCTTGATTGTCTTGAGATCGTCCGTCGGTTTCACGCCCATGATGGCGTAATAATCCTTTAATTCCATAGCGTTATCTCGCGTAAATCAACACAAATTGAAGGAACCCCTGTAAGGTAACTCCTATAAGTGTAGGGTAATCCTCAAAATTTCATATGCCAACACAGAATATGTTATTGAAATCATCGCGGAGAGGAGGTCGCCTCAAGGTGGGGTGCTGAACATATTTTAAACAGGTGAAAAAGGGTGAGCGATTTTTGATAGTTGAACCAGGCACTTTAAGTTTAACTGGGGCGTCATTATTTATTAAATTTTATAGACGCTATATATGGGTAGTAATATACATGGAATTAGTTGCACTGCAAATAATTATTTGAAACAGGCCTGGAACGATATAAAAAATGAGTACGAAAAAAATCAAACATATTCAATCACGCTTTTTGAAAACACACTGGTGTGTTTTATGCGGTTATACAATGAACTCAGACGTAAAGTAAATGAAGAGGATACTCCATGTCTGGAATGTGAATCACTAGAAAAAGAATTTGAGGAAATGCAGAATGATAATGATCTATCATTATTTATGAGAACATTGCGTACTAATGATACACAAATTTATTCAGGGGTTTCAGGAGGTATTACATATACTATACAATATGTTCAAAATGTTGATATTGTTAGAGTGTCCTTGCCGGGCAGAGGTTCAGAGTCTATCACAGATTTTAAAGGTTATTATTGGTATGGCTTTATGGAATATATTGAAAACATTACTGCGTGTGATGATGTTTTTTCTGAGTATTGTTTAGATGATGAAAATATGAGTATCCAGCCAGAATGGATAAATACGCCGGGAATATCTGATTTAGATACTGGTATTGATTTGTCTGGTATATCTTTTATTCAGAGTGAAATTAATAAAACTTATGGATTAAAATACGCTCCAGTAGATGGCGATGGCTATTGTCTGTTAAGGGCCATACTGGTTTTAAAAGAACATGAGTATTCATGGGCGCTGGGCAGCCATAAGACGCAAAAGCAAGTATACGAAGAGTTTATTAAAATTGTTGATAAACAAACGATCGAGGCTCTTGTTGATACGGCATTCAATGATCTCAGGGAAGATGTAAAGACATTATTCGGCGTTAATCTACAATCTGACAACAAAATTCAGGGGCAGGGTGGTTTTTTATCATGGAGTTTTTTGTCTTTTAAAAAAGAATTTATTGATAGTTGCTTGAATGACAAAAAATGCATACTGCATTTACCCGAATTTATATTTAATGATAACAAGGTACGCCTTGTTTTAGACACCGACCCAGAGCAGAGGGTTAATGAGGTGAAAAATTTCCTCACTGCTCTTTCAGATAGCATTTGCTCATTATTTATTGTTAATAGTAATATGGCATCAATCTCCTTGGGGAATGAATCCTTTTCAACAGATGAAGATCTTGAGTATGGTTATTTAATGAACACTGGCAATCATTATGACGTTTACCTCCCTCCTGAACTTTTTGCTCAGGCTTACAAGTTAAACAATAAGGAAATGAATGCGCAACTCGACTATTTAAATCGTTATGCAATTTACTGACAAGGGCATGTGCTAAAAACCATTGTTATTAGCCTCACTTCTCTTATTATTGGTACTATTGCCTCTGTATTAGTAACGCCGCTGATATCCTGTTTAGCCACAGGTGTAATCATCAGCGGTGTACGCGAGGCAGGGGATAAGCAGACATAGCTTGCATCAAACCTTACCTGTTTTTAAAGATGAATATAAAAACAGCCGCTCAACAAGCTGTTTTGCGAGCCTGTTCCCGGAAAAATGTCATATTTCTGTCACACTCTTTAGTGATTGATAACAAAAGAGGTGCCAGGAATGAACAAAACGCTAATCGCCGCAGCTGTGGCAGGGATAGTTTTAATCGCTTCAAACGCTCAGGCACAAACCGTACCGGAAGGCTATCAGCTACAGCAAGTGCTCATGATGAGCCGCCATAACTTACGTGCGCCGCTGGCGAACAATGGCAGTGTGCTGGAGCAGTCGACGCCGAATAAATGGCCAGAATGGGACGTCCCCGGTGGGCAACTCACCACCAAAGGTGGCGTGCTCGAAGTGTATATGGGCCATTACATGCGTGAATGGCTGGCAGAGCAGGGGATGGTAAAATCGGGGGAATGCCCGCCGCCGGACACCGTTTATGCCTATGCCAATAGTCTGTAACGTACTGTCGCGACCGCACAGTTCTTTATTACCGGCGCATTTCCGGGGTGTGATATTCCTGTGCATCACCAGGAAAAAATGGGAACTATGGACCCAACCTTTAACCCGGTGATCACCGATGATTCCGCCGCATTCAGTGAACAGGCGGTGGCGGCAATGGAGAAAGAGCTCAGCAAACTCCAGCTTACCGACAGCTACCAACTACTGGAAAAAATCGTTAACTATAAAGATTCCCCTGCCTGTAAAGAGAAACAACAGTGTTCGCTGGTGGATGGCAAAAATACCTTTAGCGCCAAGTATCAACAAGAACCTGGTGTTTCCGGGCCGCTGAAAGTCGGCAACTCGCTGGTAGATGCGTTTACTTTGCAATATTACGAAGGTTTTCCGATGGATCAGGTGGCCTGGGGAGAAATCAAATCTGACCAGCAGTGGAAGGTGTTGTCGAAGCTTAAAAACGGCTACCAGGACAGCCTGTTTACCTCACCGGAAGTGGCGCGCAATGTTGCGAAACCGCTGGTCAGTTATATCGACAAAGCTCTGGTCACCGATCGCACCAGCGCACCGAAAATTACAGTGTTGGTTGGGCACGACTCCAACATTGCCTCTCTGTTAACGGCGCTGGATTTCAAACCGTATCAGTTGCATGACCAGAACGAACGCACGCCGATTGGCGGCAAAATCGTTTTCCAGCGTTGGCATGACAGCAAAGCCAATCGCGATTTGATGAAAATTGAATATGTGTACCAGAGTGCGGAACAGTTACGTAATGCCGATGCGTTAACCCTGCAGGCACCTGCGCAGCGCGTGACGCTGGAATTAAGCGGTTGCCCGATAGATGCCAACGGTTTCTGCCCAATGGATAAGTTTGATAGCGTGTTGAATGAGGCGGTGAAATAACAGAAAACTCCCCCGCGAGAAGTGGGGGAGTCGCTGGTTAAACGTTTTTACGTTCGATGGTCTGTTCGCCCCAAAAAAGCGAATCTTTATCGGTCTTAGCAAAGGCTTTGACTAACACTTCATCGCTACCTTCTTCCCAAATCTTTTCCGCCATTTTTTCGTCGTACCCGGCGACTTCGAAAATGGCCTCGGCTATTTCCGGCGACGTATTGCGCAGAGATGCCCATTCACCGACGTGATGAGCTTTCGCTTCTTGAGTTGGCATGCGTATCCTCCTGTTGAAGATTAGCCGTTAAGTTTAACTGCCAGACCTGCGACATATTCCCCTTGATAACGAGCAATAGACAGTTCTTCCTGGCTTGGCTGGCGTGAGCCGTCACCGCCTGCGATGGTGGTTGCGCCGTACGGCGTACCGCCGCGAACCTGTGAAACGTCAAATAATTCCTGCGCTGCGTAGCCAATGGGGACAATTACCATGCCGTGATGCGCAAGGGTCGTCCAGGTTGAAGTAATAGTTTGTTCCTGACCGCCGCCAGTACCGGTGGAACTAAAGACGCTCGCCAGTTTTCCGTATAGTGCGCCGGAAGCCCACAGGCCGCCCGTCTGGTCGAGGAAGGTACGCATTTGACCGGACATGTTGCCAAAGCGGGTAGGTGTACCAAAAATAATGGCGTCGTAATCGGCCAGTTCTTGCGGGGTTGCAACCGGTGCAGTTTGCGTTTTACCGCCTGCTTTTTCAAATAATTGCGGCGGCATGGTTTCCGGTACGCGCTTAACGACAACTTCTGCGCCATCGACTTTGCTTGCACCCTCAGCGACTGCGCGTGCCATCGTTTCAATATGTCCGTACATGGAATAATAAAGCACCAGAACTTTAGCCATTTCTAACCACTCCTCGTGTTATCTCTATTCCGTAGCGATTCGCTACCACTTATTTAAAGATAAGACGTCCTTTTCAGAGTGCAAATTTCACAACCACTTATTTGATTTATAACAACTTTCACAAGCACGTAATTTTGTCGCAAAATGACACATTTTTATCTCATCGCGTTTTTTTAATCATAAGAGCGGCTTATGGATAATTATTGGAGATGATATCTATTCTCGCTAATAAGCTGTTGCAGGATATTACCAAACGCGGGTCTGCCCGCGTCAGTTCACTAAGCTTAGTCCCACGTAGCGAAAATATGGCAGCCGCCATACGCCGCGTTAATTCTATGCAATATGATGTCTATACCCAGACGGAGGTCAGTAATGGCAAACCATCGAGGCGGTTCCGGCAATTTTGCAGAAGACCGCGAAAGAGCATCAGAAGCAGGTAAAAAAGGTGGACAGCACAGCGGGGGGAATTTCAAGAATGACCCGCAGCGCGCATCTGAAGCAGGTAAAAAAGGTGGCAAGAGCAGTCACGGTAAAAGTGACAACTAGCCGGACTAATCAGTGACGAATGCATTTTTGTCTGAAGCTCGTCAAAAAGTCATCACCGCCGGTTACCCCGGCGGTTTTCTGTTTATGGCTCCTGATGAACAACTTCTGGCGGTGGAACGTCAACCAACCTTCTGCTTAACAACGCATTGAGTAAAATCGCGCCAAAGGTTGCTGTACCGATCCCTCCCAACGTAAAACCGCCCAGCGTGAGAGCAAAATCACCCGCGCCCAGCACTAAGGTTACTGCGACCATAATCAAATTACCGTTCTGGCTTAAATCGACACGGTTTTGTACCCAGATCCTTGCGCCTGCGACGGCAATCAGCCCGAACACAACAATTGAAGCACCACCAATCACCGGTGCAGGAATGGTATGGATCAGCGCGCCAAATTTCGGCGAAAAGCCCAACAGCATGGCGATGACGGCAGCAGCAACAAACACCAGCGTCGAGTAGACTTTGGTCACGGCCATCACACCGATATTTTCAGCATAGGTGGTCACGCCGCTACCGCCGACAGAGCCGGAAAGCATCGTTGCCAGACCATCGCCTACGAATGCCCGCCCCATATACGGGTCCATATTGCGTCCGGTCATCCCGGCGACTGCCTTGAGATGACCTAAGTTTTCCGCCACCAGAATCACCGCCACGGGCGCAATCAGCATCATTGCCTGACCATTAAAAGCAGGAGTGGAAAAATGTGGCAAACCGAACCAGGCAGCATGGCTGACGAGAGTAAAATCGACGGCTTTTCCCAGCCCTAAAACGTTGGTCATCACGCCATACAGCAGACAGGCGACAATTAATCCTACGAGAATCAATAACCGCTGGATCATGCCACGGGTAAACACCGCCACCAGCCCAATACACAGCACCGTCATTACCGCCATCCAGCTATCAAAGGCCGAAGCCGATACACTTTTCACTGCGATAGGCGCTAAGTTCAGGCCAATCGCCATCACCACCGCACCCGTCACCACCGGCGGCATTAGTCGTTCAATCCAGCGTGTACCAATTTTCATCACCACCAGGCCAATGACGGTATAAACCAGCCCACAGGCGATAATCCCGCCCAGCGCAATGCTGATATTCGGGTTAATGCCCTGACCGTTAAAGCCCGTCGCGGCAATCACCACGCCGACAAAAGCCGCGCTGGAACCGAGATAACTGGGGACGCGCCCGCCGGTAATAAAGAAAAACAGTAACGTGCCGATCCCCGACATTAAAATGGAAAGATTGGGATCCAGCCCCATCAGAATCGGCATTAACACCGTCGCGCCAAACATCGCCACCGCGTGTTGAACGCCCATTACTGCCGTCTGAGCAAACGGCAATCGTTCATACGGCGCGACCACGCCGCTCTCTGTAGAGGTCGATTTTAACTGCCAGTGAGGAAAACCGAACATTGCCATCAGCTGTCTCCTTTAGGAGGTTAACAAGCAGGGCGCATCAGCGCGTGATAACTGCGATCGAACCACACCAGCCCGTAGGGTGTGGCGTGACGATGAATCGCTTCGATGGCGCAAAACAGAATGTCGTGGGTGCCGACGCTCACCACCTGGCTGATACGGCAATCAAACGAAACCAGAGCCTCTTCCAGTTGCGGGCATCCGGTCACACCCGTCTGCCAGCGGGCGGCGGCAAAGCGGTGTTCCATGGGCGTTTTGCCGCCAAAAAGATTTGAAAGCGGCTCCTGCCCGGCGCTCAGTGTATTTACACACAGCGTTCGATTTTCATTGAATACCGGCCAGACGGACGCCCCACGATTCAGGCACACCAGTAATGTGGGCGGCGTATCGGTCACGCTGCAGACGGCGCTGGCGGTGAACCCGGCGCGCCCGGCTGGACCGTCCGTGGTGATGATATTGACCGCCGCGCCCATACAGGACATCGCATCGCGAAAGGTTTGTTGATCAACTATGTTCATAGTTTGCTCCTTACAACAGCCCGCAGGCTTCTTCAAAGGACAGACGTGGCAGGCGCGCATAAAGTTTGCTGCTATCGCCATAGCCGATATTAATCAGCAGATTGCTCTTCAGCGTGCTGCCTGCAAAAAAAGCGTCGTCAACGTATTGACGGTCAAAACCCGACATCGGGCCGGTATCCAGTCCCAGCGCACGGCAAGCGACGATCAGATAGGCCGCCTGCATGGAGCTGTTGCGAAACGCTGTTTCTTCGGCAAGTTGTGGGCTGGAGGTAAACCAACTGCGGGCATCACCGTGGGGAAACAGTAGTGGTAACCGTTCATAAAATTCACTGTCCCAGGCAACGATAGCGGTGACGGGCGCGGTCAGGGTTTTTTGTAGATTGCCGCTGGAAAGCGCCGGGCGCAGACGTTCTTTTCCTTCTACAGTGCGGATAAACACGATCCGTGCCGGAGAACAGTTAGCTGATGTCGGCCCCCATTTCATCAGGGCATAAAGCTCCCGTAACGTCTCATCGCTGACGGGTGTCTCCCGCCAGCCGTTGTGAGTGCGGGCATCGGTGAACAGGGTGCTAAGCGCACCTGGGCTAACGGCTTCGTTCATAGCAATTCCTTACAGGGCGGCTTCGCGGTGATGTAACAGGCTGGCAAGCCCGTTGAGTAAAAGAGCATTAAACGTTTCGGGGTCGGTCACGTTGCAGGCGTGTCCGCCATAGCGCATCACCATTTTCTGGCTATCGGGCAGGGCGGCATGAAGCTCACTGGAACATGCTGATGGCACCAGCAGATCATCACTGGCGCAGATGATTTGCACCGGGCAGCGGATGCGATCCGCATGGTGACTAAAGTCAGCGCGTTTGAGGGCGTTAAGTCGACGCAGTAAATTATTTTTGCCCTGAAAATGCGCCAGTGCCAGCGCGTCTTCTGCCTCAAGGCGAGGTGCGCGGGCCGCCATCCAGTCGGCGGGATAGAGGAACAACGGCTGCGCTTCCACCCATGCCTGCGCGCCGCCGCTATACAGTAATCGTTCGCGAACCTGAAAACAGCGGCGCGTATGGGCGTTTATTCGTAGCCAGCCGTTAACGCTGATCAGCACAGTTACCGACGCGGGATAATCCAGCGCCAGCTGCATTCCCACCAGCGCACCGAGCGCATGGCCGACCACTGCGTAATGCTCAATCCCTGCGGCTACCAGCGCCTGATGCAGTTCCGCTGCCATCTGGGCGATACTGTAATCTTCTGCCAGCGTGTCGGGATTATTGCCGGTGCCGCGCTGGTCGTAACAGACTACCTGATACTCCTGCTCCAGCACCGCCAGTTGCGGTAACCAGTAACTGCCGCTACCCCCAAGACCCGAAATCAACACCACTACGGGCGCATCAGCATAAGGGGGAGGTGAGAGTGAAAGTTTCATCGCGGCCTCACTTGGCGATATGCGCAATTGTGGCGATTTCCACCAGCGCGTCAGGTTTTACCAGTCCGCACTGAATGCAGAATCGCGCCGGTTTATCACCCGGAAAAAACTCGGCGTAGATTTCGTTAATCGCGGCGTAATTTTTCCAGTCGGTAATAAAGATGCTGTTGAAGGTCACATCCGCCATCGTGCCACCCGCCGTCTCGATCACCTTGCGGATAGTTTCCAGAACGTGGCGGGTTTGCGCCTTTGGGTCATCGGCAAACAGCACGTTATTATGTTGATCAAAAGCCAGCGTACCGGAGACATACACCACGCCATCAGCCAGCGTGCCGGGAACGAAGGGGGCCAGCGGTGCGCTGCTGCCAGCGGGAATAATTACGGATTTTGGCATCGTTAAACTCCTTAAGCGATACGAGCAAAGGATGTGGGAGAAAGCGCGTCGCAGAACGTTTCGACGTCGCTGACCCAGCCAAAAAAGGTTTCGATATTGAACAACGCGGCTTTCTGTGCAAATTCCGGCCCCGCCTGGTGTGTTGCGTCTTCCAGCACCACGCCGAAATACTCCAGAAAAAAGCCATCGCGTAGCGTCGATTCGACGCAGACGTTGGTAGCGATACCGGTGAAAACCAGATGGCGTATTCCACGGCTGCGCAAAATGCTGTCCAGCGGTGTATTGAAGAAACCGCTGTAGCGCGGCTTCGGCAGCACAATATCGCCAGGCTGCGGCACCAGTTCATCCACCAGTTGATAATCCCAGGAGCCTTTCGCCAGCAATTTCCCCTGCAGCTGCGGCTGCTTACGCATGGTTTTCAGGGCGTTCGATTTATGAAAATTCGGTGAGCCGGGGCCGCCAGCTTCGACATACTGTTCATCCCAGCCATTTTGAAACCAGATGATCAGCATCCCTGCCGCTCGCGCTGCGGTCACGGCGGTTTGAATGTTGGCAATGACCGGGCGAGTGGTTGAGACATCAAACCCGGCGAGATCTAAGTAGCCGCCTGGCGTGGCATAAGCGTTTTGCATATCCACCACGATCAGCGCACTTTGCTGCGGATCGAAGGTAATGGCTTCCGGTCGAGCGGTTAAGGTTGTCATCATGCCACCTCCTGAGTCAGCGCAGGTAGATGGGCGCGGCACTGCATCAGTGGTTGAATGCGCTCGCCGAAGGTTTCGATTCCCGACAGAAAATCATCGAAGGTCAACAGCACGCCTTCGGCACCAGGCACGCTTGCGACTTCATCTAACATGCGCGCGACACTGGCGTAAGAACCGACTAACGTCCCCATATTGATGTTTACCGCCGAAGTGGGATCGGCCATCTGACGGACGTTGGTATCAGTACCGGAGCGGGTATCTTTCTGACTTTGTTCGGTTAGCCAGCTTAACGCCTCTTCATCCGCGCCCGCTTTGTAGTGTTCCCATTTGGCGCGAGCGGCATCGTCGGTTTCATCGGCAATCACCATAAACAACACATAAGAACCAACGTCGCGCCCGGTTTGCTCTGCGGCCTGTTTCATCCGCGCAGCGGTCGGGGCGAAAGCCGTGGGCGTATTTACGCCTTTGCCGAAACAGAAGTTGAAATCGGCATACTGGGCGGAGAACGCCATGCCAGCGTCGCTTTGCCCGGCGCAGATCACTTTCATGGGGACACTCGGTTGCGGACTGACGCGACAATCATTCATGGTGAAAAAATCGCCTTTAAAATCGCTTTTCCCCGTGCCCCACAGGTCGCGCAGCACCTGAACATATTCGGTGAGATAGTCGTAACGACGGGAGAAATAGTCATCGCCAGGCCAGATACCCATCTGCTCATACTCGGGCTTTTGCCAGCCAGTCACGAGGTTGACGCCAAAACGCCCGCCAGAGATGGAGTCGATGGTTGCGGCCATACGGGCGACGATTGCCGGAGGTAACGTTAAGGTGGCAGCAGTGGCGTAAATCTGAATGCGCGAGGTCACGGCCGCCAGCCCCGCCATCAAGGTGAACGACTCAAGGTTGTGATCCCAGAACTCAGTTTTGCCGCCAAAGCCACGCAGTTTGATCATCGACAGGGCGAAATCGAAATGGTAGTGCTCCGCTTTTTGCACAATGGCTTTATTCAGTTCAAAGGTCGGCATGTACTGCGGCGCGTGGGTCGAAATGAGCCAGCCGTTGTTGCCAATAGGTACGAATACGCCAATTTTCATCATCAACCTCTCTTCGTCTCGTAAAGTGAAAGTCAGACGGGGCGCTGCATCCTGCATATCCTTTTCAGCCGCGTAATGGCTTGTTTGCAAAGCGGATGCCAGTTTTTAAAAAGTGAATGTTATTAATGTGTTAACATTGTGTTGTCTAAAATATCTGGTAAAAAGTGGACTAAACGGTCAAAACAGTTGCACATAAAACATGCATCTGTGCGCGATGAGAGTGCAGAAGGTCGAGGCCGGGCGGGGGTTTTGCTATCCTGTTGCCAATCTACAAGAGGGGAGAGCGCATGACGCAAGGCGCAGTGAAAACAACGGGTAAACGTTCGCGCGCAGTAAGCGCGAAGAAAAAAGCGATTCTTAGCGCAGCACTGGACACTTTTTCACAATTCGGTTTTCACGGCACAAGGCTGGAGCAGATCGCAGAGTTGGCGGGTGTTTCAAAAACCAATCTGCTGTATTACTTCCCGTCAAAAGAGGCGCTGTATATTGCCGTGCTGCGGCAGATTCTCGATATCTGGCTGGCACCGTTAAAAGCGTTTCGTGAAGATTTCGCCCCGCTGGCGGCGATCAAAGAGTACATCCGTCTGAAGCTGGAAGTCTCACGCGATTATCCGCAGGCTTCGCGCCTGTTCTGTATGGAGATGCTGGCAGGCGCGCCGCTGTTAATGGATGAACTGACGGGCGATTTGAAGGCATTAATTGATGAGAAATCGGCGCTGATTGCCGGTTGGGTCAAAAGCGGCAAACTCGCGCCGATTGATCCGCAGCATTTGATTTTCATGATTTGGGCTTCCACTCAACATTACGCCGATTTCGCCCCTCAGGTGGAGGCGGTGACAGGCGCGACGTTGCGCGATGAGATATTTTTCAATCAAACGGTTGAAAACGTGCAGCGGATTATTATTGAGGGGATTCGACCACGTTAAAGATGCCGGAGGAGGTTGTAACATCCTCCGGCTACCTGTTTAACCTATAGTCATTAAACTGGCGTTACCGCCAGCGGCAGCGGTATTCACACTCAGCGAACGTTCGATATACAGCCGTTCCAGAAGGATATTGCTTTCGCCACGGGCAAAACCCTGCACCGAAACAATTGCGCCATCCCGCGCAGCAACGGCTTCACACAATGCGCGAAGCTGATCCGAATCACCGTGGAAGATCACCGCATCAAAGGGTTGAGCGGTTATATTTTCCGCTTTCGCCAGTTGAATACGTTCGCTGACTGCCGATGGCAATGCCTTTACTAGCTGACGATGCAGCGCGTCATCCGGCCACAGTACCTGGCTGCCCACCGCCAGCACGGCGGCGAGCTGAGTCAGCGCATCCTGCTCATCATCGGCAATACACAACACGCGCTCACGCGGCAGCAGCGTCCAGGTGTTGCGTTCACCCGTCGGCCCCGGCAGCAATCGTTGTGTTCCTGCCTGCGCCAGCTCGCCATATTGCGTACATAACGCCTGCAATTCTGGACGATTTGCTGCCCATTCCCGCAGTGCATTTAGCGGCTGAGTCAATGCGGCTTTCAACTGTGCATCGACCGGATACTCTGCATCCTGACGCGCGAGCGTCACTGCCAGCGCACTTTCCGGGCGATTCGCCAGCAGACGGTAGAGATAGAGCGGACCGCCTGCTTTCGGCCCGGTACCGGACAACCCTTCGCCGCCGAATGGCTGCACACCCACCACTGCGCCCACCATATTACGGTTAACATACAGGTTACCAACATGGGCCGAGCCAGTGACCTGGGCGATGGTTTCATCAATACGCGTATGGACACCAAGCGTCAGACCATAGCCGGAAGCGTTAATCTGCTCGATCAGCTCTGGTAGCTGGTTACGGTTGTAACGCACCACATGCAGCACCGGACCAAAGACCTCTTTTTGCAATTCGGCAAAGTCATCCAGTTCGATCAGCGTCGGGGCGACAAAGGTGCCGCTTTGCCATTCACGGGCATCTTCGCTGTTTTCCCGCACCGCCTGGAACACCGGACGGCCTTTGCTACGCATGGTCTGAATATGGCGCTCAATATTGGCTTTCGCTTCGCTATCAATCACCGGACCGATATCGGTGGTCAGGCGACCCGGATTACCCATCCGGCATTCGGCCATTGCGCCGCGCAGCATTTTCAACGTGTGGTCGGCAATCTCATCTTGCAGGCACAGCACGCGCAGCGCCGAACAACGCTGACCCGCACTGTCGAACGCCGAGGCCAGTACATCCACGACGACCTGTTCGGTCAGTGCTGAAGAATCGACAATCATCGCGTTCATGCCGCCGGTTTCAGCGATGAGCGGAATAGGGCGACCCTGAGCGTCCAGGCGGCTGGCGATATTGCGCTGCAGTAACGTAGCGACTTCGGTTGAACCGGTAAACATCACCCCGCGTACGCGATCATCACCCGTCAGTTGCGCGCCCACGGTTTCCCCCTGACCTGGCAGCAACTGCACCACGCCTGGCGGTACACCCGCTTCCAGCAAAATGGCGATCCCTTGCGCGGCAATCAGCGGCGTTTGTTCTGCCGGTTTTGCCAGCACGCTGTTACCTGCCGCCAGTGCGGCAGCAATCTGCCCGGTGAAAATAGCCAGCGGGAAGTTCCACGGACTGATACACACCACAGGCCCTAATGGACGGTGGGTTTCGTTAGCGAAATCATCCCGCACCTGTCCGGCATAGTAGTGGAGAAAATCGACCGCTTCGCGCACTTCGGCAATGGCGTTACTGAAGGTTTTTCCGGCTTCACGCACCAGAATACCAATCAGTTGCTGCATCTGGCTTTCCATTAGCACGGCAGCGCGATGCAAAATCGCCGCGCGTTCAACCGGAGGAGTGGCAAACCAGATTGGCGCGTTATTAACCGCACTTTCCAGCGCCTGTTCTACCTCACGCGGCGTGGCTTCACGCACAAAGCCCACAATATCTTTCGGTTCCGCAGGGTTAATAACGGGCGACATCTCACCTGCCGCTACCGGTTGTTCCAGCATTGGCAAGGCCTGCCATTTTTGCAGTGCACTATTGAGCAGGGCAGAAGAGAGCGAGGCCAGCCGGTGTTCGTTAGCGAGATCCAGCCCTGCCGAGTTGTCGCGCCCGTGACCGTAAAGATCGCGCGGCAGGGGAATTTTCGGATGCGGTAATCCAGTTTGCCCTTCCTGTTGCGCCAGTTTTTCTACAGCAGTGACCGGATCGGCGACCAGTTCATCCAGTGGCAAAGAGGTGTCGGCAATACGGTTAACAAACGAGGTGTTAGCACCGTTTTCCAGCAGGCGACGCACCAGATACGCCAACAGCGTTTCATGGGTACCGACCGGAGCATAAATACGACACGGACGGTTAAGTTTGCCGTCGGCAACTTTCCCGGTGACCTGCTCATACAGTGGCTCGCCCATACCATGCAGGCACTGGAACTCGTACTGACCCGGATAGTAGTTCTGACCTGCCAGTTGATAAATCGCTGCCAGCGTATGGGCGTTGTGCGTCGCGAACTGCGGGTAGATTAGATTCGGCACCGCCAGCAGCTTTTTCGCACAGGCGAGATATGAAACGTCGGTATACACCTTGCGGGTATAAACCGGATAGCCTTCAAGGCCGTCCATCTGCGCACGCTTGATTTCACTATCCCAGTACGCGCCTTTCACCAGGCGAATCATCAGACGGCGACGGCTGCGGGTGGCGAGATCAATCAGGTAATCAATCACCAGTGGGCAGCGTTTTTGATAAGCCTGAATAACAAAACCGATACCGTTCCAGCCTGCCAGCTCAGGCTCGAAACAGAGTTTTTCCAGCAGATCGAGGGAGATCTCCAGACGATCGGCCTCTTCGGCGTCAATGTTGATACCAATATCGTACTGACGCGCCAGCAGGGTGAGTGATTTCAGACGTGGGTAAAGCTCTTCCATTACCCGGTCATACTGGGCGCGGCTGTAACGCGGATGCAGCGCCGACAGCTTGATTGAAATGCCCGGACCTTCATAGATGCCACGACCATTGGACGCTTTACCAATGGCGTGAATCGCCTGCTGATAGGAAACCATATACGCTTGTGCATCTGCGGCAGTCAGTGCAGCTTCGCCAAGCATATCGTAAGAGTAACGGAAACCTTTCTCTTCCAGCTTGCGGGCATTGGCTAACGCTTCCGCGATGGTTTCGCCAGTGACGAACTGCTCGCCCATCAGGCGCATCGCCATATCCACACCTTTGCGGATCAGCGGTTCACCGCTTTTACCGATAATGCGGTTCAGCGAGCGGGAGAGGCTGGCTTCGTTATGGGTGGAAACCAGTTTGCCAGTAAACAGCAGCCCCCAGGTGGCGGCATTAACAAACAAAGACGGGCTACGACCAATGTGTGATTGCCAGTTACCGTTGCTGATTTTGTCGCGAATTAACGCATCACGGGTGGCTTTGTCGGGAATACGCAACAACGCTTCCGCCAGACACATCAGCGCCACGCCTTCCTGCGATGACAACGAAAACTCCTGCAATAACCCCTGAACCATACCTGCGCGACCACTGGCGTTTTTTTGATTACGCAGTTTATCGGCCAGTTGATACGCCAGTTTGTGCGCCTGTTCAGCAACTGGCTGCGGCAGGCGGGCTTGTTCCAGCAGCATAGAAACCGCTTCGGTTTCCGGGCGGCGATAGGCCGCTGTGATCGCGGCGCGGGAAACCGACTGGGGCAAAATTTGCTCGGCAAAGTCGAGGAATGGCTGGTGTGGTTCCTCTGCCGGAGTCGGTGCTTCATCGCTCTCATTGGCAGCGCCAGAAAGCAGCGCAGGTAGCTCCGGCAGAGTATCGCTGTTTTCCAGTTGTTCGAGATAAGAAAAAATCGCCTGCTTAATTAACCAGTGTGGCGTGCGATCGATACGTGTCGCGGCAGACTTAATACGCTCACGCGTCGCGTCGTCCAGCTTAACCCCCATGGTGGTGGTTCCCATGCCATTACTCCTGTTGTTCTGAAAGGTGCAACTTAACGTTATCGTGAAATATCCATGATGTTGCAACTTTGTGCAACCATGTTAAATGTGACATGCGTAGCAAGCTTAAAAATGAATGAAATGTTAATAAAAGAAATCGATATGACAGGGATTAAAAAAATAACTCAGACTTTTTCTCTGCGGCAGTTAACATTTTTGAAAGGTGCAACCGCAAAAAATGTGAGAGAGTGCAACCTGATGAAAAATAGTGTCGCTGAGCACTAAAATTTAATGTAAATGGTGTGTTAAATCGATTGTGAATAACCAGCGCTTCCGGCAGGATACGGTCGCCCTGGTAAAACATAAACTCTGTTACCCCGTTCCGGTGGCAGATATAACGGCAAGTTTCGACATTGCCGATAATAATTTTTTGGAGACTTTAGATGGCTATTAGCACACCGATGTTGGTGACATTTTGTGTCTATATCTTTGGCATGATATTGATTGGGTTTATCGCCTGGCGATCAACGAAAAACTTTGACGACTATATTCTGGGCGGTCGTAGCCTTGGGCCATTCGTGACGGCATTATCGGCGGGTGCGTCGGATATGAGCGGCTGGCTGTTAATGGGGTTGCCGGGCGCGGTTTTTCTTTCCGGGATTTCCGAAAGTTGGATCGCCATTGGCCTGACATTAGGCGCGTGGATCAACTGGAAGCTGGTGGCGGGGCGGTTGCGTGTGCATACCGAATACAACAATAACGCCTTAACATTGCCGGATTATTTCACCGGGCGCTTTGAAGATAAAAGCCGCATTTTGCGCATTATCTCCGCGCTGGTGATTTTGCTGTTCTTCACCATTTATTGCGCTTCGGGCATTGTGGCAGGCGCGCGTCTGTTTGAAAGTACCTTTGGCATGAGCTACGAAACGGCTCTGTGGGCGGGAGCTGCGGCGACGATCCTTTACACCTTTATTGGCGGTTTCCTCGCGGTGAGCTGGACTGACACTGTACAGGCCAGCCTGATGATTTTTGCCCTGATCCTGACGCCGGTTATCGTCATTATCAGTGTCGGTGGCTTTGGTGACTCGCTGGAAGTGATCAAACAAAAGAGCATCGAAAACGTTGATATGCTCAAAGGGCTGAACTTTGTCGCCATTATCTCACTGATGGGTTGGGGGCTGGGTTACTTCGGGCAGCCGCACATCCTGGCGCGTTTTATGGCGGCAGACTCTCACCACAGCATTGTCCATGCGCGTCGTATCAGTATGACCTGGATGATCCTCTGCCTGGCAGGGGCGGTAGCTGTCGGCTTCTTTGGTATTGCTTACTTTAATGAGCACCCGGCGGTAGCAGGTGCGGTAAACCAGAATGCTGAGCGCGTGTTTATCGAACTGGCGCAAATTCTGTTTAACCCGTGGATTGCCGGGATTCTGCTGTCGGCAATTCTGGCGGCGGTAATGTCAACCTTAAGTTGCCAGCTGCTGGTGTGCTCCAGTGCGATTACCGAAGATTTATACAAAGCGTTTCTGCGTAAACATGCCAGCCAGAAAGAGCTGGTGTGGGTAGGGCGTGTGATGGTGCTGGTGGTGGCGCTGGTGGCGATTGCGCTGGCGGCAAACCCGGAAAACCGCGTGCTGGGCTTAGTGAGCTACGCGTGGGCAGGCTTTGGCGCGGCGTTTGGTCCGGTGGTGCTGTTCTCGGTGATGTGGTCACGCATGACGCGCAACGGTGCGCTGGCGGGGATGATCATCGGTGCGCTGACGGTTATCGTCTGGAAGCAGTTCGGCTGGCTGGGACTCTACGAAATTATTCCGGGCTTCATCTTCGGCAGTATCGGGATTGTAGTGTTTAGTTTGCTGGGTAAAGCGCCGTCAGCGGCGATGCAAAAACGCTTTGCCGAGGCCGATGCGCACTATCATTCGGCTCCGCCGTCACGGTTGCAGGAAAGCTAAGGGACTTAGCCTGCGGCGGTTTTGTTTGGCTTCAGCAGCGGGTTGCGCTCCCTTAATGTGCCTCGCCATATAAATTGAATGGTGCAGGGAGCGCGCAGGGGGCGGCCAATCGCCGCGGCCCCCTGCTGTCCCGGCCTTCGGGGAACGCTTCAGCGATTTTGACGCCACCAACACCCGAGCTGTTATTATGTTCCGGGCAAAAAGTTAGATTTGATAATCGAGGATGGACGAAATTGCTTGATACACCCGCTTATCAGTTTTACATGGAAGTTTTGATGTATTGAGTCAGGACGGTTTTGTCGGCTGGATACGGCGTTTACGCGGCATCCGGCAAGAACACATGGCTCGTTGTAAACAATCCCATCTTTGTACCTGGAATAATCGTTTATATCCCCTGGCATTACCTCTCTTTGTTTACATTTCAACATCATTTTATAAACATTCCGCTTGTATTTTTCTTTACCGTAATGATAATCGCTATCACTGCGATTTACTTTTCTTTGCATAGATTGACTCAGAAAAACGTTTAAGGGTGGGTGGCATGTTTGTTCCGTTTCTCATTATGTTGCGCGAAGGACTTGAAGCCGCGCTGATTGTCAGTTTGATTGCCAGCTATCTTAAGCGTACCCAGCGAGGCCGATGGATTGGTGTGATGTGGATTGGCGTGTTGCTTGCCGCTGCGTTGTGCCTGGGCTTGGGGATCTTCATTAACGAAACCACCGGCGAATTTCCGCAAAAAGAGCAGGAACTGTTTGAAGGTATCGTGGCGGTGATCGCCGTGGTGATCCTTACCTGGATGGTTTTCTGGATGCGCAAAGTGTCGCGCAACGTCAAAGTACAACTGGAGCAGGCAGTCGATAGCGCATTGCAGCGTGGAAATCATCATGGCTGGGCGCTGGTGATGATGGTCTTTTTTGCCGTTGCAAGGGAAGGGCTGGAGTCGGTCTTTTTCCTGCTGGCGGCATTTCAACAAGATGTCGGGATCTGGCCGCCGCTGGGTGCAATGCTCGGTCTTGCTACTGCCGTGGTGCTAGGCTTCCTGCTCTACTGGGGCGGTATTCGCCTCAATCTTGGTGCATTTTTTAAATGGACCAGCCTGTTTATTCTCTTCGTCGCCGCAGGGCTGGCGGCTGGTGCCATTCGCGCATTTCATGAAGCCGGATTGTGGAACCACTTTCAGGAAATCGCCTTCGATATGAGTGCGGTGCTCTCAACTCACTCGCTGTTTGGCACGCTGATGGAAGGGATTTTTGGCTATCAGGAAGCGCCGAGCGTCAGCGAAGTCGCCGTCTGGTTTATTTATCTCATCCCGGCGCTGGTGGCATTTGCTCTGCCACCACGCGCAGGGGCGACAGCGTCTCGCTCCGCGTAACAAATACGACGCAAACTCTTGCTTAGTTACAACATACTTTAAAGGGATAGTCTCGTCATGACCATTAACTTCCGCCGTAACGCATTGCAGTTGAGCGTGGCTGCGCTGTTCTCTTCTGCTTTTATGGCTAACGCCGCTAATGTGCCGCAGGTCAAGGTGACCGTGACCGATAAGCAGTGCGAACCGATGACCATTACGGTTAACGCCGGGAAAACACAGTTCATTATTCAGAACCACAGCCAGAAGGCGCTGGAGTGGGAGATCCTCAAAGGCGTGATGGTGGTGGAAGAGCGGGAAAATATCGCCCCTGGCTTTAGCCAGAAAATGACGGCGAATTTACAGCCTGGCGAATACGATATGACCTGCGGTCTGCTGACTAACCCGAAAGGGAAGTTGATCGTCAAAGGTGAGGCAACGGCGGATGCGGCGCAAAGTGATGCGCTGTTAAGTCTTGGTGGTGCAATTACTGCATATAAAGCGTATGTCATGGCGGAAACCACGCAGCTGGTGACCGACACGAAAGCCTTTACTGACGCTATTAAAGCAGGCGATATCGAAAAAGCGAAAGCACTGTATGCGCCGACGCGCCAGCACTATGAGCGCATCGAACCGATTGCTGAACTGTTCTCCGATCTGGATGGCAGCATTGACGCCCGTGAAGATGATTACGAGCAAAAAGCCGCCGATCCGAAATTCACCGGTTTCCACCGTCTGGAAAAAGCATTGTTTGGCGACAACACCACCAAAGGCATGGATCAGTACGCTGACCAGCTTTATACCGATGTGGTCGATTTGCAAAAACGCATCAGTGAACTGGCTTTCCCACCTTCAAAAGTGGTCGGCGGTGCAGCCGGACTGATTGAGGAAGTGGCAGCCAGCAAAATCAGCGGTGAAGAAGATCGCTACAGCCACACCGATCTGTGGGATTTCCAGGCTAACGTTGAAGGCTCGCAGAAAATTGTCGATCTGCTGCGTCCACAACTGCAAAAAGCCAACCCGGAACTGTTGGCAAAAGTCGATGCCAACTTTAAAAAGGTCGATACCATTCTGGCGAAATACCGTACTAAAGACGGTTTTGAAACCTACGACAAATTGACCGATGCCGACCGGAATGCACTGAAAGGACCGATTACTGCGCTGGCGGAAGATCTGGCGCAACTTCGCGGTGTGCTGGGATTGGATTAAGCATTATGCAGTATGAAGATAAAAACGGCGTGAATGAACCGTCACGCCGACGTTTACTGAAAGGCATTGGTGCGCTGGCGCTGGCGGGAAGTTGTCCGGTCGCTCATGCACAAAAAACGCAAAGTGCGCCGGGTACGCTTTCACCGGATGCACGCAATGAGAAACAGCCGTTTTATGGTGAGCATCAGGCAGGGATCCTGACGCCACAACAGGCCGCAATGATGCTGGTGGCGTTTGATGTGCTTGCCAGCGATAAACCCGATCTTGAACGGTTGTTTCGCTTGTTGACTCAGCGTTTTGCTTTTCTGACTCAGGGCGGAGCGGCACCAGAAACGCCAAATCCGCGCCTGCCACCACTCGATTCCGGCATTCTTGGCGGCTACATTGCGCCCGATAATCTCACCATCACGTTATCGGTGGGTCACTCATTGTTTGATGAGCGCTTTGGCCTTGCGCCACAGATGCCGAAAAAGTTGCAGAAGATGACGCGTTTTCCCAACGACTCGCTGGATGCGGCGTTATGTCATGGTGATGTGTTGCTACAAATTTGCGCCAACACCCAGGACACGGTGATCCATGCGCTGCGCGATATCATCAAACATACGCCAGATTTGCTCAGCGTGCGCTGGAAGCGGGAAGGGTTTATTTCCGATCACGCGGCGCGTAGTAAAGGCAAAGAGACGCCGATTAATTTGCTGGGTTTCAAAGACGGCACTGCCAATCCCGATAGCCAGAATGATAAGTTGATGCAAAAAGTGGTGTGGGTAACGGCAGATCAGCAGGAGCCAGCGTGGACAATCGGTGGCAGCTATCAGGCAGTACGCTTGATTCAGTTTCGAGTGGAATTTTGGGACAGAACTCCGCTGAAAGAACAGCAGACGATTTTTGGTCGTGATAAGCAAACCGGTGCGCCGCTGGGAATGCAGCATGAGCATGATGTTCCCGATTACGCCAGCGATCCGGAAGGGAAGGTGATTGCGCTGGACAGCCATATCCGGCTGGCGAATCCCCGCACGGCGGAGAGTGAGTCCAGCCTGATGCTGCGTCGTGGCTACAGTTATTCACTGGGCGTCACCAACTCCGGGCAACTGGATATGGGGCTACTGTTTGTCTGTTACCAACACGATCTGGAAAAAGGCTTCCTGACTGTACAAAAAAGGCTCAATGGCGAAGCGCTGGAGGAATACGTTAAACCTATCGGCGGCGGTTATTTTTTTGCGCTGCCGGGAGTGAAGGACGCGAACGATTATCTCGGAAGCGCGTTATTGCGGGTTTAATGTTTATAGACGGATAAGGCGTTCTTGCGCAGATGCCTGATGCGATGCTTGCGCGTCTTCTTATGCCTACAATCGGTGCGGGTTCGGTAGGCGGATAAGGCGTTCACGCCGCATCCGGCGTTCGTGCGCAGATGCCTGATGCGAATCCTGCTGAAAGCACACAGCTTTTTTCATATCTGTCATCACTCTGTCATCTTTCCAGTAGAAACTAATGTCACTGAAATGGTGTTTTATGGTTAAATATAAGTGAATATATTGTTGCAATGAATGCGAGATCTGTTGTAATTATTAAGTAGCAGCGGAAGTTCCCGGCAGTGATAGTCAGTCACTATGGAGATCGCGGATGGTAACGTCCTGTTCTGGACAATGTCTTGTTAAGCTACGCTCCACCACTTGCGGAGATTTCTCCTCCGGTAGCAACTTCGTCACTCTGTATTTTTCTCACTTCCTCTCTTTACTCGTGTTACCGACGCCGCAAACGGTGTGCGTAGCCGTTTTTCGGCATTTTATCCAAAAGCAAACTATGGCTTACAAGGAAGCCAACCCTCTGATGTTCGTGCGCATAATCGCGCTGCCAACGGCGCGTGTGATGAATACAAACAACTCAAGGTGCTCTCCATGGGAAGACAAAAAGCAGTGATCAAAGCTCGTCGTGAGGCAAAACGTGTGCTGAGACGGGATTCGCGCAGCCATAAGCAGCGTGAAGAAGAATCGGTCACCTCGCTTGTGCAGATGGGCGGCGTAGAAGCCATTGGTATGGCCCGCGACAGTCGCGATACTTCGCCCATCCTCGCGCGAAATGAAGCGCAATTGCACTATCTGAAGGCTATTGAGAGTAAGCAGCTGATATTCGCCACGGGCGAAGCCGGGTGCGGAAAAACCTGGATCAGCGCAGCAAAAGCGGCAGAGGCCCTGATACATAAGGATGTCGACAGGATTATCGTCACCCGTCCAGTTCTGCAAGCCGATGAAGATCTTGGCTTCTTACCTGGAGATATCGCAGAAAAGTTTGCTCCCTATTTTCGCCCGGTCTACGACGTGCTGGTCCGGCGCTTAGGGGCTTCCTTTATGCAGTACTGCCTGCGACCGGAAATAGGGAAGGTGGAAATTGCGCCGTTCGCCTATATGCGTGGACGTACCTTTGAAAATGCAGTCGTCATTCTTGACGAGGCGCAGAATGTGACTGCCGCGCAAATGAAAATGTTTTTAACCCGCCTCGGGGAGAACGTGACGGTTATCGTCAACGGTGATATCACGCAATGCGATTTGCCTCGCGGCGTGTGCTCCGGATTAAGTGACGCGCTGGAACGTTTCGAAGAAGATGAAATGGTTGGGATCGTCCGGTTCGGTAAAGAGGACTGCGTACGTTCGGCACTTTGCCAACGTACGCTGCATGCATACAGTTAAGTGTATTATCGGTGCAGAGCCCGGGCGAACCGGGCTTTGTTTTGGGTGTTTATGCCCGGACTAGCGCTTTTTCTGAAACAACCATTTTTATTTGCCCCTGGCTGGTGAAGTGTACGCTCATCCTGTGGCTTTTTTGTAGTTGCTGATAGAGCTCATCAGGTATTGCTAAGCTCTCTGCATATTCTTGCGGCGTATATTGGTAGGCTGCATGATGCTGCTGTTTTTGAAAACGCAGCTTATTGTACAGCGCCCAGACAATTAACACGACGGCATTCGCCACTGCCAGCAAAAAATAGAACTGAAGTCGGCTTCTGGCCTCGCTTTGCCAGTAATAACCCGTCAGCAGATCCATGGCGAATAAGAATATGAACAACGCAAATAATGTCCACAAGATGGTTGTGGCAACATAATCAACCAGTAAACGTACTGGTGATTGTCGGGTCGTAATAATTAAATTGTTCATATTAACCTCTCAGAATCCCGCGATCGGGACTTACCCAACGGGCGCGTTGCTTTTTAGGCATCAACATGACTCGTGTAAATGATACCAATGTCGTTGCCAGGCTCAGCATCCAGAAAATAACCGGGAACCAAATAATCCAGAAAAGCGATGAAGTCAGATTATGCTCATAGCGATTCTCGATCATCAGGCTGACAATAAATTGCAGTAAACATAACGTACACAATAATATTCCGGCAGTATGTGTCGCAGCGATATGTGTCAATTCAATATTTAACGGTACACCGGCAAGTTGGACTGCGTAAATAATGAAACCGACCAGGCAGGTGAAGGCCCATATTGTCGTCAGGCAGTATTCAAAAAACAGCGGCCACATTCGAAAGTTTTCTTTGCGCCACAACCTTGTCATATTTTTGAGGAATACTTCTGCACCGCCCTGAGCCCAGCGCAGGCGCTGTTTCCACAGCCCTTTTAACGTTTCAGGCATTAATATCCAGCACAGCGCCCGTGGCTCGTAAAAAATCGTCCACTGATTCAACTGCAGCTTCCAGCTAATATCAATATCTTCGGTGATCATATCGTCACTCCAGTAACCCACTTCTGCCAGGGCGCTGCGACGAAATGCGGCAATAACACCGGAAACGGTAAATACGTTTCCATAGATACGCTGGGTTCGCTTGATCAAACCAATAATTGAGGAATACTCGCCAACCTGAATTTTACCCACCAGGGTAGAACGTGTTCGAATACGAGGATTACCGGTTACGGCACCCACACGCGGGTTGTACAACATCGGTTCCACAATATATGCCGCCGCATCGCGGTCTAATAACGCATCGCCATCAATGCACACCAGATATTCACTTTTCGCCGCGGCAGCTCCGGTTTTAAGCGCAATGGCTTTCCCCTGGTTTTGCGCCAGATGAATGACCCGCAAATGGGGAATTTGTGCAGCCATGCGATCCAGGATGGCACGGGTTTTATCTGTTGAACCGTCATTTACGGCAATAACTTCAATGTTCTCATAACGCTGTGCTAAAGCGGCGTGTATGGTTTCCTCAACGTTTTTCTCCTCATTAAAACAGGGAATGATAATGGAGATAGACGGATTATCTTTCAACTGGGGAGCTGGTGCGTTTTCTCCCCACGGCCAGTGGCGTTCACGATAGACCCAGAAATAGACGCCGCCAACAATCCACATAATGGACATAAAAAACGGCCAGAAGAAAACGAACCTCATCATCAGTTCACCAGAGTGAAAGTACGCTACGCATAGGGGTATGCATAACACCAGACATAATATAAAAAACGATACGATGCGATTAATCATTTTTCGGATACCAGGCTGTTGAAAACTCAGGACGAATAAGGTCTATTTCAGGTTGGTTATGCAGAAAATTGTCGGGATAATAACCATAGTTTTTCACTCCATTCAGTTGTAATAGGCTCATCCAGTGAGCGAGTTGTTGCGAAGAAATAGCCTGATGCTGACCATTTTTCTGCCAGTTTTGTGCCTGTAATTCTAAAATAGATTTGTCTTTAGCCTGAGGGATGTTTTTAATTTGATTGGTCAATTGTATTAACCATTGGTCAGCCGATTTTTCTGCGACACCTTCCAGATAAGGCATAGCCATAATAGCGGTCCAGTCATAGCTTTTTAGGAAATCAGCATAATTCTGTGCAAACCAGGCTTCACTTTCAGGTTGTATTACCGGAAGTGCAAAAATATTTCGTGCAGTTTTAATATGTGGACCGCGAATGGCTTTTACGCGCGCACTAAGTTCTAAAGTGAAGTCAGTTAACGCACGACTTTTAAAGCGGGCCCACTGTTTAAATTGCTCCGGGTTTTGTCGAATTTCGCTCAGACTCCCGCTAAAGCCTGCTTGCTGATAAGCCGTGATAGCCGGTGCACTGGCATCTTCATAATCTGAAAGCAAAGCATCATCGTGGAACAATATGCCATCAAAAGCAGCATGTCCGGCAAGATCTTCATATAACATGCCAACTTGTGCTCTGACTCTGTCATCGAAAGGAGAGAGACGGTGATATTGTTCAGGATGAATTTGTGCTTTTTTCTCCCCTGTTGGTAAGTATTTTACTCGCGTTAATGTGGGATCTAAATCCCAGCTTAATACCGGCATCCACGCATAGATGTTTACACCTGAGCGGGTACGTAATTGCCAGGCAACCCGACTAAAAATATCTGCTTTCATTGGTAGCAAACGATTTGGAAACCAGACCTCTTTGACCAGCCCATCACCATCGGGATCAGCAAATGCCTGCAAATACACGGTTGATATTTGCATATCTTTCACCCGCTGAATTAGCACATCAATATTGCGATCCATTTGCTGGAGGTTTTCGTCATAAACGTAATCAAGATCGATATGCATTATCCGTTGTGGTGATTTTTCCTGTACGGTAATAATTTGCTGGGCAAACTCTTTTAATGAGGGATTATTGGCGATTAATACCCGCGGAATGGAATCCAATTGCGACGCATTTGCCAAACCTGATTCAAGGGTGAAGAACATGTCATAACCGAGTTTTTTTAATTCCTCTATCGCTATGCCATTCGCTTCGCCATAAGGCCAAACAAAAACGTGTGGATTTACCTCAACCTTTGTACGCAGGTATTCCGTCATTTTTACAGCATCCAGACGAATTCTTTCCCGGTATTCTGCTGCGGTTTCATACCGTGCGTGGTCAGTAAAATATGCACGATTTACATATACAGGCAATAAGCTGCCGGTGGCATTAGCCTGAATACCGTAGTGAGAATTCCATGTATGAGAAGCGAGCTCAACGAGCCGGGAACGCGCAACTTCTCGCACTTGTTGCCACGTGGCAAAATATTCTCGATCGACCAACTCATCGCCAAATTTTACTTGTTTATCCGCTGGCGTATCGACCCAACTGCCGACGGGGGCCCATACAGCAGGCCACTGGAAGGCCTGAAGAATTGGGAAGACGCGGGTATAAAAACTCTGGTAGCCGTCATCAAAAGTCAGCACTACAGCTTTTTCCGGTAGCGGTTTTCCTCCTCGATGTGCTTCACGAATTTGAGCAATACTGACCGGTTGATAACCGTTCTCGCGCAGCCAGGCAAATTGTTCACGCAGTGCTGATGTCCGCACTGACATAAAACGCTGGTCGGCAGCTTCGTCTTCAACGTTATGCCATGAAATCGCTACAAAACCATTATGCGGCCACGGTTGCTCGGCGAGTAAAGATTCGCGATCCTGTGGCGGTATAAATGATGTTCTTGACTGGCTAATGCACGCGGTGAGCATAATTATACTCACCAGCATCAGGAGATATTTATTTCCATTACGTAACATATTTATCCTTAAAATCTGAATGTCATATCGAATTCAACGTATAAGTTGTGTTCTCTGTCACCGTCATAAGGTCGTTTTTCCCAGCGTAGCGTTGCGCCAGCATCAATCACGTCATTCCAGCTAATGCGTTGCCCGTAGCCGAGTTGGGTGACGACATCCGTGCCATAATGTTTTTGCCAGGAGGCACCAACACCTGCGCTGAATATTTGCTCCCAGCTATTTTCATAGCTTCGCCATAACAAATGGCTTGCCTCAAATGCCGGAACAATATCGAACGTTTTTATAGGGTTGTAGTATGGGGTATCGTGTTCTGTATTTTGTTCGTAATACAGACTGGGTAGGAAATCGACAATCAAATATGGTGAAGACCAGATGCGTTCCTGACCCTCAAGTGAGACTTCATGACGCTGGTTACTGTCGGAAAAATCAGTGAAAGCCCAGGAGACACCGTACTTACGCCGCTCATTTTGATACCAGCGAACATAAGCCTGAGCACTGTTGCCTGTAACACCATTTTTCATTGCCCGTAATGGAACGCGGTGAGAGAGGCGTTCCAGTTGCGAACCAATACGCCAGTTATCATTAAAATCATACCAGCCAGACAGGCGCGCGCCGGGTTTATGCTCATGATTGAAAACGCGTTCAGCGTACTCTGCCTCGAGCCAGATATTACGTGACCGCCACTCAACACCCGCAAGCCAGTCGCGAACAATCCCTTTTCCTTCGCTAAATTGTCCATCGGCATAACCGAATCCAGCAAAACCGCGCCAGTTATCCTTCAGCGGTGGTGAATAAACGATGGTGGTTAAGTCGACATCATGTTTACCACTATCCGGGCCTTCGGCATCAATTCCTGTTGAGCCAGCGATACGAAGCTCTGCAAGATTATGTACATCAACCGCACGTTTTAATCGTACAACGCCGGGATCTTGCGGTTCACGTTCGACAACATCGTGCGTTAAGACAGCTGCCTGCTGCCATTCTTGTAACGTTAATGCTGTCCAGGCTTGTTCAACCTCCAGATTAATATTACGTGGCTCGATCACTTCTGCTTTTTTTAATTCATTTTCTGCTGCACGAGGCCAACCGCGGGCTTGTAACACACTCGCGTAATCAATGCGCAGTCCCTGATTTCCTGGTGCGTTATAAGCAAGCTCTCTGGCTGTCATTTCAGCCTGAGGAAGATCATTACTATATTTTGCTACGGTTGAGAGAAACGAATGCCCCTGTAACCAGGTATCATTCGGGATGCTCGTAGGCGTGCCCATTAACCGAAGGAAAGGCGGCGAAGTATTAATGGTATGTTGGGTGACAGTTAGCGCGCCCGGATAATTTTCACTCTCCAGGTGGCTGTAAAAGAGATCCGCAAGTTCTTCATCGGATAAATCCGGGGCAATGGTCTCCTTGTGATAAAAGAGCTCGGTCATTATTGACTGTGCTTTTTTCGGCTGATGATCTTTGAGATAAGCCGATGCAACCCAATATTGCCCCCAGGGCGGAATAATTTGCCCCGTCTTTTTTAATCGCTGATAGTGAGAAATAACGTCTTTATAACGATCGCGAGTTAATAACGCGCCAAGATGATCAACCTGAATACGCTGGTACTGGGCAGTACGGTCTGGGTTATCGTGCCACAGAATTTCTAATGCAGCGTATTGGGCGAGGGCGCGATCGGCAATGGCATAACGTTCACTTTCACTGCGCGTAGGCATAAACGACAGTCTGACCAGTTCGGCATGAATATCAGCGCGAATATCTGGCGTTAAATTGGCATCGTCAATCGCGGCAGCAAGTTGATTATTACGTAATGCCTGCACGTATTCTGTGGGATATTGTTGCGTAGATGCATTTTCAGGTAATGACTCTGTCATCGCCCGTAATTCATCCTGATGACGCCCCGCCAGTTTATAGATATAGGCTTCTGCGAGTAAATTGGCTTTGTCCGGTGCTCCAGAGTTAAGCTGCTTAAGTTTAACCAGCGCAGTATCATAGTGACCAGCATCTGCCAGGGTTAAAATTTGTCCCCGTTGATAATCCTTATTTTGCGGCTCCAGAGAGAGCGCCTTTTGCCACAGTGTAAGCGAGTTTTGCCATTGTTGCAGGTTACGATAAGCGACGGCGACAGCTGCATAACCACGCGCTGGTAATTGCTGATGACGGTAGCGGTTGTAAACGGTAATAACCTGTTTATCTTGCCCGGCCCATAAGGCAATCTGTAACCAGTCAGCAATTTGGTTATTGCTGAGTGCTGATTTTAGTGCAAACCATGACAAAGCTGGCTGAGTATTACCCTTGCGAGCTTCAATAATCAATGCATCATAGGCGTTATTAACAGCACTCTTCGCCGCGGGACTCGCTGCTAAAAATGCGGCAGTAAGAAGTTTCAAAGCCCATTTGGTTTTCGGGCACCTTTTTCTGCTACTTGAATACATCCTGTATTACTCCATGTATTGCCAAAATCTCTCTCTGTATCTAATTACAGGTAACTGAAAAGAAAGATATTTTTGCACCTCATAATCCGTTATTAAACGCGGAAGAGAGACGTGAATTGTTGATGATGAGAAGAAGAAATGATGAGCAGAGTGTCCATATAAAATCCTTTTCTCGCCCGAAAATCCATTCCAATGATGAGGATCTTCAGGAATACGGCATAAATCCCAATGCCTTTTTCAAAATAAATTAGGATTAAAATAATTAAATCAGTAAATTCCGATGCATGATTTCGGATTTTTCGAAAGTCCTGATGAAAGGCTGCGCTACGGCACTCACGGATTTAATTGTTATTCCTAATGTATCTATGAATTAATGTTTTATAAGGATTTTCTATAACCATTTATAAGTATTTTCAAGCCTGGCTTGTTGCAAACAATGTATAAAGCACTTAGGCAATAATAATTACATTCAGCAACTATCATCATCGGTATTGTTTGTGGGCGGAATTTCATATTGACAACAGTACAGTTCTTATATCTATTAATAATAGAAAGGGATCTACAACCTACAGATTGGTGTAGCTTTATGGAAAAAGACTATTTGAGAATTAGTAGTACTGTATTAGTGAGCTTATTGTTTGGGCTTGCTTTGGTTTTGGTGAATAGTTGGTTTAATCAGCCAGGCGTTGAGGAAGTTGTTCCACGATCAACCTATCTGATGGTAATGATTGCTTTATTTTTTATCGATACTGTTGCATTTATTTTTATGCAGTTGTATTTCATTTATGACCGTAGGCAATTTTCAAACTGTATACTTAGTTTGGCTTTTCTGAGTTGTTTGATTTACTTTGTTAAAACCGTCATTATCATTCAGCAAATTATTGAGGGGCGTTTGACAAGCAGTGTTGTCCAAAATGACATTGCAATCTATTATTTGTTTCGTCAGATGAGTTTGTGCATATTAATATTTCTGGCATTGGTGAATAAAGTTAGTGAAAACACAAAACAGCGCAATTTATTTTCCAAAAAAATGACTTTGTGCATAAGTTTGTTTTTTGTTTTTGGGGGGCCGATAGTTGCTCACATACTTTCTAGTCATTATGAGAGCTACAATTTACACATTGCCGAGTTAACCAATGAAAATGGTCAGGTGGTTTGGAAAGCCTCATATGTTACCATAATGATTTTCATGTGGTTAACCTTGCTTTCGGTTAATCTATACTTTAATGGTTTACGCTATGATATCTGGAATGGAGTGACGGTGATTGCTTTTTGTGCCGTACTGTACAATATCTCTCTGTTATTTATGAGTAGGTATAGCGTGTCCACTTGGTATATTAGTCGCACTATTGAAGTAGTCAGTAAGTTAACTGTTATGGTAATATTTATGTGCCATATATTCAGTGCGCTACGAGTAACAAAGAACATTGCACATCGCGATCCCTTAACCAATATATTTAACAGAAATTATTTTTTTAATGAACTGACAGTTCAATCAGCATCAGCCAAAAAAACGCCTTATTGCGTCATGATTATGGATATCGACCACTTCAAAAAAGTCAACGACACCTGGGGGCATCCGGTTGGCGATCAGGTGATAAAAACAGTGGTGAATATCATTGGGAAAAGCATACGACCAGATGACCTTTTAGCGCGCGTCGGCGGCGAAGAGTTTGGCGTCTTGCTGACGGACATCGATACTGAACGTGCGAAAGCTTTAGCGGAAAGGATTCGGGAAAATGTTGAGCGTTTAACTGGCGATAATCCTGAATACGCTATACCACAAAAAGTGACGATTAGTATTGGCGCTGTTGTGACTCAGGAAAATACGTTAAACCCAAATGAGATCTATCGACTGGCTGATAACGCACTTTACGAGGCGAAAGAGACCGGGCGTAATAAGGTGGTTGTGAGGGATGTGGTGAATTTTTGTGAGTCACCATAAAGCGGCATTTTGATCCTACCCACGTAATATGGACACAGGCCTAAGCGAGGTTCTTGTTTTCAA
>ERZ791830.39-NODE-39-length-184614-cov-4.003403_pt1 | contig 184614 bp, 150 predicted proteins | sample MGYA00509945_ERZ791830 | MGnify/ENA primary metagenome ERZ791830 (study PRJEB30046, sample SAMN00792021) | human gut metagenome | study: EMG produced TPA metagenomics assembly of the A metagenome-wide association study of gut microbiota in type 2...
GGCCGGAGATAGTCGTCTCGCCGATGCCCAATTGCTTTTCGTTGAGGCAAGGGTAGGAGGTATTCAAAAACTGATAGGTGGAACGGGCCTGCGGGATGGTTCCTTTTAACTCGACGTTGGTCTGGTCGCCCGGATATTCCGTATGCATCCGTCCGTTCCGGATGGCGACGGTCGTGTCGCGGTCATAGGTGGCGGCCGGAACAATATCCATCCAGGTACGGTAATTTCCGTCGCAAGTGTGGCTGGTCATTACCGAGCCGTCGGCAGAGGCTTTCTTGCCGACCATAATACTAGTGCAACTTTCCGGTGTGTTGACCGGTTGGGCATATTCAATCTCCTGCGCAGTTGTGATCAGACAGTGGCAGATAAGTGTAAGAGTAAAGAGAAACAATCTGTTCATGTGTTTGTCATTTGATTTAATGGCTAAAGATACAAACTGTATCGGAATAATTGCATATATTTGCCCAAATCTAAGGTGTGTACGATAACATAACAATTATAATCCCATGAGAAAACTATTATCTATTGTAGTATTGCTGGCTTTTCTTGCTTTGCCGGCATTTGCACAACTTGCTTTGTTCCCCACACCGGCGAAGGTTTCGGGAGGCAAAGGATCGTTTACAATCGGCACGGCTTCCCCGATCAGCGGGAATGGCGGATATGCCGATGAATTGGCTAAAAAACTACAGTCTGAACTAAAAGGACTGGGTTTATCAGGAACACCTTCCAAAGGCACGGTTCGACTGGTATTGGATGAAAAACTGAAAATGCCGGACGAGGCTTATTCATTAACAGTCAGTCAGGAATCCGTTTTACTGGAAGCCTCTTCGGAATCCGGCCTTTTCTATGCGAAAGAGGCCCTGAAACAACTGGCCCGTTTTGGAAAAGGAACAGTGAGAGCTTGTAAGATCACAGATCAGCCCCGTTATGGCTGGAGAGGTTTTATGCTGGATGAAAGCCGTCATTTCTTCGGTAAGGAGAAGGTGAAACAATATCTGGATATTATGGCTTCTCTCCGTATGAATATTTTCCACTGGCATTTGACCGACGAACCGGGCTGGCGTATCGAGATCAAGAAATATCCGAAGCTGACCTCTGTCGGTGCTATCGGTAACTGGCATGATCCGGAGGCCCCGGCTAAATTTTATACCCAGGAAGAGATAAAGGAAATCGTAGCTTATGCTGCAGAACGTCATATTATGGTAGTACCGGAATTCGATATGCCCGGACATGCTACCGCTGTCAGCCGTTCTTATCCGGAACTGTCCGGTGGCGGCGAAGGCAAATGGGACGGTTTTACTTTCCACCCCTGCAAGGAGACGACTTACCAGTTTATCAGCGATGTTCTCGATGAAATCGTCTCTTTATTCCCTTCTCCATATATCCATATCGGTGGGGATGAGGTTCATTACGGTAACCAGAGCTGGTTTACCGATCCCGAAATCCAGCAGTTCATCAAAGATAAAGGATTGCAGAATGAAACCGGACTGGAGCACTATTTCGTGAAACGCGCAGCCGATATTGTAGCCTCTAAAGGTAAAACCATGATCGGTTGGGACGAAATCATCGATGCCGGTGTTTCTCCCGATAAAGCAATTGTGATGTGGTGGCGTCATGACCGTAAACACCAGCTGGTAAAAGCGCTGGAGAATGGTTACAATGTGATTATGACACCGCGCCGTCCGTTTTATGCAGACTTTATCCAGTATGGCGAACATAAGGTGGGCCGTCTGTGGAACGGTTATAATGCGATCGAAGATGTCTACCGTTTCCCGGAACCTATTATTCACCTGACGAAAGATTATGAAGACCAGGTGATGGGCTTACAGTTCTCATTGTGGACGGAACGTGTGGCAGATGAGAAACGTCTGGACTTTATGACTTTCCCCCGCCTTGTCGCTGTTGCCGAAGATGGCTGGAGACCTGCCAAGGCAAAAGAATGCAGTCTCTTTATGAAGAAGTTGCCTGTTTTCCTGCAATATCTGGATTCATTAGGTATCTATTACTTCAATCCGTTTGATCCGGCTTCGACTCCTGAGCCGAATGCTCCGGAAAAAGAAGATGTGTTGCAGAATGGTTGATCTGAAATAAAAAGAAGGGACGGAATCTATTACGATCCGCCCCTTCTTTTTGTTATCCTATAATATAGATTAATATCTTTTCTTACGGGCATTGCGGTCTGACGTTTCACGTCTCCACGGTTTTTCGCTGTTGCGTCTGTCGGTTGTGCTGCCGCTGAAACCACCGTCGCGTTTGCCTTTATAGCCACCGCCACCCTTATAACCGCCTCTGGAACCACTGCCACCGCGTGAGTTATTTCCTCCACGGCTGAATCCTCCACCCCGGCTGCTTCTGCCTTCGCCTTTGCCCTGCGCAGGCTCAACGGAGATACGGCGTCCTTCGATCTCGAAACCGTTCATGCTGTCCATTACGCGCTGTGCTTCGCCTTCCTCTACTTCGAAGAATGAGAAGTTGTCGCGCAGGTCGATCTTGCCGATGCGAACCTTACCCGGTACGCATTTGTTGACCAGTTCGATCAGTTGGTTCGGATATAAGCCGTCTGATTTGCCGAAGTTCAGGAAGAAGCGTGAGAAACCTTCTTCTGCATTGTGGGCACGGCGTTCGCCGCGTTCTGCACGGTCAAGACGGGCCGAACGTTCGTCTACTTCCTGTATCTCGTCAGCATCTTTATAATAGTCGATCATACGGTTGAATTCCAGCGAAACAACACGTTTGATGATGTCTTCCTTGTCCAGCCATTCCAGTTTACGATAGATCTGCGGCATCAGTGTTGCGATCTCTTCTTCGTCTACCTTCACTTTTTCGATCTGGTCGACGAGGTTGAAAAGCTGCTTTTCACAGATGTCGTGTCCGGTCGGCATTTCACCTTTTTCGAATTTCTTCTTGATGATATTCTCGATCAGACGTATCTTACCTTTTTCCTTTACGTGGCAGATGGAAATAGAAATACCAGTCTTGCCGGCACGACCTGTACGGCCACGGCGGTGAGTATAAGATTCTACTTCATCAGGTAAACCGTAGTTAATTACGTGAGTCAGGTCATCTACGTCCAGTCCGCGGGCAGCGACATCGGTAGCAACCAACAACTGAATGTTTTTAACACGGAACTTCTGCATCACATAGTCGCGCTGCGCCTGGCTCAGTTCGCCATGCAGCGAATCGGCGTTGTAACCGTCCTGTATCAGTTTGTCGGCAATTTCCTGTGTTTCCTTACGGGTACGGCAAAAAACGATACCGTAGATGTTCGGATAGAAGTCGGCAATACGCTTCAATGCCAGGTATTTATCCTGTGCACGAACCATATAGTAGATATCCTTGATATTCTTGTTACCTTCGTTTTTGTTCCCGATAACGATCTCTTTCGGATTCTTCATGTACTTCTTCATGATGCTGGCAATACCCTGCGGCATTGTAGCGGAGAAGAGTAACATGTTACGTGCGGGGGGAACCTCAGCCAGAATCGCATTGATGCTGTCGGTGAATCCCATGTTCAGCATTTCGTCCGCTTCGTCCATAATAACGTTCCGGATCGTACCCAGATCGACTGTCTTACGGTTCATCAGGTCGAGCAGGCGTCCCGGTGTCGCTACCACTACATGTACGCCACGTTTCAACGTCTTGATCTGACTTTCAATGCTGGAACCTCCGTATACCGGCAGCACCTTCAGGTTGTCGATATATTTGGAGTAATCATTCAGGTCGTCGGCAATTTGCAGACAAAGTTCCCTGGTGGGACAAAGTATGAGTGCTTGAGGCTGATATCTTGTCACATCGATCTTCTGCAGGATGGGCAGACCGAAAGCGGCTGTTTTTCCTGTTCCTGTTTGTGCCAATGCAATTACGTCGTTGTCTTCTCCCAGCAAGAAAGGAATCACTTCTTCCTGTACCGGCATGGGCGATTCGTAACCCATTTCTTGAATTGCCTTCAATATGGGGGCGGCAACTCCTAATTCTTCAAATGTTTTCAAAATGTGATATATGTGTATATAATAAATTCAGAGGGTACAAAGGTAGATAAATAATTCGGATTCACATTAATATAACATAATTTCTTTTAATGTATCCCGCTTCTTATCTGTCAGATGTAATCCTTTTGACAGATATTTGTCTACCGAACCGTAATCTTTCCGGATCCGTTTCAGGACCAGGTCGATCAACCCTTCGTTGACAGTGACCAAAGTGGTGATCGTTTCCTGTGCGTTTGTACTCAGGTCGCGTGCCATATAGGCCAGATGTCCGATATTGATATTCTCGTTGGAAGCCATGTAATCTTTAATGATCGTTTCTTCCGGTATTCCGAGAGCAAACAGCAGTATGGCGGTCAGGTAACCCGTACGGTCTTTTCCCATCGAGCAGTTAATCAGGATCGGATAATTATCCTTATCCAGAAAAACATCGAGCGCCTTAGCGTATTGTTCGCTGTAATCAGTAACGTACTGCAAATAAGTGTCCTGCATGAACAGGATTCCGTCTCCTTTACGCATCCGGTCTTCCTGTATGCGGGCAACTACATGATCCATATTCTTTATGGGAATAGGGATGTGTACGATGTTTGCATTGGAATAACGTAGCGGACTGGCTGCTACTTCATCATTCCCGCGCAGGTCTATAACCGTTTTGATATGCAGATTGTTCAGACGGATCGAATCCCATTCGCTCAGGGAGCTGAGTTGTCCGGAACGGAATACCTGTCCCCAGCGGGTCGTTTTATGGTTGTGGGCAGTCCCGTAGCCACCGATTTCCCGTAGATTCTGGAGGCTGTCCATCGATACGGAGCGGGCACCGATCGTCTTGAAATATTTATCGTTGAAAGACAACAGGAAATATTTACGCGACATATTATCGTTGGTGATATAAGTCGTGACACCGTCTTTTATGTTGGCATATCCTGCGGGAAGAGATCTGTTGAACGATTCGGGATCGTCGGAAACATACATCTTAAGTATACCTTCCATTTGCGGTTCGGTTTCCCATTTCAGAATATAATTCCCTATATCATCGCGCAGGCAGAGCGCCCGTATTTCCGGATTGTTGGAGGAACAACCCGTTATCAACGTAACACAAGCAAACAGAGAAAAAATCTTTACTAACATCGTCTTTCTAGCATACATACATTACAAAGATAATAATTCCTGCCCTTTTTCGTACCGGAGTTAATGATATTTAAGACTACTGGCGGTATGAGGTTGCAAATTCTTTAGAAATGTAATTATCATAGCTTTGGCATACTTCAGACGCAAGGTCCATGCCGCAGCGGATAATCTTTTCCCAGGTTTCTTTGCTCATGGTCGAAAGATCATGATATCCGATATTATATTTCAATAATCCGTAAATGATACCGGCATTGAAATTATCTCCGGCACCGATAGTACTGACTGGATTGATCATGTCGGTATCGAAATGTTCGGACAATTTGCCTGTGTACAGATTCACCCCGTTTGCCCCGTGTGTGGAGATGAACCGTTCACAGTAAAATTTGATATGGTCGGCATAGACCCGTTCTACCTCTGTCTTTCTGAAAATATTGAAGAAGTCTTCGTCCGAACCACGTACGATATCTGCATATTCCAGATTTTCGAGGATGGTGGGAGTGAGGTATATCGCTTCATGGGCGTGCGCTTTCCGGAAGTTCGGATCATAATAAATGATCGCTTTCCGTTCTTTCGCATATTCCAGAAATTCAACCATCCGTTCTCTCAGAGCCGGATTCAGGGAGTAATAGGAGCCGAAAATAAAGATATCGTCCTCATTGATGACCGGTAGCGGTACTTCCAGCCGTTGTTTGGGATAATCTTTATAAAAAGTGTAATTGGCATTGTTTTCATTGTCGAGGAAAGCCAGCGATATCGGACTCTTCCCGTCCGGGAAACGGTCTACAAATTCTGTCGAGATATGATTCTCTTCCATGAATCTACGGATGATCTCACCTACATGGTCGTTGCCGACTTCGCTGATGAAAGAAACCGGGACTCCCAGACGCCCCAGCGACACCAATCCGTTGAAGACTGATCCGCCCGGCACGGCTGTGTGCGGCTGGTCGTTCTTAAAGATAATGTCGAGAATCGTCTCTCCGATGCCAATAACTTTTCTCATATAATGGGCTGTTTATAGTCTATTCGTTCTTGCTTTGTTCGCGGCTTTTCGATCCGAGGTAACCGCCGTGATGCCGTTTGGCATAGTCTTTATTGTTGAAATTGATCCTTTTCATCGTACCTACCACCAAAATATCCCCGATAACGGTCATCACCGTCGTTGAAGTGGTCGGAGTGAGTCCCAGCGGACACACTTCTTTCGGAGCTCCCGTAAGCAGGCATACGTCGGCATCTTTTGCCAGCGAACTTTCCGAATTGCTGGTGATAACGATAAATTTCATGTCGGGCACCAGACCGCGTGTCAGTTCTACCAGTTCCAGCAATTCGCGTGTCTTTCCGGAATTGGAGATCAGTAACATGATATCATTGTCACGCACGATACCCAGGTCGCCATGTTGTGCTTCGCTGGGATGCAGGAAAAAGGCCGGCGTACCGGTCGAACTGAAGGTGGTAGCAATGTTCATGGCAATCTGGCCGGCTTTTCCCATTCCACTGGTAATCAGTTTCCCTCCCAGTTCGTGAACATATTTGACAATAAGAGTTACTGCTTCTTCATAGCCGGAGGTTACCGGGATATTCAGTACTGCTTCAGCCTCCTGTTGCAGGATGCAGGCGATTGCTTCGTGTGACATAGATACTTTATTAATTATACAATTATCCTAACAGTGTGCAAAAATACGATTAAAAAAATCAATTCATTCCCCGGGCTTTATAAATTTTTGCCTTAGCATCATTGATGCGCTGGAATTTTTCGTTGGCCGCTTTGTGGATATCTTCTCCTAAGGCAGCCACTTTGTCCGGATGATGTTTCAGGGCAAGCCGGCGATAGGCGGCACGTACTTCTTCGTTGGTTGCTTCCGGTGTTATTTCAAGAACCTTGTAAGCCTCTTCCAGCGTATTTGTTTCCAGATTAAGCATCGACTCGACCTCTCTGTCCGATAATCCCATGGATAAGGCTACTTCTTTGAGAGCTTCTATCTCTTCCGCGCATACATGCCCGTCGCTTTTGGCGATCTGGGCCAGAAAAGCCATGAGTTGCAGGCGTTCTTCGTAACTCAGGTTGTATGCGATCTGTGTTCCGCATTCCCGGATGGTATTTTTGAAAGCCATCGGATTTTCACGATCCATGCGTTTCTGCTGTTCGAAAAGGTTCAGTAAAATCTGTTCCCCCTGGGATACGGCCATTTCTCCGAAATTTCTTCTGAGGAACTGGCGCACAAACTCCATTTCACTGTGCATGATCCGCCCGTCGGCTTTGATGATGTACGATGCCATCACGAGCATGGAGAAAAGGAAGCTGTTTCGCTGGCCCGTGTATCTGTCTTCCGGGGAGGGTTCACTTTCATAACTCCTTCCGCCGTATGCCTGTCCCGCCTGATTGATCCCTTCATCAAACAAAGAGCCGAATACGATTCCGGCCAGAGCGCCCAAAGGCCCTAAAGCCATAAATCCGATAATGCCGCCGATCCATTTTCCTATTCCCATACGATTTTTGTATACTTTTCCGGCAAAGATATGAATTATTTTATTGGGATGATATATGATATGTATAAGGAGGATGAGAAACCGTTTCTTTGTTCCCGAACAAATATAAAATAGATCCCGATGTTTTTGGATTTACTATACGTACTAAACAGAATTACTACGGCAGCTAATCAATGGTTGATAACCATCAACCGATTGGCCGACAATCATCAACCGTTTGGTTCATAATTATCAACCATACGGCTGATAATTATCGGCCGCTGAAATGTAACGGTTGTCTCAATGAAGAGAATGGAGTAACTGGTTGGTAATGAAGTAATAACTTTGACAAGCGAAGATAAGGATAAAACTGCTGTGTTGCAAGAAAATTTTGCTTTCTTCAAAACCATTACGGGTTTATTTTAACCGATGAAAGGGAAACCTTGAAATTCCGCGAAAGAAATTGATTCTATCCACATATTAATGTAATATAAAATCTTATATTTGCCACATAACGAAAATCGTTGATCTAAATGCTCTGAATATGAAACCGTTTAAGCAAGTTTACCTTATTATTATTGTGATTGGCCTTTTGTCTTGTCATTCAGGGCAACTCGATAAAGTATTACAGCAGGCAGATTCTCTGATGGAGAATGACCCGGATAGTGCTTTGGAACTTTTATCGTCTTTCCCTCATCCGGAAACATTGAACCAGGCAGACTTTGCCGCTTATCAGTTGATGTATACGAAGGCGAAGGATAAATGTTATATGGATTTATCCTGTGATACCACCCTTATTTTAAAATCATTGGTATACTACAAGGAACAAGGCAATGCTTCTCAAAAAGGCTGGTCGAATTATTATGCAGGCCGTGTCTATGAAGAGGCCGGAAAGCTATTTGAATCCGGATTGTATTTCCTGAAAGCGGCCGAATATGCGGGGGAGATACCTGACCATCTTTTGGGGATGATGGCTAATTATTATTTGGGAGAGTTGCACGATAAGCAGTATGCTTTTGATAAATCGCTGGAGGCTTATAAAACATCGTATGCTATTTACGGTCAAACTTCCGGAGAGAAATATACAGGAACTTTACTGCATGCGATTGGTTCCGAGTTTGGAATAAACGGTAATCGGGATAGTGCTTATTTTTATTTGGAGAAGGCATTGGAACTTACTCGTGAGCGGAATGATTCTGTGGAAATAGCTGCTATATATAATGATATAGGACTTTATTTGAGAGAAGATAGCCAATATCCGAAAGCAAAATATTATTTCCAGCAATCATTGTCATTTGACAATGATAGTAGTTGGACAACCATTCAAAAGATAACTTTAGCTGAAATTCATGCATATTTGAATGAGACGGATTCAGCACTTTTTTTATTGAAAGATGTGAAATCTGTCGTGGAAGCGTCAGAAGATATAGAATTACAGGCTATTTATTATTCGGCCTTGGCAGAAACGGAAGCCGCAAATAGAAAATATGAGTCTGCATATCTTAATCAAAAGCGATATGTTACCTGTGTTGATTCTATTTATCAACTTCAGCGTAAAAGTTCATTAGCTGAAACAGAGCAAATCTATAATTATATAAAGTACCAGGAAGAGAATGAAAAACTAAATGCGATACAACATAATGCTATTATTATTGGGGGAGTTGCTTTGGGTGGATTTCTCCTTCTTATTTTTGCTATTATCTGGAAAAGATGGAAGAAGAAACTGGATTTATCAAATGCAGAAGAGACAGTAGAAACCTTGCGAAAGATGGAAAAAGAAAGTCAAACATCATCCGGTTGTTCTGGAGAGAAGAAGGATAAGATGGTAAAAAAAGCATTGTTGATGCAATTAAATATAGCAAAAGTATTGGCACAATTAGACGAAAGTTCAGATGAGGACAGGACTTTCCTGGAGGAATTTAATCGTTTATTTTATAAAGGTCAGCATACGATAGGGATCAATTGGAATGAATTTTATTCGTTAGTAGATTTACTGTATGATGATTTTGTCAATAAATTGCAAGATAATTATGGGAAAATCTTACTGGAAAAAGAAATTCAACTTTGTTGTCTGCTTAAGGCAAATATGAGTACTTCTGAAATAGCTTGTATAATGGGACAAAGTATATATACGGTTCGTACACGAAAGACTAGTATACGGAAAAAACTGAATGCTCCTGATGCTGCCGATATTATTATTTTTTTGGAGAAGGAACTAGCATCTAAGTGTTAAATGGATTTAAATATTAATCTCTGTATATGTTGATGGTGAATCATACTATGTGAAATATTAATTTTATCAAATGTGTGAAAATTTAATTGTCTGATTTATAGCTGCTTTTAGATTTTACATATTAATAGCTACCATTGAAATATAATTCATTAAAAGCTTGTTATATTAATTCTTCTCAAAATACCTTTGCTAAAAATTAAAACAAGTAGCAAATATGGGAACGAGAATAATTAGTTTATTGTTAACTATTACGTGTTGTACAACATTCTTAGTGAAAGCAGATCAAGTAAAAATAAAAAAATCAAGGAAAGATTCTGGTGGGGTACGTTCCATCTCCTTAGATCCCTCTCATCTCACGGTTAATTTGGATAATAATGTAATCCATGTTGATTTTCTCATATTGTTGAGAGATGTCAATATTTCTATTGTCAGTTCGAATGGCAGACAGGTTCATCAACAAGTTATTTCTCCTCAAACTTCTTCGGTTGATATTGACTTAAGCGGAGAAGAGTCGGGAGTATACACGGTTTATTTTACTGATGCGACAGGTATCTGTTTGTTTGGTGAATTTGTATTATCGCAGATAACATATAAAATTTGATACTATGAATAAGAAATTGTTTACCTATCAATCATGGTTGTTAAAAATTACCATGATTACTTTTTGGGGTGTTGTTTTTTGTCAGTGTAAGTCGGATAATGATTTACCAGAACCTGATAGCCCTGAACCAGAAGGAGAAATACCTCTTATAACTAAAGCTGCCTTTGATGACTATTTTGAGTGGGACAGGTTGGATAAATTTCCAATTTACAATCCTAATATAGGTCGTTCTGATAATATTGAATTACCTTGGGCCAAAGGTTCTACAGTCTCATTGGGTATTCCGAACGAATGGCTGGATCCTAATGCATATAGTCCGACATTTAGCGAACGATATTATTCGAGGGAAAATAATTGGGTGTTAGTCTACAGTAATTTGACAAAAAATACGGTAAATAAATATTTTGCTTTGTATAATACTCATACAGGGTTGCTACGTTTTTTTGTTTATGCTTTATCTAATGCTTCTGGTGGTGGAGTTAGCAGTTCGTATTGGGGGATTCGTGTTGATAAATCAACATCTCTGTTCAATTTTACAACAGAGTTTGCGGATGATATGACAAAAAAGATTGCAAGTCCTTCTTATATAACTTCGCCTCCTGGAACAGTTATGGGTACACAATTTATAGGGAAAGGGTATCAGGTCAATAATTGGTATGGTCTGGAAGTTGAATGTGCATATGACCCATCTATTGCAGTTGGAACTCTATATAATTTTGAGATGATGGGATGGGCAGTTAATAAAACAACTATAACTGGTGACGGGAAGACCGATGGTTCAATAACAGGAACTGTTGAATTTATGGCACCTACCTCTAATTTTAATATTAGTCTCAGTGAAATGTTTAAGCAGAGCAATTCCAAAACAAATATTGTGGCCGACAATGGTGGTGTTGTTCGAGGTCTGGGTGATAAGATAGAGGAAGGAATCAGTAAAAATGATTCTTTTTTTAAAGGATTATGGAATAATATAAAAAGAAAAGCAATGTCCGGTATTGGTGACGGTGTGAAAAATGGCCTACAGGCTATATTTACCTCTGGTGGTTCGGTTGCTGCTAAAGCGTTGACCGGTGCTGTCAGTTCCATATTGGGAATAGGAGGAAGTAAACCTTCTGTCGGTAAAGTTGATTTACGCCTATCTTCTAATACTAAGTTTACCTTCGAAGCGGAGCAGGTACTTCCTGGTTGGGGAACAGTTTCACAATTACCCATTCCCGGTTGTTCAACAAATCCTAATGATATGCCGCTATATAATGAATCGCTTGGCGTATGGAACCTGAATAAGATGCCAATTCTGAATATAGAAGGAATTTCTCACGATTTTTATATTAATACGCAAACCTTTTACAAGGGAGTATATAATTTTCGCTATTATTTGGATTGTACCCAAAACGATTTAATCATAAATAGTGCTATCAGGAATAAAGTGACGATAAGTAGTTTTAATGTGCAAATCGCAGCAGAAGATAATAATCCATATATATTCGGTTCTTCTTCTGTTGGTGAATATGGTGGATATGAGCCAGAACCGTTTGGATGGATTGGAAATAAAAAATATTATTCTAAAATACTTATTGGAAGACCGTCAGGAAGTAGTTCTACAGTTAGTGCTCTATATGGTTCTGTTTTTGTTAAAAATTATCCGGTATATGAAGATATAAGACATGTGTCACCTACGGAATTCTATCATGGAAATTTTAAAGCTGTTGTTTCCTTTGATATGAAGGATAATGCGACAGGAAAAGTTTATTCATTCTCAAAATGGTTTAATGTGAAATTAGGTAGTCAGACTGTTAATTACAAGAAAATAGAGGTGAAGGGTGAGAGTGATTGTGAAAATTATATTAATGCGATTAAAAATTCAGCATATCCACCTGCATCAGGATATTATACATGGGATGAGTTTGATATAAAAAAGTAATAAAGCTCTTGTTGTAGTATTAATTAAAGAAGGATACGATTATTAAAAATAAACTCATAAAAAATACAAGATATGAAAAAAAGTGTATATTTGATAAGTTCTGTATTATTTTTGTTTTGGAGTTGTAGCGACAGTTCTATAGAAAATGAATTAGAAAAGGTTGATTCAATGTCTTCATTTTCAACAAAGGCTGCCGGAGATGGACTTTATGATATTCTTGGTTATGGTTATGACTGTACATATTCTGATTTTAAAGGTTCAGTGTATTCAAAAGCACGTGTTGTTGATTTAGGAAGATTTCTTTCAGGAAGTGGACGTGATGCAAACACGGGGGAGGCAAAGTCTTTTTTAGCTGGATCAGTAAATGAAGCTATTTTGCATAGTGGTGAAACATCATCAGCCTGGGGAAAAAATTTAGAAAGTTTTAAGGATGATATATCTTCACATAACAATGTTTCAATGGAAGTAACAGATGATAAATTGAAGCTTTTTAGTGCTGATTTTAAATCATTTTTTTCAAATGCATCTTCTTTTTCATCTGCTCAATCGTTTTATAGATTGGATGCAAAAAGATATACTCGTAAATTAACTATGTCTAATGTTTATCCTTCGAATTTGAAATATTTTTTGACGGATGAATTTATAAATGATTTGAAATCATATACTGGTACTCAACTTGTGAGTAAATATGGTACTCATGTTTTAACTGATATACTTTTAGGTGGTGTTGGTTCCATTGTTTTTAATGCCAAACTTATGACCTCAAATGATGAAAATACTTTTAGGGATGAGGCAAATAGTTTTTTTGGTATCGTTACTACTAGTTCGACTTTAGAGGGATCGTCTACTAAATTTAAAGATTTTAAAAATATCAAAATATTCATCAAAACTTATGGAGGGTCAATAAATATTGCTCAAGATATTTCATATAATCCAATGACTGGTGAATTACAAAATCTGTCATTTAATTATCAAGGTTGGATGAATAGTATTAATAAAAATACTGAAGAAATTATAGGTATAGGTAATAATACAACTAAAATATGTTTATTAAGTGAGTTTGTTGATGATCCAACCAAAAAGAAAGAAGTAGAAGATGCTATAGATGCATATTGTAAGGCTCAGGAACTTAAAATGAATAATATAAAAATATTTGATTATGAAAATGTTAAAATAACGTATCCGTGGAAAAATAGTTCAGGGGAGTATAAAACATATTATTTAGTAGGACAGATAATGAAAGATAATAATGAATACTATGCTTTTACAAATGGGTTACCCTTTTTGCCGGAAGATGGATATCCTCCATCAATGATTAATAATAGCCAAAGTCGAGATTTTAGTATTGTCACATTTCAGGGGTTATGGACTTTTCTTCCATACGGTGATTATTATAGACTACATATTACATATAAAGGTAGACAATATTATTTATCACGTATACCCAAGTTAATTGGTATTAATGAGGCGGCAATGGATCAATTGTGGACAGTAGAGAAATTGGAAAATGGGAAGTTTATGATTCACAATGTGGATAATAATTATTATTTGGATCATGATCTGCATTTGATGCCTAAAAATCCAAAGGATCCTAATCAATGGTTTGATCTTGATTTTTGATTTGTTTAATTTAATGTGGAAGAGTATGTATATAATCTCTTCCACATTATAATTTTTATAAGTAATGATTTTTTATGTGCTATTTAAAAAGTATTACAATTGTTATATTATTTCTCTCTTTTTGGGGATGTTCCGACAAATCGAAAGATATTATTGGGGGCGATGATATTGAAATAGATTCACTTCCGGGATTATATACTCCAGTGAAATTTCATTCTTTGTATTTGCCAAGTCTAAATAAGTATGGTGTACTTGGCTGTGGTTATGATGGCTCTTATTCTGATTTTAATGGAATTAATAGAGTTTATATTCCAATAATAGATTTAGAACGTTTTGCTTCAGGAGCGGGAAGAGATCAAATAACGGGAGAATCGGTGCGTTTTCCTTTTATTTCTATTGATGAATCAATTTTGCATTCGGGAGACGAAATATCAAATTGGGGAAATGATCTAAAAGATTATGAAGCTTCGTTAAATACTAATTACAATATCTCGAATACAATTAAAGGAGAAAAACAGGATCTGTTTATGGGAGAAACTGTAGATATGGTATCTGATACATGTAAATTTTCTAGTATATATTCTTTTTATAGAATAAATAAGAAAATATATACACGCAGATTGATGTTCTCAGATACAAGGCCGGAAGTTCTCCGTTTTTTTTTGACAGATGATTTTTTACATGACTTGGATGCTTTATCTGCAAATCAGTTGGTTTTTAAATATGGCACACATGTGCTGACTGATGTTTTATTGGGGGGGAATGGCTGTTTTTTGTTCAGTGGGGAATTGAATTCGACTGAAGACCGGATACAGTTTCAGGAGCAATCTAAGAAATGTATGAAATTGATTCAGGCGAATGATCAAATCTCTAATAATCAACTCGATTTTAATTTGTTTAAAGATGTAGAAGTTACGATAAAAACTGTTGGTGGAACTAATTCTATCACAAAAAATTATTCAAATAATACATCTTTGGATATAGAAGACTTCAGATTTGGGTTTAATGAATGGCAGTCGTCAATAGTACTAGCTTCGGAACAGCTTGTAGGGATTGGCAATGCGACAACTCACATTTATTGGTTGAGTGATTTTGTCGATGATGTTCAAAAGAAAAATGATATTGAAGAAGCTATCATTATGTATATAAAAGAAAGGTCTTTAAAAATGAAAGAGAGAAATAAATTATCTTATTCTACTCATAATATTGGATATGAGTTATCTTATTCTAAATATTTTTTATTATTGAATAGTAATAAAGTGTTAGAAGTAAGAACTCAGTTGAATGTTAAAGATGTTGACATTGAAAATGCGAAGTGGATTTTTCTTCCATTAGGGAATTATTATAGATTACAGGTAAGTCGGAAAGGCCATAATTATTATTTAAGCGATCATGGGGTGAGTGAATATGAAGAGAATTCAACTGGCTTATTGTGGAAAATTCAGTCTGAAGTGGGTGATAGTATAGTTGTTTTGATGAATATGAAAAATGGAATGTGCCTTACTCATTCTCTATCATTTATTTCTTATTGTAAAAATGATAATACTTTGTTGTGGAATATAAGTAAATAATTTCATAAGTTTGTTAACTGATATGGCTTTCGTTTCTAGTGTTAAATGCGAGAAATATGTTACTGCATTTTTAGCTATCAGGTTTAGTATCGCATCGTTTTTACTTAAAAGAAGAAAGTTTAATAAAGAAATTATAAATTTGTAACCGAAAGTTATTTTATTAGATACTCCCCTGGGTGGATATGACCGAAATGGCTGGGGAGTATCACCGAAATATATAAATATGCAAATAAGATTTTTATTATTATTTGTCTTTTTTATTATCTCTGCTGAGATAATTGCTCAAATGTGCTTTTTCCCAGGTATAGCAAGGGATATTAGATCTTTATCTTTTGTTGATTCTGGGAATTTGAAAATTTGGTATACAGTAAATGCTTCTAAAAATACATCTAAAAGTGAGGATATACATATATTGGAAATTGGAGATAATGTATCGAAATATTATAGTTATAATGTCTATTTAGCCGATTCTTTGTTTACTGATTATATATCAAATAATCCTAATTATTCTGTTGTTCCTCATTTTATGAGACCTAGTTTAGCACGAAAATATTTGTGGTCAGAAATTTATAAAAACTTAAAAAATAATATGCTGACAGAATATGCACATATGCCGCTTTATATTTCAGACTATAAGTATTCAGAAGAAATTCCGAATTTTTTATGGAAGATATATGAGGATACATTATATATAAAAAATAGATTATGCCAAAAGGCTGTTTGTTCTTTCCGTGGAAGACAATATATAGCTTGGTTTAGTAAAGAGTTCAATCAGAGTAATGGACCATGGAAATTTGGAGGATTGCCAGGAATAATTTTAAAGATATATGATGTTAAGAAAGAATTTGTATATGAGTGTATACGTATAGATAGTGCTAAAGAAAAATTTTCAATTGAATCTTATGATTATAGCAATTATGATAATATAGATAGGATAGAATTGTTAAAACTGTGGACTGATATTTATGATCATTATTTTATTCTTATTGGAGGAACTAGTAAACTTCAGTGTACAGACAAGTATAATCCTTTAGAGTTAGAATGATATCTGGATGTCTTTAAACAAGAAATCTGCTGAAAAACATTGGTTGACGTATGATAATGTGTCAGGAAATACATTACTTTTACTGCATAACCATACTCGCGGAAAGAAAGAGATGATTTTACTTATGATGAAGAAGCTCGGGTTTGCTGGTAGAGGCTTTGGATTCTATGGGTTTAAATTGTAAATCTATATTGAAAAACATAAATATTGAAAAGTTATGAAGACGAAAATTTTATTTGCAATTTCGTTGCTATTTGCAGTAATTGTATTGAATGCTCAGGAAGCGAAGTATGGGATTAAGTCAGCTATTATTAAAAAAGATGTGGTTGCCATGGGACAGAAAGTTGAATGTACATGGTATATGGATGATTATGGGAAGAAAGAATCTACGGAACTCACTATGAAGACGGGTGGGGTAGCTGGTGTGGAAAAACATATACGAACCATTGCGGATGGGAGTTCAGCGATCAATATAGATCTGGATATGAAAACAGCCATGAAAATGAAATTACCTGAGAAACCGATCAATTATTTGCAGTTAACTCCTGAAATCGTAGAGAAATATAAGATCAAAGAAACAGGCGAAGAAGATATTGCCGGAAAACCTTGTAAAAAGTATGGTTTGGAAATCACGCAGATGGGGCAGACAGTTCAGATGTCTGTCTGGGTCTGGAAGGGGCTTGTGCTTAAATCCGAAACTTCTTCTAATGGAATGGTCGTTATGGTTGAAACAGCGAAAACGATAGACGAGACTTCCGCTGTGCCGACTGATAAATTTACTATACCGGATGGTATAAAACTGCCTGAATAGGTATTTTATCCGAATGTAGTGATTGGGGTAGTCAACCTGAACTAACAAAATAACATAATTTTCAAGCGATGATAAAGATAGCCGACTTTTTAAAACAAAAAGTAACAGCTGCAATGTATGTCTGGGGTGTTATAATGATTTTCGAGCTTATATATATGGGGGCCGGTATCAGTAATTTGATTCTGGATCCATCATCAAAAGGGGATTGGCCTGCCGTAATATCTGCTGTTTGCGTATTGACTGCAGGCATTTTGTCAATACGAAGAGAATGGAAAACTAAAACGGAAGGTCATGAAATTGAAAATGATAAAAAGGAGTTATAGTCTTGAATGGAAAATAGCTCTTCTCATCAGTTTGGGATACTGTGGTTATTTTCTATATGGTTATTTTAAAAATCCGGAAATAATCCATGATAAGTCGATATTTATTGGGTTAGCTATTTTTGTATCGCTATTTGTCATGAGTTTATTAGGGCTTTTGTTAGGATGGGAGAAAAGGGAGGCGATCAATTTGGAAGGATGGAAATATAAGTTGTATGGCAAAAATAAACGTTTGTTTCTGCTATATACAGGTTTGGTTGATGGTTTGCTGTTTACGGCACTACTTTTATTTATAGGATATTGTTCAGGCTGGATCGAAATGTCTTATTTTCAGGCTAAAGGCTATTTAGGGATAATATCGATTTATGTGGTTTTCATGATACTTTCTGCTTTCATGAATTATCGGAAATATCATTTTTTTGACCATTGACAAAGCAAAAGTCTCATATCTTCTGTGTTCCGGTTTGAATCCGGAAGAAATTACGTTTGTCAATGTGAATTCTGGTCTAAATCCGACCATCGAAAGATATAATAAACGCTTCAAATTATATACGTTGGGTTTCTCGAATCTGGAGGTCTAATATTATTTTTTGAAAACGAATAAAATCAATCTCTTATGAATAATATCCGGATTTTTATTCGTACTTTTCGAACCAATATTAATATTAAATATAATCGCATGAAAAAACTCAATCTAACATTATGTTGGCTGTTTGTGGCAGTATTCGCTTTACAACAGCTTTGTGCACAACAGTTGCAACCTCTTCCCGTTGATCCGAAGGTAAAATATGGGAAGTTGGATAACGGGCTTACTTATTATATCCGGCAGAATAAATTGCCGGAAAACCGTGCCGATTTTTATATTGCGCAACAGGTAGGTTCCATACTGGAAGAAGATTCCCAAGCCGGATTAGCTCATTTTCTGGAGCATATGGCTTTTAACGGAACAAAAAATTTCCCCGGAAAAATGATGACTAACTATCTGGAAACAGTCGGTGTCCGTTTTGGCGAGAATCTGAATGCCTATACTAGCTTTGATAAAACTGTGTATATGATTATGAATGCGCCTGTTACGCGTCAGGGTATTATAGACTCCTGTCTGTTGGTGCTTCATGATTGGTCTAACGGTATTTCGTTGGATGGTGAGGAGATCGATAAGGAGCGTGGCGTCATACGTGAAGAATGGCGTACCAGCGGAAATGCCGGCATGCGCTTGATGAAACAGCAGCTTCCGGCTATGTATCCGGGTAGCCAGTATGCCAATCGTTTGCCGATAGGAAGTATTGATGTGATCAATAACTTTAAACATGATGAGATACGCGCTTATTATAAAAAATGGTATCGCCCCGATTTGCAGGCTGTTATTGTGGTGGGTGATATTGATCCGGATAAGATTGAGGCTCAATTAAAGACGCTGTTTGCCGATGTGCCTAAGCCTGTAAATCCGGCAGAACGTATTCTGTATCCGGTTCCTGATAATGAGGAACCTTTGGTTTCGGTTGCACAGGACAAAGAGGCGACAATTCCTTATGTGTACCTATTCTTTAAACATGATCAGATGCCGGATGAGGTAAAAGCATCGGCAGCGGGAATAGTGATGAACTACATAAAAAATGTCTCCAGTGTCATGATGAACGAACGTTTCCGTGAAATCCTGCAAAAACCGGATGCTCCGTTCCTGGGAGCTTCGGGATATGATGGTAATTACTTTGTCGCTAAAACAAAAGATGCCTGGAATGTATTCTGTGCTGCAAAAGAAGGAAAGGTTACTGATGCGCTTGCTGCCATTACGCGCGAAACAGAGCGGGTGAACAAATATGGGTTTACCGCTTCCGAATATGAACGTGCCCGGGTGAATGTGTTGAAGAATTATGAATCGAATTATAAAGAACGGGATAAACAGAAAAACGGAACTTACTCAAACAGATATGTGGGCCATTTTACAGACGGGGGGTCCATCTCAGGGATAGAAAATGAATATGCTATGATCAACCAAATAGCACCGTCGGTTACTCTTGAACAGGTCAATCAATATATTCAGGATATAATCGGTGAGAAAAATGTTGTTATATCTGTATCCGGCCCGGAAAAAGAAGGACTTGTATATCCCACGAAAGAAGAATTGCTGGATGTATTTAATAAAGCACGTCAGGAGGAATTGACGCCTTATGTTGAAACGGTGTCTGATGAACCTTTGATAGAGGAATTGCCTGCACCCGGCAAGATCGTATCATCTAAGGAAAATGAGTTGCTGGGTGTAACGGAACTGACTTTGTCCAACGGCATTAAGGTTTTACTGAAAAAGACAGATTTTAAAGATGACCAGGTATTAATGACAGCCACCAGTCCGGGAGGTACGACTATGTTCGGCAATGAAGATATTGCGAATCAGAAGTTGATAAATAGTGCAATCAATCTGGGTGGTGTTGGAAATTTCAGCAAAACGGATTTAGCTAAAAAACTTGCGGGAAAGAAAGTTAATGTTTATGTTTCTCTCGGTCCGGATTGTGAGAAAGTGGATGGGTCTTCCTCTCCGCAGGATATTGAAACAATGTTCCAGTTGATCTATCTCTATTTTAATAAGCCTCGTATGGATAATGATGCGTATGCTTCATTTGAAGAAAGAATGAAATCACAGTTGACAAACCTGGATCTCAATCCGATGGTTTCGTTCAGTGATACACTGAGCACTTATCTATATAATGGAAATCCCCGTGTAATGCGTGTACAGTTGTCTGATTTTGATCATATAAGCTATGCCCGGATGATGGATCTTTATAAAGAACGTTATGCGGATGCATCCGATTTTATTTTCACATTTGTCGGAAATGTAGATACGGATGCTATCAAGCCGTTGATAGAACAATATCTGGCAACTTTACCATCTCTTGGCCGCAAAGAACCGAAAGGTCGGGAAGATGTATATGCTCATATGCAAAAGGGAATTACGGAAAAGCGTTTTGCTCGTTCGATGGAGACTCCTAAAGCTTCTATTGTCGGCATTTATTCCGGACAACTGGATTTTACACCCGAAAATATGACATTGCTCACCGCCTTGAAACAAATACTTGATATTGTTTATGTGGAGAAGGTCAGGGAAGAAGCCGGTGGAACGTATGGCGTCAGCGTTTCTTCACAGTTGGGTTATTTCCCGAAAGGAGAGGTCGCTTTGCAAACATATTTCGATACGGACCCAGAGAAGGCTGATTTAATGAATAAAATTGTACGTGAGGAACTTCAGAGTATTGCGAAAGATGGTCCGCGTATTGAAGATTTTAATAAGACGAAAGAAAATATGCAGAAGAAATATGCGGAGAATCTGAAAGAAAACAGTTATTGGTTGCGTGTGGTCGATGATTACTATTTCCATAATCTGGATCGCCATACACCTAATAAAGCAGTGCTTGACGGTATGACTTCAAAGCAGATACAGGAGATTGCTCAAAAGATATTTTCGCAAGGGAATATGCTGGAAGTATTTATGGAACCGGCTAAATAGGATTATATAAAAAACTGATATAGAGGATCTGGGAAGTGTTTAAAATACTTCCCGGTTCTTTAAATGAAAATAGGCATTATTAAACGAATTCTGGTCTAAATCCTTATCTTTGTCTGAATGTTTAATCCGGTTGAGTTATGGAAAGAAATTATCCGATAGGAGTACAGAGTTTTGAGAAGATACGGAAGGACAATTATGTATATATAGATAAAACCCGGTATGTTTACAGGTTGGCGAAAACCGGTTCATATTATTTTCTGAGCCGTCCGCGACGTTTTGGAAAAAGTCTGTTGATTTCTACGTTTCAGGCCTATTTCGCCGGGAAAAAAGAACTTTTTGAGGGGTTAGATATCGAACAATTGGAGAAAGACTGGACGACTTATCCTGTGCTTCATCTCGATCTGAATGCACGAAATTACGAAGATGAGAATTCCCTGCTGGAAGAATTGAACAAACATTTGGAAATTTGGGAGCGTGAATATGGAAGCCATTATGGCGATCGTGCTCCGGAAGAGCGTTTTTTTCATGTCATTCGTTTAGCATATGAGAAAACGGGGCAACGGGTTGTTATTTTGGTGGACGAATACGATAAACCGATGTTGCAGGCTATCGAAGATGACAGGTTACAACAGGTGTACCGAAACCAATTGAAGCCTTTCTACGGGGTGATGAAGAGCATGGATAGTTATATCAAATTTGCTTTCTTGACAGGGGTGACCAAATTTGGGAAAATAAGTGTTTTCAGTGATTTGAATAACTTGAACGACATTTCAATGAACCCTGATTTCGCAGCTATTTGTGGTATGACTGAAAAGGAGATACATCATTATTTTGATTTGGATATCCATACATTGGCAACCAAAGAGGATCTGACTTATGATGAAACTGTTGAATTGCTAAGGGATAATTATGACGGTTATCATTTTACCGAAAATTCGGAGGGTATCTATAATCCTTTCAGCTTACTGAATACGTTTTATGCCATGCGCCCCGATAGTTATTGGTTTGCAACGGGAACACCAAGTTTTCTGGTGTACCTTTTGCAAAGATCCCGTTATGATTTATGGGAATTGGAAGAGGTGGAAACAGATTCCGATGTGTTGGATAGTATTGATTCCTTTTCGAAAAATCCGATACCGGTAATTTATCAAAGTGGATATCTGACCATCAAAGGATATGATAAGCGCTTCAAATTATATACGTTGGGTTTCCCGAATTTGGAGGTCAAAGAAGGCTTTTTTAAATACCTGTTGCCTTATTATGCCGATGTAAAGGAAACGGATACGACTTTCAATATCCGTAAATTTGTAGGTGAAGTGGAAACTGGCGATTACGACTCTTTCTTTTCCAGGCTTCAAACCTTCTTCAGTAACATTCCTTACGACTTGGTCGGCGATTTGGAGAAACATTACCAAAATGTACTTTATATTATAAGTTGCTTGATGGGATTTTATGTTGATGCTGAATATCACACCAATCGTGGAAGGGCGGATTTAATCCTGAAAACTCCGGCTTACATTTATATAATGGAGTTCAAATTGAACGGAACATTAGAAGAAGCGATTCGCCAGATCGAAGAGAAAGGTTATGCCGAGCCGTTTGCTCACGATCCCCGTAAATTGGTCAAGCTAGCTGTAAATTTCAGTTCTAAAACAAGGAATATCGAAGGATGGAAGGTGGTCTGAGCATAACTTTAAAGATTGTCTACCACGGAAATTTATCCGGCATTCTTCCTTTCTCCTTTTATTATTGTACTTTTGCACGTCAATTAAGCGAAAGATAACAATGCATTACTTCTCACATATTTTACCTAATGGTCTTCGTATGGTACATTTGCCGATGGAATCGCCGGTTTCGTACTGTGGATTTGCTGTAAATGCCGGAACCCGGGATGAAGAATCGAACGAATTTGGTCTGGCTCATTTTGTGGAGCATATGATGTTTAAGGGTACCGAAAAGCGGAAAGCCTGGCATATCCTGAACCGGATGGAGAATGTAGGCGGAGAACTGAATGCTTATACGACCAAGGAAGAGACATTTGTGTATTCTATCTTTATGGAAGAACATTATCAGCGTGCTTTCGAATTACTGACGGATTTGATCTTCCATTCACAGTTTCCGCAACAGGAAATAGAGAAAGAAGTGGATGTGATCCTGGATGAGATTAATTCGTATGAGGACAGCCCTTCGGAACTGATCTTCGATGAATTCGAGAATTTGCTTTATGACGGGCATGCGCTGGGACATAATATATTGGGAGATGAGGCTTCTCTTCTGACCTTTAATTCTGAATCGGGCCGTTCGTTTATGCGTCGTTTTTATGCACCGGAAAATATGGTATTCTTTTCGATGGGGCGTGTGGATTTCAAGAAGATCGTTAAACTGGCGGAAAGTCTGCTGTCGGATATCGCTTTCCCGATTGCTTCCCGCAACCGGGTGGCACCTGCCGGAATCCTTCCGTGTGTGAAGAAAGTGCATAAGGATACGCACCAGGCGCATGTACTGATCGGTAGTCGTGCTTATAGTATGCATGATGAAAAACGGATACCGTTGTTCCTGCTTAATAATATGCTGGGCGGTCCGGGCATGAATAACCGTCTGAATGTTTCACTCCGTGAGAAGCATGGATTGGTTTATAATGTGGAATCGAATGTTACTTCTTATACCGATACAGGCCTGGCTAGCATCTACTTTGGTACGGATCCGAAGAATATGGAGAAAGCTTTGAAGCTGGTTCATAAAGAGTTAGGTAAGATACGTGACATCAAGTTGTCCGCCACGCAACTGGCTGCTGCCAAAAAGCAGGTTATCGGTCAGTTGGGTGTTTCGGGAGATAATAAAGAAGGACTTTTCCTCGGTTTGGGAAAGAGCTTCCTCCACTATAACCGGTATGATACCCTTCCGGAAGTTTTCAGCAAGGTCGAAAGCCTGACTGCCGAAGAGATACAGGAGGTGGCGAATGAGGTGTTCGCGCCGGAGCGGTTGTTTAGCCTGATTTATCAGTAATATACAATATATCTCATACTTACCAACATTCTGCCTTGTCCTTTAGCTCAGGGATGCTGTTTTTGGTGAATACGGGACTTGCTATTCCTTTTCGTTTCTGGGTGATGTAATCGTTGAGTAAGAGGAATGCCTGACGACCGAGCAGGGAGATGGCAATCAGGTTGCAGATCGTCATCAGTCCCATTGTTATATCGGCCAGGCTCCAGGCCAGGTCGAGGCTTGCCAAAGCACCGAACATAACCATTCCACCGACTAACAGGCGGTAGGTGAACAACACGCTTTTCTTTTGAGTGACGAATCGTATATTGGCTTCTCCGTAATAATAGTTACCGATAATGCTGCTGAATGCGAACAGCAAAATGGCTACAGCGACGAAGATACTGCCGATACTTCCAACCTCATTGGTCAGTGCATGTTGCGTCAGTTGTACGCCGTTCACACTCCCGTCGAGCGGGGCACCACTGAAAAGGATAATGAAGGCCGTACAGGTGCAGATGATCAGTGTGTCGGTGAAAACACCTAATGTCTGGATAAGACCTTGCTTTACGGGGTGCGATACATCGGCTGTTGCCGCTACGTTCGGAGCCGAACCCATACCTGCCTCATTACTGAACAGGCCCCGTTTGATTCCCTGCATCAAAGCAGCTCCGACCGTTCCGCCGATGGCCTGTTCCCATCCGAAAGCATTGCCGATGATGAGTTCCAGTACGGCTGGAAGTTTTCCTATATTGAAAAGAACGATACCCAATGCCAGCGCAACATATCCGAGAGCCATTACAGGAACAATAATACTGCTCACTTTCGCGATCCGTTGAATGCCACCAAAGATAATGAGGATGGTCAGGATGGTTAGTATGCCGCCAATAATCCTGTGGTCGAATCCGAAGGCCCCTTCCCAGGCTGCGCAGATAGTGTTACTTTGTACCGAATTGAAGGCGAAGCCGAAAGTGATGGAGATCAATACAGCAAAAAACACGCCCATCCATCGTAACCCGAGGCCGCGTTCCATGTAATAGGCCGGCCCTCCGATAAAGGAGTCTTTTCCTCTTCTTTTATATAATTGTGCTAATGTCGATTCGACGAAGGCGCTGGAGGCTCCCAATAAAGCAATAATCCACATCCAGAATACGGCTCCCGGACCGCCAACCGCAATTGCCGTAGCTACTCCCGCCAGATTGCCCGTTCCGACACGGCTGGCCAGCGATACGGCAAATGCCTGAAAAGAAGAGATATGTTTTTCACCGTTTTTAGTTTTTCCGGTAGAATCTCCAAGCAATTTTATCATTTCTTTTATCATGCGGAACTGTACGAAACGGGTTTTCAGGGTAAACCAGACGGCACAACCCAATAGCATGATAATTAATATATATGACCATAAAACATCGTTAATGGCGCTGATCCAGGTGTTTAATATATCCATGTGTGTTGTTTGTTTTATTCAAAGATACTGTTTTTCTTTAATACTGAAACATAAGATGTTAAACAGGAATAAAAAAAGAAATCTACTTTTTTTCAAAATGGATGTAACCTTTTTCCGGGTTGTTCCGTCTTATGAATAGAAACAAACGAAAGCAGGAGAGGCCACCCTGCGACAGATAAAAAAACAATAAACTTATGAGACGAATTATATTCGGGATCATGCTGCTTGGCAGCATGATGCAGGGAGCTTTTGCTCAAAATTTAGGGATAAAAGGTCTGGTGAAGGATGGACGGAATAAGGAGCCGCTTGAATTTGCAAATGTTGTTCTGCAAACGACGGATTCCGTGTTTGTCCTTGGAACAACTACCGATGGAAAGGGCAGTTTTGTCTTAGACAAGGTGAAAAGCGGAGATTATCTGCTGGTTATTTCCAGTCTGGGATATGAAACACAGTATGTCTCCCTGAATGGGTTTAATAAGAGCGTGACTTTGGGTGATATTCCGATGGAGGATGCCTCGGTTTCTTTGGATGGCGTTACTGTCAGTGCCTCCAATACAAGCAGCCGCTCCGACCGGAAGCTGGTGTTCCCTTCCGACCGGCAGGTAAAGGCTTCAACGAACGGGATGGATTTACTTCAACAGCTGATGTTGCCTAAAATACAAGTAAATCCGATGTCTAGCGAAATTAAAGTGCCGGGAAACGGAGAAGTGCAACTTCGCATTAACGGTGTGAAAGTAGAATTGCAGGAAATAAAGTCACTATTGCCTTCTGATATTATCCGTATAGAATATCATGATAATCCCGGATTGCGCTATGGTAATGCGGAAGTTGTGCTTGATTATATTGTCCGCCGTCCGGAAACGGGAGGAACATTGAGTCTGGATATGAGCCAGGGGGTGAATGCTTTATGGGGTGAACATCGTTTTTCAGGAAAGATCAATCATAAGAAATCGGAATTTGGTGCTTCTTATCGTATCGGTCCGCGCGATTTCTATGGCATGTCGAGAGATAATGAAGAACTTTTTCATTTGGCGGATGGAACAGAGCTGCATCGAAAAGAGACTGGCGATCCAAGTCATGCCCGTATGTTTATGCATAATGTGAACCTGAATTACAGTATTCAGGATCCTGAAAAATATTTGTTTAATGCAACATTCCGTTACTGGAATAACCATAAGCCAAACTGGGATTACCGGGGAATTCTTTCTAACCTGGAAAATCCGGATGATTATGTAGACATGGTAGACTTAAATAGCGAAGATAATCAGGTTCCGGCACTGGATTTATATTATCAGCGTAATCTGAAGAACGATCAGACATTGGTCTTCAATGTTGTGGGGACTTATAATCGTACCTCTTCTCATCGTTTTTATCAGGAAAGCCGTGATCAGGAACTACTGACAGATATTAATAACCAGGTGTCCGGTAATAAATATTCTGTAATCGGCGAAGGTATTTATGAAAAGAAACTGGCGAACGGGAATCGTTTGAGTACCGGTCTGCGGCATACACAATCATTTTCCAATAATGAATATCGCAACGGGCATAATTATGATACCCGTATGAACCAGGCTGAAAGTTCTATTTACGGAGAATTCAAAGGAAAAGTTCGGAAACTCGATTATACATTAGGTGTTGGCGTTTCGCGATCCTATTATAAACAGGATGGAACGGACGATTCTTATCAGTATTATACGTTTAATCCGCGGTTCACGTTGCAATATGCTTTGCCTGGTCAGTCATTCGTCCGTTTAAGAGGTTATGTCGGAAATTCGTCTCCTTCTTTAGGAAACCTGAGTGCTATCGAACAGGTGATCGACTCTTTGCAACTGCAACGGGGTAATCCTCAACTGGAGGCTTATATGCGTTACCGTCTGGCTCTTACTTACGAATTTCAGAAAGGCATTTTCTATACCAACCTGGACGGAGCTTATGAATATTTGCCGAATCCTATTATGGATGAGAAATTCCAGGAAGGGAATAAGATCATTCAGACCTGGAATAATCAGAAAAACTGGCAGCGTGTGACCGGTTCTGCCATGTTCCGTGTCGGACCGATTAAAGATATTCTGCAATTTTCGTTTACAGGCGGAGTAAACCATTATATCAGCAACGGCAATACTTACTCTCATACTTATACGAACTGGTATTGCAACTTACAGGCATCGCTTACCTGGAAGAAGTTTATGCTGATGTATCAGTTGGATACGAACTGGAATTGGTTCTGGGGTGAAACGTTGGACGGAGGAGAGAATATTCAGATTCTTATGGCGAAATATAATTTCAAGAACCTTTCTTTAGGTATTGGGGCATTTAATCCTTTCTCCGATAACTGGAAAGTGCAGTCCGAGAATTGGAATCAATATGCTTCCAGCAAAAAAACTTCTTATATCAAGGAAAGTTCCCGTCTTTTTGTTGTTTCGGTATCGTATAATTTCTCTTTCGGACGTACATATAAGGCCGGACAAAAACGTTTGAACAATAGTGACAGTGATTCGGGCGTAATGAGTACGGGTAAATAATATTCTTTGTATCTTTGAAGGAAATTAAAGAGTATAAAGTATGAAAGCAATTGAACCCAATCTGATAAAGGATAACTTTATTGAAATTATCGGGAAGGAGTGGATGCTGGTAAGTGCCGGTGATAAGGATAAGTTTAATATGATGACAGCCAGTTGGGGCGGCGTAGGTTTCCTTTGGAACAAACCGGTGGTGTTTGTCTTCATCCGTCCGGAGCGTTATACCCGTGAATTTGTCGATGAAAAGGGGTGTTTTACGCTCTCTTTCCTGGGAGAAGAACACAAAGATGCTCATAAGGTTTGTGGTTCCAAGTCAGGTCGTGATATGGATAAAGTGGCGGTTACAGGCCTGACACCTTATTTCACGGAGCTCGGAAATCCCTGTTTTGAAGAGTCACGCCTGACGTTGGAGTGCAAAACGCTTTATGTGACAAAGATGGATAAAAATAGTTTTATCGATCCGGCTTTGTATGAAAAATGGTACAGCGCATTGGCGGGTAATCTGCATAATGTATATGTGGCAGAAATCGTGAATGCCTGGGAAAAGTAATTTTACTTTATTCCCAATTCCCTGAGCATTTGTTCCGTATGAGTCAGAAAATACTTCGTTAACTGGTAATGTTGTGTTTCCTCATACGGAGTAATATGTGCTCCATCCTCATCTATGGAATAGATATCTGCTCCCGGATAAGCCATGATAATGGGGGAATGCGTAGAAATAATCAGTTGGCAGCCTTGTGCCACCAGTTCTTGTATCCGGACTAGTAAAGCCAGTTGGCGTTGAGGCGATAGGGCTGCTTCCGGCTCATCAAGGATGAAAAGGGTATTTCTTCCCGCATAATTCAGAAAGGTGCTAAGAAAACTTTCACCATGCGACTGTTCGAGGAGGCGGCGTCCTCCGTAAGCTGCCATAGAATAATCGCGGCCATAGTTTAGTATGTCTTTCATCGATTTGGCATCTATTTCGGCTGCATGTTCGAAGAAAGATTCTGCCCGAAAGAAGAAATGGTCGAACGGTTTCCGCTCTTCGATGAGGCGGATGCATTGGGGCAATACGTTTGAATAGGATTTCCAGGCTTCTTTTCCGTCATATAGCATGCCCTGGCTGTCTTCATCCCGTTCTTCGTATTTGAACATGATGCCTTCGAGCAGGGTTGATTTACCGGCACCGTTTTCACCGACCAGGAAAGTGACCGGTTTTCGGAAAACAATCGATTCGATGTATCGTACTGCTGCGGCTCTGAACGGATATTTGAGCTCTTCTACCGGGCCTTCCACTTCGGCTGGGTTGAGTAATTGTGCTTGTTTGAGATAAATCATAGCTTTCTTTTTTACAAATGTATATAAACTTCCTGTTTTATTCAAATGATAAATAAGGAGTCAGTCTTTCTTTATCTGTTTCAGTAAATTCTTCCAGTAATTGAAGATTTTCCCAGCCGGATAACTTCCCTTTCTGTTTCCGTAGCTGTTCGATGATGCGGGCTTGCTGATAATTTATATAAGGATGTTTGCATAGTTCTTTAAAGGAGATTTTATGGATCTCTAATGGACAGATCAAGAACATATCTGCCGAAAACCACGATTTCATCGCATTATATCGTTCTTCATCAAGACCGTACACTTCACGAAGTTGTTCTACCGTATAGAAACCTCCCAGCAGTTCTCTGTACTTAATGATTCGGCGGGCAAAAGTGCTTCCGATCCCGGGAATTTTTTTCAGGATTGTGGTGTCGGCAGTATTTAGTTCGACAACAGTTCCGATAGGGTATTTTTCTGTTTTAGGAAAAGTCCTTCTTTCGGATGTATTTGGGGTTTCTCCCGAATGAAATTTATTTTTCTCTCGGGAGGAATTGTTTTTTCTCCCGGATGCAGGAGTTTTTACCTTTTCCGGATTTGGTTTCTTTGAAACGATTTTTTGAGTTGTTTTAGCCGGTTCAATGATCTGAACATTCTCTTTAGGAATTTGTTTCGGTTTATCATCAGTTAATAATAAAATGATCCAGGAAATAGAGATAAGGCAGAGCAAGAGAGTTAAGGCTCTGCGTTCTCCTTGGGAAAAATAGAGTAAATCACGCCAATTCATAGTTTATAAGATATTATGGTTTGATATTTCGTCGATTTCTAATATGTGAGATGCTTTCCCGATAGGAAATGATGTCTAGTACTTCGATCCGTTTGCTAGTAATGCGGTATAAAATAAAATGGGCAGGGAGCATAATGGTTCTGTACATCTTACTTTTTGTAGGCAAAAATCTACACTCCGGATGAATTAAATATCTTGAAGGGAGTAATTCGATCTCTTCATAGATAAGGTTCTCATATTTTAAGGCTTGGAGAATTCCAAAGAGTTCAACTCCGTAATTGAAAGTATTTTTAAGAGAAAGATAGAACTCGTCAGAAATATCTAAAGGCCGTATTTTTGTGCCTTCCATTCCTGCATTTTTTGTTTGATTTCTTCCAATGTATAAAATGGTCCTTCTTCTGCTTTACGAACGCGGGCAATAAATTCTTCCCGAGTCATGTCTAATCCGGGAAGTAACTTTCTTTTCTTTGAGACGGTTTTGATTTCCATACTGATAATTATTAAATGATGAATATTCTTTTGCAAAGTTATAAGTTACCTGTTGATAAGCAAACAATTTATACCTTTTTATTTTCAAAACAAGGAGGTTATCTTTTTGATCAGTCCCAATTCGTTCAGGAAGATCAGGCCGATGGCTACGGGAGCGATGTATTTTATAAAGAACGCATACGTATTGAAGAAATAAAAGGTGATTGTTCCCTTATTCGTCAATTCTTCCTTCAATACTTTTCTTTCGATGCGTAAACCGACAAATACGCAGATCATCATTCCGCCAATAGGCATCATAATTTTTGCCGTGAGGTAGTCGAGTGCATCAAAAATGATCAGTCCGCCGATGGTATATTCTTTCAATAGACCGAAAGAGAGAGAAGCAAGGGCTCCGATGACGGCGACACCGGCAGAAACGATCCAGGCCGCTTTCTTTCTGGTCATATGATATTCTTCATGTACATAGGCCGTTGCCACTTCATGCAGGGAAATGGTAGAGGTCAGAGCTGCCAAAGCCAGCAAAATGAAGAATATGAAAGACCATATATTTCCGAACGGCAACTGCTCGAAGATATTCGGAAGGGTGATGAACACCAGTTCCGGGCCAGCTGTCGGTTCAATACCAAAGCTGAATACGGCCGGAAATACCATGATGCCGGCCAGCAATGCGACAAAAGTGTTCAGAACAGTCACCTGTATCGCTGTTAATTGCAGATTCGTATCTTTCCCGAAATAAGAAGAATAGGTGATCAGACACCCCATTCCGATACTCAGAGAAAAGAATGTTTGTCCCATAGCACTTAAAATAACGGAGGAGGTGATCTTTTCGAAGTCCGGTTTGAACAGGAAAGATAATCCTTCGTTTACTCCCGGTAGGGTTATGGACCGTATACATAATACCAGCAGTATAAGGAATAAGGCCGGCATCATGATCTTGGATGCCCTTTCAATTCCTTTTTCAACCCCTGAGACGATGATGAAATGTGTGATTGCGATGAATACGATTGTCCAGCCGATCGGTCTGAGTGCGCTGGAGGAAAAGGCTTCGAACTCGGTGGTAAACTCGGCAGTAGTTTTTCCCGACAAAGAGCCGGTCATTGCCTGCCAGATATATTCCAGTGTCCATCCGGAAACGACGGAATAGAAACCTAATATAAGAAATGCAGCCAAAACTCCGTTATAGCCGATCAGCGACCATTGTGTTCCCGGCGCTAGCTCCTTAAAAGCTCCGGCAGCGTTTCTGCGTGAGTGGCGGCCGATAAAAAATTCGGTGATCATGATAGGAAGTCCCAGTAAAACAGTGCATATCATAAAGACCAGCAGGAAAGCGCCTCCACCGTTCGATCCTACCATATAAGGAAAACGCCAGATACTACCCAAACCTACAGCACACCCTACAGTTGCTAATATTACTCCGATTTTACTTCCAAAAGTTACTCTATCTTTATTTGCCATAGATTATTCGTCCTCTTTCTATTTATAATAAAACAACCCCGTCCTTGATATGGATTACGCGGTCGGTGTTGGCAGCCAGTTGTTCATCGTGCGTTACGATCACAAATGTCTGGTGCATCTGGTCACGCAATTCGAAGAAAAGGCTGTGTAATTCTTCTTTGTTTTTGGTATCCAGGCTGCCCGAAGGTTCGTCAGCCAGAATGACGGCGGGGTTATTGATTAATGCACGGGCCACGGCGACGCGTTGTTTCTCGCCACCGGATAATTCAGCCGGTTTATGAGTCATTCGGTCCGATAGTTTCATGAAATCAAGTATTTCCTTCGCTCTTTTTTCTGCATCGGACGCCTTTTCCCTGGCAATCAGTGCTGGGATCATTACGTTTTCCAACGCTGTAAATTCCGGTAGCAGCTGGTGGAACTGAAATACAAAGCCGATATTCTTGTTTCGGAAGGCAGCCAGTTCTTTTTCGGAAAGTTTGCCTGTTTCTGTTTCGTTAATAAATAACTTACCGTTGTCCGGCGTATCCAATGTCCCGATAATCTGGAGCAACGTCGTTTTTCCGGCACCGCTGGGGCCGACAATAGCTACAACTTCACCTTTATTGATCGTCAGGTCGATGCCCTTCAATACCTGTAAATTCCCGAAACTTTTAGTAATACCCTGCGTTTGTATCATGTTGATTAAATATTTCTTATTACATAGGAAGCCAGATAACAGCCGAAAATAGCCGGCATATACGAAACTGTCCCGGTAGTCGTCCGCTTACATTGTTCGTTTTCCACTTCCACTACGGCTTCCGGATTGGCGATTTCTGTTGAGAAAACGACCGGAATACCTTTGTTTAGTCCCATTCCCCGAAGCCGTTTGCGCACCGCTTTTGCCAGTGCACAGTTGCAAGTCTTGGAAATGTCAGCTATTTTCACCTGCGACGGATCGATCTTTGCTCCGGCACCCATGGATGAAACAATGGGAATTTCACGTCGGTAAGCATGATATAGCAGGTATGCTTTCGGACTGAGTGAATCGATGGCATCCACGATGAAATCGTACTTTTGGGCAGAAAGAACCTCTTCTGTCCGTTCGTCACGCAGGAACTCATTGAGTATTGTCAGCTTCAATCGCGGGTTGATATCCAGTAAACGTTGTCCCACAACTTCTGCTTTCTGCATCCCCAAGGTAGAATGTAAAGCCGGCAGTTGGCGATTGATATTGCTGTCGTTCACCGTATCCGCATCAACAATGGTCATATGTCCTATCCCGGCACGGCATATCTGCTCGGCTGCATAAGCTCCGACGCCTCCGAGTCCTACGACCAACACATGGCAATGTGACAAGTACTCCATCCGTTCGGCCCCCAGTAAGAGTTCCGTCCGTGTGTTCCATTTGTAACTCATTTATATGTTTTTGAGCACAAAAGTAATAAATCAATCAGAAACCGCCTTTTTATTAGTCATCTTTTAACTATTCCTTCATTTCCGGTTTGTGCAGATGAGTAAAAAGCAGTAATATTGTACGCTTAAATTTAAAATACAATGAAGATAAAACGCTATTTAATGCTGGTTGCAGCGTGTACTCTCTTTTTAGGGAAAAGTTTTGCTGCCAATAACGAGAAACCGTTCGTGATACCTGAATTACAGGAATGGAGAGGTGCTCAGGGAATGTTTACTCCTTCTGCTACTTCCCGTATTGTTTATGCGAGTAAAGATCCTGCCGTTGCCCGTGTAGCCAATCAGTTTGCCGAAGATTATGAAACAATGTTCGGGCGTAAGCTGGCTGTCGTGCAGGGAAGAGCCTCTGCCGGTGACTTTGTTTTCTCCATATCCGGAGACAAACAACTGGGTGAAGAAGGATATGCCGTGAAAATTGCTGACCGTGTAACCGTATCGGCTCCTAAAGCCAAAGGTTTATACTGGGCAACCCGTACGCTTCTTCAGATGACGGAGCAAAACAGTGACCTGGCTTTGTCAAAAGGTTCAATGCGCGATTATCCGGATTATGCGATCCGCGGTTTTATGATGGACTGCGGCCGTAAATTTATCCCGATGAACTTCTTGCGCGATTACGTTAAGATGATGGCCTATTATAAGATGAATACGTTACAGGTTCACCTGAATGATAACGCTTTCAAACAGTATTTTGAACATGACTGGAACAAAACATATGCAGCATTCCGTCTGGAAAGCGAGTTCTTCCCGGGGCTGACGGCACGTGACGGCTATTATACAAAGAAAGAATTTATTGATTTCCAGTTGATGGCCGATAGTCTGGGCGTAGAAATCATTCCGGAAATAGATGTCCCCGCTCATTCTCTGGCATTGACACATTATCGCCCGGAAATCGGTAGTGAGGAATATGGCATGGATCATCTGGATTTGTTCAAGCCGGAGACTTATCAGTTTGTCGACAGTCTGTTCCGGGAATATCTGGAAGGCAGGAATCCTGTATTTGTTGGTAAACGGGTACATATCGGAACAGACGAATATTCAAATAAAAAGAAAGATGTAGTGGAGAAATTCCGCGAATTCACTGATCATTATATTCGTTTCGTGGAAGGTTTCGGTAAGCAGGCCTGTGTTTGGGGTGCTTTGACACATGCCAAAGGCGATACTCCTGTGAAATCGGAAAATGTGCTGATGAGTGCTTGGTACAATGGTTATGCTGATCCGAAAGAAATGATCAAACAGGGATACGATCTGGTTAGTGTGCCCGATGGCTATCTGTATATCGTTCCGGCAGCCGGTTATTATTACGATTATTTGAATACGGAAATGTTATATAAGAAATGGACTCCGGCGCACATCGGAAAAGAGGTTTTCCCCGAAAAGCATAAACAGATTAAAGGAGGAATGTTTGCTGTATGGAATGACCATGCCGGTAACGGAATCAGTACGAAGGATATTCACTACCGCGTATTCCCGGCTTTGCAGACATTGGCTGTGAAGATGTGGACTGGAAAAGACTGTAAAGTACCTTATGAAACATTCAATGCGGCTCGCCTTTCCTTGAGTGAAGGTCCGGGAGTCAATGTAGCCGGTCGTATCGGTAAAACGCCGCGTGCCGTATATAATCAGGAAACATTGAAGCCGGGAACCGAGACCGGGCTGAAGGAAATAGGTTATCAGTATACTGTTTCTTTTAATATCACATCAGTTCCCGAAGAGCGGGGAACAGAGTTGTTCCGTTCGCCGGATGCCGTCTTCTATCTGTCCGATCCTGTTTCTGGCAAACTGGGATTTGCTCGTGACGGTTATCTGAATACGTTTAACTATCAGTTCTACCCCGATGAAATGGCTTCAATTGCTATCAGCGGAGATGAGAAATCGACTCGTTTATATGTAAACGGGCAGTTGAAGGAAGATTTGAATATCCAGAAACGTTTCTTCAACGGAGGAAAAGATTCCATGAGCTATGTTCGTACATTGGTTTTCCCGCTGGAAAAGGCCGGAAATTTCAAGAGTACGATTACTAATTTGGAAGTTTTGAATTATTGTAAGTAATAGGAAAATCAATAAAAAAGCTCTTGCCGGCCGTATCATTGACAGCTGGCAAGAGCTTTTTTATTGACTGGTAATTGTTAAAACCGTACTTGCAATCGTACCTGCATCATATTGATTTCGCATTTGCCTAATGCAGAATACTTGTCCATCCAAAGATGTGCGTAATTCAGGCGGGAGGAAATGTATTTGTTGAAATAATAATTGATGCCGATGGATATGTCGTGCTGGCTTCCTCCTGTGATATGGCTGCTGAAATCATTTAGGTTCGTATAATTGTAACGGCAGGCAAGCAGAATGGAATGTGGGTCTTCAGGCATTACCGGTATTGCATCGAGTGCGTCGTAAGCGTATTTGCTCCCTTTTAAGAGGAATCCGCCCAATATATATCCTCCATGGGCAGAATAGGAGGGTTGGGAAGAATTTTGTTTGATTTTCGTGTAAAGAAACTCTGTTTGTAACAGCCATTTTTTTTGAAACAACAGGCATTCTATGTTCGACTGAACCTGATTTTTGGCATGTTTGAATGTCAAATCTAACGTTCGGGGGGATGGAATATAAGTAACGCCTTTTGTCTTTAACCGGATTTGTTGTTCACCGGTTTCCGTATTTTCATCAGGGACTTTGAATAAAGCTCCTGTGCCTATATGGAATAATTGTCCCGGAGAATTTATTGGGCGCCAGACGACACGTCCGGAAAAGTTATAACCGGGTTTGGTTGTCTCGGAGAAGCTGAGTCCGTCACCGCAAAAAGCACCGGCTGATAAATAATAAGAAGGAAGGGAACGTGTGTAGGATATGCCTATTCTGCGATCCGGATAGAAAGTTTCCGCCACATTGGAGGCTGTGTTGAAAATTAAATCATTTGTGCTGGTGGACTGGTCTATACTGTAATAACCGAGCATATAACCGGCACGGAAATAATTTCCGTCTTTGCCATATTCGGTGAATGCATCTTTCAGTGTTATCTTATTGTTTGCAAAGCCTACATCTATTTTGGTATACCAGTTCGAATAGATACGGACTTTAGCTGCCAGCCGGACATCTGCGATATGCGCTCCGGCATGTAACTCTTTGGGAGAATGAATATAAACACCACCATCCAGGAATAAACGGCCTGATAATTTCCAGTCGATAGGTGAAGAATCCGGCGTTGCAAAAACTGAAAAAGCAAATAGAATAAGTAGAAATAAGGGTGTTATCCGTCTCATGAAAAATGTTCCTTTACAGTATTGAAACTGTAAAGGAACGAAAAAAATGGAAAAAATCGAAGTGATATTGTAAAGATATTGGTTATAGACCGAGTTATATCGTTTATTACTAAGACAGGAATTTTGAAAATACCCCTACTGGTATGGAAAGAAATATTGTAGTTTGGAAGAGACAAAAAAACGAAAGGGAAAGTCCGGATTTGACTCCGGGCGTTTCCCTCTCTAACTTAACCGACCCCCTTATTTCCCAATAAGTTTTATATTACAAATGTATGTGATTTGTGACAATGATTTGTTTCATTAATCAACCAAATTGGGAAGAATGACAGGCAAATATCAGTGAATGTATTTATCTAAGGTTCTTTAATAAGGATGGAGATTTACTTTCTGAGAAATAGTTTTGGAAAAAATGTCAAGAGAGATGGGATTGTTTCGATATCAGAGTATTATTACGATACGATTCGCCCTGTTCGGCAATCCATATTTATAAAAGAAAAGCCTCCTGCGCGATAACTTTCTTTTTTCTCCCTTGTTTTAATAATAAGGGCGTTTTAACAATTGTAACATGTTTGTAATATCTGTGTAACACATGTGAAATAATTGTTTCAGACCTTTGTTGTCGAATATGTAACACTCATTTATGGAAACATTCTATCTGTTCCTCGTAATTTTTCTTTTCGTGCTGGCGGTATTTGACCTGTCGGTCGGAGTCAGTAATGACGCAGTAAACTTTTTGAATTCTGCAATCGGTTCGAGGGCCGCATCGTTTAAAACTATTATGGTCATCGCCGCAATCGGTATTTTTGTCGGCGCTTCTTTGTCTAACGGTATGATGGATATTGCCCGGCATGGGATTTATCAGCCGCAACACTTCTTTTTCTCTGAGATTATGTGTATCCTGCTGGCTGTTATGCTGACCGATGTCGTACTGCTCGATATCTTTAATTCATTGGGGATGCCGACATCGACGACCGTTTCGCTTGTGTTTGAATTGCTGGGAGGTACGGTGGCCCTGTCACTGGTCAAGATAGCCAATTCCAACGGTGCTTTGCAGTTGGGGGATTTGCTGAATACCGATAAGGCTTTTACCGTGATTCTCGCCATCTTCCTTTCTGTAGCGATTGCTTTCTTCTTCGGAAGCGTGGTACAGTATATTTCACGTCTCATCTTTACATTTAATTATAAGAAACATACAAAATACTTTATAGCGCTGTTTGGCGGCCTGGCGGCTACTTCCATCCTTTATTTTATGCTGATAAAAGGGTTGAAGGAAAGTTCTTTTATGACCGGCAATCTGAAAGAGCTTATTTACGGCAATACCAGCATGGTGGTGTGGGGTGCTTTTATTTTCTTTACTATCCTGATGCAAATCCTTCACTGGCTGAAGGTGAATGTATTCAAGATTATTGTGATGCTGGGTACTTTTGCCTTGGCATTGGCTTTTGCCGGAAATGACCTGGTGAACTTTATCGGTGTTCCTCTGGTTGGCTATTCTTCCTATATGGATTTGATGGCGCAGGGGGGAACGACGACGACGGATACATTCCTGATGGGTTCGCTGCTTGCTCCGGCTCAGACACCCTGGTATTTCCTGGTCGGTTCGGGGCTGGTGATGGTGATTGCACTGGCTACTTCCAAGAAAGCGCATAATGTGGTGAAGACTTCGCTGGATTTATCCCGCCAGTCGGAAGGAAACGAGAGTTTCGGAACATCACCAGTGGCACGTATGCTGGTCCGCACTTGCAATAATGCTTCCAGTACGATTCTGAGTGTGGTTCCGCCAAAGGTAAAGGACTGGATTGACAGCCGTTTTAATAATGATGAAATTATTCTGGAAGACAAAGCCAGCTTTGACCTGGTCCGTGCTTCGGTTAATGTGGTACTTTCGGGATTGCTGATTGCGTTGGGTACTTCTCTGAAGCTGCCGCTTTCGACGACTTACGTGGCATTTATGGTGGCAATGGGTAGTTCGTTGGCCGACCGTGCCTGGGGACGGGAAAGTGCGGTTTACCGTATTACCGGTGTGCTGTCGGTTATCGGCGGATGGTTTATTACGGCGGGAGCTGCTTTTACGATTTGCTTCCTGGTTGCTATCGTTATTCATTTCGGAGGCATTGCAGCGATGGCGGCGATGGTCGGCCTGGCAGTTTATATGTTGATACGTAGCCAGATTGCTTATAAGAAAAAGATGAAGAAAGAAGCCCTGAAGGAAGAAGTGAACACGACAGTTGCCAAACTGCGTGATACGACAGACAGCCGTGAAGCCCTTTCTTTGTTCCGTGAACATAGCCGCGAAGAATTACAGTCGGTATTGCTGTTTACTGCGGATGCACTCGACCGCTCCGTCCATGGTTTCATGAATGAGAATCTCCGGGAGCTGCGTAAAGTCCTGAATGAAATAGAAGAGAAAAAGATACATCTGAAGCAAGTAAAACGTGTCGGTACGCTGGGCGTAACGCATCTGGAACACGATATTGCCGTCGAAAAGGGATTGTATTATTATCAGGGGAATGATTTCGCCAGCGAGATTATCTTCAGTGTCCGCCGTCTGACAGAACCCAGCAAGGAGCATGTGGATAATAACTTCAGTCCGCTCAACGATATTCAGAAAGAAGATTTCAGCAAAATGACGGAGAGCATCATTACTTATCTGAAACGTTGCGCTGTCATGATTGAAACGAACGATTATCATCGTCTGGACGATGTCATAGTCGAATCCGTCTCCTTGACCAACCAGCTCACCGCCCTGAAGAAAGGTGAATTGAAACGTATCCAGGGACAGAGTGGAAGTACGAAGGTAAGCATGGTCTATCTGAATATGGTACAGGAAGCGCAGAACGTTGTATCGTTTACTGCAAACCTGGTGAAAGTAAGCCGTAAATTCCAAAAGGAATAAGGATGAAAAACGGTACCGGGGCAAAATGCCTTATAATGTTATTCGCTAGTCGATTACAGTTTCCTAATAAGGAAATTGTAAGGAAACTATAAGGAGTTTATAAAGGAACTATCAGGGAAGAAGATGCCGGCTTTATAATGCCAGCATCTTCTTTTCTTTTATCAGGTCACTTTCGTCCATGCGGAGAGAAGGGACGGTGCACATTTTGATGCAATCGCCAGTCTGGCAGGTGTAGTCGTAATAGGATTGTTGTTCGGGCGTGAAGTCTTCTTTGGCTATCAGGCCGTTTTTCATTGCCAGAAACTCTGAGATGTCCGTACTTTCCGATTCCTTTATGAGGACGATACGGCGGGCGACCGGATTGCGGTTGTAATCCAGTCCCAGATATAAACCGCGTAGCTGGCGGGGATTTTTGAACATGGGAATTTGCAGATAGACAGTAACCAGCGTTAACGGGGGAACCGGATTTTCACTGAACATGCAATAAAAGTTTTGAGGGTCCCCGTTTACCCCGATGCCCCATTGCGCTTCATCGTATGCATTGAGCCGGCCGATACGGAGATGGTCCTTATTGTCGGACAATGTGATTATATAAGGTTCGCATTTCAGGCAATCGCTGGAGGAGGAGAGGCTATAGCTGGTATATAACCCGCAGATGTTGGTCGTCTTCCGGGTGGAAAGAGATAATTCCTCATTGAGCAACTCGATGAAAGGAATCCCTTTCTGTGTGTGCAATGCCGCCGGTTCCAGTTCGTCGAGCCGGTTCAGCGTGTCTTCCAGTCCCGAAAGCAGTTTTCTTTTGGATACGTTATTAACCAGCGATAGCGCCTGGTCGAGCGCCTCTTCTTGAGGCATTGTTTTGGCCGATTCAAAATAGGCGGGCAAGACGGTCGTATAGAGCGATGACAATACGCTCGGAGCCATTCCCACCCAATCGGCTATTTCTTTCATTTTCGTACCGTTGTTCCTTAAATATTCAATCCTTTTGTAGAGTTCTGAGAAGTCATTCATCATGTAACATTTTCTTTAATACAATACAAAATAACGCCCCGTTTGTTGCATTTCCGTTACATGAATGTTACATAAATATTTCTTTATAATTTATTGATATTTAGTTATATATTAATAATACATATTCATGTGTTCAGTAATATTCCTGTAACATCTCCGGGATACTTTTGCCGTCGAAAACAAAACGACAGCATGATGAATAATTTGTTACATATCAACGAAACAACCCGGAAACGTCTTTCCGATTTTCTTTTTATCCTTTGGGCCGGAGGTGCCGCCTTGTTATCCTATTCATTAGTATATGCACTACGTAAACCTTTTACGGCTGCCTCCTTTGAAAATGCGGAATTCTTCGATTTGGATTATAAAGTGGTGGTGACAATCTCACAGATACTGGGATATGTCATTTCCAAATTCATAGGGATTAAGCTGATTTCCGAGTTGAAGCCGGAAGAACGGTTTAAGTTTATCCTCACTTCTGTGCTGCTGGCGGAGTCTTCGCTTATTTTATTCGGATTGCTTTCCACGCCGTTCAATGTGGCTGCCATGTTCCTGAACGGCTTGTCGCTGGGATGTATGTGGGGAGTCATTTTCAGTTTTATCGAAGGACGCCGGGTGACGGATATTCTGGCAAGCCTGCTGGGAGTCAGTATGGTGATTAGTTCGGGTACGGCCAAGTCTGTCGGGTTGTATGTCATGAACCATCTCCATGTGAACGAGTTCTGGATGCCGGCCCTGATTGGCGGCGTTGCGCTTCCCCTCTTGTTGCTGCTCGGTTGTGCGCTGAACAAACTTCCGGAGCCTAACAAAGAAGACATCGCCATGAAGTCTGAACGCGAAACGTTGAACGGACAGCAGCGCTGGGAGTTGTTTAAGAGCTTTATGCCTTTCCTCAGTATGCTTTTCGTGGCAAACATAGCGATTGTGGTCCTGCGGGATATAAAAGAAGATTTCCTGGTGAATATCATAGATGTCACTGCTTATTCTCCCTGGCTTTTTGCCCAGATTGACAGTGTGGTGACGTTGATTATCCTGGGGATATTCGGTCTGATGGTCTTTGTGAAAGACAATCTGAAAGCATTATCCGTCCTGTTCGGTCTTATCATCGTGGGAATGATTGCGATGTCGGTCGTTTCTTTCGGGCAGGACCGGTTCCGTCTGTCGCCTGTGACATGGCTGTTTATCCAGAGCCTGTGCCTGTATATTGCCTATCTGACTTTCCAGACTATCTTTTTCGACCGGTTTATCGCCTGTTTCAAGATTCGTGGAAATGTGGGGTTCTTTATCGTGACGACAGACTTCCTGGGGTATACCGGAACCGTATTGGTTCTTATCCTGAAAGAGTTTTGCAACCCCCATATTAATTGGGCGGTATTTTATAATCAACTAGCCGGTTATGTTGGCATCTTTTGTTGTATCACTTTCATCTGTTCTTTCGTATATTTGCATCAACGTTTCCGTAAAGAAACGGGTATGACAGCCGCCAGGGAAGAGACACTTGAAGCCACTCCGCAGAATGCCATCACCGTAGCCTGAGAGAAATAATAAAAACTAGTATATAAAGTTATGAAGAAGATTTCGTGTGTAATTATGGACTGGGCCGGAACGGCCGTCGATTTTGGTTGTTTCGCTCCTTTGAACGCCTTCCTGAAAGTCTTTTCGGAAGAAAAAGGAATAGACATTACTTACCGTCAGGCACGTGAGCCGATGGGACTTCTTAAGATAGACCATATCAAGGCTATTCTGAATATGCCGGAGGTGAATGATAAATTCCGTGCACGTTATGGCCGCGACTGGAATATGGACGACGTGAACGAGATGTATCAGAGTTTCGAAAAGCATCTGTTCGCTTCCCTGAAAAACTTTACGACTCCGATACCCGGTGTATTGGATACTATCCGACTGTTACGTGAAGACGGACTGAAGATTGGTTCGACAACCGGCTATACGCAAGCTATGATGGACGTGGTTCGTCCGGGTGCCGCTGCGAAAGGTTATGTGGTGGACAACCTGGTGACTCCCGATGATGTCCCCGCAGGCCGTCCGGCTCCCTATATGATTTATAAGAATATGATTGACCTGGCTATCCCGTCTGTGGATAATGTGGTGAAGGTGGGCGATACGATTGCCGATATTAAAGAGGGAGTGAATGCGAAAGTATGGACTGTCGGTCTTATAACGGGAAGCAACGAGATGGGGCTTTCGGAAGAAGAATACAACCGCCGCTCTGCCGACGAACTGGCCGGACTGAAACACGAAGTACGTGAACGCATGTTGGCTGCCGGTGTCCATTTCGTATTGGACAACATCACGGAACTTCCTGCTTGCATTGAGAAAATTAACAGATAAAATAAGGACATAATAGCTATCATTGAATATGAGAAATTATCTTTTACTGACACCCGGCCCATTAAGTACGTCACAGACCGTGCGCGAAGCCATGCTCCAGGATTGGTGTACCTGGGATAAAGATTATAATGGAGGAATCGTAACCCCAATCCGTAAAGGTCTGCTGGCTATCGCCGGACTGGATGAAAACGAATATACCGATGTGCTCCTGCAAGGCAGCGGAACCTACTGTGTGGAAGCAACCATCGGAGCCGCCGTGAAACCGACCGACAAATTGCTTATCCTTGCCAACGGCGCTTACGGAAAACGTATGGCGCAGATTGCCGGATATTACCATATCGACCATGTCCTGGTCTCTTTGCATGAAACGGAACTGATAACAGGCGAAGTTGCCCGCCGTGCCCTTGAAGAGAATCCGGGCATTACCCATCTTTCGATGGTACACAGCGAAACGACGACCGGCCTGCTGAACCCGATTGAAGAGGTGGCGGAAGTCATTCGCGGCAAGGGCATCACTTTTATTGTCGATGCCATGAGCAGCTTTGGCGGTGTACCGATCGACATGAAGAAGCTGGATATCGACTTCCTGGTGAGTAGTGCCAATAAATGTATCCAGGGAGTTCCCGGTTTCGGTTTTATCATTGCAAAGAGGGAAAAGCTGATGGCTTGCAAGGGTGTGGCCCGTTCATTGTCACTGGATATCTATGACCAGTGGGAAACGATGGAGAAGGGTGGAGGTAAATGGCGTTTCACGTCTCCCACACATGTAGTCCGTGCCTTTTACCAGGCTATGAAAGAGCTGAACGAAGAAGGAGGTATTGCCGCCCGTTACGAACGTTATAAAAAGATCCACCGGACATTGGTTGACGGAATGCGTGCACAAGGTTTCAAGACCTTGCTTCCCGATGCTTCCCAGGGTCCGATTATCACTTCTTTCCTTTATCCGCATGCAGGGTTTGATTTTAACGCATTCTATGCAGCTCTGAAGCAGAAAGGATTTGTGATTTATCCGGGTAAAATATCCGATGCGGATACTTTCCGTATCGGTAATATCGGCGATGTGTTTCCGGAAGATATGGAGAAGCTGCTGGAGGCAATCCGGAATACTGATTACAAATAGAATATAACTCTGAAAACAGTTGATATACTATATTATAACCGGATGTTGCCGTTCACTTCCGGTTATAATTAGCCCAATCTGAAAAAAATGCAAGAATAATGAACCGATAATTGCTTTTATATTGTATATGATAATAATTTTGAGTACGTTTGCTCCCATTAAAAATCAAGTTATTCAGGAGATTGTTCGAAATTGATTCATCAGTGCCTATTTAGTTGATGGATGGTAGTAATTTAATAATAAAAGCAAATGAAACGGTCAGATTTAATTGCAGCTATAGCTGCTGAAAGTGGTTGTAGTAAGAAAGATGTAGATGCAATGCTTGAAGCATTTTGTTCTGTTGCGACTAATGCACTTCGCCAGAGGGACCCAATAGTGCTGAAAGGCTTTGGTACTCTTTCTCCAAGAGAGCAGAACAGTCGTCCGGCCCGCAATCCCAAGACAGGTGAGGTTGTTATTATCCCGAAACGTCTGAGTGTGAAGTTCAGCGTTGGTAAGTTCCTTTTTGAAGACCTGAACAAGTAACTGCTATCGGTGGGCGATGGAATCCCGCAGGACGAGTATTCCTTCCGGTCCCATATTGAATAGTAAGTCTACGATACTTAAGTTGGGGAGGAATCCGAATTTATCCCGAAATACCTGATAATAGGGTTGCGGGAGAAAGGCGGAATCTTCCCCTTCGTGTTTCGGGCGGATGATTTCCCGGAAATCGTTCGGTACTTCCGGCATGTAAGTTTCCGTATAGACAACGTTCGGTTGCAGGTCCAGCAACCGGCAGACCAGCATGCGCAGTTCCTCGTTGAAATCAAACAGAAACTCATATTTCTTCTCGTAGAACGGTGCGAAATCTTCCTCATAATACTCAAAGAACGGACTCATATTATAGGCTGAGACCAGTGCATTCCAATGCAGGTGGCGCCAGTTCCCGTGGTCGGATATGCGGATATCCTTCGTCGGGCATTTCAGCGTGTCGGGCTTGACGATGGGGACGGAGAGTGACAGCGGACCGTTGGCAGCCGCGATTGTACAGCGGTTGCGGTAGGTTTGCTTCAGATAGTTTTCGGCTGTTTCTATCCGTACCTCTTCAAATTGGTAGAGTTTGCAGTATTGTTGTACCGGGCCCAGGTAGGCTGAAGAAATATATACAGGTTGCATGATTAGTTTACGGGTTTAAAAATTCGTTGCCGGTCTTTGCTATACCAGCAGAGCCAGGCGTTTCCAATGATATGGTTGCGTGGGATGAATCCGAGGTGACGCGAATCCACCGCTTCGTTGGCATTGTCGGAAAGCATCCAGTAATAATCCTGATTGAAGAAGAAGAAATCTGTTTCCCGACCGTCCAGGAATAACTTCCCGTCACGGAACACGGCCTTGTCGTCGGCTTCGGCCCGGATGGCTTCACGGCAGGCGGTGAGTGCAGCTGCATTGAGGCGGTAGGCTCTGCCTTTTTGGGGAACAACCAGTTCGTACGTATCCATCGGGTTTTTAAGGAAACGGATGTTGGCATCTTCCGATAATTCTTCTCGTATCTGATATTCCTCAAAGGAAGTCAGGTTGAAGGAGATGCCGAACGATTCTTCTTTCATCTCCCTGAGCGGGATATTCAATTTCTTCTGTGCTGCCAGTACTTCCTCCTGTGCCGCCTGTGTCACGATATAAGTATTGAGTGACCGGGGGGAATGAGGAATCAGCCTTCCGTTTACCCGGTATCCGTCATTACTAATCCGGATTGTGTCGCCCGGCATACCGATACAACGGCTCAGAAATAATGGGCTCGATGTCGTATCTTTCAGCAGCGGACTGGTAAATAGAACTACCCGGTTGCGCCCCGGGTTGTCTTTTTGCGGGAGCTTGTTCACCAGCATATAATCGCCTTTATGCAGGGCAACTTCCATGGAGTCGGTCGATACGCGATACGACTCCATACAGAAATAACGGATTACCATAACGCCCCCCACCAGCAACACGATTGTCACCAGCCATTTTACTGCGGATATGAAGGAGCGCTTTGTCATTATTCTTAATTCGGATGCACCATGCGGAACAGACGGTTCCAGCGGATACCACCGTCGAACAGGCTGCGGTCTTTATCCAGTGACAACCAGATAAGGATAGGCTTTCCTACGATATGGTCTTCCGGAACAAATCCCCAGGAGCGGCTGTCGGCACTGTTGTGACGGTTGTCGCCCATCATCCAGTAATAATCATATTTAAATGTATAGTCTGTTTCCGGCTTTCCGTTGATATAATATGTACCGTCTTTTTCTTCCAGTGTATTGTTTTCGTAGTTTTTGATGCAACGGCCGTATAGAGCGATGTTGCGTTCGTTCAGCGGTATTGTCGCCCCTTTCTTCGGAATCCACAGAGGACCGTAGTTGTCGCGTGTCCAACCTGTTTCATACCATGCCGGATAAGTCAATCCCGAAAATGCATCCGGTTCGATTACAATCTTTTTTACAATAGGCAGTTTCTCGGCTATCGCCAGTGCCTTCTTGGTCAGTGGCATGCGGTAGACCGGATTGTACTGTCCGGGGGCAATCGATTCGAAACCGAGGAAAGACATTAAATCCTGGTAATATCCGTTGTTGGAAACCAGTATCCGGTCTTCTTTGCTTACGTTCATCAGGCGGAACTGTTCTTCCGTGATGGGGGAACCATCCGTTTCGACATAGTAACAGAACTGCATATTCTCCGGATTCTCAGCTGCTTTACCATCGATATATACCTGGTTGTCGCGTATTTCTATGGTGTCGCCCGGCATACCGATGCAACGTTTCACATAGTTTTCACGTTTGTCTACAGGACGGTAGACTACATCCCCGAAAGTGTTTTTATCCATCCAGATACGTTCGCGTCCGTGCTGCATAACCAGTTCGTCATAGCTCGGATTCTGCTGTTTCAGGGCGACTGTGTCGCCGGCAGGAAAGTTGAACACTACGATATCATTGCGTTTTACATGACCGAAACCTTTCACCCGTTTGTAACCCCATTCCGGCCAGTCCAGATATGATTTACAGTTGAAGAACGGCAGCGTGTTCTGTACCAGCGGGAACGACAGCGGCGTGTTCGGAACACGCGGACCGTAACTCAGCTTGCTTACAAACAGATAATCGCCTACCAATAAAGATTTCTCCAACGAAGAACTCGGAATCTGATAATTCTGGAAGATGAACAGATTAATGAAATAGACGGCAATCAGTGCAAACAGGATATCGTCCACCCATTCCAACGCATTTCGTACTGCTGGGTTCTTTGATCGTTTCCAGGCTCCCCAGGGAATATATTTTGTCAGGAAAATATCTACGAGTACAATCAACCCGAGCAACAACCAGAGGTTCTGCATCCAGATTGAAAAGAGTATATACAGCACGGCAGAGATGCCGAACTTAATCCATTGTTTCTTGGAAATTTGTTTCATTTGCTGACTAATGTGGAATTAAAATTTAAGCATATCGTCCATACCCAGAAAGCCTTTCTTCCCGGCGGTAAATTCAGCGGCAACGACAGCGCCGAGTGCGAAACCTGCGCGGCTCTTGGCGTCATGTTTGATACTGATATAGTCGACATCCGACTCATAGGTCACCTCGTGGATGCCCGGCACTTCGCCTTCGCGGATGGCGTGGATTGGCAGGTCGGTCGGCTGTTCGGCTGTTTCCAGTGTCCAACGGTCTTTTCGGTCTACGTTTTCAATGATTCCTTCTGCCAGTGTGATAGCGGTACCGCTCGGAGCATCCAGTTTGTGGATATGGTGCGTTTCCGTCATGCTGATAGTATAGGAAGGAAAATTATTCATGATTTTCGCCAGGTACTTGTTGAGGGCGAAAAAGATATTTACTCCGATGCTGAAATTGGAAGCGTAGAAAAATGTCTTGCCTTCCTTTTCACATTTCTCTTTTATTTCGCCGATACGGTCCAGCCAGCCGGTTGTGCCGGAAACAACGGGAACGCCGGCAGCGAAACTCTTCATATAATTGTCGAATGCCGTGGCCGGAGTCGTGAACTCGATGGCTACATCTGCGCTCTTGAAATTAGCTGACTGAAATTCTTCCGGGTTGTTTATATCTACGATAGAGACGATTTGGTGTCCTCTGTTCAATGCAATCTGCTCGATGGTTTTACCCATCTTTCCGTAACCGATAAGTGCAATCTTCATAATCTTTTCAGAATAAAATGAATAAATAAGCTAATAACTTAGCCTTCAGGGGTGCAAATATAAAGAAAATGAATTAGATTTGTGGCATAAATCTTAACTCTGAAAAGAATATGGAACGTTTATTACATTATGTTTGGAAATACAGACTGTATCCAACGACTTCGCTTCTTACTACTGACGGACGTACAGTATCGGTCATTGACCCCGGAACACCCAATACCGACGCGGGCCCGGACTTCTTCAATGCAAAGATGAAAATAGACGGTACTTTGTGGGCTGGGTGTGTTGAAATCCATGACAAAGCCTCCGACTGGCTGCTTCATCGCCATGATAAGGACAAGGCTTATGATGCCGTTGTTCTCCATATTGTGGAGGTGTCGGACTGTATCGTTTACCGGATGAACGGAGAGGTTATTCCGCAAATGGAACTGGCAGTGCCGGAGTCGGTTGTGCGGAATATCGACTGGTTGCTCCATCATGACAACTCTCTTCCCTGTGCCGGATATATCCCTCAAATGGAGCCCGTTCACATTACATCGTGGCTGGGGGCTCTGCTCGGCGAACGGCTGGAACGGAAAACGGTCGATATATTCCGTTTGCTGGACCAGTATGCCGGTGACTGGAACGAAGTCTTTTATATTACTTTAACCCGCAATTTCGGTTTCGGTGTGAATAACGACATCTTCGAGCGTCTTGCCAAGAGCTTACCGCTCAGGTATATTCAGAAGCAACGCGGCAGCAGTTCACAGGTCGAAGCGATGCTGTTCGGACAGGCCGGGATGCTGAATGAAGCGATCGATTGCCCTTATTATCGTTTGCTGCAACGCGAGTATCAGTTTCTTCGCTATAAATTCGGATTGACTCCGCTGGACTGTTCTCAATTCAGGAACCTTCGTACCCGGCCCATCAATTTCCCCTGTCTGAAGTTGGCGCAACTGGCGGCTGTCTGGATGCAATACGATACCTTGTTTTCTGTTATCCTGACGGCAGGCAGTATCGGTGAGATTAAGCAATGTCTGCGTGTCACACCTTCCGCTTATTGGGAGACGCATTATCATTTCCGGAGCGCTTCCGCTATAAAAGAGAAAACAGTCGGGGAGAATTCTTTGTGTATATTGTTGATAAATACGGTAGTTCCCATTCTTTTCGCTTACGGAGTCAGGAATAAGCAACCCGAATACTGCGAGCGTGCAATCCGTATCCTTGAAAATCTTCCTCCGGAGAAGAATACGATTGTTTCGGGTTTTAGCCGGGCAGGGATAAAAGTCTGCCATGCAGGCGACAGTCAGGCGCTGATTCAATTGAAACGGGAGTATTGCGAGAAGAAGAAATGTTTGTATTGCCGGATCGGGTACAGGTATCTGAAACGGGGTATTCCCTCTTTATAGAATGCAAAGATTTCTTATTTAGCGTATATATCACTATTAGTCACCGGATTTTTCCCTATTTTTGCCATCTGATTAAAAAGCGATTGAATGGGTAACAGATATATAAAAGATTTATTGCTGGTACTGTGCGGAGTGTTTCTGTTGGTAACCATGTATTCGTGTGCCAATATGGCTTCTCCGAACGGGGGACCTTACGACGAGACCCCCCCTAAATTCATAAGCAGTCTGCCTGCCCCTAATCAGACGAATTATAAGGGGAAGAAGGTGGAGATTCTGTTTGATGAACTGGTTCAGCTGGACAAGCCGTCGGAGAATGTAATCATCACGCCGCCGCAGATGCAATTACCTGTGATCCGTGCCGCGGGAAAGAAGGTCGTGGTCGAACTGAAAGATACACTGAAAGAAAATACGACTTATACGATCGACTTCACCAACTCGATCTCCGATAATAACGAGAAGAATGTATTCGAGAATTTCTCCTTTGCCTTCTCTACCGGTGATGTGATCGATACGCTGGAGGTATCGGGTATCTTGCTGAATGCCGAAAACCTGGAACCTATGCCCGGTATCACGATCGGTCTGCATAAGAACCTGGAGGATTCGGCATTTGTGAAACTGCCTTTCGACCGTACTTCGCGCACGAACGATAAAGGACAGTTCACCATTCGCAATATCTCTCCGGGCAGTTACCGTATTTTCGGTCTGAACGATGTCAACCGCGACTATAAATTCGACCAGCCGGGCGAGGAGATTGCGTTTAACGACTCCATTATCATCCCTTCGCTGGAGTTGACCACCCGGCAGGATACGCTTTGGAAAGACAGCCTGACTATCGATACGATCCGTACGGTTGCCTATACGCGTTATTTCCCGGATGATATCGAATTGCGTCTGTTCAAGGAAAACTTCGTGCGCCAGTATCTGCTGAAACCGGAGCGCCAGCAGGAAAACTTGCTGACCATACGGTTCAACGCTCCGCTGGATACCGTACCGCTTCCGAAGCCACTTAACTTTACGCCGGAGAATCCTGACTGGTTCTTTACACAGGAAACGGAGGCGGGAAAAGGCGTTAATTTTTGGCTGACCGATTCGCTGGTATGGAAACAAGATACGTTGCAGGTGGAACTGTCGTATCCGAAGAGCGACTCGCTGAATGTTCTCCGACCGCAAACCGATACGCTTCAGTTTGTGATGCGCCGCCGTCCCGAAAAGAAGAAAAAGAAGAAAGATGACGAGCCGGAACCGATCGTCTTCCTGGGTATGCAGATCGACGCGCCCGGTTCGATGGACTTGTTCGATACCGTATCCGTTACGTTCAATGAACCGATCCTCGAACTGCCGAAGGAAGTCTTCTATCTGGACCAGAAGGTCGATACGGTGTGGACTCCGGTTGATTTCGAGCTTTTCCCGGACTCTGCCAACAGCCTGAATTACTTCATTCGCCGTCCGTGGAAATATGCCGAGGAGTATCGCCTGTCGGTGGACTCCGCAACGATCTTCAGTCTTTATGGCAAGTGGAACGAACCGTATTCGGCTGAGTTCAAGATCAAGAAAGAGGATGAATACGGACACTTATATATTAATGTAGAAGGAATTGATACGACCGCTTATGTGGAATTGCTGAACGGTAGTGATGCCCCGGTGCGGAAGGCGAAGGTGAAGAACGGCGGTGTCCTTTTCATGGACCTGAAACCGGACAAGTATTATGCCCGCCTGGTGGTCGACCTGAATGACAACGGCAAATGGGATACCGGCAATTATGCCGATAAACGCCAGCCGGAAGAAGTCTTTTATTCGCCGGTTCAGTACAACGTATTGCAGAACTGGCAGGTAGAAGAGACCTGGAATGTCAAGGCAACCCCATGGGCAAAACAGAAACCTATCGAGATTACAAAGAATAAGCCGAAAGAGGCAACCAAGAAGAAAAGAAATTACAAAGATGAAGGACAACAGAAGTCTTCTTCGCGCAATAGCGGTATGGGCGGCAGCATGGGCATGCCGTTCTAAAGGAACCGGTTTATGTCTGCCGGTTCTGTTGTTGCTCCTTTCCGGAGTGGCCGGTGCGCAGACTATTCCGGTGAAAGAGCGGTTCAATGCCGGTGAGGAGGTGCAATATGAATTGTACTTCAAGTGGGGTATTCTGATGCCGCGCGCCGGACAGGCAACCTTATCCATTAAAGATACCCGCTATGAGGATAATCCGGCTTATCATTATAACCTGTTGTTCCGTACTTCCGGCATGTTTGAGAAGATATTCTCCATGCGCGATACGATCGACTGTTATTTCACACCCGAGATGCTGTTGCTCCGTAGCGAGAAGCGGGTGAATGAGAATGACTACTATCTGATCGACGACCTGAAGTTCTCTTATAGTAAAGGGAAGACTTCGGCCCATTCCCATCGCTATACGCCTTCACGGACGAAGATCGACACGATGATCGTTTCCGAACAATATATGTTCGATATGCTGGGTGCCACCATGTATCTCCGCTTGCTGGACTGGGATAACATGAAACAGGGCGATGAATTTCCGTTTCATGTGGTGATCGGACGGGACCGGATCAACATCAGTTTCCGCTATACCGGGCAGCAGATCGTGGAACGCAACGAGACACTGAAATACCGTACCCGACATTTCTATATCGATATTTTTGACGACGCTTTCACCCAAAGCAAGGCGGCCGCCGAAATATGGATCGGGGACGATGAAAACCATATCCCGGTCAAGATTCGTGCCAAGCTGAAGATAGGAGCGGCCGAGGTCTATTACAAATCATCCAAAGGATTGCGTTACCCGCTTACTTCGCGGGTGGAAATTCCCCGGCGTTAGGCAGTGAGAGAGTGAAACGTGTTTCGGAGTAAGGCTGTGAACTGACCAGGAGTTCGCCGCCATGCATCCGTACGATCTGGCGTGAAAGGCTCAGGCCGATACCCGTACCTTTGTTCTTGGTGGTGAAGAAAGGAATGAAAATGTCTTCCAGCATATCGTGAGGAATGCCCGGCCCGTTATCCGTTACTTCTATCAGGGTCGTGGTGCCGGGTTGTTTTACCGTGAGTGAGATTTCACCGTTATCCTGTCCTTCCAATGCTTCCATCGCATTTTTCAACAAGTTGATCAAGACCTGTGAGAGCAGTTCTTCATCGGCATTGACTGTTATTTCGTCCTGGCAGAGGTAAACAGTCAGACCGATCTGTAAACGTTGCAGGTCCGATTGGAACAGCAGTTCGATGTTGCGTACCTGGCGGGAGAGGGAGAACGGATTGGGATTGGGAGCCTGCAACCGTGCCAGTTGGCGGTATGAATTGGTGAAGTTCATAAGGCTCTGTCCCTGGCTCTTGATCGTATCCAGTCCGCGGACCGTCTTCCGGATGGTGGTGTCGTTGATCTCGTCGCAGCTTTTCGTCGTGTCGTTGCTCCGGTAATAGGAGAGGAGCGTGCCTGAGAGGGAGACGATCGGAGCGATCGAGTTCATGATCTCGTGGGTCAGGACGTGCATCAACTTGTCGTATGCCTCGTATTCTTTCCGTAACAGTTCGCGTTCGAACTCTTTCTGCTTGCTCTCCGTCATCAGGCGGTGGATGCGGTTGAATGCCGTATGCAGGCGGCGTTGTTCTTCCGGTCCGCTGTTTTCGGGGAAGTAAAGCATCGACTCATTGTCTTCGATGGCATCGAGGAACAGTTGGATACGGCGGTTCGATGTATTGAGGAAATAGACGAGGACCCCGACCAGCCATAAGGCGATCAGTAGGGTGACGCATCCCAGTATGATGGCTTTACCGGTGATAATACCCGTTAGTCCCACGCCGGCAACAAGGAGGATGACCGCGACCTGGAAGACTATCTTCAGATAGATGCGTGTGCTGAACATTCGTTTCACAGGTTGAACCGTTTTAGTTTGTTATATAAGGTCTGCCGGCTTACCCCCAGTTGTTCGGCTGCTGCGGTCAGGTTGCCGTCGTTCTGGGTAATAGCCGCCTCGATCGTCTTGCGCTCCACTTCTCCCAGGTTGGGGGCATCGGAAAACGAGACGGATTTTCCGGGACGGATAAAGAGGTCGGCGGCACGGATTACATTCTTCTCGGCCAGGATCACTGCTTTCTCGATGGTATGTTGCAGTTCGCGTATGTTGCCCGGCCAATCGTAACGTTCCAGTTTGGCAGCTGCCTGCGGGTGGATGGTCAGGCCCGGCTGATTATACAAGGCCGTATACTTTTTCAGGAAGTAGTCGATGAAAAGAGGAATGTCTTCCCGGCGGTTCCTGAGAGGCGGTATCTCTATTTGTATGGTGTTGATGCGATAGTAGAGATCCTCCCGGAAAAGAGATTGCTTCACCAGTTCCGGCAGGTCGCGGTTGGTGGCGGCGATCAGACGTATGTCGATCGGAATTTTACGGTTGCTTCCCAATCGGGTGACTTCGCGGTTCTGCAGGGCGGCGAGCAGTTTGGCTTGCAGGCCGACCGGGAGGTTGCCTATTTCATCCAGAAACAGGGTGCTTCCGCTGGCAGCCTCGAATTTACCCGGACGGCTTTCGCGGGCATCGGTAAAGGCACCTTTTTCATGTCCGAACAGTTCGCTTTCGAAAAGGGATTCACTGACGGCTCCCATGTCCACGTTGATCATTTCCCGGCGGCTGCGGAGCGACAGGCGGTGTATTTCGCGGGCGAGCATTTCTTTACCCGTACCGTTCTCGCCGGTAATAAGGATATTCGCATCCGTTTTGGCAACCTTGGTCACGACCTTGATCAGCTTCATCATAACGGCGGAGTGGCCGATGATCATGGCTGGTTCCGCAGGGCGGTCGGGTCGGTTACGGTCGGTCTTCTGTTTGACCTTTTCCCGTTCTACGGCTTGTAAGGCGGCGTGTATCTTTTCGAGCAGGATTTCGTTGTCCCAGGGTTTGAGTATAAAATCAACGGCTCCGCTTTTCAGGGCTTTGACAGCCAGTTCCACATCTCCGTAGGCGGTAAGCATGATGACCGGCAGTTCGGGGGCTATTTCCTGGATACGGCGTAGCCAGAACAGGCCCTCGTTTCCGGTGTTTACGCCTGCGGAGAAATTCATATCGAGAATGACAAGGTCGACCGGCATCGTATCCAGCACGGATAAGATGCTGTTCGGGTTGGAGGCGGTCTCAACCCGTTCGAATTCATCTTCCAATAATAATTCGAGCGAAGTCAGTACACTTTTATTATCATCTACAATGAGAACTGTTCCGGTTTGCATACGATTAATTTTTCCGTAAAGGTATCGGCTTCCGGGGTACTTTGCAAATGAGCGTCAAAATATTTGACACTAATAACGTGGGAATGTCTCAATGGGAATATAATCGGTTCCATCTAGTGAGCCCCAGGAGGGGTTCAATCATAGCCTGTTATTCGCCCCTTTCAGGGACATACCATCCGGTATATATCCGGATGGGGCTGTGTCAAAACTGTCCCGTTCCCGTGCTTGACACGGGATCGCATAGGAACAGACCGTATAAATATCTGATTGACAAGGCCTGTTCTTTTGCGGCCCCGTGTCAAGCACGGGGACAAGGTAGTTTTGACACAACCCCCTATTCACAGTTGAACCCTTCGGGTCCACACCAGCGTCCATATTTTTGACAATCGGGCGTCCATATATTTTACACTTTGCAAGGCTGTTTCTTTTGTGGATTATGATAATCAGTCAGTATGAAATGTGGCACGCCTTTTGCTTTTACATGTACATGATGAAAATGCAAATAACAATTAAATATGGATTGCGGTTAGCCTGCCTGTTGCTGTTTGGTTCGGCAGTGGGAGCAGGTGCACAGGAATCCTGGAGTGTCGACTCTTGCATGCGTTATGCGCTGGAGAGGAACCTGGTACTGAAAAACAGCCGGTTGGATACCCGTATCGCTCGCGAAGACTTTACGGCGGCGATAGGAGATTTCCTGCCTTCGGTCAGTACCAGCGGGGCTTTCGGGAAACGGATGGGACGTTCGGTCGACCCGAAAACGAATTTGTATACCACCTCTTCCTTCGTGGAAAGTACGCTGGGAGTCGATATATCATTGCCTGTCTTCGACGGGTTCAAACGTATCAACCGGGCACAGTTCACCCGGCTGAACAAGCAACTGAGCAGCGTTGCCGGGAAAGCGGAGGAGAACCGGGTGGCTTTCGAGGTGATGGATGCTTATTATGTATATATCTTTGACAGAAAGATGAGTGCCCTGGCTGCCGAACAACGTAAGCTAAGCGAGCGTTACCATGAGCAGATGCTTGAATATGTGGACCTCGGCCTTCGTTCACCCTCTGACCTTCAGGAGGTGAAAGCCCGTTTGCAGAGCGATATTTATCAGGAGACGGTGAAGAAGAAGACGGAGCGTCTTTCTTTTCTTGCACTAAAAGAGTTGTTGCAGATGCGCGATTCGGACTCTTTATCCGTTAGTGACAGAGAGGGGGATGACGGCGAGTTGCCGCTTCTTGCCGGTTATTCGGCTCCGGAAGTGTATGCAGAGTCGGAGACTGCGCTTCCCGAGTTCCGGATGATGGATTTGCGGGAACAGGCGTCGCGAAAGTCGCTTGCCATCGCGTCGGGAGCTTTCTCGCCTTCCATCCGGGCGGATTTCAGTCTTTATTCGAGTTACTATGACACGGAACGCGATGCGGACGGACATATCTCCTCGTTCGGGCAGCAGATGAAAAACAATTGGAACAAATATATCGGTCTGCGGGTATCTTTCCCTATATTCAGCGGTTTGTCCCGCTTTACGGCAGTCAGGAAAGAGCGTTTCCGCCTGCAACAGATACGGAATAACAACGACCAGCAACGAATATCCTTATATAAGGAGATAGAAGATGCCTGCCTTTCCTTACAAGCTTCGGCAGAGGAACATCACCAGGCGAAACTGCAATTGCAGGCAGCTGCAACCACCCTCAAAGAGAACGAGGAGAAGTGGGAGGAAGGGATGGTTTCCGTCTTCGAACTGATGGAGAAGCGTAACCTGTATATCCAGTCCAAAGCAGAACTGGCCCGTACCCGGCTGCAATATGACCTGAAACACCGGATGGTCGAGTTCTACCGTACCGGTTCATTCTTAGTAAAATAACAACAAAGAACAGATATGAATAACAACATGGACACCCCTATCGAACGGAAATCCCGTTTGAAGAAGAAACATCTGTATGCGGTGGCAGGAGGCGCTTTCTTCCTGGTCTACCTGCTTTACTTTATTTTCCGCGATACCTCTTCCTCCATGAAAGTGGACAAGGAACGGCTGACCATCTCCACCATCGTCCAGGGTGAGTTTAATGATTATATCCGTGTGATAGGGCAGGTGCTCCCGGACCGTATCATCTACCTCGATGCCATCGAGGGCGGCCGGGTGGAAGAACGCCTGATAGAAGAAGGGGCGCAGGTCAAGGCCGGCGATGTTATCCTCCGCCTGAGTAATCCGCTGCTGAATATCGGTATCCTGCAAAGCGAGGCAGACCTTGCCTATCAGGAGAACGAACTCCGTAACACCCGCATCAGCATGGAACAGGAACATCTGCGCCTGCAACAGGACCGTATCAGCCTCAACAAGGAACTGGTACAGAAGGACCGCCGTTACCGGCAATACGAACGTCTGTATAACAAACAACTTCTGGCGCGCGAAGATTTCCTGCAGGCAAAGGAAGACTACGAAAGTGCCCGCGACCAGCTTGTCGTGCTGGACCAGCGTATCCGCCAGGACGACCTTTTCCGCAGCAGCCAGCTGGAGAGCCTGGATGAGAATATCCGGAACATGAAACGGAGCCTCTCCCTCGTCCGCGAACGGTTGGAGAACCTGAAGGTGAAAGCACCCGTCAGTGGCCAGCTGGGCAATCTCGAAGCACAGATAGGGCAGTCTATTGCCCAGGGGGAACGTATCGGGCAGGTCATCACCCCCGAACTGAAGGTGGAGGCCAAGATTGACGAGCATTATGTAGAGCGGGTGATGCCCGGCCTCCCCGCCAGCTTCGAGCGTGAAGGAAAGACCTACGACATGGAAGTGACGAAAGTCTACCCCGAAGTGCGCGACGGACAGTTCCGTACCGACCTTCATTTTACCGGAGGACGTCCGGAGAATATCCGTGCCGGGCAGACCTATCACCTGAACCTGCAACTGGGTGACCCCGTACAGGCCATCCTGATTCCCCGCGGCAGCTTCTACCAGGCAAGCGGCGGCCTGTATGTATATGTTGTGGATGAGGACGAGACTGTCGCGCGCCGCCGTCCGGTGAAGATAGGCCGCCAGAATCCGCAGTATTATGAAGTGACCGAAGGAGTGAAACCGGGCGAGAAAGTGATTATCTCCGGCTATGAACTCTTCGGTGAAAACGAACGATTGATTATCAGATAATAGAAAGGATAAAGATGGATTATCTCTCTCAAGTCATAAAAAGCCAGCGCGCCCGCAAGTCACTTTCGGTGATTAATATCTTCGGCCTGTCGGTGTGTATCTCTGCCGCCCTGCTGATTCTGCTCTATGTCCGTTTCGAACTGAGCTACGACTCTTTCCATGACGGCGACCGCGTGTACCGTGTCGAAAGCCGTTTGTATGAGGGAGCGACGCTGACGGATAACTGGGCGACGACCGCATTCGGCCACGGTCCGGTGATGAGCCGGGAGATACCGGGCATCGAAAAGTTCGTCCGGCTGACCGCCCAGGACCGGGAACAGGTGGTTACCTATCAGGATAAGCAGTTCGCCGAAAGCCGCTATTGTTTTGCCGAACCAACCTTTTTCGACCTCTTCCGTTTCCCCATTCTGAAAGGGGAGAGAGACGGCCAGCTGACCCGTCCCAATACCGCCGTGCTGACGGAAAGTGCCGCCCACCGTTATTTCGGCGAGGCGGAGCCGTTGGGCAAAATCCTGACTTTCCGCACGTCGACAGCCGAACAACATTTCGAAGTGACAGGCATTATTGCCGACATGCCGGCCAATTCGCATCTGCATTATGATTTTCTGCTGTCTTATTCCACGATACCGAAGGAACGGCAGGATATTTGGTATATTCACGGCGTCTATACGTATGTCCGCCTGGAACCGGGGAAAAAACCGGAAGATATAGAAAACGCCTTTGCCGCTATTTCAGATAAATACAAAACCGCAGCCTTGAAACATAAGGACTGGAAGGTGGAATTAATCCCGTTGAAAGATATTCACCTGACTCCGCAGAAGTCGTATGAGAAGGAGACGAAAGGCAGCCGTACCGCCGTGTATATCCTTTCGGTGATGGCGATTGCCCTGTTGCTGACAGGCTGGGTCAATGCGTTGAACCTGATGGTGGCGCGTTTCCTGGAACGGGGAAAAGAGTTCGGGGTGCGTAAAGCCTTCGGTGCCTCCCGCCGGCAGATGCTGTTGCAGGGACTGACGGAGGCCGGCATCGTCAACCTGCTGGCAACCTTGATTGCGCTCGGTTGGCTGGAGGTATTGCTGCCGCTTGTCTATACCTGGGCGGAACATGATTTTGGTGCCGATATATTAGTACAACCGCAGTTCTGGCTGGCCGTAGCGGTTATTGCCGGGCTGGGGACGCTCTTCACCGGCTTATATCCTTCCTATCTGCTGACACGCATCCGTCCGTCGGATATCATACGCGGGAAGTTATTACATAGCCGGAAAGGCAATAAGATGCGGAAAACATTGATTGTCGTGCAGTTTGTCGCCTCCTTTATCCTGATAACGGGCACGTTTGTCGTTATCTCCCAGGTTCGCTACATGCAGAAGGAGGCCGCTTCTTCCGGGACAGACCGGATCGTCGTATTGAAATATCCTTCTTTTACAGATGAACTGTCCGTCAGGATGGAAAGCTTCAAGAAAGAACTGAAGCGGAAGACGTATGTTCGCCAGGTGACTGTTTCCGGTGCCGTGCCGGGGGTGGAGGTCGCCAATTATTTTGCCAACCGTCCGTTCGGCAGCGATCCGTCCGAGGTGAAACTGATTCAGATGTTCGCTGTCGATTACGATTACCTGGCCACCTATTCGCCGGAGATGGTCTGCGGCAGGGGATTCTCGGAAGAGTATGGAGATGAACTGAATAAGGTCGTGCTGAACGAAGAGGCCGTCCGCCTCCTGGGTTTCCCTTCTGCCGAAGCGGCTTTAGGCAAACAGCTGACGATGGAAGTGCTGCAAGACCCTCTCCAGGTGATAGGGGTGGCGAGGAACTATCACCAGCAGTCGCTGGCCGTCCCTTATAAGCCAATCATCTTCTTCCTGAAAGACCGCGTTCCGATTATCGGGACACCCTATATTTCCATCCGTATGGACGGTGTGGCCGGTCCGGCCCGTCTGGCGGAGATAGAACAAATCTATCGCGATTTCTTCCCGACTTCGTTGTTCTCCTATTTCTTCCTCGACGATTTCAACAGGAACCAGTATAAGGAAGACCGGAATTTCGGATGGATATTTGCCGCATCGTCTTTGCTGGCCGTCTTTGTCGCCTGCCTGGGGTTGTGGGTAATCACGCTTTTCTCGACCCTCTCGCGGGTGAAGGAAGTGGGAATCCGTAAGGTCTTAGGAGCCGGTAAAAGGAATCTTTTTGTAGTTTTGACGCGTGAATTATTGCTTCTTACGGTACTTGCGTCCGTGATAGGTATTCCCGTGTCTGCTTTCTTGATGAATAGCTGGCTTGAAAGCTATGCGTTTCATATCCCGTTGCCCTGGTGGAGTTATGCGGTGGCGTTCGTGCTGCTGATGTGTATCGCTTTCGGGACGATTGCCCGGCAGGTATGGCGCATCATCCGCCTGAAACCGATGTATATTTTAAGGAGTGAATAATTTATAAATAGGAACATATGATTAAAACAGAGAACCTGTCTATGCTCTTCACCACGGAAGACGTACAGACCAAAGCATTGAATGAAGTAAGCCTGGAGATAAAGAAAGGCGAGTTTGTGGCTATCATGGGGCCTTCGGGTTGCGGCAAGTCCACCTTGCTGAATATTCTGGGAACGCTTGATTCGTCGACTTCGGGCAAATACTTCTTCGACGGAAAGGAGATCGATAAGATGAGCGAGAGCCAGTTGACTTCTTTCCGTAAGGGGAATATCGGCTTTGTATTCCAGAACTTCAACCTGATTGACGAACTGACGGTCTATGAAAACGTAGAACTGCCCCTTGTCTATCTGAACAGCAAGAAGTCCGAACGCAAAAAGAAGGTGATGGAGGTGCTTGAACGTATGAATATCGCCCATCGTGCCGGCCATTTCCCGCAGCAGTTATCCGGTGGTCAGCAGCAACGTGTGGCTATTGCCCGTGCGGTGGTAACCGACTGTCCCCTGATTCTGGCGGATGAGCCGACGGGTAACCTGGATTCGACAAACGGCCTCGAAGTAATGGAACTGCTCAGCGAACTGAACCGGCAGGGAACGACGGTCGTTATCGTCACCCACTCCCAGCGGGACGCGAAGTTTGCCCACCGGGTCATTCATTTGCTGGACGGGCGGATTGTATCGGAGGAGAAACGTTGACGGTAATCATCAACGGAGGTTGACGGTGTCCGTCAGTTACCGTTGACGACTGTCGTCAATGAGAGTTGACGATGACCGTCATCACAGACAGGATAAAGTGAAGTACTAATATTTTATTGACAGATTCAGAATACTATGATTATTTCAAACTATTGGAACAGTGCCCTGCGCAGCCTGACGAAAAAGAAAGGCTTCAGTGCAATCAATATAATCGGCCTAGCAATCGGTATGGCGGCGGCCCTGCTGATTCTGACCTACGTGGCTTTCGAATATAGCTACGACGATATGCACAGCCGTGCCGACCGCATCTTCCGCGTGGAAGCACGTTTCTACGAAAACGGCGAACTGACGGATAACTGGGCGAGCAGTTCGGCCGGCTACGCCACTGCTATGAAACGTAACCTGGCAGGCGTGGAGGATTATACCCGCGTCGGCAGCCAGTACTATCCGGAGCAGGTCGTGAAATACAACGAACTGCTCTACCGTGAGACAGGCATCGGGTATGCCGAGAAGAATTATTTCAACTTCTTCGATTATGAATTACTGAAAGGCGATAAGAATACCTGCCTCGACGGGCCGAACAAGGTGGTGATAACCGAACGCATCGCCAATAAATACTTCAAAGGGGCCGACCCGATTGGGAAGATACTGATTTTCCGCAGCAATATCGGCGAAGAGGCGTGCGAAGTGACCGGTATCATGAAAGATATGCCCGTCAATTCGCATGTGCGTTACAGCATGATGATCTCTTACGAAACTCTTCCGAAATGGATGGATGAATACTGGTATCGCCACGAAGTGTACTCATATGTCCTCCTGAAGTCGCCTGCCCTGAAGAAACAGGTGGAAGAAGCCTTCCCCGCGATGGCGGAGAAATACAAGACGGAAGAGGCGCTGAAGAATAAGACCTGGGCAATCGAATTGACCAACCTGCGCGATATCCACCTGAATCCGCAGAAGGCGTATGAACCGGAGACGAAGGGGAACAGCTCTTCCATGCTGGTGCTGATATGTACGGCGTTGGCGATCCTGTGCATTGCCTGGATCAATTATATCAATATGACGGTTGCCCGCTCGATGGAACGGGCCAAAGAGATCGGCATTCGACGGGCTTCGGGGGCGAGCCGCCGGCAAATCGTGGCACAGTTCCTGTTCGAATCGTTGATAACGAACGGGATTGCCTTTATCCTGGCTATCGGGTTGATGGAGGTGTTGATGCCTGCTTTTAACAGCCTGACCGGGCGTGACCTGGGATTCTCCGTGTGGGTGACGACCTCGTTGGGGTGGATGCTGTTGTTGATTTTCGCCTTGGGCGTGTTCCTGTCCGGTTTCTATCCGGCGACGATTTTGTCGGGTATTAAGCCAATCCGGATGCTGAAAGGGAAATTCACACATACGAAGAATGCGGCGACGACCCGTAAGGTGCTGGTCGTTTTGCAATATACGGCGTCGATGGCTTTGCTCTGCGGGACGCTGATCGTGTATGCACAGTTGCAGTTTATGCGTCAGGCCTCGCTGGGTGTCCGTGTGGACCAGACGTTGGTGTTGAAATTTCCGGCGCATTGCGAGGAACTGTCTACGAAGCTGACAGCGATGAAAAGGGAGTTAAAGGCGTTACCTTCCGTAAAGAATGTGACGGTTTCCGGTGCCGTTCCCGGGACGGAGGTGGCAGATTTCCTGTCTATTGTCCGTTTGAGTGATGCCACAAAGCAAACCCGCCTGCTGGAAATGCTCAGTTGCGATTACTATTATCTGGATGCCTACGACCTGAAGTTTGTTGCCGGCCGTGGTTTCGGGGAGGATTTCGGTGGCGATGTATATAATATCGTCCTGAATGAGGCAGCCGTCCGTACATTGGGCTTTACCTCGGCCGATGCCGCGATTGGCGAACGCCTTTCCGTGGAGACGGTAGACCAGCCGATGAAGATTATCGGTGTGGTGAAAGATTATCATCAGCAGTCCCTGAATAAAGGCTATACACCTATCCTGTTCGCCCTTCACGACAAACTGAGCTGGATGAAGCAGCGTTATATCTCCGTGGTGATGGAGAATGCCAATCCTCGTGAGTTGGTGAAGCAGGCGGAGACGGTCTGGAACCGTTATTTCCCGGATTCCAGCTATGATTACTTCTTCCTCGACCAGTTCTTCGACCAGCAATACCGGCAGGATGAGGTGTTCGGGTTGATTGTAGCTCTCTTTGCGATACTGGCGATTTTCATTTCCTGCATGGGACTTTGGGTGCTGGTGATGTTCTCCTGTTCGACCCGTGTTCGTGAAATGGGTATACGTAAAGTCTTGGGTGCTTCCAAAATACAGCTGTTCTATGAACTGGGACGTGAGTTCTTTGTCCTGATCGGCATTGCGATAGTGATAGCTCTTCCTCTCTCCTGGTGGGTCATGGACGGCTGGCTGAGCAATTATTCGTTCCGCACCGGCTGGAAAGCCTGGTTCTTCCTGGTTCCGGTGATTTTGTTGTGTGTGATTTCCCTGTTGACCATAGGCTGGCAGACTGCTAAAACAATCCTTAGCAAACCTGCCCGGTCGTTGCGGTACGAGTAAAATAATGTGCCAATGAGGTAATGTGCCAATATGCCAATGGAAATAGCATTCCTCATATTGGCACATTGTTTCACGTCTACTATTCAGGTAGATAATGTATTTTATACCTGTTTGTCGATTGACATTTCGTTTTATTCTATCGGTGCAAACGGAAGTTCCGTGTCTTTCCTGTATCCGGAGCCGCTGAACGTTGCAATCAGTTCTCCGGCTTCATTCGTGATATTTACTTCGCAGTTGGCAAGCCGTTTATGGCTGAATACTTCCCGTGCTTCGGCATAAAGGAATCCTTTGCTTTCGGCCTTGAAGAAGTTGATATTGGAAGTGATGGACAATGTCAGCCGGGCATGACTGTTGGTAGCTGCCGCAAACGCCAGGTCGGCCAGCGTAAAGATGGCACCTCCCTGGCAGACACCGCCACCGTTCAGGTGCATCGGTTTTATCTCCATACGGGCTTTTGCATAACCATTGCCCGTTTCCAGTAATTCTACCCCGGCAAATAAGGCAAATTTGTCGCCTTGAAGAAATTCGTTTATTGTCATTACGATAATATGCTAATTTGAAAATATGCCAATGTGCCAATAAAGTATATTCCGATTGGCATATTGGCACATTGACCGATTGATTGATTATTTACTTAGCTTCCATTCTGCTCCGTCTTTGGTATCCTTAATCTCGAATCCCATAGCAGTCAGTTCGTTACGAATCTTGTCGGAAGTAGCCCAATCCTTATTGGCTTTTGCCTGTTGGCGGATAGTCAGCAAGAGGTCTACAGCTTTACCGAATGTCTCATAATTGTCACCTCCGGCAGATGCTTCGTCTTTCATTCCCAGGATGTCGAATACGAAAGTGTGGAATACTTCTTTCAACTCTTTCAGGTCTTCAGCCGAGATAGTCGCTTTGCCATCCTTTACGGAATTGATGGCGCGGGCGGCATCGAACAGATGGGAGATGACAATCGGAGAGTTCAGGTCGTCATTTAAAGCGTCATAACATTTCTTGCGAAGGTCTTTCACATCTACTGTCGAGGCATCCGAAGCTGTCAGCTTTTGCAGGTGGTTGTAAGCATCCATCAGACGGCTCAATCCTTTTTCTGCGGCTTGCAGGGCTTCATTGCTGAAATCTACCGTACTGCGGTAATGCGCCTGGAGGATGAAGAAGCGGATTGTCATGGCCGAATAAGCCTGGCTCAGCATTTTGTGGTCGCCGGTGAAGAACTCATCCAGCGTGATAAAGTTACCGAGCGATTTACCCATCTTCTGTCCGTTGATGGTAATCATATTGTTATGCATCCAGTAGTGAACCATATCATCCCCTTGTGAAGCGACAGCCTGTGCAATCTCGCATTCATGGTGCGGGAAGATCAGGTCCATGCCACCCCCGTGGATATCGAAATGCTGTCCCAGGTATTTCTTGCCCATCGCCGTACATTCGCAGTGCCATCCGGGGAAACCGTCGCTCCACGGAGAAGGCCAGCGCATGATATGTTCGGGTTGCGCACATTTCCAGAGGGCGAAGTCGATCGGGTTATGCTTCTCGTCCTGGCCGTCCAGCGCACGGGTCGTATTCAGCATATCTTCGATATTACGGCCCGAAAGGATACCGTAATTATGGTCTTTGTTGTATTTCTCTACGTCAAAATAAACGGAACCTTCGCTTTCGTAAGCATATCCGTTGTCAAGAATCTTCTTTACCAGTTCGATTTGCTCGATGATATGGCCCGAAGCATGCGGTTCGATGCTGGGAGGAAGCACGTTGAGGGCATCCATCGCCTTGTGGTAACGGTTCAGGTAGAACTGCACCACTTCCATCGGCTCCAACTGTTCCAGACGGGCTTTCTTGGCGATTTTGTCTTCACCTTCATCGGCATCGTGTTCCAGATGGCCTACGTCGGTAATGTTGCGTACATAACGTACTTTGTATCCTATATGTGTAAGATAACGGAACAACAGGTCGAATGTGATAGCCGGGCGGGCGTGTCCCAGATGCGCATCGCCATAGACCGTCGGACCACAGACATACATGCCTACGTGGGGTTCATGCAACGGGATAAATTGTTCCTTCTTTCTTGTGAGCGTGTTGTAAATACTTAATGGATGTTCCATATCTGTTCATACTTTAAAAGTTGCTTTGTCTTTGCCTGTATCATCGTAATACTGAGGAAGACAGAATGCAAAGATAATGCCTTTGTCTATTTTGAGCAATCTTCGCAGCAACCTTTTAATACATAGTTGATACTTTCCAGCGTAAAATTACGGGGTAATTCGACCATCGGCACCGGAATATTCCGCAGGCAGAATGTCCTGTGGCACTTCAAACAATAAAAATGCGCATGAAGTTCACTGACGGAACAATTGCAACCGTTGCCGCAAACCGAATATTTCAAAGAACCCGAACCGTCGTCGATACAATGGATAAGATGGTGGTCCAGGAAAAGGTTGATAGTTCTCGATACGGTCGATTTGTCTACCGTGTCCAACTCATTCTCCAGATCGAGCAGGCTGAAAGCCCTTTCAAACCGCATCATCGCTTTCAGGATAAGCAGGCGGATGGCTGTCGGTCTGATTTCTCTTTGTTTCAATATATCTAAATAAGCATCCATATCAATCTGTTTTAGTCGTCTTTAATATTCGTACGGCATTGAGGATTGCCAGCAAAGCAACACCGACATCGGCAAAAACCGCTTCCCACATGGTAGCAATTCCTCCGGCTCCCAGCATCAGAACAATCAGTTTGACACCGAAGGCCAATGCTATGTTTTGCCACACGATAGTACGTGTAAACTTTCCGATGCGGATTGCCGTTGCCACTTTGCTGGGCTGGTCGGTCTGTATTACGACGTCGGCCGTTTCGATGGCGGCATCGCTTCCGAGGCCTCCCATGGCAATGCCTATGTCGCTTAATGCAAGGACTGGCGCATCGTTTATCCCGTCGCCGACGAAAGCGATTTTGTTTGCTTTGTCCTGCTTCAATGCTTCCAGGTGGGCGACCTTTCCTTCCGGCAGCAGGTCGCCGTAGGCCCGGGGAATCCCCAATTGTGTAGCTAATTTAGAAACAATAATTTGTTTATCGCCTGATAATATTTCCAGGTTATTAATATTTAAGTCTTTTAATTGTTTGATAGCTTCCACTGCATCTTCTTTGGGCGTATCGGCAAGCAGGATATAACCGGCGTATTGCCGGTCGATTGCACAGACAACCACGGTATCCGGATTCTGTTTCATACTAATGAAACAGTTGTTTCTATATGGTGAAACACTTGTTTCATTAGGAAGAAACAAAACACCTTCCGAGTCCAACAGACGGGGGTTACCTACTAATACTTCCTTCCCGTCGACTATTGCTTTTAATCCGTAACCTGCCAGTTCGGTCGTATCGATGGTTGTGTCGATTGTTACCTGCTGCTCTTGGGCGTATGCCAGGATCGCTTTGGCAATAGGGTGGTTACTCCGGCTTTCGACGGAAGCAATGATTCGGAGCAGTTCTTTTTCAGGAATGTTATTTTCCGTAGAGAGGCTCCGCACTTCAAAGACTCCTTTGGTGAGCGTACCTGTCTTGTCGAATACGACTGTATTTATCTTGGTGATGGCGTCGAGATAGTTACCTCCTTTAAAAAGGATGCCTTGCCGCGAAGCCGCTCCGATCCCTCCGAAATATCCCAGTGGAATGCTGATAACCAACGCACAGGGACAAGAGATAACAAGAAATACCAGCGCACGGTATAACCATTCGTTAAAGATGAACAGGAAGTCCGGCTGTACCAGTGAATAAAGATAAGGTATAAGGACAATCAGAAAAGCCAGTCCGGTTACGATTGGTGTATAAATGCGGGCAAATTTCCGGATAAACAGTTCGGCCGGTGCTTTCCGTTCGGATGCATTCTGCACCAGTTCGAGAATACGTGCCAGGGCGCTTTGGTTATATGGTTTGGTTACTTCCAGCCGGATTACCTTATCGGTCACAATCATTCCGGCCAAGACATTTTCATTCGGACTAATCGTACGCGGAACGCTTTCTCCCGTAAGTGCTGCGGTGTTGAAGGAAGCGGCTCCGCTAAGTAATTTACCATCGAGAGGAACTCTTTCTCCGGCTTTCACCTCTATGATTTCTCCCGGAATTACATCGGCCGGAGCTAACGGGACACGTTCGTTATCACGAATGACAACTGCTGTTTCGGGCCGGACGTCGAGCAGCGCACTGATATTTTTACGGGCCTTCGACAATGCATTTTCCTGAAACAGTTCGCCGACGGAATAGAATAACATAACAGCCACGCCTTCCGGGTATTCCCCGATATAGAATGCGCCGAGTGTAGCGATACACATAAGTGTAAATTCACTGAATATTTCTTTTTCGCGAATACTTTCAACCGCCTCTTTCATCACCGGAAGTCCGACCGGCAGATAAGCGAGTGCATACCATATAAATCGAGCGGTCTGGTCGAAGAATCCGGCCTCCGCTACCTGCATCGCAATTCCTCCCAGTAACATCCCGAAGGAAATTGCCGGAAGAAGATAAGGCGAAATTTTTCTTTTACGTTCCGTATGGCAATGATTACAACTGCAATGTCCCATATCTGTCATGTTTTATTTATTTTCCTGATACAAAGGTAGGTGTTATGAGGTGCAACAAAGTTGCAAAGAATCCGTATATTTGTCGGGTTAATGTTTAGAAAATGAATAATATGAAAAACTCTCGTACTCTTATTGGTATTTTATGCTGTCTGGCCATGCTCTGTTCCTGCTCCCAGACAAAGAATCAGTATGACTTGTCGAACTTTGGCCTGACTCCCGACAAGAAAGATAATGCTTCCCCTTTGATGGCGAAGGCTTTGGAACAGATAGCCGCTTCCCATACAGGCGATGATACGATAACAATCGTACTCCCTAAAGGCCGCTATGATTTCTATCCCGAAGGTGCAGCGCAAAAGGAGTATTTTATCTCCAATCACGATCAGGATAATCCGAAGCTAGTGGGATTGCCTTTTGAGAACATGAAGAATGTCATTTTCGATGCACAAGGTTCGGAATTGATTTTTCATGGCCGTATGTTACCTGTCTCATTGATTAATTCGGAAAACTGTACCTTGAAGAATTTTAGTATCGACTTTGAGAATCCGCATATCAGCCAGGTAAAGATATTGGAGAACGATACGGTTGCCGGTGCCATTACCTATGAAGTGGCTCCCTGGGTGGAATATGAAATCCGTGACAGTGTATTTTATGCCAAAGGTGAAGGTTGGGAGCATGCTCCGGCTTGGGGTATCGCTTTTGAAGGAGATACCAAACGCCTTGTTTATACAACCAGCGATATTGCTGTCGGTTCTAAAGGCGTATCGGAAGTTTCTCCCCGCGTGCTTAAATCAACCAAATGGAATAACAAGAAACTGATTCCGGGGACAGTTGTTGCCATGCGCGGCTGGGGACGTCCGACACCGGGTATCTTTGTTTCTTATGATACGAATACAACACTTGAAAACATCCAGGTTCATTATGCGGAAGGTATGGGATTGCTGGCGCAGATGAGTGAGAATATCACACTGGATAAATTCTCCGTATGTCTTCGTGGTGATAACGATCCCCGTTACTTCACGACGCAGGCAGATGCTACTCATTTCTCCGGTTGTAAAGGAAAAATCGTTTCTGTAGGCGGCTTGTACGAAGGTATGATGGACGACGCCATCAATGTACACGGAACTTATCTGAAAATCCAGAAACGTGTAGATGATAAAACGCTGGTAGGTGAATACATGCATCCGCAAAGCTATGGCTTTGAATGGGGATTCCCTGGGAATGCCGTACAGTTTATCGATTCGAAAACAATGGAGATAATCGGCGACCCGAATAAGGTTACAGCTATCAAAGCGTTGGATAAGCCAAGTGCCCACGGAGCTAAAGTGTTTGAGATTGTTTTTGAGAAACCGGTCGATCCGGCTATCAGTGAGAAAGGAACATTCGGTGTCGAGAATTTGGAGTGGACTCCTGAAGTTTATTTTGCCGACAACGTAATCCGTAATAACCGTGCCCGTGGTTCCCTGTTCAGCACGCCGAAGAAAACGATTGTTGAAAAGAATGTGTTCGACCATACATCCGGTACGGCTATTCTGCTCTGTGGTGACTGTAATGGTTGGTTTGAGACCGGTGCCTGCCATGATGTGGAGATTCGTAACAATAAATTCATCAACTCATTGACGAATATGTTCCAGTTTACAAATGCCGTTATTTCCATCTATCCGGAAATACCCGACCTGAAAGACCAGAAAAAGTATTTCCATAGTAATATCGTCATTGAAAATAACGAGTTTGAAACATTTGATGCTCCGATTCTGTATGCTAAATCGGTAGATGGCCTGATTTTCCGTAACAACACAATCAAACAGAATAATCAATATCCGGCTTTCCACTGGAACAAACACCGTTTCTTCTTCCAGCGTGTGATTCATTCAGAAATCAAGGATAATCAGTTTGACGGTGGTTTCGACGAGAAGCGCGATGTGAAGGTAGAGAATTAATCTGCCTTTTGAATAGCATTGTCAGACCTTTTCAAAATCTATTTTTTGAGAAGGTCTGATGATTTTATATCGCAGGCTATCGTAAACCGGAACGTACTTCCTTTCCCTAATTCCGATTCAACAGACATTTCTCCGCCCAGCTTGTTGACAATCATTTGGCAGATAGATAAGCCGAGTCCGGTTCCGGGGACGAATTTGTCGAATTTGGCAAACCGTTCAAATACATGGTTTAAATTCTCATTGTCTATCCCTTTTCCTGTATCGGAAACATAGAAAGATAATCCGTTTGGAATGACTTCATAACCGATTGTAATCGAGCCTTCCGAGGTGAATTTGGCTGCATTGTTCAGTAAGTTGGTGATTACCTGTATCAGCCTGTTCTTTTCGGAATGGATAATGTACTTCTTATAAGGCAGGTTACAAATAAGTTTTACCTGCGATGGTAAGTGCGAATCATAGACCTGCTTCAAATCAGCAATGACTTCTGTAATATCAAAATCACTGTAGTTGAAGGTCATTTTCCCCGCATCGATTTTGGATATGTCGAGTATGTCGTTGATAATCTGTAGTAACAAATCGTTGTTTTCTTCGATAATCCGGATAAATTCATCTTTATCCTCATGATCATCTGTCTGGGCGAGAAGTTGGGAGAAGCCGACAATGGCATTCAACGGTGTCCGTATTTCATGGCTCATATTAGCAAGGAAAGCCATTTTCATCCGGTTGCCTTCTTCTACTTTTTCAATATGTGTGATATCGATCAGAAGGCCTGTTACACTTTTAATATTTCCGTCGGGAGTATATTCCAACGGAACGGAGAAGGTATTCATCCAACGATAATCGGTATCTCCGTCCAGCATGACGCGTAAATGCAGGTTACTGTATCCTTTGCATTCACGGGCACGTTTTTCTTGTTCCTTTTGCAAAATAAGACGATCATCCGGGTGAACAGTGAAGCTGAATGACCCGCGGATGAAATTACCAGGATCGACTGGGTCGGGATATATCCGCGTATATTCCTGTGTTTTGATATCCAAATCCCATTGAATGATATTGGCTGCCTGAATAGCCAAATCGCTGCGTTGTATGTAATTGCGGAATCTTTGTTCGCGCTCTATCTCTTCTGTGATGTCTTCGCGTGTTCCGATTAATTTGAGGACATTTCCGTTTTTGTCGTATTTAGAAACCTTGGCAATTAATCTGACCCATCGGTATGAACTGTCAAGACTTTTTATGCAGAATTGAATATTCAAAAGTTCGGAACGTTTATTCAGAATGTCGTCGAATGCTTTTAAATAGGTTTCCTGATGTTCGGGGGCAATTGCTTTATAAATATCTCTTGTTGTCGTATCCTGATTGAAAAATACGGATTCTCCGGAAGAAGAAAATATGCCGGTCTGATTATCATATTCCCAGATAATCATATTTGTGATTTGCAGGAGTAAATCACGCTGCTGACGATTCTCTATCAGTTCCTGCACCTTATTTTTCTGGTCTGTGATATCTTTTTGGGTACCGATTAGACGGTCTATCTTCCCGTTCTCTCCACGTATGCCCATTGAATAAATCTCATACCAGCGTATTTCTCCTTCCGGTGTTAACAGGCGGAATTGTTCGATGCTTTGTTCGTGTTTCTCTTCAACAATGTCAGTGACCAGTTTGACATGACGTTCTCTGTCCTCGGGAACCAGTTGTTTGGTGACATCCCATAGTTTCATTCCCGGCTGTGGCACCGTATTTTCATCAGATAAATCGAAGGAGTCGCTTTCGGGGAGATAAGACCATACCGATAGGTTTCCGGCTTTTAAGGCCATTGTCAGTTTGTTCTTTTCATTGATAGTCTCTAGCTGGGCTTCTACCCGTTTGGTCATGTTTCGGAATATGCCGAAAGTATAATCTTCGAAAGGAATTATATATCCTTCGGCATAACCAATATGACCTTCATTTTCAACTTCGTAATGAATTATATTCGATTTACGCGTTTTCATCGTATCCAGAAATGCATTCAGGAGTTCATTTCCGGAATCACCTCTTAAATTCTTGTAGCAGAACAGCTCCCGGATAGTTTGCCCTTTTTGTTGTTGAGGCGTAAGGAACAAAGATATTTCGGGCTGATAATTAAGCAGGTCTTCTATAAAACCTTCTTTATTAACTATTAAAATGGTATCAGGAAGGAGTTCCAGGAACTGCTTCATGCCTGTCAGAGAGTTTTCATCATTCGCCATAGCCTATAAATTTCGGAGGTTGACTAGTCGGCAAAGTTACTGAATATATTTCTCTCTGATTAAAAAAATAGAATAGAATATATTAAAACCCAATGAAATTCACAACTTTTAGTGCGTACGGGAGAATTACTGCTTTATTCGTTTTAAACTATAGTTCAGTCCGGATTCTGCTTTTTTGAAATCATCTCCAATCAAAGTGATTGTAGAATCATTCTCGCAAAGGAAATTCATCGTTTCATCGCCATTATCGGAAATTAACTGCCAGACGGTGGCATTCTCGTCTCCGGGTATTCCACGTAATGTAAGCCGTTTGCCGGTAGTGACGAAAGTAGCATCTTTACCGTCTTCGGCTTCCAGGTAAGTCTGTGAAAGAGAGAACGTACCATCACCGCTATGTTCACGACTACGGATTGTCAGGTCGTAACGGATGCCCGGGCAGTCGGCGCAAGGCAACTCACCTTCATAAGTGAGCGTTTGCATTTTACCCAGGGAGTCATCGCTTTCCGCCTTGTCTTGCCGGTATATTTCTTTTTGGCGCTGGCTAATTGTCCATATACCATCTTCGAGACGTATATTCTTAGTGTCATCGTCTTCTATATTCCAGGCATAACCTCCGGAGGGAAGCGAGCGGCGGTCGAGTATTTCATTCGGTGTACCGTTTGAGAAAAATAACTCAGCTTTTAATGAGTCCGGGCTGAAAACGATATAAGCGGATGATTTACCATCGATGGCTTCCAGTCGTATTCCCGATTCAAAAAGGCGGATACAATTTTGTTGCACTTCCGACCAGGTATAACCGGCAGAAGCAATACAGCCATGTTCGTCTTTATCATTTCCAACCATTTCGGCAGATTCGTTTTCAGCCTGGGATTCTTGTTTCGCTTTCTGTTGTCCACAGGAAAAAAGAAGGCCTGTGCAAAGGATAAGGGCAGATAGGATAGGCCCGTTGTTTGTTCTTTTCATCAGAATGAATGTTTTTAATTTGTTTATAAACGGATATCATTACACTATAAGAAACAAAGATAAGTTATTTTTTGTTCCTTTGTGGCTTGAATAAAAGATAAAGCCTGCAAGGAATGAGAACAGCTCTTTTTACTGTAATTTTTCTGATAATAGCATATCTGTCGCCTCTCTGTGCGCAGAATGAAACAGTGTTGTCTGATAGTTTAAAACAGAAGATGCCTGTTATCGAGTACAAATTCAATGCGAAACATCTGATACTTCCGGCTTCGCTGATTACAGTCGGGGCAGTGGGTACGGCTATTGACGGTATGAATGATTTTCATCTTTTCTCGCGGAAAAGCGATGTTAAGAAAATTCATCTCGATGATTATATGGAGTGGGGGATGCTGGGTTGGGTATTTGTCTGCGACCTGATGGGGAAAGAAAAGCATAACTGGGTGGATCAGCTTTTCCTTGTCACTCTGGCGGAAGGGATGAATGCCGTTATGACACGCACCTTAAAATATACAGTAAAAGAGATGCGTCCGGATGGTGGTCCGTATTCTTTTCCTTCCGGACATACGGCAAATGCTTTTTTAGGGGCGCATATGGCCTATAAGGAATTTAAGGATAGCAGTCCTGTATTGGCTTATTCAGGATATGCCCTGGCCCTTTTTGTTGCAGGTTCCAGATTATATAATAACCGGCATTGGGTAGCCGATGTCGTCGCTGGGGCCGGATTCGGTATTTTGTCCGTCGAACTGGCTTATCTCACCTATTTCCCTATTCGTAACGCTATTGCCCGTAAAATAAACCGTAAAGCGGCTCAAAATATGGTGATTGCTCCGACCTTTAATGAGCAGGGAGGAGGAGTTTATTTCTCTTATTCGTTTTGATAATCAGGATAACAGCTTATTAATAGCCAGTAATTGTTCGATATGTGTCCGGTCGTTGCTGAGGCGTGGAATTTTGTGCTGGCCGCCTAATTTACCTTTTTCTTTGAGCCATTCGTAGAAAGCTCCTTCATGGGCGATTGTGATTTCCAGCGGTTGAAGAGATATTTCCTTGTAACGTTTGGCTTCATAGTCCGAGTTTAATTCCTGTAATGTTTTATCTAGTAATGAAGCGAACTCTTCCATGGAAGGAGGCATCTTTTCAAATTCGATAAACCATTGATGACGGCCTTTCGCCTTGTCGAGCATAAAAAGAGGGGCTGCTGTATATTCTTTGACGATAGCTCCGGTCTGTCGGCTGACCTTACTGATCGCTTTGTCGGCATTATCGACCATCAACTCCTCTCCGAAAGCATTGATATAATGCTTGGTTCTTCCCGAAATAACGAATTTATGCGGGAAAAGAGAGGTAAAACGCACCGTATCTCCAATCTGATAACGCCATAGTCCGCCGGAGGTTGTGATGACCATCGCGTAGTTTTTTCCTGTATCCACTGCTTCCAGCGGCAGAATGGTCGGATTGGGCATACCGACCTCCGACATAGGGATAAACTCGTAGAATACACCGTAATCCTGCATCAACAGCAAACTCTGATCCGCCGGATCATCCTGTATGCCGAAAAATCCTTCTGAAGCATTGTACGTTTCCATATAATGCATCTTGTCCGAAGGAATGAGGGCTTTATATTGTTCCCGGTAAGGTTCGAAGCTGATACCTCCATGGAAAAATACTTCCATATTGGGCCAGACTTCGGTCAGATAGTTCCGTCCGGTCTTTTTCAGAACAGACTTGATTAATACTAGCATCCATGAAGGAACACCGGAAAGACTGTTTACATCCTTATTCCACGTACTGTCTACGATCGCTTTTATTTTGCTTTCCCATTCATCCATCAGAATGATCCGTTTAGCCGGAACACGCATCAGGTTGACCAGCGGATTCAGGTTCTGTAGCAGAACTGCGGACAGGTCGCCGCAATGGGATTTTTGATTTAGAGGAGAAGGACTGTGGCTACCGCCCAGAATCAATCCTTTTTTGGAGAAAAAATGACTTTCCGGATTATTTCTCAGATAGAGGGCAACCGTGTCGAAACCACCTTTGTAGTGACAGCCCTGCAATATTTCCGGAGTGACGGGAAGGAATTTACTCTTGTCGTTCGTGGTGCCGCTGCTTTTGGCGTACCACTTGACTACCGAAGGCCAGAGTATGTTCCTTTCTCCATTAATCATCCGTGTGACGTAAGGTTTTATGTCGTCATATATCTGCAACGGGACACGCTGGCAGAAATCTTCATATCTTTTGATACTTTTATAATCATATTTCAACCCCCATTCCGTGTTGCGGGCTGCCGATAATAACGACCGTAGCTGCTTGCGTTGCAGCCGGTCGGTCTCCTGCCCATATTTTTCTATCTCCTTTTGACGGGGGCGGAAGAGTAGTGATATTGTATTTGTTAAAATATCCATGCTCTTTTTATTTGTATAGGTTGCAAATGTAGGCATTCTCTTTTTATTTATATCTTTGTCGTATACATAATTAACAAAACAATGAAAATAGGTATCCTTTCTTCGGGAGGTGATTGTCCCGGTATAAACGCAACGATTCGTGGTGTCGGTAAAACTGCCATAATGCATTATGGTATGGAAGTGATCGGAATTCATAGTGGTTTTGTTGGCTTGTTGAACAAAGATATTCAATCGTTCGACGAACGTAGTCTTTCCGGTATCCTGAACCTGGGAGGAACGATCCTGGGTACTTCCCGCGAGAAACCATTCCGTAAATTACTTGCCTCCGGTGAAAGTGAAAAACCTCAGGTTATTATACAGAATTATGAAGAATTAGGATTAGACTGTCTGGTCTGTATCGGTGGAAACGGTACACAGAAGACAGCCGGAATGCTTTCTGCCCTTGGTCTGAATATTATTGGCGTTCCTAAAACAATCGATAATGATGTATGGGGAACGGATATAACGTTCGGTTTCGATACGGCTGTCAATATTGCGACGGATGCGATCGACCGCTTGCATTCTACTGCCAGTTCGCATAAACGGGTCATGGTAGTGGAGGTAATGGGACATCATGCCGGATGGATTGCTCTTTATGCCGGAATGGCGGGAGGAGCGGATGTGATACTGCTTCCCGAACTGGGATATGATATGGACAAAGTAAACCAGACGATTCTCGACCGTGCCCATCGTGGCAAACCCTATTCGATTGTAGTCGTTGCCGAAGGAGTGGAAACGCCCGATAAAAAGCGCCCGTCCGATTATATCACTCGTACGATTGAGGCCGCAACCGGAATAGAATCTCGTGATACGGTGTTGGGATATATCCAGCGTGGCGGTAATCCTTCGCCTTTCGACCGTAACCTGGCTACCCGCCTGGGAGGACATGCGACGGAATTGATTGCCAACCGTCAATTCGGGCGTATGGTCTGCATGAAAGGAAATAATGTGGAATCTATAGCCTTGTCGGAAGTGGCCGGCAAATTAAAACTGGTCACTCCGGAACACGACCTGATCGTTCAGGGAGAAAGAATGGGGATTTCGTTCGGTAAATAATTAATTACCGAACTTCTTCATTGATTGTGGCATCGATACACTGCGTACTATTACTTATTGTTTGCTTGACCGGAGCCTGTTCCTGCTCCGTTGTCGAATCTTCCTCCGGAAGATCTTCAAACTCATGTTCGGCAGTTGTTTCGCCGGTCTGTTTCTTTTTCAGTTCGGAAATGAATTGCTGGAATACTTTATCCGTGCGCAATTTCTTGATTGCCATCTTAGCAGCGTTCTGCTGTGACTCTTTTTTGGAATAACCGATACCGACGCCTATTTGTGTGTCGGCCAGTGTGACGCCCGTCTGGAAGACCGGATTGCCGTCATTGTCGGTGAACGATTCTATCAATTCGAATGTAATTTCCAGTTTGTTTTTCTGGCTCCATTCGATCAGACTGGATTTGAAGTTTACTTCTTTACGGGCGATATTATCCAGGTCGATGTATTTATTGATGATTACATCTTCTACAAAATGATAACACATACGGTATCCCTGATCCAGATAGATTGCCCCGATCAGTGCTTCCAATGCATTGCCATACATATGATTATTGTGAGAACTCAGTTTGGCTGAGTAGACAACCATTTTGTCGAGTCCCAATTCAACGGCTACGCGATTGAGTGTTTCGCGTTGAACGATTTTGGAACGGGTATTGGTCAGGAAACCTTCCCGTTTATTTTGAAAATGTTTGTATACAATGTCTGCCACGACGGCATCCAATACGGCATCACCCAAGAACTCCAGTCGTTCGTTGTTCAGCCATTTTCCATCGCTGGCTTCCACAGAGGAAGATTTGTGCAGGAAGGCCTGTTCGTAAACGTGGATGTTATCGGGGTAAAATCCCAGTATTTTATATAAAGAAGAATAAGGCTCCTTATTCTTATGTTTGAGGAGCCTTATCTTTTTGTATAATTGTGTAAACACTTTACTTCACAAATTTTTTTACAATCATGCTGGCATTGTGACCACCGAACCCGAAGGTATTGGACAAAGCTGCGTTAACCGTTCTTTTTTGTGCTTTATTGAACGTGAAGTTCAGATTGTAATCGATTTCAGGATCATTGTCTCCTTCTTCATGATTGATAGTCGGAGGAACAATATCTTCATTAACAGCCATAATACAAGCAATTGCTTCCAATGCTCCGGCTGCACCCAGTAAGTGTCCAGTCATAGACTTCGTTGAACTGATGTTCAACTTATAGGCATGTTCGCCGAATACATCCAGAATAGCTTTCGCTTCCGAGATGTCTCCTACCGGGGTAGAAGTGCCGTGAACATTGATATAGTCTATCTCTTCCGGTTTCATCTCTGAGTCTTCAAGAGCATTCTTCATCACCAGTTTTGCACCCAGACCTTCCGGATGAGAAGCTGTCAGGTGGTAAGCGTCTGCCGACATACCTGCACCAACAATTTCACCATAGATCTTAGCGCCTCTGGCCAATGCATGTTCCATCTCTTCAAGAATCAGACAGGCTGCACCTTCACCCATTACAAATCCGTCGCGACTTGCGCTGAATGGGCGCGAAGCTGTTTCCGGTGATTCGTTTCGGGTTGAAAGGGCGTTCATCGCATTAAAACCGCCAAGACCGGGAGCCGCAATAGCAGCTTCTGCACCACCTGTAACAATTGCATTTGCTTTTCCTAAGCGAATGTAATTGAAAGCATCGGCAATAGCATTGGTTGAAGATGCACATGCTGAAACAGTCGCAAAGTTCGGACCACGGAAACCGTACATCATTGAAATATGTCCTGCTGCAATATCTGCAATCATTTTAGGAATGAAGAACGGGTTGAATTTCGGACCGATGGTGTCTTTTGTTTTTTCATAACCGGCAACTTCTTCTTCAAAAGTCCTGATACCACCGATTCCGGCAGCGAAAATAACACCGATACGATCTTTATTCTCATTCTCCAAGTCCATAGCTGCATCTGCAACAGCCTGTTTGGCTGCGCTGATAGCTAATAAACTATAGCGGTCGCATTTGCGAGCTTCCTTACGGTCCATCACCTCTAACGGATCAAAACCTTTAACTTCGCAGGCAAAGTGCGTTTTAAATTTTGATGCATCAAAATGAGTAATAGGTCCCGCTCCACTCTTCCCATTGATAAGGCCCTCCCAGGTTTCTGCGAGGGTATTACCAAGAGGAGTAATGGCTCCAAGACCTGTTACTACAACTCTTTTTAATTCCATACCTTTAATTAAAAGGATTGATTACTTCGCGTTAGCTTCGATATAAGCGACTGCATCGCCTACTGTTGTAATCTTTTCTGCCTGATCATCAGGAATTGAAATACCGAATTCTTTTTCGAATTCCATAATCAACTCTACAGTGTCAAGAGAGTCTGCTCCTAAATCATTAGTAAAGCTCGCTTCGTTTGTAACTTCTGTTTCTTCAACACTTAATTTGTCAACGATGATAGACTTTACTCTAGATGCAACTTCAGACATAACTTTTTCAATTTAGATTAATAAATACGAATATACTTTTTAAATTTGCAGTGCAAAGAAAAGAATTTTTTATGTTACAAAACAAATTTAATGCACTAAAAATGCGGAAAACTGCACATTTTTTCTTTTCGTGTGCACTAAAACATAGGAAAATATGAAAAACGTAGCAATTTTTGCCTCCGGTTCGGGTACAAACGCGGAAAATATCGCCCGGTACTTCTCTAAAAGTGAAACCGTTAAAGTCGCGGTTGTTTTGTCCAATAATAAGAATGTGGGCGTTCATGCACGTGTCAATAATCTGGGAATTCCGTCTTTTGTGTTTTCCCGCGACGAATTTGTGGAAGGAACCCCCATTTTGGCGAAACTGGCGGAATATCAGATCGATTTGATTGTTCTGGCTGGTTTTATGAATAAGATTTCAGATGCATTGCTGACTGCTTATCCGGGTAAAATCATCAATATCCATCCGGCTCTGTTACCGAAACATGGCGGAAAGGGAATGTATGGGATGCATGTGCATGAGGCTGTCGTTGCTGCCGGCGAGAAAGAGTCAGGCATAACCATACATTATATAAATGAGAATTACGATGAAGGTGATATCATTTTCCAGGCTAAATGTGAGGTGTTGCCTGCCGATACCCCTGAAGAAGTGGCTACTAAAGTGCATGCATTGGAATATGCTCATTATCCGCATGTGATTGATGACTTATTGAAATAGTAAGAAAAAGGTATAAAAAATTAAGCCCTACCGGTAATTTCTTGATCCGGCAGGGCTTTTCATCTATTAGTGGTTTAATCAGAATGTCATGTTCAATTGCATCACATAAGTACGTGGTGCCGATACCAGCATCGGGCGTGTACAATATTCTTTATTAAAGAGATTGTTGATCATAAACTGGAATGATACGTCTTTCGTTATCTTTACGCCGGCACGCAGGTCGACTACACAATAGTCCGTATTCTTTTCTTTCCAGTATGTATTAAGCGTTTCTCCGCCGATATTTCCATACAGCAGCTGACGGATATACTCCATGGCATCCGGCTGTTCTTTTTCGCGCTCGTCTACCATCAGATAATCGACTGCCAGCATCTTACTCTTCCAAGTCATATTCATACCCAGATTCAGGCGTTTCCACTGGAGATCAAGCACACCTTTCACCGTGTGTTTCTGACGATATTTCAGATATTTGGAATCGTTGGATTTTTCCTTGGCACGGAGAGGGTCGTTATATTGTGCTTCGATTTCGTTCTTTTCCTTGTAATCGATATCCTCGGGTTCGATGAAAACATATCCCAGGTTATAAGATAACTTGGTGTCGGGATTGAAGTTGTAGAAACCGTTCGTACTTATCTCTGCCCCATAGATGCGTGCTTTGGATACATTGTAGAATTGTGCACCGATACCCGGCATCTGACCTTTGGCGATGATACCCAGGATTTCCTGTGTGCTGTTGGCATAGGCATAAGAGTTGGGGTCGAAGAAGCCGAAACGGAATTCGATCATGTCCGTGTATTGCGTATAGAAACCGGCCACATCGAAGAATCCCATCAGATTACCAAATTTATATCCTTGTTTGAATCCCAGTTCTGCATTTACCCCTTTTTCTGCCTTTACTTCATTGTTCGGGAATACACCGACTCCACCGATATCCTTGCGGGCATATTTCTCGGTCAGAGAAGGATAACGATAGCCTTGTCCGAAACTGGCCCGGATAAAGCTGTAATCAGCCAGTTGGTAATTCAAACCTGCACGGAAGATCGGTTTGACAGGTACTTTAGCTCCGAATATCTTTGTGTCGGCTTCACGAAGAAAATCATCCACACGATAATATTCGGCACGCATACCGGCAGACACGCTCAGACGGTCGAAAAAGCGTTGGTCATACTGGAAGAACAGGGCTGCATTGTCGCTATCGTGATTGCCTGTCGTTACAGAGGTGCTTCGCATATGTTCGTAAGTGGCTCCGGCTGTGATCTGTGTACCGTTGTCCCATTTTTTGTTGAACTGGTAATCCAGATAATACGTATAATTCTTGTCGATGGTTACCGGGTCAGCTTTCGGGTTGATCGCATTGGACAACCAAGGGATCAGGTCGGAGGTACTGCTAGGAATACCACGTTTCATCACCCATGAAAGCAGGTCACAGTAATCGGCTGTAGTCGCTGTCGGGAAAATACTTCCCAGCAGATTGGTTGTTCCGTTTACCAGTCCGTTAAGGTCGCCTTGCAAAGCCGGCTGGATGATTGGATAGAGCATGCTGTAATCGCCGTTTTGTACGTTTTGCACAATACCGGTAATGGCATTGACATCAGTACCCATATTTCCCAAAATGTCCGTGATCGACTTCCCGCTGTTCGAGCCGTCTGCAATATTGTCACCGCGGTAATAGAAGCGGGCCTTTACCTTGTGGGAGGTATTATTATTCGGGTTTGTAAAATTAAAGAACGGGTCGATGTAGAAAGTATTTGCTTCGCGTCCCATATTGGCAATGGGAGACGGTTCATAAACATCTTTCGGCGAACGCCAGAGGAAGAAATCGGCATATTTGTCACTCATGAAGTTTACGTTGAAACCATAGTTCAGCAAATTGCCGTCTTTCATCGGCTGATGGTAAGTCAGGTTACCGCCGGCACGAAACCGTTTGTTGTAACCTTGTTTTTTATATCCTTCGTCGGTAAACATATTCAGTCCGGCCGATACGTCGAAGTTTCCGATGCGGCGGGCATGTGAGAAGTCTATCCCTTCATAAATCGGGTTGCGGATACCGGAGAATACGTTTTTACGCAGGAATGGCTCTACCTCATATTTACCTTCTTTCCAAAAAGATTTGTCGCTCCACCGGTATTCCTCGTTGTCGGGATCGCCGTAAATACCTAAATAAGCACGCAAGGTCGTTACCGGTGTCAGGCTTGGCCGTTTGGTCCGGATGTTGATTACACCGTTCAGGGCAGACGAACCGTACAGTACGGAAGAGGCCCCTTTCATAACTTCTACCTGTTCGATATTTTCCAGCGGAACGATATTCCAGTTAATGATTCCTGTACCCGAAGTAAGCGCACTCATTCCGTCGATCAGCACAAGGCTTCGTGAACCGACGCCGTAGGTCCAGCCGTTACCGCCACGGATAGAAGGCTGTTTGTCGTTGATATCGACTCCCGGCATTGTATTCAGTGTGGCACTCAGGTCGGTTGGCGCTTGCTTGGTAATATCTTCGGCCTTCAGTAAATCCATGGAGACGGTGACATTGCTTAGTTTTTGTTCAAAACGTCCGGCACTGACTACCACATCTCCCAACAGGTTGGCTTTTACCTGCATGAATATATTTCTTGTCTTCGTTTCATTCCGGTTGATTACTACCGGGACCTGTTCGTTCTCATAACCGATGTAACTGAACAGCAGGTCGACACCTCCTTCCGGAAGGTTGATCTGATAAGAACCGTCTGCTTCGGAAATTGTACCGTTTGTTTCTCCCGTGATCCTTTTATAGGTAATATTGACTCCCGCCAATGGCTCATTGGTCTCTTTGTCATATACAAACCCTTTCATGATCTGTCCGAAAGCAGGACCGGTCAGGAAGGCAAGTAAAAATAGTATTGTATATTTTTTCATGTCTGTACTCTTTATTTATTATTGTATCTCCTTTTGTTTGCTCAACATCATGCCTAGTTCCAGTGTTTCTGTTTGTTGCAGGCTACTGGAAAGCATTTCAAGCAAAGATGTTATGATCGGTCCCATCGGTCCGCCAATTATTTCTTCCGGAAGAAGATCTTTTATCAAAGGCAACAATGGAAGGAAAGCTGCAATTTCATCTTTATCCAGATATAGGAATATATCTCCCTTATAAGCGATTTGTCCGCCCGTGCTGCTGTAAGGGGCTTCCGAATTTTTGCGGATATTCATCCGGATACCGGTAGTACTCCATTTATTAAGCTGCTGGTAAATGGCTGCGATAACGGAAGCGTCGAGGCCGCCGTCTGCCTTAGTCTTATTCTGTTGAATCTGGTAAAGAATCATATCGATGTTGGGGACTATATAAAGCTCCGAGTCGTCTTTTACATAATAAGAAGCCAGATTGATCGGCGAAGTGAGCCATTCGCTGTCTTTTCTGTCCGGGGGAATGCTTATCAAATCTCCGATAGCTTTGCCTTCCGGCATGGTGGCGTAGCGGGCTGTGATATTGCCATCCGGATTAAAAGAGACTTCATTGATAAACCAGCAGATCAGGTTTCCTGCAATAGGCTCCAGTATGGGAACGACCTGTCCCAGAAGAGCATTATCAGTTACCATATGAAAGGCATAGCGCTTCAAAGTGTATTCTCCCAAAACAGGGTCTGTTTCAGTGGATTCCCCACCTTGCACCGGATACCATGTTCCATTTGAGGTCAGTTGGTTCGATGCGATTTTTACATCGGTCAGATCGAGTGTCATCTTGCCTTTTTCAACATTTCCTTTATAAGCAAAAGTAGTACCGTTGATTCCGGTTCCGGTTCCTGAAAAAGAGTAACTGTTGCTTCCGGAAGTAACTGCTACGTTCTCCAGCAATGTTGCGGCTTCCCCGGGGAGGACATAATGCAGTGTAATGGTTGCCGCATTGTTACCGGTTAGTTTGAAAGAGACGTCCTTACCGATGAACTCACGTCCACTGTAAGTCAGGTTCAGTGTATTGCCACCTTCCGGTGTGCTCAACTTATTGGAATAGATTCCGTTTAATTCGGAACCGCCCTCATCATCATTGTCATCGCAGGCAAACAAGAAGGGGACCATGCAGATAACATAAAGAAAGTTGCGCAATAAATACTTGTTCATTTACTTTTCTTTTTATTGTTTAATTTTGATGATACAAAGTACTGATATAACTTTGTACCAAACAATAGCTATATTTCAGAATCAATATTCCATTATTAAGAATCGACCTTTTGGCGGTATAATAACTATCTGTATATTAGTGTATGGTAAAATGACATTATTAATAATGGAATATCGAATGTGAAAAATAGACATTGACGGATATGTTTATATCTCCTTTCTTTGCTCTCATTATGTTAATGAGTATATTGTTAGGATTTTTAGCCTTTTTGGTCCGGATGCTTTTTAAAAGGAAGGTAGCAGGTAAAAAGGTAAGTGAGGCTTGTGAGGTAAAAAAACAATGTCTCCCGGATAGCAAAGAAGGCAAAGAAGTCTGATTTGTGATGAAAAAACTATGTGTAAAATATTGAAGAATGAAAATACTGCTTGTAACAAGAGGGTCGCAAGGCGATGTACTGCCATATCTGGCCGTAGCCCGCGAGTTGGTTAAACGAGGTCATGAAGTAACGGTAAATATTCCCCATGTTTTTGAGGAAATGGCAAAGAAATATCCTGTAAAAGTCGTTTTGCAGGATTTTGATAATATTGGCGGGATGATGGCCGACGCAGCCGAGAATAAACAGAGTTTCAAAAGGATTGTCGAGTGGACGCGCGAGGCGATAGACAAACAGTTTGTGCAGGTAATTCCGCTTTTGGAACAGAACGATGTTCTTGTAGCTGCTAATACTGAATTTGCCGCTACGGGGATTGCTGCGTATTGCAAGAAGCCGTTCGTCCGCACTTCTTTTGCGCCTTTTCTTCCGGGCGAGAAAATGCCGCCTCCTGCTTTTCCTTATCCGAAACCCAATCCGATCATTACACCTAAATTGCTTTGGCTGATGATGAACCGGGTATCCAACTATATGGTGAAGGATACGATAAACAAGAACCGTCGGAAATACGGATTGGCTCCAATCAGTAACTTTGGGGAGGATGCCGCAAAGAATAGTGATAACTTCTTATTGTACAGTCGATATCTGGGACATATCGATCCCGTCTGGGACAAACGTTTTCGCTGGAATATAGGCGGGTATTGTTTCAATGATACCTTTGAATATGATGAAGAGGCTTATCGGGAATTGATGGCATTTATCAAAAAGGAACAGACACCGGTTCTCTTTTTTACGTTAGGTAGTTGTACGTCGAATGATAGGGAACGTTTTTGCGGTATGCTGGCCCGTATCTGCAAACGGAAGCAATACCGGCTGGTGGTCGGTTCAGGTTGGGCAAAGACCGGAGAGACGTTGCAGGGGAATGAACAACTGTTCCTGATGCAAAAGCCGATTCCGCATCATCTGATTTTCCCTCATTGCGACGCCGTGATTCATCATGGTGGGAGCGGAACGACGCATAGTGTGGCACGTGCCGGGAAACCTCAGCTGATCACTCCTTTACTTCTGGATCAGCCTTATTGGGGGTATCGGGTCCAGGTGCTCGGAGTCGGCCCGGAAAGAGTGAAGATCGCAAAGGTATCGGAAAGTGAACTGGAGCAAAAAATGGGTGACTTGATCAGCAATCCCGAATATAAAAAGAATGCGGCGATGCTCAGTGAGCAAATTGAAAGTGAAAAAGGAATCGAAAACATCTGTAATTATATAGAATCTTTGGCACGATAACCCGTTTTTTTACCGCAGTTTGTTCTTGTTGAAATGTGGTCCAGCCTTGAAGATAAAAAAGAAAGTGGATAAAACTGTCAGGCAGGCTCCAAACAGATAAGCGTGGTTGAATCCGCCGAATTCCTGTGCGATACTTCCGCCGATCATTAATCCGATTCCGATACCGACATCCCAGCTAGTGAGGTAGGTGGAAGTTGCCGTTCCGCGCTGGCTGTTGGGTGCCAGATTGACAAACAGGGTGTTGAATGCCGGGAACATGGTTCCGAAAGCAACACCTTGTGATAAAGCGATGGCTATATATAAATAGGATGTGAACGTCGGATTCCATTTCATCAATGCATCGAGGGAAGCGAGCGCTAAGAAACTGGCACATGCCAGATACATCCCCAATGTAATAACCAGTGTGATACGCCCTTTATCTACTTGCCGGCCGGAAAACAGCCTGGAAGTCGCGAGTCCGATCGCCATAAAGGTGAAATAAAGTCCTGAATTGACAGATATACCGATCTCGTCGGCATACATTGCCACATAGGTGGTTGTCATCCCGTAAGGAATGGAAAGCATTAGTAGTGATATTCCTGCCCAAAGGCCTTTTACCAGGAAGAAGCGGTCGAGCGAAATCGGTTCTTTCTTTACCGGTTGCTTGTAAGGCGTTTTAACCAGATAAGCCATGATAAATCCCAAGAAGCAGGAAACCAGCGAGCAACTGAAAATCACTTCATAACTGAAACTGTTATGCATGAACAATCCGATCATCGGACCGAAACTCATTGCCAGATTATTCGCCATCCCGTAATATCCAATTCCTTCGCCACGACGTGAAGAAGGAAGAATGTCGATCACGATCGTATTACCCGATACCGTGACCATCCCGAATGCGAATCCGTGAAGAATACGCAGCACAATGAAAATACTCAACACGCTGGCAATCATATATCCGGCAAAAATGACCATAAATATAGCATAAGCCAGTAGATATAACGGGCGACGGGCAAAGGTATCCAGCAGATATCCGGAAAACGGACGGATACAAAGACAGGCTATCGTATAACAGGACAGGATAAACCCGATCATCGACTTATCCGTCATAAACCGTTCCTGTAAATAGAAGGGCAGGATTGGCAGTATCAGGTAAAATGCAAAAAACAGCAGAAAATTAGCCGTTAATATGTAGCAAAAACCGGGTGATAATAACTTGTCTTTCGCCATAGCAGTGAATAGTAGAATGGTATTATTTGAAACCTAACTTATCAAAAAGTGCCCGCTCTTCTGTTGTCGCGTTCTTTACCGTATAAGCGGCAAACTCCCGGGGGTGATGATAATTTGTCCGGAACCATTCGAACTTTTCCGGCGTTTTCCTCAATGCTCTGTCTACACCAAGCGGACTAAAACTTTTAAGTATTGCGTGTTCGATACGATGTTCCGTCACTCCGGCGAGATCGATAACAGGGTCGGCAGGCTCTGGCGGCATAACTTCTCTTAATTTCTCTATTTTCACACCGAAGAAACGTTCGATATTTTCCAGGCAGGTACGAGTCCCGTTGGCTTTGCCATCAGCGGAGAATCCGGCAATATGGGGAGTGGCAACGGCTGTAAGACTTAACAGTTCTCGGTCGATCGCCGGTTCGTTTTCCCAGCAATCTATCACTGCTTCGCTGATTTTTCCTGATTTCAGTGCTTTTATCAATGCTGTCGTATCGTGTACAGCTCCTCTTGAAGCATTTACAAACCAAGGCTTTTTTCGTGTTTTGTTGAAAAAAACTTCGTTGGCAAGGTGACGGGTTGCAAAAGGTCCTTCTTTTGTCAACGGTGTATGGAAGGTGATGATATCAGCTTCTTCTGCGATCGTATCCAGCGAAATGAATCCTGCCGCTCCCTCTTCTTCAGCTCGTGGCGGGTCATTACGCAAGATATGTAAACCGTAAGCCGTACACAGTTTTTCCAGTTCTTTCCCGACATGCCCTACACCGACTATCCCGATCGTTTTCCCTTGAAGCGTTTCTCCTCTGCGAAGGGCTATCGTGATAAGTGAAGCCAATACGTATTGTGCAACCGAGACAGCATTGCAGCCAGGTGCATTTTTCCAGGTGATACCTGCTTCATTACAATATTTTATGTCGATATGATCGAAGCCGATAGTCGCTGTGGTGATCAGTTTGACACGGCTACCTTGGAGCAATTCGCGGGTGCATTTGTCGATGCTTCGTACAATGAGAGCATCTGCGTCGTGGATGGTTGAAGGAGTAAACTCGTTTGAGTTGAGGTATTTTATTTCTGCGATTGGTTCGGCTACGCCTTTTAGGTATGGGACCGTGTTGTCAGCTACTATTTTCATTTTGCTTGCCTTTTACTGGTGCAAAGATAGAGATTATTTGCGAAAAGTTTGAAGTTAGAAAAATGATTGATGATGCTATTCGATCATATCTTTTTATTTTCAACAGATGGGGCTGAAAATTAAGTCTTTTTAGTGATTGCTATTACGATTTGTTCGTAATGCTTTGTATCTTTGAAAAATAATCTTAGATGTAAATAATCTGTGTTATCGAATTAAAAAAATATGCCATGAAACATAATCTATTTCTATTGGTTACAGTTATTTTTGTGAGTGTTTCTTTTCTGCTATTCTCTTGTGGAAATAGAAAAGCGTCAGTGGAGGAGACTACATGTGATAGTGTAGAGGTTCAAGCGGAAATCTCTTATCCTTTTTTAATCGATAAGTCGAATGAAGACGAACGTGATATTGAGATTAACGATATAGCCAAAGTCTCCTATTTGAAATTAGGAACGAATACAAAGAGCCTTATCCCGCGTAAATGGAGTTTTTCCGTAAATGAAGAGACGCAAGAGTTGTTTTTGTTAGATGTGGCGCAGCAAAGAATCTCGGCCTATACGTATGGGGGGAAGTATCTGAGAAGTGTAAAGTGTGAAAAAGGATTTGATCGCTTTTATGTTTTGAATGATTCTCTGGCCATTTGTTCGACGAATGATATCACGAATGATATTCGAGCTTTTACGATTTCTTTGAGAGATGGAAAAGTTGATCATGTCTTGTTGGAAAAGAGAATGCTGGCAGATACGCGAAATTTGATGACGAATATTGGAGCTTTTTCAAGGCTCAATAAGTTAGGAGACCGTATCTATTTATGCATCTCGTCGAGTGATACTATATATGTTTATGATACAAAGAGTCATATTCTCGACCCTGTTTATATCCAAAATCCTTTGAAGACAGATGCGGATAAGGTGAAAACAGTCCCGTATCTGCAATTTGAGTCTTCCCGGTTTGCCAGTATATTGATTAATGATATTCCAAGGTCAGACTTTACTTATTGGGTGGATAAAGAATCCGGAGAATGTTCAAGGGTAAAGATTCGTAATCGGGATCTGGATGATTATGTTCTGGCTTGGGGTACGAACCGGGATAATTTGGTCTTTGATATCTTGGAAATGCCTAGATTGAAAGAACGCTTGAAGCAAGGTAAATTATCAGGAGAACTGAAGTCTTTGGTTGAACAATCAGATGAAGAGGATAATCCAATAATAATGATTGCTGAAATTGAAAAATAATAGTATGAATTAGAGGATGTGAAGGAGGATGATAATCCGGTGTTGATGGTTATGGATTTAAAATAAAGTAGTTATGAAGGTATTTGAATCTATTTTGTTGCTGTTATGGGGTGTCCTAATGGCTTGTTCGCAGAATAAAGTGAATCTCAATGAGAAAGAACTTAAAAGTGAACTTCAGAGTTTAAAAGTTACTCCGGTTAAAGGGGATATAGAAAAAGATGTGGAGGCTTCGGAAGTTGATTCGGTTTGGAGTATGCCTTATTATACAGCCTCTTTGACGGATTGGGAAAGTTATTTCCGTACCAATAATAAGTATAAGAATTGGGACTCGAAAGATGAGAAGATGGTTTTGATAAATGCGATCATCGAGAAAGACAGCACTGCTACACAAGTTAAAGTTGTCGGCAAAGGGTGTGGAGTTAAAGAGTTGGAAGAGGAAGCCGTGCGTTTGATAAAAGCAGCAAAAGTAAGTCCGGCGAGTGATGAACATGGGAATCTGTTAAGAAGTAACTGGTTCATTCTGGTTTATTTTCCCCCCAGATAAATTTTCGGCTTCTATAGTTTATAGCGGTTGGGGGATTACTACTTGCTCTTCTGAAAAGATTTTCTACCTTTGTCAACAGTATTTACAGAAAGCAAAACGATTATTTATGAATTTCAGCGAACAGTGTTACCGGATATTTGAACAGGCTACGAAAGCATATCATGTTTCTGATGATGTGGATGCAACCATGCATAATCCGTATGAGGTAAAAAGTATAGAGTTCTATCTTTATTTGAAAAACTGGATTGATGCGGTACAGTGGCATCTGGAAGATATCATCCGTAATCCGGCAATCGATCCGGTGGAGGCAGTGGCTATCAAACGCCGTATAGACAAGTCTAATCAGGACCGTACCGACTTGGTGGAATTGATCGACAGTTTCTTTCTGGATAAATACAAAGAAGTGAAAGTATTGCCGGATGCGACGATCAATACGGAAAGTCCGGCATGGGCGGTCGACCGGTTGTCTATCCTGACATTGAAGATTTATCATATGGCCGAAGAGGCTAACCGTCCCGATGCAACTCCCGAGCATAAAGCGAAATGCGAAGAAAAGCTGAACGTGTTGCTGGAACAGAAGGTAGACCTGTCAACGGCTTTGGACCAGCTACTGGCTGATATTAAAGCCGGACGTAAGTACATGAAAGTGTATAAACAAATGAAAATGTACAATGACCCGGCATTAAACCCAGTGTTGTACGGGAAAAAATAAAACGGAATGAAATGGCAAAATACTTATTATGCGACTCTCTGCATGGGGTATTTTGCCTGGTTTCGATGATTTTCTCTGTCGCTAAAGCGAATTATACTGAATGATCTTGATGGCAAATTGATGTTGTTTTTAGGAATAATATATCTTATTGTCTTGTTTTAGGCAGTTGCTGTGACTGTAATGTTTGTCAGAATAATTGAAATAGAATAGTTGAATATACAATATTTAATACTGTGCCTGTTTATATGAATTTCCAATCACCGTTTTAAATAAATTGTCATCTCGTTTAAAACGAATTTTTTTTCATTTTAAATGAGATGAGGGTTTATTTAAGACGAAATATTTGTTGAATTCAGTCGGTGAAACTTTTTTGATGAGCCTTTTTTCCTTTAAAAACTATGCTGTAAAGCAGATTTAGATTCCAAATGTAACGAAAAGTTGTATTGGGTTTAAATATCTAATTCATATATTCATTTAGTCTTTTATATCATTATTTATGGATATTGGCTATTGATGGATCAAAAAGCTGTATTTGTATAGTGAAAGTTTGAATAAGGGTATTTTCTATCTTCTCCTGGGCGAGATAAAAAGTGCTGTGTCTGGTCAGGACTACATACAGCTTATTGGTGATAGGGGTAATTTGACATTTTGATAAATACGACGATATCCTGTCGTAACAATGATTGCTGTGACAATATGACAACGGCATGTAATGAATTCAGATAACTTATTCCGGAAATAATTTATATCTTTGTGAACAGTATTGATAGAAGTTACTAATCATGAAAATGTATTAAATTCATTACATGGCAAAAATACTTGTTATAAGACTTTCTGCTATTGGCGATGTTGCTATGACGGTTCCAGTGATCTACTCTGCCGCCAAAGCAAACCCCCAACATACGTTTACTGTACTTACGCAGGCTTTCCTGATACCTGTTTTTATGAACCGTCCGGCAAATGTGGACGTGATCGGTATCAATACGAAGGCGGCAGAAAAGACATTGGGCGGATTGCTCCGGTTTGCTTCTGCGTTGGTCAAGTATGAGTATGATGTCGTATTGGATTTGCATAATGTGATCCGTACCATGATTATCCGAGGTATGTTCCGGATAAAAGGGAAAAAGGTTTATGTTGTGGATAAGGCAAGGAAGGAACGGAAACGGCTGACCGATCGTACTCATAAGGAACTGAAACCCTTGCGTCCGGTGATAGAACGCTATGCCGATGTATTCCGTGCTGCCGGTCTGAACTATACGGAAACTTTTACATCCCTTTATGAATCGAAGCCGGCCGATCTGTCGGCTATGGAAGCCGTGGCCGGAACAAAAACCGGTAAATGGATCGGAATTGCCCCGTTTGCCAAGCATCGCGGAAAAATCTATCCGGTGGACGATATGGAACAGGTTGTCGCCCGCTTGTCGGAAAATGAAGATTATACGATCTTTCTGTTGGGAGGTCGTGGTTATGAAGAAGCTGTTTTGGAGCAATGGGCATTCCAGTATCCGCGTGTAAAAAGTGTCGTCGGCCGTTATTCGCTGGATAATGAACTTGCCTTGATCAGCCGGTTGGACGTATTGCTTTGCATGGACTCAGCCAATATGCATTTTGCTTCTCTGGTCGATACAAAAGTGATCTCGGTCTGGGGAGCAACGCATCCCTATGCCGGATTTTACGGTTATCATCAGGACCCGAAAAATGCCGTTCAACTCGATCTTCCTTGTCGTCCCTGTTCTGTTTTCGGCCAGAAACCTTGTTTCCGGGGGGATTGGGCGTGCATGACACAGATTACGCCGGAGATGGTGGTCAAGAAAGTGAAAGGGCAATTAGATTAGTCAGATTATCAGCGAATAAATTATGAATGTAGGTTTTGATGCAAAGCGAATCACGCATAACAGGACAGGTCTTGGCAATTACGGTCGTTTTATCGTTCGTGTATTATCAACTTATTATCCCGGGAATAAGTATCATTTATATTCTCCCTCTAAAAGTAAAGGTCGGTTGTGTTCGGAACTGGAAGGTGATGCGAATATTAATTTTCATTATCCCGATCGTTTTATTTTCCGTCTTTTTAAAGCTGTCTGGCGTTCGGGGGCTTTAATGTCTTCCCTGAAAAAAGATAAAATAGAATTGTTCCATGGGTTGAGTAATGAATTGCCGTATGGATTGCGTAAAAATAGCATTCGCTCTATAGTGACGATACATGATTTGATTTTCTTGCGTTATCCTCAATTTTACAAGCCGATAGACCGCTGGATTTATACGAAAAAATTTAGGACTGCTTGTCGGCAGGCCGATAGGGTTATAGCGATCAGCGAAATGACCAAACGGGATATTGTCCGTTTTTTTAATATAAAAGAAGATAAGATTTCCGTTGTTTATCAGGGCTGTGATGCCTCGTTCACCCATACTGTTACTCAGGAGAAGAAGGATAGTATTCGGGCTACGTATCATTTACCTTCTCGTTTTATTCTGAATGTAGGGAGTATCGAAAGCCGGAAGAATTTACTCTTGATCGTGAAAGCAATGAAATACCTGAAAGAACATGATATTGAACTGGTCGCTATCGGCAGACGTACTTCTTATGCAGATGAAGTAGAACAATATGCAAAAGGAAATGGACTGGCTGATCGGGTTCACTTGATCAGTAATGTCTCTTTTGCGGATTTACCAGCTGTTTACCAAATGGCTGATTTGTTTATTTACCCTTCATTTTTCGAAGGATTCGGGATCCCGATCATAGAGGCGATGCATTCGGGAGTTCCGGTAATTGCTGCAACAGGTTCCTGTCTGGAGGAAGCTGGTGGTCCGGATTCTATTTATATTGATCCGGATGATGAACGAATGTTGGCTGAAAAAATATCATTAGTCCTGTCTTCATCAGAGTTGGCCGGTATGATGAAGATCAGAGGAAAAGAATATGTAAAACAATTTTCGGATGAAGTCATAGCACGTGATATCATACAACTCTATCAAGACTTGATTTAAAATTTTAGTTTTGGTTTAAGTGCTAACTTCATTATGAAGTCCTCTATTTCAAAGCGAGCGGCATGACGCGGCATGAGATATGGGTTGTTGTTTTTCGACAACCGATCGTTTTCAGTGGTAAAAGCCAGTCTGTATTTAGCTTCAGCTATAGCCTTAAGAGCGTGGTCGGAAACATCTCCTTCGTGGACAATGCCATTAGGATAGGCCATATAATGGCAGGCCTTATTCGTTTTCTCTTCAATCAGTCGTTTGCTTTCTATTAATTGCCAACGAGTTTGTTCGTGTGTCTGATAGCTGTTACAAATAAAGTGATCCATGCAATGAGCTCCGATTGTACAGGAATATTTTGCTTGTAGTATTCTTACTTCTTCCCAGTTAAGTGGCGCATCGGCTGAATGTAAATGACAAAGTTCCTGATAAGTCTCAGGAGATACATTGTTAATTAGTTGTTGACAAATTTCATTAATCAGTTCTATATTTGAATGCTTTAATGTATGACTAATGAGTCCAAACACCTTAGTTCTTTGTTTTTCGCTTAATAAGGGTGATTTGAATTTGATACATTCGATATCAATATTGTTTAGCATTGGCGCTGTAATTATAACTCGTGCAATGAATGTCGGGAATCTGTTTCCACTCTCTATATGACCAGCCGATACAAAAACAGTAAACGGAAGATTAAATGATTGCAGGATTGGGGCGGCTACTGTCAGGTTATTTTTATATCCGTCATCGAAAGTTATCACTACTTCTCTATTAGAGAATTTCTTTTTTTGGAATCGTTGGTAATACTCATCTATGCAGATGACCTCGTATCGTTGGGATATGAATTTAAGTTCTTGTTCAAATATATCCGGGGCAATGTGAAGCGAAGGGGATTGGTTTACATGATCTACGCCGTGGTAAAAGATAACACGGGGAGTTCGATTCATTGTACGAAGCAGTTTATCTATCCCGAATCGAATTAGATTATGTTTTAGTTTCCTGTTTTTCATTCTATCCAATTTTCTTCTTTTTTTTCGTATTCGAAATTTAGAAATAACCGACTGTGGGCATAAAATGGATTTTTGCCCTTTAATAGCTTCATTTTCTTTTCCATCAGGTCTAAATTGACAGAGGTCTCTCGCGTCAGGCTATGGTATGAGTTTTCCCTGTCTATTGTATTTGAAATAATTTTTTTGAAACGGGTAAAGTATTTGAGTCTGTTGCCGATAATCTCTTGAAAATGACGAAACATGACATCTTCATATCCATAATTGCCACAAAATTCTTCATCATATCCTAAAGTTGAGAAAAAGATGGCTTTTGAAGTATAAAATATATTACATGGAGATTGCAGCGAATGTCCAGTAGTGTCTACCCGTTTAAATTTGTATAAGTTCTTTTGAGGTATTTTGCTATCGAGTATCTGAGCGAGTAATTTTTCAGGGAAGAAATGGTCGCAATCTGAAAGGATTATTTTCGGACTGATAGCACATGTTACTCCCAGGTTTCTCGCTCCTCCTTGGTTCCAACGTATGTTGTTTTTTATTCGATAAAGTTGGTAATTGATGTGGATGTGATTGGGGATTTTTACTTCAATAGGTGAACAATCATCCACAATAACAAATTGGATACGTCGTAGTATATTAGGATGTATTTTTGAATAAGCCTCCAATAAATCTGTTAAGACTTTTGTATCTTTTTGATTAAAAAAAACTGGCATTATATAGCTTAATTCAATTTTTGTCTGTTGTATTGGTACCATCTTTTTCTTAAATTACCTCTTATCCTTGATTGGAGAGTCTGAGTTTATTGTAACAGTGTTTTACAAAACTAGATAAAGTTTTGAAACATTCCAATTAATTGAAATGATATTTCCTAAAAACAATGGAATATATTATCTTTGTTCCCTCTAGACTGCTTCCCTATAACAGGCAGTTTTTATAGGTATGGAAAAAAAATCAATTGTTTTGGTAACAGGTGGAGCCGGCTTTATCGGTTCAAATTTATGTGAGTTTTTACTGGATGAAGGTTATCAGGTTGTTTGCCTGGATAATTTCTCTACAGGAAAACCGGAAAATATTCAGCAGCATTTTACAAATCCCTCTTTTCGATTGGTAGTAGGCGATATACGGAACCCGGAAGATTGCCGGAAAGCAGTGGAAGGTGTCGACTATGTGTTGCATGAAGCGGCTCTGGGATCGGTTCCTCGTTCTATTAAAGATCCGGTTACTACAAATGCTGTAAATATCAGTGGTTTTTTGAATATGCTGGTGGCTGCTCGCGATGCAGGGGTCAAACGTTTTGTTTATGCTGCAAGTTCTTCTACGTATGGTGATTCTGTTTCATTGCCGAAGGTGGAAGAGGTGATAGGAAAACCGCTGTCACCTTATGCTGTGACTAAATATGTAAATGAATTATATGCGGATGTATTCTCTAAAACCTATGGAATCGAATGCATCGGACTACGATATTTTAATGTGTTCGGGCGGAGACAGGATCCGAATGGGGCTTATGCTGCTGTCATTCCTCTTTTTGTGAAGCAACTGATCGGTCACCAGTCGCCTGTGATCAATGGGGATGGTGAGTATTCAAGAGATTTTACTTATATAGAGAATGTGATTCTTATGAACAAGCTGGCGTTGACCACTCAAAATAAAGAAGCTGTAAATACGGTTTATAATACGGCTTTCGGTGAGCGGACTACCTTGAACCAATTGGTTGGTTGTTTACAGGAATATTTGAGTGAGTTTGATCCGGAAATAGCGAAAGTGGAAATTAAACATGGTCCGAATCGTTTGGGAGATATTCCACATTCGCTGGCCTCTATCGATAAAGCAAAAAGATTATTGGGATACCAGCCCTGTTTCAGTATGAGGAAAGGGTTGAAGGAAGCTGTCCGTTGGTATTGGCAGAATCTGAAGTAATAGCTGAAAGGAGAGAATGATGGAAAATGTAAAAATAGCAGTTATCGGCTTGGGTTATGTCGGTTTGCCTTTAGCCCGTTTGTTTGCTACCAAATATCCGGTGATCGGTTTTGATGCGAAAGAAAGCAGAGTGGTTGAACTGATGTCTGGTTATGACTCGACATTGGAAGTGGATGATACCATACTGCAATCGGTGCTTGTCGGTGATCGGGATATGACCGGAAATGGGTTGTATTGTTCCAGTAAACTGGAAGATATCGAATCCTGTAATTTTTATATCGTATGTGTTCCGACCCCTGTCGACCGTCATCACAGTCCAGACTTGACACCGTTATATAAGGCCAGTGAGACAGTGGGGAAAGTGATTGGTAAAGGTGATATAGTCGTGTTTGAATCGACTGTTTATCCGGGAGTGACGGAAGATGAATGTGTGCCGGTCATAGAAAAAATATCCGGCTTGAAGTTCAATGAAGATTTCTTTGCTGGTTATTCTCCTGAACGCATCAATCCAGGTGACAAAGAACACACCGTTGAAAAAATAAAGAAGGTAACTTCCGGTTCTACTCCTGATATAGCTGTCGTGATTAATGATGTTTATAGTTCTGTTATTACGGCAGGGACATTTTGCGCCTCTAGTATAAAGGTAGCGGAGGCTGCTAAGGTGATAGAAAATTCACAACGCGATATCAATATCGCTTTTGTTAATGAGTTATCGAAGATATTTAATTTGATCGGTATCGATACCAGTGAAGTCTTGGCTGCTGCTGCGACAAAATGGAATTTTCTACCTTTTAAACCAGGACTTGTCGGCGGGCATTGCATAGGGGTCGATCCTTATTATTTGGCTCAGAAAGCCCAGGATTACGGATATCATCCGGAAATTATACTGGCCGGTCGTCGTATGAATGACAGTATGGGAGAATATATTGCTAACCAGGTAGTCAAGGTTATGATCAGGAAAGATATCCCCGTACGTAATGCCGAAGTTTTGGTATTGGGTATAACCTTTAAGGAAAACTGCCCCGATGTACGCAATACCAAAGTGTTTGATGTTGTGAAAGCGCTTCAGGATTACGATATCCGGGTTACTGTATATGACCCTTGGGCAAAGCCGGAAGATGTACGACGGGAGTATGGTTTGGAAGTGACGGGCACTTTGCCTGCTACAAAGTTTGGCGCGGTTGTTCTGGCTGTGGCACATAAAGAGTTTATGAATCTGGATATTCATTCTTTGGTACAGGAGAATGGTGTGATTTATGATGTAAAAGGTTGCATTGATCCGAAATTGGTAGATGATCGTTTATAAGGGGAAAAATATGAAGTACCAGATTAGTCCGAAGTACGCCTATTTGGAAAAAGAGATATTGTCTATCCCTATGCGTTTTGACAAGGAAGGAGAATTGATCTATAAGGGACGAAATATACTTAAAGTATTAAATATAGGTGGGATACGTATGTGTATTAAATCCTTTAAATATCCCCATATCATCAATAAAGTGGCTTACGCCTATTTCCGGAAGTCGAAGGCTGAACGTTCTTATCTGTATGCCAATCGTTTTGTTGAACTGGGGATTGGGACGCCTGAACCGGTTGCTTATATTCTTTTCCGGGATAAGGTGGGATTAACATATAGTTATTACATCTCTCTACAATTGGATGATGTATCTACTTTGCGGGGACTATTTTTGCTTCCGAAAGAAGAGCAGATAGAGGCTTTTCGGGCTTTTACTCGCTTTACTTGTGATTTTCATCAGAAAGGGGTCTATTTTATTGATCATTCTTTAGGAAATACATTAGTTAAGAAAGATGATGATGGAATGTACCATTTTTGGTTGGTTGACCTCAATCGTACGCAGTTCGAAGTAGTTTCTTCCTGGGAAGGGTTAAAGAATCTCTCAATGTTGGAACTTCCGGAGTTTTTATTGCGGACTATCGGCGAAGAATATGCATTGCTCAACCATGAGGATAAAGAGGAAATGGTGAAAAGATTGATCCTCCTTACAAAAGCTCATAACGAGCATGTAAAGAGGAAAGATTTTATTCGGGATACACGTCGGATGATCAAACGTCGTTTGTTTTCATAAGATATTCCTGTATCCGTAAAGCCAACTGATGCCAGTCAAATTTTTGTACATGCTTATAAGCATTTTGTCCGAGGCGAGTACGTAATGCTTCATCTTCAATCAATTTCTTTATTTTTCGACGGAACAGGAATACATACCGTTTGGTAAGTAGGCCGGTTTCATTATCAATCAGCAAATCTTTTGTGCCAGCCTGGGTTGCAATTACCGGTAGCCCGCAAGCCATAGCTTCGCAGACTGTGTTTGACCAGCCGGCGTGACGCTCTGCTGCTACGAATAAATCTCCCCGGTTGAATAATTCACTGTTCTTTTCAAAAGGATGATTTTGTATGAATTCAAAAGGGACAACAGTTGAAAAGTTATCTATCAACAGTTGGGCTTTTTCGTTGACAGCCGTATCAAATAGCAGCAAACGAATGTTATATCCTTTCTTGTAAAGTTTCTCGCATGCTTTGATAATATATTTGGTACCTTTCACTCGTTCAACCAAACGTCCATATGCAACAATACAGAAAGGACGGCTTTTTACTGTATAGCTTATTTTAGGACTATAATTAGCAGTGTTTACTCCTCCTAAAGCCTTGAATGCTTCAATACCGTATTTCTTTTTATCGTGCAGATAAATATTAGTAGAGCAAGCAAATATCTCAATGTTCTTCTGTTTTAAGATTGGACGGAGATTCTCTGTGATCCGGACATGGTAGAATATTCTGCGTTTTGTGTTCGCGTTGATCAGTTCATTAAGAAATTTAGTTTCGGTAGTGAATAGGGCATCGATTTCATTTTTTTGCAAATCTGCAAAAGTTTTCGTTTCTCCTTTGAAATCATACCAATCAGGTGACTTTCCTTCGATGCTATAAACGGTAAAGCTATGTCCGAGTTCAATGAAAATATTCCCTAACTCCAGAAAACGTTTTACACCTCCGTATAATTTTGTATGGGGTAAAATAACTCCTAGATTCATATTCGTATAGTAATTATATTTTATTTCCACAGTTTTTTAGCATCCCCGTTGTCTTTAAAAGCGGAAAGTGCTTTTTTTAGGCGACTACGGAAAATATCTTTTTGAAGTGCTATTATATGGGGCTTTCCTACTAATTTTGACTCAAAAGGTTCACCTCGACGTAAAATATTCCGTATGAAAGATGCGGAAGTAATGCCCCATTTGGAAAGGAATTGCTGACTTCCATTGTTTTTCTTTACTCGGCCGGTTGAAACTGATTCGAAATGATAGACACGACTTGCGGATAATCCTTTGAATAACCGGATACCAGCCATCCATAATTTGGCGGAAAAATCAGGGTCACTGTACATACCCGGTGAAAATTCAATGCTGTAACCGCCGACAAGGTCCCAGATATCTTTGTGTACAACATTGGGTGGCCAAGTAGAGCCAAACCAATCAGAGTGTGGTAAAAGTTGATACTTATCCAGTAATTCCTGTTCCTTAAATGTTTCTATGTTTTCTCCGAAATTGGCAGGAGCTATTACGCTTTTACAAAAGAAAGGACGAGGTTGGATCAAAGTAGCTGAAAGAAAGAATTTGTTATCAGGAAGTTGCTGTATTTCTTTCCATAGAAACTTGTCCCAATCAGGACACACGTACATATCGTCATTCATATAAAGAATATAGTCGGTTTTGACTTTGGCTCGTAATGAGTTTAGTGCCCAACAAACTCCGACATTTTCTTTATTATGTATATATTCGTAATTTTGTGTCTCTAACCAATCGGTAGTGCCGTCGGACCCTTCGTTAGCATAAATCAGTATTTGATGCCTATAAGTTGAGTTCTTTTCAATACTTTTCAAGCATAATTTCAGATAGGCAAGATTGTTCCAGGTTGGAATAAGAATTGAAAAGAGTTGATTGTTTGGAGTCATAGATTAATGTACATAAGTTATTTCCTTCATTTCTGTTCACAAAGATAGGACTTTTATCTTGAATCATATTTGAAAATATATTGTACTTTTGTCCATTTGATAAAAAGATATGATAATTTGAGGAAAATATATAGATGAGAGCAAACGTATTTTTCTGGTTCCTTTTTTGGGGGTTAGGTGTGTATATGTCAGGTTATGCCGACGATTGGCGGGATAAAACGTCATTGTTAAAGTATTCTCCCCGTTATTTTGGTGCGAATGCCTTCCCTTTTCCGGAATTGATGGGCGGGAAGTTATCTCCGCGCTGGGAGGTCGAATTAAGAGGTGAATATCATAAAATGACCGGGGATAAGACGAAAGACGTTTTTGCCCGTTTGTATATTCCTATAGCTAAGGGACGTGCCGGTGTATCGCTTTACGGGGTGATTCAGGAATGGTACGAAACATCACCGGAAGTGCGTGACGAGCGTAATGCTGTCGATGTGAAATCTCCGATCCCTTGTCATGGGGATTTTATATTGAGTTGCCATTATCAGGTGCTGAAAAGTGAGAAATGGGTGGATATCGTGGTAAATGCAACTCTGAGAACAGCCAGTGGGGGACGTTTGTGTGATGCCCGTTATACAGATGCGGCAGCCTATTGGTTCGATTGTAATATCGGACGGACGTTGTGGCAGAATCCGGAAAAAAATGCGTCTGTCCGTTTACAGGGAATGGCCGGTTTTTACTGCTGGATGACGAACGATCTGATACATCGGCAGAATGATGCTTTGACATATGCGATAGGGGCACAGGCTACTTATCGTGGTTTTACATTGAATTGTGACTATACAGGCATAAAGGGGTACAGAGGAGACGGGGACAAACCGATGATTGTCCGCTCAAAACTCAATTATGAGATAAAAAAGAACATTATCTCTTTCGGTTATAAACACGGTATACAAGATTATCTTTACGATAGTTTTTCGTTGGCCTATATCCGCTGTTTCTGAAAACCACCTTGAAGGAGGATTTTTCTGTTATTTCCGTCCGAAATCAGCCGGAATTTCCCCCCACACCGAAGTCTCCCATTTCAGGATCGTTGTAGTATAGGTGTTTGTATTCAGCCATTTCTCGGCACGTTCGATCAGATCGAAGATTTGCTCGTTGACAGGTTCACGTTCCAGCAGAGTCTTGCATTTCTTCTTTTTGACCCAACTGATCGCATTACGGCTATCCGAATAAATAGGCAGGTTGCTTCCTTTCTGCTTTAACAGTGCCAGACCATGAACGAGTGCCAGAAACTCGCCGACGTTGTTTGTCCCTTTTTTCAAAGGTCCGATATGGAAAATCTCTTGTCCGGTGGCTGTGTAAACACCCCGGTATTCCATATCGCCCGGATTACCGCTACAGGCGGCGTCTACCGCCAGGCTTTCGTTGATCGGTTTTCCGACAGGTGCTTTCGGTGCCAGATTGGCGGCAGCTTTGGCTGACGAAGCAGTTTTCAGGTAATGCGTATATCCTTTCTCAAAGGCTTCAACGGCCTCTTCGCGGGTTTCGAACGATTTGTATTTCGCTCCTTCTTGTCCTTCCACCTGCATTTTACACTCTGCCCAGTTGTCGTAAACACCTGGGTTAAGTCCTTTCCACACGACATAATATTTGTTCTTCGCCATCTTCTATATTCTTCGGATATGATTTGCAAAGGTAATATTTTGTTACTTTTCTATTGAAAGAAAAGTAATGAAGAAAAAAAACTTTACATTTGCGGTAAACAATCATATACGAGATGAAGCGTATTTTTTTGATAGGTTATATGGGAGCCGGAAAGACGACGGTCGGCAAAGACCTGGCCAAACGAATGGGGCTTTCTTTTATTGACCTGGACTGTTACATAGAAGCCCGCTACCATAAAACGGTCGGGCAGATATTTGCTGAAAAAGGGGAGGAGGCTTTCCGTGATATTGAACGGCGGATGCTCCACGAAGTGGCCATGTTTGAAGATGTACTGATCTCCACTGGCGGTGGTGCTCCCTGCTTTTTTGACAATATGGAGTTTATGAACGAAACAGGCTCAACCGTTTATCTGAAGGTGTCGGTGGAAGAGTTGGCTAAACGTCTTGAAATCTGTAAATCGACTCGCCCCGTACTGAAAGGACGTTCTGGTGATGAGTTGATTGCATTTATTGCCGAAAGCCTGGAGAAAAGAACTCCCCATTATATGAAAGCTTCAATCGTGTTTGATGCCGAAGTGATGTTGACGGAAACGGATGTGCATGAGATTTCGGAAGCATTGGAAAAAATAGTATAATATATAATGTAAGGCAGCTAAGAATTGCCGGCCGTGGAATCGTATTATGGAAGCAACAGGAGACAAACAGCTTCAGGGTTCATATATTACCCAGGAACTGTTGAAGGAATTGAATAAGGTAGGTAATCGTTTACTGATTGGTATCCCTTGTGAACGGAAAGAGGGGGAAAAGCGGCTTGCGCTTACTCCTGAGGCTGTTGACATGTTGACCGATCGCGGACATCGCGTATTGGTAGAGTCGGGTGCCGGGTTGGGGATCAATTACTCCGATAATCACTATTCCGAGGCTGGTGCCGAGATTGTCGCTACTCCGGCGGAAGTTTTTCAGGCGGATATTATTTTGAAGATACTTCCTCCTTTACCTCAGGAAATCCTGTTGATGAAACCTCGTTCTACTGTCTTTTCCATGGTGCAACTCAATCTGTTTGCTCAGGAAGCTTTTGAACTGATGATGGCCAAACGTATTACGGCAATCGCTTATGAACTGATGTCGGACGATCAGAAAAGGTGTCCTATCCTGAATGTTATTTCAGAGATAGAAGGGACAGCTTCTATTACCATTGCTTCCGAATTGCTGAGTAATACCCAGGGAGGAAAAGGTATTTTGCTGGGAGGAATCCCCGGAGTGTCACCGACTGAGATTGTGATCGTCGGTGCAGGAAATGCAGGAACCGTGGCTGCCCGTGCTGCTTTGGCGCTAGGTGCATCCGTTAAGGTTTTCGATGATGATATCAACAAGCTGCGCACAATTCAGCAAGTATTGGGGCAAGGTTTGTTTACTTCGACTTTTCATCCGAATGTATTGCATAATGCTTTCCGTACGGCGGATGTAGTGATCGGAGCTATGCGGTATATCAATACACGTTACCGTTATGTGATTGCGGAAGAATTGGTCAGGACTATGAAACGGGGTTCTCTGGTGATTGATCTGCGTATCAGTCAGGGTGGTTGTTTCGAGACAACCTGCTGTCTGGCTAAATCCGATCCGACCGTTTTTGAGCAATACGGTGTATTACATTATTGTATACCTAATATAAGTAATCGGGTGGCACGTACCACCTCGATGGCTTTCAGTAATATATTTGTACCCATCTTTCTTGCTTTGGGAGATGCCGGGACAGTCCAGAATATGATAAAGTCGGATGATGGCTTTCGTTCAGGTGTTTACATGTATTGTGGGAAACCTGTAAACAATTACGTGTCTAATCATTTTAATTTATCATCAAATAACCTGGATCTATATCTTTCTGCTTTTTAAGCCTCAAAAGTTTTGAACAAGCCAAGTTTATTCTTTACTTTGCGGAAATCTAACTACAAACAAGCGATTAAGCTAATATAAATAATTATGGCAGAACAAACAAAAGTAACAACGTTGGAGAAGGTTGTGATCCGTTTTTCGGGTGACTCCGGAGACGGTATGCAGTTAACCGGAACGATCTTTTCTAATCTGTCGGCTATTTTTGGAAATGAGATTTCTACATTTCCCGACTATCCGGCGGAAGTACGTGCTCCTCAGGGAACACTGAGTGGTGTATCAGGATTCCAGGTGCATCTGGGATCACGTAAAATTTTTACTCCTGGTGATAAGGCGGACGTTTTAGTCGCTATGAATCCCGCCGCTCTGAAAGTGAATGTGAAGAATATCAAGCCAAATGCAATTGTTATTATCGATACCGATTCATTCAAGAAGAGTGATCTGGATAAGGCTTTGTACACAACGGACGATTCGTTTAAAGAACTGGGTCTGAACAGTGTGCAGGTTGTCGCTGCCCCGATCTCTACGATGGTGAAAGACGGTTTGGCAGAGTTTGGCTTGGATAACAAGTCTGCGCTCCGTTCAAAGAATATGTTTGCCCTGGGCCTTGTTTGCTGGTTGTTTGACCGTCCTCTGGAAGAAGCCATGAACATGCTTCAGAATAAATTCGCCAAGAAGCCGGTGATCGCACAGGCTAATATCAAGGCGTTGACAGACGGTTATAACTATGGTCACAATATCCATGCGTCAGTTTCTACTTATCGTATTGAAAGTAAGAAAGCTGAACCGGGATTCTATACGGATGTAAATGGAAATAAGGCTACTTCCTACGGTCTGATTGCTGCTGCCGAAAAAGCCGGCCTGCAACTTTTCCTGGGTAGTTATCCTATTACTCCGGCGACTGATATTTTGCATGAATTATCTAAACGGAAAGATTTGGGCGTAATTACCGTTCAGGCTGAAGATGAAATTGCCGGTATTTGTACGGCTATCGGTGGTAGTTTTGCCGGTTGTCTGGCTGCTACATCGACTTCCGGTCCGGGTTTGGCGTTGAAGAGTGAAGCGATCGGTCTGGCTGTAATAGCTGAATTGCCGCTGGTTATCATCGACGTACAGCGTGGAGGTCCATCAACAGGTATGCCGACAAAGAGTGAGCAGACCGACCTGATGCAGGCGCTTTACGGACGTAACGGTGAAAGTCCGCTGGTAGTGATTGCCGCTTCTACTCCGACAGACTGTTTCGATGCAGCTTACTGGGCTGGTAAGCTGGCTGTAGAACATATGACTCCGGTTATCCTGATGACGGATGCTTTCATTGCAAACGGTTCGTCTGCCTGGAGATTACCTGACCTGGACAACTATCCGGAAATCAAACCGAACTACGTGTCCAACTATCAGGGAGAAAAGCCCTGGAAGGCATATCGTCGTGATAAAGATACACAGGTTCGTTACTGGGCTATCCCGGGTATGGAAGGATTTGCACACCGTTTGGGAGGTCTGGAGAAAGATTACGATACAAGTGCTATCTCGACCGATCCTATCAACCATCAGAAGATGGTTACCACCCGGCAGGCAAAGATCGACAAAATTGCAGATTTTATCCCGGAACTGGAAGTGCTCGGAGATCCCGATGCCGACCTGTTGCTGGTAGGCTGGGGCGGTACATACGGTCATCTGTATGAAGCAATGGAAACAATGCATGAACAAGGCAAGAAAGTGGCTTTGGCCCACTTCAAATTTATCAGTCCGCTTCCGAAGAATACGGCAGAGGTACTTTCCAAATATAAGAAAGTGGTTGTTGCTGAACAGAATAACGGACAGTTTGCCAACTACCTGCGTGGTAAAGTTCCCGGATTCAATCCGTACAGATTCAACCGCGTGAAAGGACAGCCTTTCGTTGTTGCGAGATTAGTTGAGGAATTCACTAAAATATTGGAGGCTTAAAAAATGACAGATATAAAATTCGAACCGAAAGATTATAAAAGTGACCAGTATGTACGTTGGTGTCCGGGTTGTGGAGACCATGCCGTATTGAACTGCTTACATAAAGCGATGGCGGAAGTAGGAGTGGCTCCTCATAATATGGCCGTTATCTCGGGTATCGGGTGTTCTTCCCGCTTACCTTATTATATGAATACATACGGTTTCCATACCATCCACGGACGTGGTGCTGCAATAGCAACAGGTGTGAAGACTGCCCGTCCGGACCTGAGTGTCTGGCTGATCACCGGCGACGGCGACTGTCTGGCTATCGGTGGTAACCATTTTATCCATGCCGTACGTCGTAATGTCGACCTGAACATTGTTCTGTTCAACAATAAAATTTATGGTCTGACTAAAGGACAATACTCCCCGACTTCCGAACGTGGTTTCGTTTCCAAGAGTTCTCCTTACGGAACAGTGGAAGATCCGTTTATCCCGGCTGAACTGGCTTTGGGAGCACGCGGAAACTTCTTTGCCCGGGTGATCGATGTGGATTTGAAGAATACAACTGAAGTATTGGCTGCTTCTGCACGCCATAAAGGTGCTTCTGTCACGGAAGTGCTGGTGAACTGTGTAATTTTCAATGACGGCATTCATAAGAGTATCGTTGATAAGGAATATCGTGCAGACCGTACCATCTTCCTTCGCCACGGTGAAAAGATGATTTTCGGAAAAGAAGGTAACAAAGGTCTTGTGTTGGATGGTCTTAAACTGAAAGCCGTTACGATCGGTGAAGGTGGCTATACAATGGATGATGTGCTGGTTCATGATGCCCATGAAAAAGATACGACACTTCATATGATGCTGGCTATGATGAAAGATGATATGCCTATTGCCTTGGGTGTTATCCGCGATGTGGATGCTCCGGTATATGATGAAGCCGTTCATCAACAGATTGAAGAGGTACAGGCAAAGAATCCTACCCGTAAACTGAAAGACTTCTTAATGAAGGGTGAAGTTTGGGAAGTGAAATAAACAAAATAAGGAGGTAGACTCTTTTTGATTACGGCTGTTATAAAAGTCTGAGTAGCATATAGAAAATTTGATATGCTATGAAAAGGTTTTTATAGCAGCCTTTTTTTATAGTTATGGTCGAAACTGTCTTTATGTTTTAATTTATAGAAAGAAGAATCTAATATGATTTTTTGAGATAAGCCATTAATAATCATCTCTTTTTTACTTAACTACTCTGTGTTTTCAGTAGATGTGAGAATGAATTGAATAGAATACTTTTGGAGATACTTAAATTTTTATCGGGTTTTATTGTTTTTCTTTTTTATCATTAAAGCCTTGAATATTAATCCCTGTGTAATTTGCCTAGAATATAACCATAGTCCTATGAGAACTCTGTTACTATTTAATAAGTTTCTCTCTGCAAATATATTATTATTTTTCATAATACAACCATAATTATTAAAATATTTTCATTATAAAGATGGTTTTGCGCCAATAATTGATATAACGATTCTTTTAATTGTAAAATATTAGTTTTGTATTGTGTTTTAATAAATGAAAATTGTATCTTGTTAGTCTTTCTTTCCTTTATGGGTCACTGGTAGAAAGTAGATGTTTGATTTTCTTCATTTCAGACAAATCTAGTCTTGTATATGCCGTTAAAGTATGAATTTAGGTATCAGCAGAGTTCTCATAGAACTTTGTTCAAACCTAAAAAACACTTTTTACCTTTTAAAAGTAGCACTTTATGAAAAGAATCTGTTTATTGTTTTTGCTTTTACTGTGTACAGTGGGAGCAATGGCCCAGAAAAGGTCAATCACAGGTATAGTTGTTGATATGACGGGCGAACCGATTATTGGTGCCAGTATAGTAGAAATGGGCACAACGAATGGTACTGTTACCGACATTGATGGAAAGTTCTCTCTTTCTGTAGCTTCCAATGGAAAAATCCAAATTACTTATGTCGGGTATAAGTCGGAAACACTGACAATTAAAAATCAGACTGTTTTGCAGATTAAACTGGAAGAAGATTCAGAAATGTTGAGTGAAGTTGTAATTACAGGTTATGGAGGAACTCAGCTCCGCTCAAAATTAACAAACTCAATTTCAAAAGTAAAAGAAGATCATTTGGCTGTTGGTCTTTTTTCAAATCCAGCACAAGCTCTTTCTGGATCTGTAGCCGGGTTGAAAGTTACACAATCAACCGGAAATCCGGCAGCTTCTCCTGTGATTGTACTCCGCGGAGGAACAAATCTTGATGGAACGGGTTCTCCTCTGATTCTTGTTGACGGACAGCAGCGTGATGATCTTAGCGATATCAATCCAGCTGACATTGAATCAATGGAAGTTTTAAAAGACGCTGGAGCAACAGCATTGTACGGGGCCCGTGCTAATAATGGGGTTATTCTTGTAACGACAAAACGAGGAAAAGTCGGACATACATCTATTAATGTAAAAGCTCAGGTTGGTTTAAACTACATGAGAAGCCCTTATGACTTCATGGACGGAGGAGATTATCTTTATTGGATGAGAAAATCATACCAGAATGCAGGTCAGGTGTTTAAATCTGTGTCTGGTAAATGGGTCGGTTGGAATGATATGAGTACCCTGACCGGTAATCAACCTTACGGAACCGGTAATGTCTATTGGGCTGATGCTGCCAAGACAATTCCGGCAGATGGAAATTCTAACTCAAGTGCAGTATGGAGTACAATGAAATATTCGGATGATCTTGCTTTTCTGTTAAAACAAGGCTGGAAAACAATGACTGATCCAGTATATGGCGATGAACTTATTTATAGAGACTGGGATATGGCTGCAAACAATTTGAATCATCCGGCTATTTCTCAAGATTATAATGTAAATATTTCAGGAGGAAATGATAAAGGGAATTATTATGCAAGTGTCGGTTATAATCGCACGGAAGGTATTCCTCTGGATAATTTTTATCAGCGTGTGAATGCAACGTTAAATGCTGATTATAAAATTCGTGATTGGCTTACATCTTCTACCAGCGTTTCATTTTCTGACTCTAAATGGAATGGCTTACCAAATGGCCTTGAACGAAAAGAGGACTTAACGGAATATGATGAAACTGAACATAACTTTTTTGTTCGTATGTTGAGTGCTCCTCCAACATTACGAGGATACAATGCGAATGGAGATTTGCTTCTTGGACGCGATTATAAAGATGGTAATCAGGGCATAAATTCCAGTAAGTTTGGCCGAGATTATACGGCAAATAAGTTTAATTTCGGTGAGACTTTAAATTTCCAGATATTGAAAGACCTTTCTCTAAAAGTTGGAGCAATGTGGATGTATGATGAGAAACTAAAAGAAAAGTATGATCAAGACTTTTTGCAATCTCCGGGGAATATCAATAAAACGAGAAAGGCGTCAGGATATTTTAACCGCGTGTTTAAACAAACCTACAATGCGGTGGCTAATTATAATCTGAATATTGGACAGGCACATAGTCTGAATGCCTTGGTAGGTTTCGAATATTATAATGAAGCCAAGAAAGGATTTAGTGCGGAAGGCTCGGGGGCTCCGACAGATGGTTTGAAGGATCTGGGTCTGACTGCTTCCGGGGCTAATCAACGAAGTATTGATTCCTGGCATGAAAAGAAAGCTATACTTTCTTATTTTGGGCGTGTGAACTATGACTATTTAGGTAAATATCTTTTATCTGCAACGTTACGGCATGATGGGTATTCCGTATTATTAGGGGATAACCGCTGGGGAACTTTCCCGGGAGTGTCTGTCGGTTGGATTTTTGGTAGGGAGAAATTTATGGAAAACCTTCAGACTATAATATCTTTTGCCAAATTACGTGCCAGTTATGGTTTGAATGGTAATGTTTCGAAGATTGGAGCTTATGAGTTACAAGGTGATTATTCAACCGTGTCATACGGAGGTTTATCTGGTTTCCAGATCGGGAATTTGCCTAATCCTTCTTTGAGATGGGAAAAATCGCATACATTGGAAGCTGGTCTTGATTTTGGATTCCTAGAAAATAAAATCAATGCAAACTTTACATTCTATAACCGTCGTACACAGGATAAATATGCAAATATTCCTCTTCCAGGTTCTTCCGGTTTCGATTCATTCAAAACTAATAATGGTGAAATACAAAACCGTGGGCTTGAAATAGAATTATCATTCAAAGTGATAAATAATAATGATATAAAATGGAACATTGGTGTCAATGCAGCCTATAACAAAAATAAAATTCTTAAATTACCGGATAACGGACTTGAACGTAATAGGCAGAATGCTTTCCAGGTGTATGATCCTAAAACAAAAGAACTTATATGGGTAGGTGGCTACCAGGAAGGACAGGAACCCGGTGCTTTGTATGCTTTTCAATATGAAGGTGTATATAAAAGCTATGATGAAATACCTGGAAATCTGAAGGATATCGCTTACAAGAGCAGTGGTTTGACATTGTATGGTCCTGATGCATGGGCAGCACTTCCTGAATCGCAAAAAGTTGGAAGTAACGGAAAGCCATTGGCATTACCAATTCAACCGGGAGATGCAAAGTTTAAAGATGTTAATGGCGATGGCGTGATTGATGACTATGATATGGTGAAAGTCGGAAACACCATTCCACATTGGACCGGAGGTATTAATACAGACTTTACCTGGAAAGATTTTTCTTTGTATGTTCGTATGGACTATGCATTGGATTATAAATTACATGACTTCTCATCTTCCTGGATAATGGGTAACTTGCAGGGCACATTTAATACGTTGGAAAAGACAAAAGATTCTTGGACTCCGGAGAATCCGAATGCGAAATATCCGATCTATGTTTGGGCAGACCAATTGGGAAAAGGTAATTATCAGCGTCGTTCTACCATGTTTACGCATGAAGGTAGTTATCTGGCATTCCGTGAAGTTGCTTTTACATATACAATGCCTAAAAAGTTGATCTCCAAATGGAACATTGAAAGACTTGCATTTACTGTAACCGGGCAGAATTTGGGATATCTGACTGCTGCAAAAGATTTGTTTTCTCCGGAACCGACCGAGATCCTGAATGAGGATGATTTGCATTTGGGTGGTTATCCGTTGCCGCGTTCAGTGATATTCGGTATCAATCTTACATTCTAAACATTTAAATTTATAACATTATGAAGTACTTGAAATATATTTTTGTGTCATGCCTGATGACAGGTTTGTTACTATCCTGTGATGTGTTGGATTATGAACCAGAAGATTATTTCGGAAGTTCAAATTTCTGGGATAATGAAGCACAGGTAGATGGATTCATGATTGGAATTCATAAGAATTTGCGTGATATTAACGAGTATATATATTTATTAGGTGAAGCACGTGGAGGAACTTTGAGGACCGGTTCTGGTACACAAGGAGTAAGTTATGATTATAGTTCTCCGATAAAAGACAATAACTTCACATACTATAATACAGGAGTAAGTAACTGGGCGAAGTTCTATCCCAAAATTCTAAATGTAAATGAGTTTATATATGAGGTGGAAAATAACTGTGAATTTTTGGATACCGGAACAAGAAATTATTATCTGGGACAAGCTTATGGTGTCCGTGCTTATCTTTATTTCCATTTATATCGTACATTTGGTGGTGTTCCGCTGATAAAGGCGCCGAAAGTCATGAACGGTGTTACTAATGCGGAAGATTTGTATGAAGGTCGGGCAACAGCTAAACAAACACTTGATTTCATTAAAGAGGATATCTCCAAGTCAGAAACAGCTTTCGGGGATAATGAAACTGTAAATTTGAATAAAGGCATGTGGTCCAAAGCTGCAACCATCGTATTGAAAGGGGAAGTATATTTATGGTCTGCAAAGGTTACAACAGATGACCAGTCTCCTGCAAGCGGTGATATTACAACTGCAAGGGATGCTCTTTCCCGTTTGGTTGGTAAATACAGATTATTGGATGATTATAAGGATGTGTTCGCTTATGAAAATAAAGGGAATGATGAAGTGATTATGGCTTTGAGATTTATGGATGGAGAAGCGTCAAACTGGATTTACAATTTTACTTATACTGATGCTGATTTTCTGAATAAATTTTATGGTGTAAATGGACAGTTGATAACTGCGGATACTTTAAAATTGAACAATCAAGGGAAACAACGTCATGAATGGAAAGAAGGATTCTTCAAATCATATGATGATATGGATATGAGAAAACGAGAAATATTCCTTGATTATTATGATGAAAACGGGAACTATTCTGGGACCGTTCTGCGCAAATGTCTTGGTACAATTAATGCGGCTACAAGCAAACGTGTTTTTAGTGATGATTATGTTGTATACCGGTATGCGGATGTTTTATTGATGATGGCCGAAATAGCCAATATGGAAGGTGGTGATGTCGCTTCTTTTCTGAATCAGGTACGTAAACGTGCTTATGGTGATAATTATGATGAAAGTGTACACGGATATACAAATGGAACCTTTGAAAAAAATGAATTGGCTATTTTGCATGAGCGGGATAAGGAATTTGTTTGGGAAGGTAAGCGTTGGTATGATATTCGCCGTATGTGGGATGCTGGTTATGAACCTCTGGTATTTTCTTCTGAAGCTAACTACGATACGTCGGAACCGGTTATAAAAGAAAGTGAATCTTATAAACTTTTATGGCCGATAGATGTAGAAACATTGAACAAAGATCCGAAGTTGAAGAATAATCCAGGTTATACGAAATAGCATAGCTTGATTTTCCAAAGAAGAGGTTATTTATGAAATGAAGGTAACCTCTTTCTTTATAAATTTGTAGAACCATTAAATAACTATATCATGAAAATTCTTAAAAATGTATTGCTTTTCACCCTTTTTGCTTTTTCTTCGTGTTGTATTGTAGCGCAAGAAACAACTTTTGTACCTTCTGAACATGGCCTTATTAAATCGGAAAGGGAGGACGGGCGCTTTATCAGTTCAAGAAAAATTGTTCATGCCATGCTTAAAAATACTCATCCTAAATACGCGTTTAATCCGGATGTGAATCTGTCCGAGTTTAAAAAGTGGCAGGCAGGTTTGAGACAGGCAATGAAAGATATTATGTGTCATCCGGATGTGAAAGGACAGCCAACTCCTAAGTTATTGAAAAGTGAACCTAGAGATGGATATACAATTGAGAAATGGGAATTTTATCCTCTTCCGGAATGCGTTTCAACCTTTCTTGTCTTGATTCCTGATAATCTCAAAAAGATTACACCAGCGGTAATGTGTATTCCGGGATCGGGTGGAACCAAAGAACGTTTAGCCGGAGAACCGCCTTTAGAACCTAAATTCGACGAAAACTATCACAATGATAAAGCTGCTATGGCCCTTCGCTATGTGGAGATGGGCATTATTGCCGTTGTTGTAGATAATGCGGCTGCCGGTGAGGCTTCTGATTTGGAGAAATATACGATTGGAACGAGTTTCCATTATGATGGAGCTGCCCGCTATTTACTTGAGCTTGGATGGAGTTATCTGGGATATACCTCTTTTCTGGATATGCAAGTTATAAATTGGATGAAGCAGGATAAACGTATTGATAAAGAACGTCTGGTGGTTAGTGGATTTTCTTTGGGAACCGAACCTTTAATGGTTCTGGCGACCATAGATCCATCCATTTTTGCTTTTGTGTATAATGATTTTTTGTGTAATACCTTAGAACGTGCAATCGTGATGACTGAACCGGATAAAAATGGTATCCGTCCTTTTCCGAATACGATCCGTCATCTGATTCCTAACTTCTGGAATAATTTTAATTTTCCTGATATTGTTGCAGCTATAGCACCTCGTCCTTTGATCTTAACCGAAGGTGGCCTTGACCGTGATTTGAATTTAGTTCGTAAGGCTTATGAGATAACAGGGCATCCGGAGAATCTGGAAATACATCATTATCCTAAATTCTCTGATCCTAAATCGCGTATTGACCTGGAAACACTTCCTGAAGGAATTAACCGGGACCAATATTATGATTTAGTAAATGTAGACCGTACCAGCCATTATTTTAAAGCTATTACAGTAATTCCCTGGCTAAAGACTCTTTTACAACTTGATTCTAAATAAGTTAGTTTATGAAGAGAGTTCTACTAGGTGTACTTGCATTGTTATTTGTTGTTATAGGAGAAGGATATGCAACAGATATAACTGTTCGATTTTATGATGCGGAATTACCATTGTTAGTGAACAAACCAGAGAATATTGTCTGTGAAATAGTTATAGATAGCAAATTTGGTGGCGAAATAGTGAATGAAATCATTTTGACCCAAGATGGTATTCTTCCTGGGGAAGGAACAGGTAGTCGTATATTTTATAGCGGAACCTCTTCTGTTCTTTCCTCCCATACACCCTCTCAGGCAATACATGAAGGGGTTCGGAATGTTGGAGGCAGTCAATCCTTCTATTGTCATCCCTCTTATTCCATAAAGAAAAGTGAAATAGCAGCTATCAATTCTAAAATGGTTTTTCCTATGCAAGCTCAGTTAGTGAAAGGTAAAAATTATTTTTGGGTCAGTTTTGATCTGGGAGTCTCTGTTTCTTTGGATACTCGTTTTACGTTGGGTTTGAAGGGGGTAATAATAGATGGAAAAGAATTTCCGATACAAAAGGTGAAGGAGAAAAAGGTTGTTCATCGTACCGGCTATGGTTTACGGCAATCAGGTGATAATGGAGTGTATTCTTATCGTATTCCTGGTTTGGTTACAACAAACCAAGGTGTATTATTAGCCGTATATGATGTTCGCCATCAAACCAATATTGATTTACAGGAAGATATCGATATAGGAATGAGCCGTAGTCTCGATGGAGGGAAGAGTTGGGAACCGATGAAGATTATTATGGATATGGGGGAATATAACGGGTTGCCTCAAAGTCAGAACGGTATAGGTGACCCAGCTATTTTGGTTGATAAACAAACTAATACAGTTTGGGTTTCTGCTGTTTGGGTACATGGTTTGGCTAACGACCGTGCATGGAGAAGTGTCCGGCCAGGCGTAAATCCTGAAGACGGTACCGGACAAATAATGTTGGTTAACAGTACAGATAACGGTTTGACATGGTCTGAACCAATCAATATAACTCCAATGGTGAAGAGTGAAGATATGACAATGTTACTTCAAGGACCAGGTAGAGGTATAACGATGAAAGATGGTACATTAGTTTTTCCGGTTCAATACAAAAGTGTAAAGAATAAACAAAAGGGGGAGATATCCATTATATATAGTAAAGATCATGGTACTACTTGGTGTCGGGCAAATTCCGTATCGACAGATGAGGGGGTATCTGAACCTCAGATCGCAGAAATTACTCCCGGTGTTTTGATGATTAATGCACGTACTTCGGCTCCCTATCGCTTTGTTGCTACCACATGTGATTTAGGCATAAACTGGAAAACACATGAGTCATCAGGAAAAGTCTTGGTTGAGCCGGGTTGTATGGGGAGCTTGTTACATATAGGAAAGATGCAGAATATATTGAAAAAGGAACTTCTGCTCTTCTCAAATCCTGATTTTGAAACTGAACGACCTTCGATGTCTTCCCGAAGAAATTTGACAATCAAGGTTAGTCTGGATGGAGGTTTGAATTGGCCGGACAGGTATCGAATCAATCTTGATGAAGAACAAGGTTGGGGATATTCTTGTCTGACTCAGATTGATGACAGGACAATAGGTATTTTATATGAAGGGAGTACAGCTCAAATGGTATTTCAAAGGATACAGTTGGAAGAATTGATTGATAAATAACTTGCGATTAGTTTATGACGGATAGTCTGCTCATAATGATCGAGAAATCAGATAGACAATTATAAAAAGGTTCATTTCGTTTAGAAGTGGACCTTTTTGGATTTATTATACTTTTATTCATTGAGAAATGAAAAAGTTGATTTTTATAAGAAAAAGTGAGTATAAATGATCGAAACCTGTGTTTTGAAAGAAAAACGTTATTGGAACAATGAATAAAGATTATACAAAATATACTGCGGAAAAATTGTTGGAAGATGATTTTTTTATCGAGTCCAATACTTCTCCGACGTTGGATACGATCAATTTCTGGAAAAGACAGGTTGTAGACGGACAGGATGAACAGGAATATCAGTTAGCTATATTCTTTTTGCGTTCCATAAAGGTAAAAAAAGAACAAATGACTAATGAACGGCAGGATTTATTATGGACAAAGATCAAGGATTCGAATAAGATTCTGCAACTGCAACGTAGCCGTCGCTTTCGTTCTTTTATGTGGATGGCTGCCGCTAGTGTCGCTGTTTTGATTATATTCTCTATTTCATATATATATACCAATGTAAATAAGACTCCGGATGTAGAAGCTGTTGCCCGGGAAATGGCTGTCACTCCGGATGAGGGAGAGATACAATTGGTTTTATCCGACAAGCTGATTCCGATTAGCGGACAGGAATCTCAAATCGAATATGATGCGAAAGGGACAGTGGCCGTTAATTCGGAAAAGATTGCTGATGTATCTTTGAATTCTGCCAATTCCTCTAAACGGTTGTCAGAGTTTAATCAGTTGATTGTCCCGAATGGAAAACGTTCCACCCTGATTTTAGAAGATGGGACTAAACTCTGGGTGAATGCCGGCAGCCGGATTGTGTACCCGGTTACATTCGCTGATAAAAAAAGGGAGATCTATGTAAATGGCGAAGTTTTTCTGGAAGTGACACCGGATAAAAAAAGGCCTTTTATCGTAAAAACGAAAGAGATGGATGTACAGGTTTTGGGTACTTCTTTTAATGTAATGGCATACGAAACGGACGAATCTTCTTCAGTTGTCCTGGTTACAGGGGCTGTACAGGTGGATACTAAGGATGACGAAGATTTCCGTTTGGAACCTAACAGAATGTTCTCTTATAACCAGGGAGAATGTGACATAAAGGAGGTTAATGTGAATGATTATATTTTATGGAAAGATGGGTTATATACATACAGAAGTGAACATTTGTCAGTAATCCTGGATCGTTTATCCCGTTACTATGGAAAAAAGATCAGCTATAAATCTGATGTGGCAGATTTAAAATGCTCGGGAAAACTTGATATGCAGGAGGATCTGGAGGTTGTCCTGGATGGGCTGAGCCAAACAGCCCCGATTCTCTATAAGAAAATAGATGAAGAGTATATAGTAGTCAAAGAAGGCAGATAAAAGATTGTATATTAGGTTATTATTTTTTTAACATATATGTTAACAACTTAAATTGGAAAGCCTATGGAAAAAGCTCGGATGGAAAAATGACAGATCTGTAAATACTAACAAAACCGGATAACACTGCCATGTTATCCGGTTGGATCTCTAAATTAACTAGTTGAAAATAACCATTTAAAAATCAATACAAAGATATGGTAAATAAACGATTCTCCAATTCCTGGAGTATTAAATATCGAATTATGAAAATCGCTGCCCTATTCCTGATCTTAGGAATAAATGCAAGTTTGGCCAGCAGTACTTATTCGCAATCGGCAACATTGTCTTTGAAAGCGAATAATAAGACAGTGCAGGAGATCTTCTCTGAAATAGAAAAACAAAGCGAATATGTTTTTTTCTATTATGACGGCATATTGGATGTAAACCGGAAAGTGAAATTAGATATCACTGATCAGACTGTGGATATTATATTAAATCTGTTGTTTACAGGAACGGATAATACCTATGTAATTAAAGATCGCCAGATATTTATATCAAAGAAAAAGAATACCGGTTTGATTGGTCCTTTGCCATTGAAAGCCCAGGACAGAAGTACTTTTCGGGGAAAGGTACTGGATGATTTGGGCGAACCTTTGCCGGGAGCGGCTATCCTGGTTGCAGGAAGTACCCGTGGGGTGACGACTGACCTGGACGGTTCTTTTGAACTGGAAGTAAATAAATCGGATAAACTGGTCATTTCTTATTTGGGGATGGAAGATCAGGAAATCGTTATCGGTAATCAGAATGATGTTGTGATCAGAATGAAGCCAAAGGCCGATGAACTGGAAGAAGTGACCGTTGTAGCTTATGGTAAGCAAAAGAAAGCCAGTGTGATAGGTGCTATATCAACTATCACCTCCGAACAACTTCAGGTACCGGTTGCGAAACTGAGTACAAGCCTGGCCGGACAGATGGCCGGTATCGTTGCCATACAACGTACCGGTGAGCCTGGTGCCGGAGCAGATTTCTGGATACGGGGTATTAGTTCTTTCGGGGCAAACAATACACCGCTTATACTGGTGGATGGAATAGAACGTTCGATGGATTTGGTTGATCCGGAAGATATTGCTACTTTTTCAATATTGAAGGATGCGACTGCTACGGCTTTGTATGGGGTTCGTGGTGCAAACGGGATTGTTCTGATTACGACAAAGCGAGGAAGGGAAGCCAAGCCTGCTATCAATGCCCGGGTGGAATACGGAATTTCCAATCCGACCGTAACTCCCAAAATGGCGAATGCCTCTCAATGGATGGATTATTATAATGATATCACATTGCAGGGGAACGGACAACTGGCTTATCAGCCAGTAGAATATGATAAACACGTCAATCATACGGATCCTGATTTATATCCGAATGTGGACTGGTGGGATACTACTTTCCGCAATATATCCAACAATATCCGTGCGAATGTAAATGTTTCGGGAGGTGGAAAAAGTGTCCGCTATTATGTTGCCGGTTCGTTTTATAGTGAAAATGGCATTTTTAAACCGGTAAAAAATCCTCAGTATGATCCTCAGGTCGGATATAAGAAAATTAATTTTCGGGCCAATGTCGATATCAATGTAACCCGTCTGACAGAACTGAGCCTTTCGTTGTCGAACCAATATGAAATAAAAAATCGCCTCGGGGTTGCAATGGAAAGTGTTTATAATAATACGCTGGCTGTCCCTTCTGTTGCTGTTGTGCCCGTATTTTCAGATGGTAGTTTATCCCGCCCTATTGTAGGTACTAATCCTTATCTGGACTTGAACTATACAGGGTATTCCGCTGATTTCTGGAACAATGCCCAATCTTTGATCAGCTTGACACAGGATTTTTCATTCATTACTCCCGGCTTGAAAGGAAATGCAAAATTCTCGTGGGATGCCCGTAATGAATCGACGCTGGATAAACGTAAGTCGCCGGTTACGTACGATGCCCTGGGAAGGGATAAGGAAGGAAATCTGATTTTACATCAGAACCGCGACGGTAATGATTTTCTTTCTCTGGCTCGTTCTAACAGAGGGGCACAAACCTGGAATTTTGAAACATCGCTTACTTATGATCAGGTATTCAACGATGATCATCGGGTGAACGGCCTGTTTTTATTCAATATCCGGGAATATACCAACAATTTCCCGACTGATTATATTGCAGCTTTTGCCAATAGAAATATCGGTATTGCAGGTCGTGCTGCCTATTCCTTCAGGGATAAGTATTTCGCTGAATTTAGTTTTGGTTATAATGGTTCTGAAAACTTCGCTCCTGGAAAACGTTTCGGTTTTTTCCTTCAGGTGCTTTGGGCTATATGATCAGCAATGAAGATTTTTGGAAATCCCTGTCGTCTGTGATCTCCTTATTGAAGATTAAAGGCTCTTACGGAGAGATCGGAAATGATAAGATCGGCGGTGATCGTCGTTTTGCTTATAATACCGAGATGCAGTATACGGGAGGTTGGAATTTCGGACGTGATCAGGCGAAGTGGATCGGAGGTATCGCAACCGGACATCCCGGTAACCCGAATGTATCCTGGGAAACTGCCAAGAAGACGGATGTCGGTTTTGAATTGGGACTGTTCCATCGTATTAAACTGAGTGCCGATTATTTTAAAGAAAAACGCGAAGGTATTTATATTCAGCAACAAAGTATTCCTTCGGTAGTCGGTATTAACGTGACGCAGTATGTGAATTTAGGTAAGATGCAGAATCAGGGGATAGATATGACGCTGGAATATGAACAGCAAGTAAATGATGAGTTATATATATCCGGACGTGGAAACTTTACCTTTAACCGTAATAAAGTATTGTATGATGATAAACCGAGTCAGCAATGGCCTTATTTGAATGATGTAGGTTTTCCGATGGATCAACATAGGGGGCTGGTTGCTATTGGTTTGTTTGAGTCGGAGAAAGATATAGCGAACAGTCCGACACAAACCTTCGGTCCGGTACGTCCGGGAGATATCAAATACCGGGATATAGACGGGAACGGGATTATCGACTCAAACGACCGGGTTCCGATGGGATATACGACAATCCCTGAGATCAACTATGGTTTCGGTGTGAGCCTGCGATGGAGACGTTTTGATTTATCCGTATTCTTTCAGGGAGCTACCCATGTAGGGCGTATGATCGGAGGAAGCCAGGTGTACGGTAGTGACGGCAGTATTCTGTCTCTTGGAAACTTCTATGAAGAGGTAGCAGAGAACCGTTGGACTGAATGGAATCCGGATCCGAATGCGAAATATCCCCGTATGTGGATGTCTGCTTTCGACAATAATAAGCAACAGTCCTCCTATTGGTGGCGTGATATGAGCTATATCCGTTTGAAAAATGCGGAGATAGGATATTCATTGCCTAAAGAACTGATACAAAAGATAGGTCTTTCGACAATACGTTTTTATATACAGGGTGTCAATCTTCTGACGTTTAGCGGCTTCAAATTATGGGATCCGGAACTGAATACCGGAACCGGAGGGTTATATCCTCAAATGCGTACGGCTGCTATAGGAATGAATGTTAACTTTTAATTATTAAGCATATGAAAAAATATAAGCATAAATATACAGTAATCAGTCTGTTATACATGATTGGTATGTTGTTTACCGGTTGTGACGGTTTTCTGGATGTAGAGTTGGATAATCAGATTAAACTGGAGGAAGTATTCAATAAACGTTCCACAACCGAACAATATCTGGCACAGGTGTATGGCTTTGTTCCACAGACATATAATTGGCACGAAAATGCAGTCGGAGCTAGTGTTCCCATGAGTGATGAAGCTTTGTTTTCCTGGATGTCCGGATTGGGGTATCATAGTTTTCTGAATGGAACATGGAGTGTAACAACTACCTCTTATGCGATCTGGAAAAATATGTATCAGGCCATCAATCAGGCTACTGTATTTATGAACCACGTAGATGAGTGTGTGGAGTTGACCCAGAAAGAAAAAGATATAATGAAGGCGGAGGCTCGTTTTTTGAGAGCTTATTTCTATACGCTCTTAATAAATCAGTACGGACCTGTTTATGTTTGGGGAGATCAGGATTCTGATTCCAGCATTCATGCGGAAGATATTGATCGCCACCCGCTGGAAGCAAATGTACAGTTCGTGCTGGAAGAATATGATAAGGCTGCAGAGGTTTTACCTTTACAGATAACGGATCTCAGTTGGTACGGACGTGTAACGAAAGGAGTTGTGTTAGCTGCTAAGGCCCGTTTCTTGTTGTATATGGCGAGTCCGTTGTTTAATGGTTGCTCTTTATATCAAGGGATGCAGAATAAAGACGGAGAATTATTGTTCCCGCAGTCACCAGACCTTGAAAAGTGGCAAAAGGCGGCTGATGCAGCTAAAGCTGTCATCGATCTGGGAATTTATGATCTGGTACGGAATACGGCGGAGACTGATCCGTTCAAACGGGCAATCCGGTCATATATGGGGGTAACATTGGAAAAGTGGAATAAAGAGGTTATCTGGGGGCAATGGCAGACTGATGGAATGTTCATTGTGGTCCGCTGTAATCCTCCTAAGTTCTGTAAGACCGGCTACGGTGGATATTGTCCTTCTATCCGTTTGGTCGATACTTATCCTATGGCTGCTTCGGGGCGCTTCCCTGTCACGGGATATAATGCGGATGGTTCTCCGGTCATAGATCCGAAGTCCGGTTATGTGGAGGATGGTTTTAAGGATAGTTATAAACACCCATTAGATACTTTCCTACTTGTAAAAGCACATAACAGCTGCGTCGGACGTGATGCCCGTTTTTATGCTTCTGTTTTGGCGAATGGATTTCCTTGGCTGAATCCGGCGATGAGAAAAGATGCTGTTACATTTTTTGATGGAGGTACTTCTTCCTATTCAGGTAGTGGCGATTGTGTAAAGGCAGGATATTCCTGGCGCAGAATGACCGACCCGACTTTGAATACGGACCAGGGTAACTGGGGGCAATTGGTCGCTCTGATCTTTCGTTTAGGTGAAATTTATCTGAACTATGCGGAAGCCTGTAACGAAAAACCGAACCGGGATGAGGCCGAAGCTTTGAAGTATATCAACCTGATCCGTGAACGTTCCGGTTTGAATAAATTGGAGGATGCTTATCCGGAAGTCAAAGGGAATAAAAACTTACTTCGTGAGCTGATCCAGAAAGAACGTATGGTCGAATTGGCTTTCGAGACACTCCGGCTATCGGATCTTCGTCGGTGGATGACCGCTAAAGATGTTCTGAACGGAAAAGTATGGACAAGGAATGTCGCTGCGAAAAATTATGAAGACTCATGGCACAGGACAACGTCTATCTGGGCTTCAGGAGACAGGGTATTCACAGACAAAAATTATCTGTTCCCTATTCCTCAGGAGCAATTGAATGAAATGCAGAATTTGACACAAAATTATGGTTGGTAATAAAAAATGAAGAATATGAAATTCAAATATAATATATTTCTGATGGCCTTATCGGTATTCTCGTTGTGGTTTGTTTCATGTGACGAATACAGGGATGCGGATGAATTGGATGATCAGCTTTATCTGCAAAAATCAGGGTTGCTGGAAGCTAAGGTCTTTAATTGGGGTACTTTTACCTATGAACTGCCTGTGATAAAGAGTGGTAAAGGAAATCATTCCGCAACCGTCCGCCTGTCGGTGGATGAATCCATTTTGGCTGCTTATAACGAAACGAACGGTACCGATTATAAACTGATGCCGGATAATTGTTATTCGCTGAAAGAGGGGAGTTTATCTTTTACGGAAGATGATTACAGAAAGTTCTTTCTGATTGATTTTGATCCCGCCTCCCTGACTGATCTGGGCAACGATGGTTTGCAATATGTACTGCCCTGTTTGTTGGTGACCGATAACGCGGATATTCGGATCGCAGAGGAGGATAAGGCGCAGATTCTGATCAAGCCTTCTGTTTATCAGCCTTATATCGGTTTCGAAACTCCGGGTATATACAGGACGGGATCTGAGTTCAGTATAAAAACGGATGATGATGATGTTCTGGTTATTTATCCTAAGGTACAGGTCAATTATTATAATGACTGGGATATTTCTTATGATGTCGAGGTCAATTCAGCTGCACTGGATGAATATAACGGTTCCCTGAGTGCAGGTGCCCGAAAATATAAATTACTGCCGGAAGGTGCGTATACGATAGATCGTTCGACTTGTATCCTGAATAAGAACCGGGATTATGAATATCTAAAGATCACATTGGAGGAGAAAGCATTTAAAATGGATGAAAATAATTATGCTTTCGGGTACTATGCCCTTCCTCTCAAAATAGCTTCTGTCTCAAAGTATGGAATCGATCCGGAGGCGGATGTGACAATCTATCCGATTTCTATCCAACCCCCGGTTATGGAGAAAACTGGCTGGACGATAGAAGAGTGTAATTCTATTATTACAGATGAAGTCGAGAACGCTTCGTCGATGGATATACCGGATAATCTACTGGATAATAATAATAACACTTATTGGTGTACTAGGGCTATCAAGCCGATAGAATTCCCTTATTTTGTCACTATAAACTTGCAGGAGAATTGTAGTTTGTATCGTTTGGGATTCCAGTTGCCGGAAGATGAATCACTGGGAAATATCAAATCAGGCTATTTTGAAGTTAGCACAGATGGTGAAAATTGGACAAAAATTGTAGATTGGAACCGCAAAAGTAATCTGGAGGATCGTTCGATGGAACTGGATTTCTCAATGCAACAAGCCAATTATATCCGTTTTGTTATTACGGATGCATTTGAATATGCAGATCCGGCATTGGGCAAAGCAAGTGGTGCGGTTTGCCAGGTTGCAGAGATTAATGGTTGGGGTATTTAATAACAGATGTTATGTCAAATAGAAGAACTTTTATTAAACAAATGATGGCTGGAGGTATATTATTACCTTCAGCTCCCCAACTTCTGGCGGAGGGAAACTCTTCCGGAGTGGTTGGAAATGGGGAATCTGTCGGTTCCAGCGAGATACGCATTGCTTTAATCGGTAAAGGCGGAATGGGGACTGCTGATGCGAATTGTGCTTTACGGGTACCAGGGGTAAAGATCACGGCCGTATGTGATGTTTATGAAACGCGTTTGGAGGATGCTAAAAAACAGTGGGGAGATCATATTTTCATAACAAAAGATTATAATGATATTCTGAAACGTAGTGATGTCGATGCCGTACTGATCGGAACTCCCGACCATTGGCATCAACCCATTGCCATTGCTGCCATGAAAGCTGGTAAGCATGTATATTGTGAAAAACCGGTTATCCATAAAATCAGTGAGGCGGAAAAACTGATTGATGCGCAGCGGGTAAGCGGTATGTATTTTCAGGCCGGGAGTCAGGGTATGGCTTCTTTAGGGAATAGAAAAGCCCGGCAACTGTTGCGATCTGGAGCTATCGGGAAAGTTAATTTCATAGATGGGCAGTTTACGGGTGCTCCGGGAACATTGGGATATTATCCGGTAGCTGATAATGCGTCTGAAAAAACAATCTGGTGGAAACGGTTCTTAGGAAATGCACCTAAGCATAAATTCGATCCCCAACGTTTCTTTTATTGGAGGAACTGGAAAGATTACGGAACCGGCATTGCCGGAGATCTGTTCGTGCATGTGCTGGCAAGCCTTCACTATATAACTGATGCTATTGGTCCGGAAAAAGTTTATACGACAGGTGGTATCCGGCATTATACAGACGGATACCGGGATACTCCTGATGTGATGCTTGCTTATCTGGATTATCCGGACAGGGAGGATCTGGGAGCGTTCACCGTACAGTTGGGTGCAAACTATGTCGACGGTGTTTCGCGTAAATGGGGAAGTATGGACTTTCGTATTGTCGGTTCGGAAGGAACTCTCGATGTGGCATGGGATAAGGTCACTTTGAAAACGTTGCATAAGGCTGATACAGCTTTCTTGCAGGCATTGGAACCGATTGGGCAGGGGATCGATACGCCGGTTGTCAAATCGGAAAAGGAGATAGAATTCATTGCTTCATCGGACTATAAGGGGGGGCATTATGATCATTTTGAAAACTTTTTTACGGGTATCCGTAATAAAACCCCGCTTGTTTGTGATGTCATGTTTTCTGTAAGATCTGCTGCTCCGGCCTTATTAAGTTATGAAAGTTATGAACGGGGAGAGGCTGTTTATTGGGATGCTGAGAATCTGAAAGAAAGAAAAAAATAAACTTAAAAAAGAGATTTGTCTATGAAAATTATAGGATATGCAGTCTTGTTGTTGTTAATAAGCTGTCCTTTGTTCGCATCGAATCCGGTTCTTTCGTCGACAGCGGAAACAGTTGTCCCATACCGGTTATCGGAGCAGGAGAAGAAAGATGGTTACCGGTTGTTGTTTGACGGAACTACTCTGGATGGATGGATTAACAACTCTGATGAGTATATATTGGAAAATGGTTGTATTGCTAAAAAAGCCTCGGGATTCGGAAATCTTTATTCGGAAGATAGTTTCTGTAACTTTGTATTGAAGTTTGAATTTCAACTGACACCCGGAGCAAATAACGGATTGGGGCTTCGGCACATCATAGTTCCGGAAGGTTATTTGGGAATGGAACTTCAGATACTGGATAATGACGATCCTCAATATAAGGATCTGAAGCCCTACCAGTATCACGGAGGTTTATATAATTATGCTCCGGCCAAACGCGGGTATTTAAAACCAGTGGGCGAATGGAATCAACAGGAAGTGATAGCTCGGGGAGCCAATATTAAGATCATTTTGAATGGGACGGTCATTCTCGATACGAATATCAAGAAAGTGATTAAGGATATTCCGTATGATAAGGTACAGTCCGGATTGCGGAACTCATGTGGTCACATCGCTTTCTTGGGGCATGACTCGGTAGTCAGGTTCAGATATATCCGTATAAAAGTTCTCGAGTGAGAACCACGCAATTGCTTATAAAACAACGACAGACTACTGATTGACTTGTTTTATAAGCAATTGTAAGTTACATGCTGATAAGAAGGAGCAGGACAAATTGCATTTCTGCCTGTGAGAAAGTGGTACGTAGCTTTTTTAAAGACCTTTGTATCAGATTCTGGGTAGATTGGTAATTCATATCCATGATCTGGCAAATCTCTTCATAAGATAATCCTTCTACAAAACGATAATAGATGATTTCTTTCTGGCGTGGCGATAAAACCTCGAGCATCCGGATCATTTTCTCATTCAGGAATTGTTCTCTTTCATTTTCGATAATCTCATCCTCAATCGTATATTCTGCCGCAAAAACAGGTTCCAGCGAATCGATCTGACTGTATTTTATGTCTTTTCTGAATATATTGAATAGCTTGTTTTTCAAGGCAATAAAAAGGTATAGTTTGATGTTGTCTGTAGACTGGAGGTGTCTGCGGTTCTGAAATATCTTTATAAACACATCCTGTATACAATCCTCTACCAGCCCTTTATCAGAGGTAAAATGCATGCCATAAGCATATAGCGCCTGCGAGTACTCTCTATAAATATATGTATAAGCTTTATCATCTCCACAAAGAAAATTCTCCCAGATTATCTGATCTGAGTTTCTCTTTTTTGTAGTCATGGGGGTTGACTCAGTGTTTTTTCTCATAAGAATGCTACGTGGTTAGACCTTGTTCAGAATCAGAACACAAAAATTGGGGAAAACTACTCATCTTTTTCTGTAAATATATTCACTTTTTTCTAAGTGACTACTTTAGTTGACACTTCTGTCGCAGATTGTAAAGTCTAGTTGACAAATAGACTGCCCGGATTGTTAATTGCATGGAAAAGAGTAATTATTACTGAAAAATTTCCTTAATAGAGTACCAGCTATAAAAAAATGTATTACTTTTGTACCGGTCTTAACAAGGCGCGATAATAGCAAGTTAGATGTAGGTATTGGAGCCCTGTTATTTTAATTTCGCGAGAGAGAAAAGTTATATAAAGTCAATCATTTAAATTATTATCAAGAATGGCTAATTTAGATTTAAGCAAGTACGGAATTACCGGTGTAACAGAAATTTTACACAATCCGTCTTATGATGTTCTGTTCGCAGAAGAAACAAAACCATCTTTGGAAGGTTTTGAAAAAGGTCAGGTAACAGAACTGGGTGCTGTAAACGTAATGACAGGTGTTTACACAGGTCGTTCACCTAAGGATAAATTCTTTGTAAAGAATGAAGCCAGCGAAGACTCAGTATGGTGGACTTCTGAAGAATATAAAAATGATAACAAGCCTTGTACTGAAGAAGCATGGGCTGATCTGAAAGCTAAAGCTGTAAAACAATTGTCAGGCAAACGTCTGTTCGTTGTCGATACATTCTGCGGTGCAAACGAAGCAACTCGTATGAAAGTTCGTTTCATCATGGAAGTAGCTTGGCAGGCACATTTCGTAACTAACATGTTTATCCGTCCGACAGCTGAAGAACTGGCTAACTACGGTGAACCTGATTTCGTATGTTTCAACGCTTCTAAAGCAAAAGTTGACAACTTCAAAGAACTGGGTCTGAACTCTGAAACTGCTACAGTTTTCAACTTGAAGACTAAAGAACAGGTTATCCTGAACACTTGGTACGGTGGTGAAATGAAGAAAGGTATGTTCTCTATCATGAACTACATGAACCCGCTTCGTGGTATCGCTTCCATGCACTGCTCTGCTAATACAAATATGGAAGGAACTAGTTCGGCTATCTTCTTCGGTTTGTCTGGTACAGGTAAGACTACTTTGTCTACTGACCCGAAACGTAAGTTGATCGGTGACGACGAACACGGATGGGATGACGAAGGTGTATTCAACTACGAAGGTGGTTGCTATGCTAAGGTTATCAACCTGGACAAAGAAAGCGAACCGGATATCTACAACGCTATCAAACGCGATGCTCTGTTGGAAAACGTAACAGTTGCTGCTGACGGTACTATTGACTTCGCAGATAAGAGCGTAACAGAAAATACTCGCGTTTCTTATCCTATCTATCACATTGAAAACATCGTTAAGCCGGTATCTAAAGGTCCGCACGCAAAACAGGTTATTTTCCTGTCTGCTGATGCATTCGGTGTATTGCCTCCGGTATCTATCCTGACTCCGGAACAGACTCAGTACTACTTCCTTTCTGGTTTTACAGCTAAATTGGCAGGTACAGAACGTGGTATCACTGAACCGACTCCTACATTCTCTGCTTGTTTCGGTGCTGCATTCTTGTCATTACACCCGACTAAATACGGTGAAGAACTGGTTAAGAAAATGGAAATGACTGGTGCTAAGGCTTATCTGGTTAATACTGGATGGAATGGTAGCGGTAAGCGTATCTCTATCAAAGATACAAGAGGTATCATCGATGCTATCCTGGATGGCTCTATCGACAAAGCTCCGACTAAGGTTATTCCTTACTTCGACTTCGTTGTTCCGACAGAACTTCCGGGTGTTGATCCGAAGATCCTTGATCCTCGTGACACTTACGCTGATGCTGCTCAATGGGATGAAAAAGCTAAAGATTTGGCTGCTCGCTTCCAGAAGAACTTCGCTAAGTTCACAGGTAACGAAGCTGGTAAGGCTTTGGTTTCTGCCGGTCCGAAATTGTAATTCAAACGCCGGAGGTAAATCTTACCAAAGGTTAAGAATAATATCATCAAAAAGCGTGGAACATACCGTTCTGCGCTTTTTTTTGTATATCTACATTAATTTTATCATAAATGTTAGTTTGTTTTAAAATATATTGTTATCTTTACCGCGTATTATCCGTTAATGTGTGGGTTTAAGGTATAATGATAAAACGTTTATTACTGATTTTAGGAGTCGCATTGTTTTTGTCGTCATGCGGCAAGGACGTCTCTTACCGAATTGAAGGCAAGTTGTCTAATTTGGAAGATGAGACGCTATATGCTGTTTTTGAGAATGACAATTATAAAGTTGTTGATACCATCACTTGCGAGAAACCCGGACAATTCTCCCTGAAACGGAACGAAGGAGACTTCAATACCGTAACGATTTTCTTCGATAATAAAAAAAGCTGGACCACTGTTTACCTGATGAAAGGAGAGAAAGTCACCATAACCGGCGATGCTCTTTATCCGGCTTTGCTTCAGGTGAAAGGCGGACGTGTCAACGACCAGTTGAATTCTTTTCGTAAAAGTGTTACTCCCCTGCTGAAGGAGCAGGCAGACCTGATCAAGATATTAACGAATAAAAGCAGTCATACAAATACAACGGAAGAAACTGATATTCCTTCCCGTCTGACGAATGTAAACCATACCCTGAGTGAACGGGCAATGGAATATATACAAGAACATCCGGATGAAGAAGCTTCGGCTGTTTTATTGCAATATTATTTTATGAATCCGGATGATACCCGCAAAATGGATGAATTGCTGGCTGTGTTAAGTCCGAAATTGAAAGATTTTTATCTGATTCGTAAAATGCAGGATTACAGCATGAAAGCACAGCGAACTTCTTTGGGTGCGGAAGCTCCGGGTTTTAATGTAAAGAATGTATATGGGCATACTGTGAGTCTGGATTCATTCCCGCAGCGATATTTGTTACTAGCCTTTACAGCTCCTTGGTGCGATATGTGCCAGACAGAAGATCTGTTTTTGGATAAGGTCGCGATGAAGTACCCGAAAGAGAAAGTCGATATGCTGTTGATCAGTCTCGATGACGACCCGCAGGAAGTACGCAAGTTGTTGGCAAAGGATAGTATCAACTGGAATTTGGTAACCGATTCTGCCGGACAAGCAACAATGCTGGTTGATCTGTATAATGTGAATGCACTTCCTCGCTGTTTTCTGATCGATGAGGAAGGAAAGATCATCATGAAAACGGACAACGGTGTAGAAATAGAACAAACACTTGAAAAACTGGTAGAAAAATGAGATAACGAATTATAAACTTCCAACCAAAATCATTAATTATGTTAGTAAAATCTTATGCAGCCGCGGTGCAGGGTATCTCTGCAACCATTGTCACCATTGAAGTAAATTGCACAAAGGGAATCCAATTCTTTTTGGTAGGTCTTCCCGATGTTGCTGTGCGTGAAAGCCACGAACGTATCATCTCTGCGCTTCAGGTGAGTGGATATAAATTCCCCCGTAATCGAATTGTGATTAATATGGCACCTGCCGATATTCGGAAGGAAGGTTCTGCTTATGATCTGCCACTGGCAGTCGGGATACTGGCAGCCGCCGAGGAATTGGACGCTTCGCGCCTGGATAAGTTTATCCTGATGGGCGAACTATCGCTGGACGGAAGCCTGCAACCGGTAAAAGGCGTGCTCCCTATTGCTATCAAAGCGAGAGAGGAAGGTTTTAAGGGCTTCATACTGCCCAGACAGAATGCCCGTGAGGCCGCTGTTGTCAATAATCTGGAGGTCTATGGAGCCGATAATATCAAAGAGGTGATCGAATTCATGGGTGGAAAACGCGAACTGGAACAGACTGTTGTTGATACGAGGAAAGAGTTTTATGCCCGTCAGGAGCAGTTCGAGTTTGATTTTTCAGATGTACGCGGCCAGGAAAATGTAAAACGAGCTTTGGAAGTCGCTGCGGCAGGAGGCCATAATCTGATTATGATCGGTCCGCCGGGAAGCGGAAAATCAATGTTGGCCAAACGGCTATCCACGATTCTTCCGCCATTCACTTTACATGAATCGTTGGAGACGACTAAGATACATTCTGTAGCCGGAAAGATAGGGATGGAGACTTCCCTGATGGTGCAACGCCCCTTCCGTTCGCCGCATCATACCATTTCAAATGTAGCAATGGTGGGAGGCGGTGCCTATCCTCAACCGGGTGAAGTGAGTCTGGCTCATAACGGCGTGCTGTTCCTCGATGAATTGCCGGAATTCAACCGAAGTGTTTTGGAGGTGATGCGACAACCGTTGGAAGACCGAAAGATTACTGTTTCTCGTGCCCGTTTCTCGGTCGATTATCCGGCCAGCTTTATGCTGGTTGCCTCGATGAATCCTTGTCCCTGTGGTTATTACAACCATCCGGACAGGGCTTGCCTTTGCCCTCCGGGGGCAGTGCAGAAATATATGAACCGTGTATCCGGCCCGTTGCTCGACCGTATCGACATACAGGTGGAGATTGTACCAGTCCCTTTTGAAAAGATATCCGAACAACGTCCGTCTGAACCCAGTGCTGCTGTCCGTGAACGGGTTGTTAATGCCCGTGCAATTCAGGAAAAACGTTTTGCCGACTACGAAGGTGTATATTGCAATGCACAGATGACCACTCAACTTCTGCATAAATATGCCGTACCCGACGCCGCTTGCCTGTCTCTTCTTAAAACGGCTATGCAACGTCTGAGCCTTTCTGCCCGTGCTTACGACCGTATCCTGAAAGTAGCCCGTACCATTGCTGACCTTGATGCCTCTGAAAAGATAGAAACACGCCATCTTGCCGAAGCCATTAATTACCGGAATCTGGACAGGGAGAGCTGGGGATTGTAAAAATTATTCCGTACCTTTGCCCCTCAAAAAGAGAACACAAGGTATGGAAAAACATTTTAAGAGAACGCTGATAACTACGGCGTTGCCGTATGCGAACGGACCGGTACATATCGGACATCTGGCCGGGGTGTATGTACCGGCCGATATTTATGCCCGCTACCTTCGTCTGAAGGGAGAAGAGGTATTGATGATCGGGGGATCGGACGAACATGGTGTGCCTATTACCCTCCGTGCTAAGAAAGAAGGTGTTACGCCGCAGGATGTGGTGGACCGTTTTCATGGCATTATCAAGAAGTCTTTCGAGGAGTTCGGCATCTCGTTCGATATCTATTCACGCACAACTTCGCCTACTCATCGTCAGGTGGCGTCGGACTTTTTCCGTACCCTGTATGAAAAAGGAGAGTTTATCGAGAAGACCAGCGAACAATATTACGATGAGGAAGCCAAACAATTCCTTGCCGACCGCTATATAACCGGTACATGTCCGCATTGCGGTAACGAAAAGGCTTATGGCGACCAGTGCGAAGCCTGCGGTACATCGTTGAATGCTACAGACCTGATCAACCCGAAGTCTGCCATTAGTGGTAGCGAACCGGTAATGAAGGAGACCAAACACTGGTATCTGCCATTGGATAAGCATGAACCGTTCCTGCGTAAATGGATTCTGGAAGATCATAAAGAATGGAAACCGAACGTGTACGGACAGTGTAAGAGCTGGCTGGATATGGGATTGCAACCGCGTGCCGTAAGCCGCGACCTGGACTGGGGTATCCCTGTTCCGGTGGAAGGAGCAGAAGGCAAAGTGCTTTACGTATGGTTTGATGCGCCAATCGGTTATATCTCCAATACAAAAGAATTACTTCCCGACAGTTGGGAGACCTGGTGGAAAGATCCTGAAACCAAGATGGTACATTTTATCGGAAAGGATAATATCGTGTTCCATTGCATCGTATTCCCAGCTATGTTGAAGGCCGAAGGTACTTTCAATCTGCCGGAGAATGTGCCTGCCAATGAATTTCTGAACCTGGAAGGCGATAAGATCTCTACTTCCCGTAACTGGGCGGTATGGTTGAACGAATATCTGGTGGATATGCCGGGAAAACAGGACGTGTTACGTTATGTCCTGACCGCCAATGCTCCGGAAACAAAAGATAACGACTTTACCTGGAAAGACTTCCAGGCACGCAATAATAACGAGTTGGTTGCCATCCTGGGTAACTTCGTAAACCGTGCCTTGGTGCTGACTGAGAAATATTTCGAAGGAAAAGTGCCGGCAGTAAGCGAACTGACTGACTATGACCGTCAGACTTTGAAAGACTTCGAAGATGTAAAAGCAAATGTGGAACGTCTGCTCGACACCTATCATTTCCGTGATGCCCAAAAGGAAGCCATGAACCTGGCCCGTATCGGTAACAAATACCTGGCAGATACGGAACCCTGGAAGCTGGCAAAGACGGACATGACGCGTGTGGCAACAATCATGAACATCGCTTTGCAGATCACAGCCAACCTGGCTATTGCTTTCGAACCGTTCCTGCCGTTCAGCATGGAGAAACTCAACAAGATGTTGAATGTAGAACCGTTAGGCTGGAGCCGTCTGGGCGCAACCGACTTGCTGGAAGCCGGACATCAGCTAGGCAAATCCGAACTGTTGTTTGAAAAGATCGAAGACAGTGTGATCGAAGCGCAGGTTCAGAAGTTGCTGGATACAAAGAAAGCGAACGAAGAAGCCAACTATAAAGCGAAACCGATACGCGAAAACATCGCGTTCGATGATTTCACAAAACTGGATATCCGTGTGGGAACGATCCTGGAATGTACAAAGGTGCCTAAGGCCGACAAATTGTTGCAGTTCCGTATCGATGATGGTCTGGAGAAACGTACGATCGTTTCCGGTATCGCCCAGCATTATACCCCCGAAGAGTTGGTAGGAAAACAGGTTTGCTTTATTGCCAACCTTGCTCCGCGTAAGTTGAAAGGCATCGTATCGGAAGGTATGATCCTCTCTGCTGAAAACTTCGACGGCAAGCTGTCTGTCATCACTCCGGAAAAAGAAGTGAAACCGGGTAGCGAAGTAAAATAACATAAGATCTCCGGTGCTATGGAACGTAAGAGTGCCGGAGGTATGAATGATAATAGAGCCGGTATTCTTATCTGTAAGAGTCCCGGCTCTCTCATAGGTAAGAGTCCCTAAGCTCTCACTTATCATAGGAAAGAATGTTAAAGGTCTTTTATGCAATAAAAGATTATTTGAAACGTTTTAATCTTCATAAGATAAACAGTGGAATACAACAGGAAAGATGCTTGAAAAACATATACAAATGGTTGACTTGCAAGGTCAGTATCATCGCCTGAAAGAGGAGATAGATGCAGCCATGCAAACTGTTATTGAAAGCAGTGCCTTTATCAACGGTCCTCAGGTGAAGGCTTTTGGTGATCATCTGGCTGATTATTTGGATATTCCCTATGTGGTTCCTTGCGGGAACGGTACGGATGCTCTTCAGATCGCTTTGATGGCGTTGCAGTTGCAGCCGGGGGATGAGGTGATTGTTCCGGCATTTACCTATGTGGCGGCTGCCGAAGTGATCGCTTTGCTGGGATTGACTCCTGTGCTGGTGGATGTGGATCCGCGAACCTATAATATCGATCCCCGTAAAATAGAAGAATCTATTTCCCGTAATACCAAGGCAATCATTGTAGTTCACCTGTTCGGTCAGTCCTGCGATATGGCTCCGATCCTGAGAATAGCCGGCATGTATCATCTCCATGTGATAGAAGATAATGCGCAGTCTGTTGGTGCGGAGTATACTTTTCCGGATGGGCGGGTGAAGAAAACAGGGACAATGGGCGTTATCGGTACGACTTCGTTTTTCCCTTCCAAGCCGTTGGCCTGTTTTGGTGACGGAGGCGCTTTAATGACTTCTGATGAGAGTCTGGCAAAGCGTATCCGTATGATCGCAAATCATGGTCAGGAACAGAAATATCATCATAAGTTGATAGGATGTAACTCTCGTCTGGATACCCTGCATGCCGCTGTTTTGGATGTGAAGCTGAAGTATATCGACGAGTTTACAAAAGCCCGGCAAGTTGTTGCCGGAAGATATGACGAAGGTTTGGCTTCATGCGAGCAGTTGATTCTTCCGAAGAAGAGTGATTTTTCTACACATGTCTATCATCAATATACGGTTCAGTTGAAACTGGTCGGTGATTATACCGATACGGCAAAACTCCGGGAATCTTTACAGTCTTTTCTTAAAGAGAAAGGCATTCCTTCCATGGTGTATTATCCGTTGCCTTTACAGGCCCAGGATGCCTATAAGTGGATGGCACGTACGCCGGGAAATATGAATGAAGCGGCCCGTCTGAGCCAGTGTGTTTTATCATTACCGATCCATACGGAGATGACAAAGGGAGAGCAGGAGTATATAATTGATGCTATACTTGATTTCTATTCGAATTTAGTGGAAAGTAACAATATAGATGAAAGAAAATAAGATAAAATTCGCCGTAGTCGGTTGTGGTCATATCGGAAAGCGCCATGCCGAGATGGTAACCCGTGACCAGGATGCCGAATTAGTCGCTTTATGTGATATCCGTCCTCGCGAAGAATTGGGAATAGAGGCGTATGAGGTTCCTTTTTTTGCCGGTTTGCAAGAGTTATTGCAGAGTGGCATTCAGATAGATGTCATTAATATCTGTACTCCGAACGGTTTGCATGCGTCTATGGCGGTACAAGCCATCGAAGCCGGTTGTAATGTGGTGATAGAAAAACCGATGGCGTTGACACTGGCTGATGCGGAGAAGGTGGTATATGCTTCTTTGAAATACCGTAAACAGGTATTTTGCGTCATGCAGAACCGTTATTCCCCTCCTTCCGTGTGGATTAAGGATATGATCGACTCCGGCAAGTTGGGTGAAATATACATGGTTCAGTTGAACTGCTATTGGAACCGTGACGAACGTTATTATAAACCCGGTGGCTGGCATGGTGATGCTGCGCTGGACGGCGGAACGCTTTTCACCCAGTTCTCCCATTTTATCGATATCATGTATTGGTTGTTCGGGGATATCTGTAATATCCAGGCCCGTTTTGCCGATTTCAATCATGAGAAACTGACCGCTTTTGAAGACTCCGGCTTTGTGAACTTCAATTTCGTGAACGGAGGAATGGGAAGTCTGAGCTATTCGACTTCTGTCTGGGACAAGAATATGGAAAGCAGCATGCTGATCGTGGCAGAGAATGGCAGCGTAAAGATCGGCGGACAATATATGAACGAAGTGGAATATTGCCATGTGAAGGAGTATGAAATGCCTGAACTGGCTCCAACCAATCCGGGTAATGATTACGGCCCTTACAAGGGATCGGCTCAGAATCATAATTTCGTGATCCGCAATGTGGTCCGTGTCCTTTCCGGTTCCGGTTCGGAATGTATTACAACGAATGTATTAGAAGGTATGAAAGTCGTAGATATAATACAACGTATCTATGCTCAAAAGTAACGATTCTGAATAAGAAATAATGATCGGTAATTTCCCTTTTATATAAATAACGATTTTAGAAGGGAAAGAATCCCTTCAAATTCCTATCTTTGTGGAAGTTTTGTCATTTCCGGCATGGGACTGACCAACATTGTTGTGCTCTCATTCTTATGAAAAGGACTGAGATATATAGAAAAACTCAAATTGAACAGATAGCATGAAACAGATTTTAGTTACCGGAGGAGCCGGTTTTATCGGCTCTCATCTTTGCGAACGCCTGCTGAAAGACGGGAACAATGTGATTTGTATGGATAATTATTTTACAGGTCTGAAACAAAACATTGTTCATTTACTGGACAATCCCTATTTTGAGCTGGTTCGCCATGATGTGACATTCCCGTACTATGTGGAGGTCGATGAGATTTATAATCTGGCTTGTCCGGCATCTCCGATACATTACCAGTTCGATCCGGTGAGTACGACTAAAACATCTGTTATCGGTGCCATCAATATGCTAGGGTTGGCTAAACGTACCAAAGCACGTATTCTTCAGGCTTCTACCAGTGAAGTTTACGGTGATCCGATCGTCCATCCCCAGGAAGAAAGTTATTGGGGAAATGTGAATCCGATCGGTTTGCGCAGTTGTTATGATGAGGGCAAACGTTGTGCGGAAACTTTATTCATGGATTATCATCGTCAGAATAAGGTAGATGTCAAGATTATCCGTATTTTCAATACCTATGGTCCCCGTATGCGTCCGGATGACGGCCGGGTTGTTTCCAACTTTATCATGCAGGCGTTGAAAGGCGAAGATATTACTATTTACGGTGATGGAAAGCAAACCCGTAGCTTCCAGTATGTCGACGACCTGGTGGAAGGTATGATTCGTATGATGGCTTCCGAAAACTTTACTGGACCTGTCAATTTGGGAAATCCGAGAGAATTTACCATGCTGGAGTTGGCCGAGTTAGTATTGAAGATGACTAATTCGAAATCAAAAATAATATTTACCCCTCTTCCTTCTGATGATCCGAAACAGCGTAAACCGGATATTACTTTAGCAAAAGAAAAACTGAATGGCTGGGAACCTAAAATCCGTTTGGAAGAAGGTTTGATAGATACAATTAAATATTTCAAGAGCCTTTAATTTTGCATTTTGATTATAAATTATGAAAATAGCGATAGTAGGAACAGGCTATGTCGGCCTGGTTACCGGAACCTGTTTTGCAGAAATGGGGACCGAAGTTTTTTGTGTAGATGTTAACACCGAAAAAATTGAAAACCTTAAAAAGGGGATAATCCCTATCTATGAACCCGGTCTGGAAGATATGGTCCATCGTAACCAGCAGGCCGGAAGATTACACTTTACAACCGATCTTACTGAATGTCTGGACGAAGTGGAAGTTTTGTTCAGTGCCGTAGGTACGCCTCCCGATGAGGATGGTAGTGCCGATTTGAAGTATGTGCTTGAGGTAGCTCGTACTGTCGGTCGGAATATGAAGAAACATATTCTGGTCGTAACAAAGAGTACGGTTCCCGTCGGCACGGCAAAGAAGGTACGCCGGGCTATCCAGGAAGAACTGGATAAACGTGGAGTTGAGATCGAGTTCGATGTCGCTTCTAATCCTGAATTTCTGAAGGAAGGAGCAGCGATCAGCGACTTTATGAGTCCGGATCGTGTTGTTGTGGGTGTAGAATCTGAGCGTGCAGAAGAGCTGATGACTCGTCTGTACCGTCCTTTCCTTTTAAACAATTTCCGTGTGATTTTTATGGATGTGCCATCTGCCGAGATGACCAAATATGCTGCGAACGCCATGTTGGCTACCCGTATCAGTTTTATGAACGATATAGCCAACTTGTGTGAGATTATCGGTGCGGATGTAAATATGGTACGTAAAGGTATCGGTTCCGACAATCGTATCGGTAACCGTTTCCTGTATGCCGGTATCGGTTATGGCGGTTCATGTTTTCCTAAAGATGTGAAAGCTTTGATTAATACAGCCAAGCAAAATAATTACCCGATGCGTATCCTCCAGGCAGTCGAGGAAGTAAATGACGAACAGAAATCTCTTTTGTTCCATAAACTCGATAAGCATTTTAATGGAGATCTGAAAGGTAAACGTATCGCTATCTGGGGACTGGCTTTTAAGCCTGAAACAGACGATATGCGCGAAGCTCCTTCTTTGGTTTTGATAGAAAAACTGTTGGCGGCAGGTTGTGAAGTATATGCTTACGATCCTGTAGCAGTAGAAGAATCAAAACGCCGTATTGGAGATGCGATTCATTATGCAAAAGATATTTATGATGCTGTAGTGGATGCCGATGCCCTGATGCTTGTAACGGAATGGAAAGAGTTCCGTATGCCTTCCTGGTCTGCCATAAAGAAACTGATGGCTACTCCGTTGGTTCTTGATGGCCGTAATATTTATGATATCAAGGAGATGGAGGAGAACGGGTTTGTTTATCATTGCATAGGGAGGTAGAATACATATTGTAAACTAAAATCAATTAACTATGAAAGAAAATGTGATTAGATTCAGTGATGTAGAAAGTTGCATAATTGAATTACGGGATCAAAGAGTTCTGCTTGACAGGGATGTCGCTATGCTTTATGATGTAGAAACAAAAGAAATAAATCAGGCAGTCAAAAATAATCCGGATAAATTTCCTGCCGGATATTTAATCGAATGTAATAAAGTTGAGAAAGCCGAACTGGTCAAAAATTTTGACCGGTTCAATCCTTTAAAACATTCAACAGCTCTTCCGACAGCTTTTACTGAAAAAGGACTTTACATGTTGGCAACAATCCTGAAAAGTAATAAGGCAACGCAGACAACAATCGCAATCGTTGAAGCTTTTGCAAGAATCAAGGAATTGTCCAGAACTGTTTTACAGTTACCTACCGCTGATGAAGCACAGCAGAAAACACTTATGCAGCGCACGAGTGAGTTAATGGCTGACTTATTAGATGATGAACCGAAAGTAACAGATTCGGAAACGACAATAGAATTGAATCTGGCTGTTTTAAAGTTTAAGCATACGGTGAAAAGAAGATAAGAGTGGTTGGTCATAAAGAAGTTTTTTAAAAAATAACTATCATACTATCATATTTTGTTTGTGCTCTTTGATTTATAGGATATATAACTATGATGGTTGATGAATTTATCTATCATAGAACTATCATAAACTGTCATTATCGTCTTACTCTCCGTCTGTTTTGTGTTAAGTATGACATTTAATTTGTCAAAGTAGTTATCTTTTTTAGCTAAAACAGGGAGAAAATTTTCCCGGGACCCTCATTTCGACAGTTTTTATACCCCGGTCTAAGCGATGCTGACACCCGGGTGTGGAGATGGTTAAGACCCGGGTCTGAATGAATTTGTATAGTTATACCTTTGAAAATAAGCAATATACTGTTCGAAAAAAGATAGCTGTTTTTATGATAGTATGATAGGATAATTTGTTTCTGTCATGTGTGCTATCATTGCTTGAATGGTTTGATTTACAGATATTAAGGAGTGAAGAGTGATAGTATGATAGTCGTTTTGTAAAATGTATTAAGAATAAAAAAGAAAAAGATGTTAGTAGCATTATATAGGAAATGTATTTCTCCCAATTTACGGGCCTTTATTTATAAGCTATTTCTAGGTGATTTCTTAGTCATAATTCGTAACCCTAAACATTGGATAAAGCATAAATGGTATAAGATTTATTATAGTATAGTTACTCCGAAAACAGAAAAGGAACAGGCTTATAAGGCCTGGAGTAAGACAAGATCTTGTCTTACTCCATACCCGTATTTATGGTTAGGAGAATATGAACAAAAGTTTATTGATGTTCATGTTGATATGGAGAATTCTCTTCCATTTGTTATGCATCATGGGAAAAAATTATACTTTGGACGAGATATGATTGATGATATTCCTGCGATGTATAAAGGGCTTTTGGTTGAGCAAGATGAACGTTCTGCTCATCGTTATGTTGTTTCTTATAGTGAATTAACAGATAAAGTTTTATTGGATATTGGTGCAGCAGAGGCAATTTTTGCTCTTGACACAATTGAATATGTTAATCATGCATATCTTTTTGAATGTGATGAAAGATGGTTAGAGGCTTTAAAGGCTACATTTGCCCCTTGGAAAGAAAAGGTTACAATTGTTCGTAAATATGTAAGTGATATAAATGATGAAAATAGTGTAACGCTAGACTTTTTCTTTTCAGAAAAGCAGACGGATGATCTTTTTTTGAAGATGGATATAGAAGGTAATGAACGCAAAGCTTTGGAAGGAGCAAAAAAACTTTTAAGGAAAGCTAAAAATATTTCTGGTTCTGTATGTATTTATCATTTGCATGACGACAAGAATATTATACAGAAGCTATTAGATGATTTTAGCTTTATAACAGAAATTCAATCTGGATATCTTATTTGGGGTGAAGAGTTTAGATCTGCGATCCTGCGGTTTAGGCAAAAACAGTAGGGTAGTTTTTTATTTAAGAGTGAAAAGGATAGCTAGGTTATTTGATATGAAATTGACATAACGATCGCTTGTAAATAGTTAGCAATGTAGATTGATTTGTTTATTATTGTATGAGTATTAGCTACGTAAATGAAAAGAACTAATATTTTAATCTTTTCTTATAATAATAGGGAATAGTTAATTTATAGATAATCAATGAAAAATATTTATTTATGCTCTTTTGCTGATACAAGTTTACATAAAACATTGGATAGATTAAGGTGTCAGGCTAATGAGATGGGGGTATTTAAAGATATTTATTTTTATGATGAGTCTAATTTCGGCGATTTATTAGAAGATAAATTCGGGAATATATTAAATAAATATACAAAAGGATACGGTTATTGGCTTTGGAAGCCTTACTTCATTTTACAATCATTGAATCATTTACAAGAAAATGATATCTTGTTATATGTTGATGCTGGTTGTCATTTGAATTCTAAAGGAATTCATCGTTTTATGCAATATATAGAGATTGTTAAACATGCTAGTTGTGGTATTTTGTTAACGACTTTTGAAGGCAAAGGGTGTCTGACTCGGAAATGGACTAAAGGGGATTTACTTGATTTTTTTAATGTTAAAAATAATTGTTTGATAACAAATTCCCCTCAGCGTCAAGCCTCTGTTATTTTTATTAGAAAATGTGAGGAATCTATGAAGTTACTGAATGATTGGTATAATATATATGAATCTGATCTTTCATTGGTGGATGATACTCCTTCTAAAAATGGAGATTTAGAAGGATTTATTGAGCACAGATATGATCAAAGTGTTTTATCAATTTTATCTCAAATAAATCAATGTGCAACTATATCTGTTCGTGAAACTCAAAATAAATCATGGTTGTTTATGAACTCTTTTCCAATTTGGGTGAAACGAGATAAAGGAAATGTTAATTATACAGCTTCTATAAAAGATATTATAAAAGATCTTTTATATTATATAAAAATAAAATGTCGTATTTTTATAAATGATGGTAGGATCTCTTAAGGAAAAAACAGCAAAAGGTCTTTTTTGGGGGGGGATCAGTAATGGCATACAACAAATATTTGCTTTATGCTTTGGTTTATTTTTGGCAAGAATATTAACTCCGGGAGATTATGGAATTGTAGGTATGCTTGCTATATTTACAGGATTTGCTAACTCTATTCAAGAGGGTGGGTTTATAGCAGCTCTTACGAATAAGAAGAATGTGACTCATAAGGACTATAATGCTGTATTCTGGTTTAATATTATATCAGGCATTTTGTTGTATATTATTTTATTTTTTAGTGCTCCATTGATTGCTTCTTTTTTTAATGAACCTAAACTGTTATGGGTTGCTCGTATTGTTTTTTTAAGTATTCTTTTTGCAAGTCTTAGTACAGCGCAAGGCGCTTTCTTGTTTAGAAATCTAATGGTTAAAGAAAGGGCAAAAATTGATATTTATTCATTAGTCATATCTAATACAGCTGCATTGATAATGGCATTAAATGGAATGGCTTATTGGGGAATTGCTATTCAATCTGTTCTTTATTTGGGATTAGGTGCTTTTTTTAGATGGTATTATTCTCCTTGGAGACCTTCTTTCCCTTTTAGTCTGAAACCTTTAAAGGAGATGTTTCCTTTTAGTATAAAATTGTTATTAACTGGACTTTTGAATCAAATTACATTGAATATATTTTCGGTTTTATTAGGGAAATATTACTCAGTAAATCAAGTTGGTTATTATTCACAGGGGAATAAATGGGTTAATATGGGAGGAGGACTTATAAATAGTACTTTAACTGGTATTGCGCAACCTGTTTTTTCTAAGGTAATAACAGATACACAGAGACAAGTGCAAGTATTACGTAAAATTATTCGATTTGCTGCATTCCTTTCTTTTCCTATTATGTTTGGGTTAGCATTGATAGCAAAAGAGTTTATATTGATTACTGTGACAGATAAATGGTTGAATAGTGTACCTATTATTCAACTGTTGTGTATATGGGGTGCTTTTGCTCCTATTTGTGAGTTATATAAAAACATTATAATAAGTCATGGAAGATCTGATATTTATTTATATTCTAACATTATTTTTGGAGTATTTCAATTGTTGCTTTTAATTTTTATGTTACCCTATGGTATATTGTGGATGGTTGGAGTATATGTTTGTGCCTACTTTATTTGGTTGTTGTCATGGCATTTGCTTGTTTCTCACTTAATACATTTGTCTTTTAGAGATATTTTAAAAGATATTTCCCCATATTTTTTTGTAACGTTTATAGTGTTAACGATTTCTTATGTAATTACTTATAATATCGATAATCTTTATTTAAAGATTGTTTTAAAAATCTTAATGTCTGCTGTTTTATATGTGTTGATATTGTGGTATTCTAACTCTATAATTTTAAAAGAATCAATAATGTTTTTGCGACAATTAAAAAGATAAAATGAAGCAATTAGTATTAATACCTATTGGAGGATTGGCAAATCGTTTTTATGCAATATCTTCGGCAATTACTTTTTCTCATGATTACAATATAAAACTGAAAATTATTTGGTTTAAAGATAAGGGACTGGGGGCTGACTTTCATTCTTTATTTGAATTGTCAGAGGATGTAGCAAAATCGGAAGTTGAGATTATTGACGCGAAATGGTATCACTATATTTATGATAGGCCGAGAAAAAAAAATTTCTGGTTATCTTGGTTGTTTCAAAGAATACTATTTGATAAGTTGAGTTATGAGAAAGATATAAATACATTTACTATTAATGAATTTAAACGGTTTTTTGCAAGTAATAAATCTGTTTATTTAGTTCATTGCTATGAATTTTATCCGATACAAAGATATAATACTCTTGTTTTAAAAGACGATATAAAGAGAAAAGTAGATCTTGTTAGGCCTTTGTTTAATAATGTAATAGGCATTCATATACGGAGATCTGATAATATTCATTCAATTCAGAATAGTCCTTTGAGTTTATTTGTGGATATCATCAAAAATGAAATAGAATTGGATTCAAGTATTAAATTTTTTGTGGCATCTGATTCTGAGAGTGAAAAACAGAAGTTGAAAAACTTATATGGGGATCGTATATTAACGTATGGGAAAATTATAAAAAGAAATAGTGAGGAGGGAATAAAAGAGGCATTAGTCGAATTGTATTTACTTTCATATACAAAAAAAATATATGGTTCTGCTTGTAGTACTTTTTCGTTGCTTGCATCAAAATTGTCAGGAATTGAAATACGAATTCTATCAATACAGAGAAATGAAAATAAAACTTTGTGATGTATTCTGATTAGACTAATTAAGATTTTAAATGTAAATTAGATGAGCAATATACGTATATTAGCCTTTTATTTGCCTCAATATCATCCCATTCCTGAAAATGATAAATGGTATGGGAAAGGTTTTACAGAATGGACAAATGTAGGTAAAGCTAAACCTTTATTTCGAGGACATTACCAACCGCAAATTCCAGCAGATCTAGGATATTATGATCTTAGAGTTCCTGAAACGAGGGAAGCTCAGGCTGAATTAGCTCGGCAGTATGGTGTTGAAGGTTTTTGTTATTGGCATTATTGGTTTGGAAATGGTCGTAGGTTATTAGAAAGGCCTTTCAATGAGGTTTTGTCTTCAGGAAAGCCTGATTTCCCTTTTTGCCTTGCATGGGCTAATCATAGTTGGCATGGAATTTATAATGGATTGAAAACAAAAGAACCTGTAATTACACAGACTTATAATGGGATAGAAGATTATAAGCAACATTTTTATACAGTATTATCGGCCTTTAAAGATAAGCGTTATATAACTGTAGATGATAAACCTTTATTTTTAGTATATGCTCCACAAGAAATTCCAGATTCTCGCGAATTTATAGATTGTTGGCAAAGTCTTGCTAGACAGAATGGATTATCTGGGATCCATTTCGTTGCACATTCTTATAGACCGGATCATATCAATTCTTTATTTGCTTTAGGTTATGATGCTGTAAATGTTGTTCGTTTGTTTGAGTATCAACGGGTTGGGCTATCTTTGTTTAGAATGGCTTTCAATAAAATAAATAGGGAAATATTTAATCATGGTTTCTGGTATCAATATAAAGATGCTATGAAATATTTCTCGGGACCTGAAGATTATAGGGAAAATGTGTATCCAACACTTGTCCCTAATTGGGATCATTCTCCCAGAACAGGGAAATATGGTTCTATATTAAAAAATTCGAGTCCGACACTTTTTAAAAAACATGCTTTTGATGTATTTAGTTCTGTAAGTCATAAAAAAGAAGAACATAAAATAGTTATTTTAAAATCATGGAATGAATGGGCTGAGGGAAATTATATGGAGCCTGATTTAAAATATGGAAGAGGTTATTTAGAAGCTTTACAAGAAGCATTAGGAGATTTTTAAATGTGTGGAATTTGTGGAATAATTTCTAAAGGGCCAGTAGTTCAGGATTCAGTTTTTAAAATGAATTCCTCTATGTTTCATAGAGGGCCAAATGGAGACGGTACTTATTTTGAACCTAATTTAGGTTTAGCTATGCGTCGTCTTAGTATCATAGACCTGGAAGGTGGCTGGCAACCAATATATAATGAAGATGCCAGTCTCGTCTTGTTTATGAATGGTGAAATTTATAACTATATAGAGTTGCGTCGCAATTTGGAAATAAAAGGACATATTTTCTCTACCCGATCTGATTGTGAAGTAATTCTTCATTTATATGAAGATTACGGAACTCATTGCATTTCTTTTTTGCGAGGAATGTTTGCAATTGCCTTATGGGATAAAAATAAACGACAATTAATGATTGCTCGTGATAGGATGGGAGAGAAGCCTTTGTATATATTTCAAGATCAAAAGAATATCATTTTTGCATCTGAATTAAGAACAATACTCTCTTGCGGCTTAATAGAAAAGAGTCTTAATCCAAAAGCTATAGATCTTTTTTTTAGATATCAGTATATACCAGAACCTTACACAATTATAGATCGCGTGAAAAAGTTGCCTCCTGCAACATTTTTGTTAATAGATGAGAATCTAAAAATAGAGGAAACTTGTTATTGGAAAATGGAAGAAGCTTTGCCTTTACAAGGAAATTCTTCTGATTTGATTCGAGAACAATTAGATGAGATCGGACAGTTAATTATTCGTTCGGATGTTCCTGTTGGGGTTGCATTAAGTGGAGGTATTGATTCTAGCTTAGTTGCCGCATTGGCATCCAGACAATATGGAAATCAAATGCATGCTTTTACTGTTGGATATGAAGGAAGGCCTGCTAGTGATGAAAGGAATGTAGCCAAAAAGATAGCAGAATATTTGAACTTGACATTCCATGAAATAGAATTGTCTAATAATGATTTTATAAGATCATTTCCTGAAATATGTGGTCTGTGCGATGATCCGATCGCTGATATTTCTGCTTTTGGATATTATTCTGTCTCAAAAGCAGCAAAAGAGCATGATGTACCAGTATTGTTGCAAGGTCAAGGTGGTGATGAGTTAGCTTGGGGATATGACTGGGTAAGAAAATGTTTTATTTTAGGAGAGTTAAAGAAAAGAATTCTTTCTAAAGACAGGAAAGCCATACTTGAGTTGTTCGCTTTAGTTATGAAAGAGCGAATGAGATATCCACGATTACGAAGAAATTGGAAAGATTTATTGGGGATCATCTACTCTTTTAACCAACTAAGTGATTTTTATAAAAATCCACAGAGTATTCCGTTTTATGATACATTGGAAGATTTTAACGCTGATTATACAAATTTGTATGGGGCTTTGTTAGAAAATATGGGAAAGAACCAATATTCATTTGGCAATAACTCAACTAATATTCCTGAAATTGATTTGACTCAATACATCTGTAAAACTTATTTATTAGAAAATGGAATAGCACAGGGAGATAGATTGAGTATGGCTAATTCTGTAGAATTAAGACTCCCTTTGGTTGACTATCGTTTAGTTGAGACTATTATAGGTTTAAGAAAAGGTCATTCGGATATTTACGATTCTCCCAAGGCAATGTTGAAAAATATCGCAAAAGAGATGTTGCCGGATTGGCTATTTTCTATTCCCAAGAGAGGATTTACACCACCAGTTCATCTTTGGGCTAAAAGTGTATTGTCTGTATATGGAGATCGATTGATTGATGGTAATTTGAAAACTTACGGAATAATGAATGCCAATGGGTTAGAACGACTTCGAAAAGGGGAAAAAAGACCTTCAATAAATTTTCCGTTATACTTTAATGCATTAGTGTTAGAACTTTACTTAGACTCAATATATAATTAAATGTTTTCAACCCCAATACTGTTTCTTATATTTAATCGTCCAGATACAACTCAGGTCGTTTTTAATAGAATCCGAGAGATTCAACCGGAAAAGCTTTATGTTGCTGCAGATGCTCCTAGAAAAGATAGACTGGGTGAGATTGAAAAATGTATGTTGACTCGTTCTATTATTGATCAGGTTGATTGGCCATGCGAAGTTAAAACTTTGTTTCGCACAGATAATTTAGGTTGTAAATTGTCTGTGTCAGATGCTATAACATGGTTTTTTAAAGAGGAAGAATATGGTATAATTTTGGAAGATGACTGTTTACCTCATTTTTCTTTTTTTCGATTTTGCCAAGAACTTTTGATTAAATATAAGGATGATGATCGTATTGGACATATTGGAGGAAATTGCTTTGTCCCCCATATAATGCCAACAGAACTAAGTTATGATTTTTGTTCTGTTACTCATATTTGGGGATGGGCTACATGGCGGAGAGTTTGGAAAAATATGGATATAAACTTCCCTTTTTGGGATGAATATAAAAACAGACGCTCTTCTCTTTTTTGCAATAAATGGGAAGAGATTTATTTTTCTTCGTTTGTTTCTGATGCATTGAAAGGACGAAATGGAATGTCTTCCTGGGCTATACCTTATTATATGATGCTGAGAGTACAAAATCAGCTATCAGTTTATCCTGCTGTAAATTTGGTAACAAATATAGGTTTAGGAGATCCTAATGCTACACATACAATGAAAGGAAATAATAAAATGTATGTAGAAAGTCAAGAAATTGCTTTCCCTTTACAGCATCCTGAATATAAATTGAACAATAGGATTTTAAATAAAGCAGCTATTCAATTTAATTTCTTTTCATATAAGAGGTTATTTAGATATTTAGTAAAAGACTTTTAAATAAAAATTTTTATGAATGAAACTAAAGTGAGTCAATTAAACTTTTTGATTTCTGCACTACATCCTGGGGCTGTGATTACTACTGAGGCGGTTTTAAATTGGATGAAGGAGAAGAATAGTTTAGTAATCTCAAATATATCAGAATTACCACTAAATGAGTTGAAAGGATGGTCTTTTACTAAAGATAGAATTGCTCATACAAGTGGAAAGTTTTTTAGTATAGATGGTATTCGTGTGAAAACGAATTATGGATTAGTTAATGAATGGGAACAACCTATTATAAATCAGCCTGAAATAGGCTTTCTTGGATTTATTGTTAAGAAGATAAATGGTGTACTACATTTTCTTTTACAGGCAAAAATTGAACCAGGAAATTTAAATATAGTCCAATTATCTCCAACCTTACAAGCTACACGGAGTAATTACATGCGAGTTCATAATGGTATAACTCCTAAATATTTAGACTATTTTACAGGGGAGAAGAAAGTCAAAATATTAGTTGATCAATTACAATCAGAGCAAGGTGCTCGTTTTTTACAAAAACGCAATAGGAATATTATAGTTGAAGTCGGAGAAAATGAAGACCTTCCGGTTTATGATGAGTTTATATGGTTGACACTCCGGCAAATAAAAGAGCTATTGGGTTATCCTAATGTAATTAATATGGATACCAGAACTGTAATCTCTTGCATTCAGTTCGGTAGTTATAGAGAAATAGACTTAAAATTATTGGAAGTATTTCAAAGTTATTCAGGAATACATCTCGATAATAAGTATTCTTTTTTGATGTCTGTTCTTAATGAAGAGAATCATTTACATGATTTGCAATACATAATTAGTTGGATTACGGCCTTAAAATTTAAATATGAATTGCAAATTGGAAAAATCCCTTTAGAAGGAATTTCTGATTGGGTATTTGAAAATGGTATAATTCATCATATACAGAATAAATATTTTTCAGTTATTGGAGTTAGTGTACAAATAGGTAATCGCGAGGTAACATCCTGGAACCAACCGATGATAAAGTCTGCTCAGGATGGTTTAATGGGTTTTTTAGTAAAAAAGATAAATGGTATTTATCATTTTTTGGTACAGGCAAAACTAGAAGCTGGAAATTTTGATATTGTAGAGATGGCTCCAACTGTACAATGTTTGACTGGTAATTATAGAAAGGGTAAGAATGAGTATGAAATACCTTATCTAGACTTGTTTCTAAATGCTGAACAGGAAAATATTTGGTACTCTACTTATCAATCGGAAGAAGGAGGTCGGTTCTTTCATGAGCAAAATCTGAATATGATTGTTGAAGTGCACGATGATTTTCCAGTAGATGTTCATGAGAATTATTGTTGGATGACATTGAATCAGATGTTATCATTTGTGACATACAATAATTATTTGAATATGGCTGCAAGAAGTCTGATTTCTGTAATAAATTTCAGATAATATGGAAAAAATCAGAATAGGAGTTATGGGATGCGCTGCAATAGCACAGCGGTCTGTTATACCTGCGATTATAGAGTTGAATAAACTGTTTGAATTAGTGGCTGTTGCTAGCCGAACAAGGGAAAAAGCGGAACAATATGCTTCTTTGTTTAATTGTGAGGTAGTTGTTGGTTATGAAGAGTTACTAAAAAGACAAGATATTGATGCTATATATATGCCTCTTCCAACAGGACTACATAGAGAATGGGTAATTAAAGCATTAAAAGCAGGAAAGCATATATATGTTGAAAAGTCTATAGCGAGAACTTATGAAGATGCCCGAGAAATGGTAGCTTTGGCAAAATCAAAAGGATTGGCTTTGATGGAAGGATATATGTTCAGATATCATGCCCAGCATAAAAAAGTGTTTGAATTATTGGATAGTGGTGTTGTTGGAGAAATCAGACAATTCAGCGCGTCTTTTGGTTTTCCTCCCTTGGCTTTAGATAATTTCAGGTATGATCCGGAAATAGGCGGTGGTGCTTTAATGGATTGTGCCGGATATACTGTAAGTGCTTCTTCGTTTATTTTACAGCAGAGGTTGCGTGTTAATGCAGCGAATATATTTTACAATGAGAAGGGTACCAGTCTTTATGGTAGTGCTTTTTTGCAAGGAGAAAAGAAAGTATCTGCTTCCATTTCATTTGGATTTGATAATTTTTATCAATGTAATTATGCTATTTGGGGGAGCTTAGGACGTATCTATTTGAGGAAAGCTTTTACCCCTAAAGTGAATGAAGTAACGATTGTTAGATTGGAATTACCTTCTGGTATTCAGGAGTATGAAATTCCGGCAGATAATCATTTTATACATGCTTTTGAAGAGTTTTATCGGATTATTTTTTCTGCGGAAAAAGATAAATGTTATGATTTGATATTAGAACAAAGTGAAATTTTAAATGAGATAGAACGAATCTCAAAATTAGCATAGAGTTTAAATATGAAGTGTGCAGTTATTGGTTCGGAAGGATATATTGGTCGGCATTTAGTCTATTTTCTAAAAGAAATGGGTGCTGATGTTTTTTGTTATGATCTTAATATTTCGAGTTCCCATCAACAATATAAAAGGTTGGATGTAACAGATCCAATCTCGCTTAGAGATTTGAATTTAGATGTTGATTATTTATTTGTATTTTCTGGGATAACTGGAACATCTGTTGGATTTGAAGAATATGAGCGTTTTGTACAGGTTAATGAAATAGGTTTACTGAATATTCTTACGTTGATAAAGAAATCAAGATTTACACCGCATGTTGTTTATCCTTCTACCCGTTTGGTTTATAAAGGTATGAATCTTCCATTAAAGGAAGATGATATGTTAGAAGCAAAGACAATTTATGCTATAAACAAATTGGCTTGTGAAAGACTCCTTTGGGTCTACCATAATCGTTTTGGTATAAATTATACGATATTTAGAATTTGTATCCCATATGGAAATATGTTAGATTCAAACTATTCATATGGAACAATTGGATTTTTTCTAAATCAGTCAGTAAAAAAAGGAACTGTCAATTTGTATGGCGATGGGACGTTAAAAAGAACTTTTACTCATATATATGATATATGTAACCAAATAATAGGAGTGTCTTTTTCTCCACAAGGGAAAAATGAAGTATTTAATATAGGTGGTGAGACATTTTCTTTATTAGAAGTTGCAACGGCAATAGCCAATCATTTTTCTGCATCGGTGACTTTTTCTGAATGGCCGGAGAACGATTTATTAATAGAATCTGGTGATACTTATTTTGATGACACCAAAATACTTCAGGTTTTGGGAGAATATCACTATAAAAAGTTTCTCCATTTCGTCTCTGAATTGAATTAATATAAATTAGCAATTAATGGTTCAAAATATATCTTCTGTAAAAATATTGCACTTATCTGCTAGTCGTTTTCGTGGAGCGGGTATTGCAACGGTGAATTTATGCAAATATTTGGAACAGGCTGGTTTTGAGTCTTTTCTATATGTGCCAGAGTCTCAGGTTAAAGGTCTGATAGGGGAGAAAATGGCCCAGATGAGAAAGAAATTAATATCTGATAAAACATGGCATAGAATAAAAAAACTGATAGGAAAAGAAAAAAAAGAAGATGTGGCTTATAATATGCACAGTTTGGGAGATACATTTTTGAATACGAGTGTTGAAAATATATTAAGTAAGGTTCCTTTTGTTCCGGATATTATTATACTTCACTGGATTGGTGGATTTCTTAATGCAGAGAATATCAGGGAACTATCTGTTTTGACAAAGGCAAAAATCTATTGGCTAATGTTGGATGATGCTCCTATTACCGGAGGGTGCCATTTCCCTTGGAAGTGTTTAGGTTATACTGCTCAATGTGGTTTTTGTCCAGGGATTTATTCAAATGATAAATATGATATAACCTATAAACAACTTCAACAGAAGAAAGATTTGTTTAGAGGAATGGATATTTCGGTTATAGCAACTTCTGAAGGAGATTATTTGCGTGCTAAATCATCTAGTTTATTTAAAGATAAACCTGTCTTTAAAATGTTTTTGCCTGTAGATTCGAAGAGATTTTTTGGGGATAGTTCTTGTATGCAATTGCGAAAACAATTAGGTATACCTGCAGATAAAAAAGTTGTTTTGTTTGGTGCTAGCAACATTCAGGATAAAAGAAAAGGAGGAACTTTATTTCTTAAAGCATGGGAGTTGTTGGATAAAGAAAATATTTGCCTTTTATTATTAGGAAAAGTAGATAAAGAATATTTGAATCAATTTGGTGGAGAGGTTATTTATTTAGGAACTGTTGATGAGAAAAAGCTGATTCAATGTTATCAGTGCTCAGACTTTTTTGTTTGTCCTACTGTTGAAGATTCAGGTCCTTATATGATAAATCAAGCTTTAATGTGTGGGACTCCTATTGTTTCTTTTAATGTTGGTGGTAGTATAGATTTGGTTGTTACGGGAGAAACTGGGTTTAATTGTGGAATACCATCTGTTGAGTCTTTGTTAGAAGGAATGACGTATCTAGCTAAATTGACTGATTTTGAATCTTCTATGCTTCGTGAATCATGTCGTAGAATTGCTTTGAAGAGTCTAAGTGTAGAACGGTTTATTGAAAAATTTAATCAGATAATATCTTGATTATTATATGTATTTATAAAAGATCTACAACAATTTTATTATGAATATTCCTGTTATAATAGTCCACCGAGGGTACACTTTTTATTTGAAACCTGTATTAAAGCAAATTTATTTGTTTAATCCGGAGAGTAAGATATACCTAATTGGTGATGAGAGTACAAATATGTTTAATTTTGTAGAGCATCATGATATAAGTCAATATTCAAGTGGACTCAACTCTTTTGCGAAGGCTTATTTACATATGTCTTCAAATTCCTATGATTATGAGTTATTCTGTTTTCAAAGATGGTTTATTATAAGAGATTTTGTGCGAGTTCATAAATTAGATTATTTTTTATGCTTGGATTCGGATGTCTTATTGTTTTGTAATGTAAGTGAAGCTTATCAACCGTATCTGAAATATGATTTTACGATTAGTGATGGTGGGTTACCTCATTGTTCTTTGTTGAATAAGAATTCTATAGAAGCTGTTTGTGATTATATGATGAGTTTATATACGAATGAGTCTAATCTCATTCGATTAAAAAAGTTTTATCAAAGATTTCTTGATAAAAATATCCTTGGAGGAGTTTGTGATATGACTGCTTTATCATGGTATCAAACAGATGTTTCAAATAATGTAATTAATATATCTAAACCTGTAGGCGGTTCTTGTTTTGATAATCATATTGGAGTATTTGATGATTTTGAAAGTGAAGGTAATAAGAAGAAAATTTATTGGATCGATAATCTACCTTATGGTAGATTAACGATTGATCAATCGTTAATTCGATTTAATTGTATTCATTTACAAGGTCGATCGAAATACTCTATATTTAAATATGTTGTAGATGAGAATAAAGTTCACCATTCTGGTTTTTGGTATAATTTAAAATGGTCGTTATCGAAGGAAATATTGGGAGCCAGGTTGAAGGGGATAAAGAAAGCAATTCAGAATCCACGAATGGTGGTTAATTTTGTAAAGGCGAAATTGAAATAAAATATCAAATGACCCGACCCAAACTTATGAGATGGTTTAGTTGGTTTTATGTGTTTTGCGAAGTAAATATTATTATGTATGCAACAACCTGTTTTCTCAATCATAACAATTACCTATAATGCTTCCCGTTGGTTAGAGCAGACTATTCTAGGGGTGCTGAGCCAATCGTATCCGAATATTGAATATATCGTTATTGACGGAGGTTCGACGGATGGGACAGTGGATATTATAAAGCAATATGCTTCCGGAATTTCCTATTGGGTAAGTGAGCCGGATAAAGGTATTTATGATGCAATGAATAAAGGTCTTCAGAAGGCTACGGGCGACTATGTATGGTTTATTAATGCCGGGGATTCTTTATTTACCTCCGATATCGTACAACGGGTTGCCTCTTTAGTCCAGAAGAAGAAAGTTCTGCCTGATATTATTTATGGAGAAACGGTTATTGTTGATGAAGAAGGTAAATCGTTAGGACAACGGAGATTGAAGGCCCCAAACAAACTTACATGGAAAAGCTTCCGGATGGGCATGTTAGTTTGTCATCAGTCATTTATAACAAAACGTAGTATTGCTCCGTTATATGATTTAACATATCGCTATTCTGCTGATTTCGACTGGTGTATTAAATGTATGAAACAAGCAGGTAAAATATATAATACGCGAATGACATTATCTAACTTTTTGGATGGTGGGGTTAGCACGACCCAGCGCAAAGCCTCTTTGAAAGAAAGATATGATATTATGTGCCGGTATTATGGAGTAATATCAACATCTTTACTCCATGTCTGGTTTGCTATTCGCTTTTATTTTGCTAAGTGGTTCAAAGGTAGAGTGTAAACGAAAATATATAGAAGATACATATTATGCATAGTATGATGAAAAATGTGGGTAAGCATGTGGCTGCCCTTGTCTTGTTTTTAGGGTTGGTGATGGCTTATTTCTCTCCCGCAGTGTTTGATGGAAAGGTTATCAGACAAGGTGATAATGTGAAAGCTGCCGGCATGGGAGGAAGTCAGGTCGATAAATATGCAAAGACTGCTGAACCGGGTGAGTTTAGTGTATGGTCGGATGCTATGTTTTCGGGGATGCCTTATGGACCGGGATATGGAAGTCCGGCTCCGGAATTGCCTTCTTATGGCATTGTTGACGGATGGTTGAAGACTCCGGGATATACTCATGCTGCCATGGTTTTTACCGGATTGGTCTGTTTTTATCTGTTGATGTGCATCATGGGAGTGAACTGGTGGTTGGCGATAGCGGGAGCGATTGCCTTTGCTTTTGCTTCTTATAATATAATCATTATTGAAGCGGGACATATTGTAAAGGCTTATGTGATAGGGTATATGCCTGTAACGTTGGCGGGTATGTTCTTGCTGTTTAAACGAAAATGGCTTTGGGGAGCAGTCCTGTTCCTTTTAGGAGTAGCTTTTTCTTTGTTAAACGGACATGTTCAGATAACTTATTATCTGGTTTTGTTATGCTTCTTCATCTATTTGGGATATTCTATCAAGATGCTTAAGGAAAAGCAGACTGCCGACTGGCTTAAAACGTCTTTGATTATGCTGGCATGTGTAGTTTTAGCAGTCCTTCCCAATGCAAAACACATGTATTCCAACTGGGATTTGGGACAACATTCTATCCGTGGAGCTTCTGAACTGACACCTAAGCCAGACGAAACGGGAAAAGTGGAGAAAGCTTCTTCCGGTTTGGATAAAGATTATGCTTTCCAATGGAGTTATGGCTGGAAGGAGTTATTGACTGTCATGATTCCGGATGTATATGGAGGTAGTTCGGGAGGTACATTAGGCAGTTCTTCCGAGTTGTATAAGGAATTGAAGAAAAACGGTGCCCAGGTAGGAAAAGAGGTTCAGACTTATACTTATTGGGGAGATAAACCATTTACATCAGGACCGGTTTATTTTGGAGCATTGGTATGTTTCTTGTTCGTATTGGGAATGTTCGTGGTGCGTAACCCGATGAAATGGTGGTTGTTTGGCGGGGTTGTTTTCCTTACATTCCTGGCTTTAGGACGTAATTTTGATGCATTCAATGATATAATGTTCCATTATTTGCCTTTGTATAATAAGTTCAGAACAGTAGAAATGGCTCTGGTGATTCCAGGATTGGTATTTCCTCTTGTTGCCATTTGGGGATTACGGGAAATATTCAGGGGAAATGTGGATGATAAAACGATGAAAAAAGGCTTTTTATGGTCTTTAGGCATAACTGGTGGTATTTGTCTGATTGTTTTCCTGATACCTTCATTGTTGTTGAATTTCCATTCTGCTTATGATGCACAGTTCCAGAACCAGGTTCCGGAATGGTATTACACTGCTTTGTTGATGGATCGTGCTTCGCTGGCTTCGTCGGATGCATTGCGTTCTTTGATTTTTATTTTGTTGGGAGCCGGTTTATTGCTTTGGTACTGGAAGGCGAAAAATAAGACGACTGCCTCTATGATTGTGAGTGCAGGTATGGCCGTGTTGATATTGGCTGATTTATGGTCTGTCGATCGTCGTTATCTGGACGATAGTAATTATGTAAAGGAAAAAGCGGAAGAATCCTATAAGGAAAGTGTTGCCGATAAAGAGATATTTAAGGATACGGATGAATCTTTCCGTGTGTTTGGACTGAATAATCCGTGGCAGGATACAAACGTTTCTTATTTCCATCATTCGATTGGAGGATATCATGCCGTTAAATTACGCCGTTATCAGGAATTGATTGATTATCGTCTGGATGGTGAATACCGTAATATTATCGGTGCTTTGCAAAAGGCACAGAGCATACAGGATATAATGCCTGTCCTGGCAGCCTCTCCTTCTTTGAACATGTTGAATACACGGTATATTATTTATAATCCGGACCAGGCGCCGATTCGAAATCCGTATGCTTATGGAAATGCATGGTTTGTTGATAAGGTGGATATTGTAGAAAATGCGGATGCTGAGATTGAAGCCTTGAATACGATTGACCCGTTGAAGACAGCGGTGGTGGATAAGCGCTTTGCGAAAGACCTGGAAGGCTTTACTCCGCAGGTAGATTCCATGGCAACGATTGTGTTGGAAAAGTATCGTCCTAATCGGTTGACATATAAAACGAAAGCATCTTCGGAACAACTGGCAGTTTTTTCCGAAATCTATTATCCGGGTTGGAAAGTTACAATAGACGGAAAAGAAGCGACTCATTTCCGTGCCGACTGGATTTTACGTGGAATGCTGGTACCCGCGGGAGAACATACAATCGTTTTTGATTTCCATCCGGATACTTATGTGCTTGCCACTAACGTGTCAGCTTATAGCTCTTTTCTAATCTTGTTATTGCTGATTGCTGCAGTTGGATGGTCCGGCTGGAAATATTGGCAGAAGAGTCGTGAATGAAAGACAATTATAGTTCCATAGTGGAATTTCTGGAGAATAAAGGATTGCTGACGGAATCTTTTGATCTGGAGTTTAAAAGTGCGAAAGGTGGATTCCCTAAGAGCTTTTGGGAAACTTATTCTTCTTTTGCAAATACCGAAGGCGGTATCATCATCCTAGGTATTTCAGAGAAGGATGAGCAATGTTTCTATGATGGTCTGCCACAGATGGTGATGCGTAAGTTTCAAGATGATTTTTGGAATCAGGTTAATAATAGGGAAAAGGTTAGCTTTAATCTATTGTTGGAAAATGATGTACAGATGCTTGAGATACAAGAAGGACAATTTATTTTAACCTTCCGTATTTCTTGTGCTGATTATAGGAATCGTCCTGTTTATATCGGCTCAGATCCGATGAAAGGTACTTATAAGCGTTGTCATACGGGAGATTATAAATGTACTCCGGACGAAGTAAAAAGAATGCTTGCCGATAGCTTGCCAGACAAACCGGACTCCAGAATTTTGGAGAACTATACATTGGAAGATCTTGATGAAGTATCTGTCGCTCAATATCGGCAGTTGCTAGGAAGTGTAAGACCGGGTCATCCTTTTTTAAAATGGGATGATAAAGGATTATTACTGAAATTAGGCGGTTGGAAAAAGGATAGGTATACAGGAAAAGAAGGCTTGACAGTTGCTGGTTTATTGATGTTTGGTAAAACAGAAAGTATAGTAGAGGCTTTTCCTGATTATCATGTAGATTATCAAGAGATACCGGAAAGCGGAGAACGTTGGATAGACAGAGTTTATCCGGATGGGACCTGGGAGGCTAATCTATTTCAATTCAAACAATGTTTCTGCTTTTAGGGTATGGAGAAAAGGCAGGTTCCGGAAGCACTCGGATTATGAATGCCTGGGAAGGAGCACATTGGAGAAAGCCTCTGATAAATGTGTTGCCCCGTCCGGATAGAGTTGAGTTGTGCCTGAGTATGGAGCAGTTATTGCCTCAAAAAAGTATAAACAAACTTATCTCTGTTTTTGGGGAAGAAATTACCCATTTATATGGTGACGGATTAATTGCACTCACGACTGCCGAAATGGAAGGATGTGTGTCTAATGTCAGATTACAGCAACTGATAAATAAACATTCAACGGAAATATCTCAGTTATTGAAAGATTTATGCAATGAGGGATATTTGGTTGCAGAAAATAAAGGACGATGGACTGTCTACCATTTGAATTTACGCGAAGAGAAAAAAACTGTTCAAAAGAATCTTTTTGAAGAAATGATGACACCTCCGGTGAGAAATGATGACACCTCGGGAGAAACGATGACACCTCGGGGAAAGAAATGGATGAGGAATGAAGAACTAATGACGTTGGTTGTTGAGATTTGTTGCGATACATTTAAAAGCGTTGATGAGATTGCAGCAGTGATTCTTCGTACACCAACTTATTTGAAGAATAAGATATTGCCTCTCCTTTTGGCTCAGGAGCGTTTAGAGCGTCTTTATCCGACCATTCCAAATCATCCAAACCAAGCTTATAGAAAAAAACAAAAGTAAAATTTATGATATCTTACTCAATCATAATCCCCGTATATAACCGTCCGGTTGAAGTTCGGGAATTGCTTGAAAGTTTATTGCATCAGACTTGCAAGGATTTTGAAGTGCTGATTATTGAAGATGGTTCAGCGGTTCGTTGCGACGAGGTAGTCAAAGAATATGAAGACCAGCTGAATGTACGTTACTTTTTCAAACCGAATTCGGGCAGAAGCCTGACCCGGAATTATGGTATGGAACGTGCCGAAGGTAAATATCAGGTCTTTTTCGACTCGGATTGTATTATTCCGGAAGACTATTTCGAGAAGGTTACGAACTATCTGAAAGAGACGAATGCGGATTGTTTCGGCGGGCCGGACAGGGCACATGCCTCTTTTTCCCTGATGCAGAAAGCTATTAGCTATTCGATGACCTCTTTTCTGACAACCGGCGGTATCCGTGGCAGTAAGAAAGGACTGGAGAAGTTCGTGCCCCGTACATTTAATATGGGATTCTCGCGGGAAGTTTATCAGAAGGTAGGCGGCTTTAAGGATATGTTCGGAGAGGATATTGATTTAAGTACCCGTATCCGTAAAGCCGGTTTTACTGTAGAGCTGTTTCCGGAAGCCTATGTATATCATAAGCGCCGCGTGAGTCTGAAATCATTCTACAGACAGGTGTATGTTTTTGGAATGGCGCGTGTGGATTTATATCAGATGCATCCGGATTCGTTGAAGCTGGTTCATCTGTTGCCTGCCTGTTTTGTACTGGGAGTGTTGTTTTTATTGTTATCGTCGTTAATCTGTCCCTGGGCTTTACTGCCGTTGGGTGTTTATATACTGGCGCTGTTCCTGGAATCTCTGTTTGTCAATAAAAGCCTGTCGATCGCTTTACTTTCCATCGTGACCAGCTTTATTCAATTAGGCGGTTATGGTATGGGATTTATCGGTGCATTTGTCCGCAAAGTGATTTTAAAGCAGAAAGTAGACGTTGAGGCAGAGCTGAAGAAGCATTATAAGAAGAAAGCCTGAGCAAAACTCAGCAAATCCGCATAATGGGCCTGGTAGAGTGTTTTTGATACTTCTCCCGGGCCATATTTGTTTCCTATAAATACTCCCCTCATCCCGGCATTTTTGGCAAACAGCATGTCACTGATGCTATCTCCTGCCATTATACTTTTCGTGAAATCAATGTCCGGAAAATCATCTTTGGCCTGAAGTGCCATGCCTGTGTTGGGTTTACGGTTCTTGCTGTAATCGCTGGTATCGGTACAAACATATATCTTATCTATCCTTCCTCCCTGTCCGGAGACTTCATTTATCATATAAGCATGTATCTCTTCCAGGTCTTTCCGGGTCATTATGCCTTTTCCGACTCCGCGCTGGTTAGTGACAATTATGATATGTTTGAACAGGGGGGAGAGTAGCCTCAGGGCTTCCAGTGCTCCGTCGATAAAGATAAATTCCCCGGTTGTTTTGACATAGTCGTGCGGACGTTGCTGGTTGATAACCCCGTCGCGGTCCAGGAATAATGTGTTATAAGGCTTTATATCTTCCATCTTTGAAGTCTGTTTGAGCTTGTGCGTAATCGTCAGGGATACCGATGTCTATGAAATATCTTTCCGATATATATCCGGAAAGGATGGAGGAGGTGACTTTTGCCTCAAAGAAATCCTTTTCGAGTGAAAATTTTGCCGGATAGGCGTCCAGTTCGTTGCTGTTAATCAGATAGATGCCTCCGTTGATAAGGCCCGATTCGCAATATTGCTTTTCGTTGAAACGCAGGATACGACGGGAGTCCTGTTCGATGTCGACAACCCCGTATCTGCTGAACTTCTCCATTCTTTTCAATGCGAGGGTTGCTGATGCGCTGGTTTGCCTGTGGAGGTTTAATAACTCCGGATAATTCACTCCGAAGAATGTATCGCCGTTCAGGACGAACACATTTTCTGTGCGGGCTTTTGAAAGTGCCAGCTTTACTGCTCCTCCTGTTCCGAGCGGGACTTCTTCGACTACGGTCGATATGTCGGCAGAGAAGCGGTTTGCCCCGAGCCATTCCTCGATAATCTCATGTTTGTACCCTAAGGAAAGGATGATATGTTTGAAACCGGCTTCAATCAGCGTTGTAATCAGGTAATGCAGGAAAGGATGCCCGGCTACCGGAGCCATGCATTTGGGAACGTCAGACACTACACTTTGCAGCCGGGTACCCATTCCTCCCGCCAGTATGATACATTCCATTCCTTATTCCTTTCCGAATATTTCTTCTTCTACCAATTCACAGATGATATGCCCGATGGTGATGTGTGCCTCCTGGATACGTGGAGTATCGGTAGACGGCACATTGATGAGGAGCTTCGTCAGTTCACGCATGCGGCCACCGTCGGCACCGGTAAAAGCTACCGTTGTAATTGCTTTTTCATGGCATGTCTCGAACGCCTTTACGATGTTGGCGGAGTTGCCCGATGTGGATAAGCCGACCAGGACATCGCCTGCCTTTCCGATACCCGAAATCAGCCGGGAGTAGATGATCTCGAAACTCAGGTCATTGGATACGGCCGTGATGTAAGAAGAGTTACAGTGTAATGCTTCAGACGGCAGAATGTCACGTTCCAGATAAAACTTGCCGGAGAACTCGGCAGCCAGGTGCTGTGCATCGGCGGCACTTCCACCGTTTCCGCAGAAGTAAACCCTTCCACCGTATTTAAAACAGGTGACAATCGTGTCGGTAATCTGTGCAATTGTGTCCTGCAGCTTCTCGTCCGCCAGTATCTGTTCGATAATGTCGCGGTGTTGCGCTAGCCGTTTTCTGATTATTCCTTTACTGTCCATGTAATCAATCCTTTCTTACAAAATTCAAATTGTTGTATATGTCCGATATGCATCTTGTCCAATGCTTCGGACACTTTGTAGCAGCTATTGCCGGGACAGTAGAAGAACATGAATCCTCCTCCTCCGGCACCGGAGATTTTACCGCCCAAGGCACCGTTGGCCATGGCAGTTTCGTATATATGGTCGATAAATTCGTTGGAGATGTTGCGGGCCATTTTCTTCTTACTGGTCCAGCTTGTGTTGAGCGCTTTTCCCAGTTCCTGCAATTCTTCCCGCAGCAGGCAATTCTTCATGCGGAATGCTTCATGCTTGACATTGTGCATGGCTTCCAGCGAGTCGTTTTTATTGTTTTTGACGTTTTCGGCCTGTTCTTCGATAATCTTTCCGGAGCAACGCTGTTGTTCGGTGTAGAAGAGAACGGTGTTCATGGCCCATTCCTGCAAGATATCATCGCCGATGCGGAGAGGATTGACAATGACTTTGTCGTCTTCCAGAAATTCCATGAAGTTAACGCCTCCGAAGGTAGCGGCATATTGGTCCTGCTTGCCTCCTGCCATATTCAGGTCAATGCGTTCGATTTCGTAAGCGTAATGGGCAATATCATATTTCCCCAGTGGTAACCGCAACCATTCGGTGAAAGCTCCGAGGATGGCGACAACCAAGGTGGAAGAGGTGCCAAGGCCGGAACCGGATGGGACGTCCATCTGGGTGATCAGTTCAAAAGAAAGAGGTTCTCCGTTGTTATAACGCGAAACGATTGAATTGTATATGCCATGTTGCAGTACTAACGGGCCGTCGAGAGGCAGTTCGCTTACAGCGTCAAATTCTTCTGTAATGTTTTCATTGATATGGACAAACCTGATTTTCCCGTTGTCGAGCGGGCGGATGGTGGCGTGGGCATATAAATTGACGGTAACGTTGAGGATTGCACCGCCATAGAGGTTGGAGTAGGGGGAAACATCTGTTCCTCCTCCGGCAATTCCCAGTCTGAAAGGTGCTTTGCTTCGGTATAACATAATAATTTGCCAATTAGTTAATGTGCCAATATGCCAATTAATAATTAGCTAATGTGAGAATGTGCCAAAAAGCCAATGGAAATAGTAATTCATTCAATTATTTCCTAAATTGGCATATTGGCACATTCTTTTATTGGCTAATTATTTTTAATATCTGTAATGGTCAGCCTTATACGGACCTTCTACCGGAACTCCGATATAGTCGGCCTGTTTGGGGCTTAATGTAGATAGTTTCACACCGATACGTTCAAGGTGCAGGCGGGCAACTTCTTCGTCCAGACGTTTCGGAAGACGGTAAACACCCACTTCGTAAGCCATCTGCCACAAATCCATCTGTGCCAGTACCTGGTTTGTAAATGAGTTACTCATTACAAAGGAAGGATGACCGGTTGCACAACCCAGATTCACCAGACGTCCTTCTGCCAGCAGGAAGATTGAGTTTCCTGTCGGGAACGTATATTTGTCAACCTGCGGTTTGATATTGGTATGCTTGATGTTCGGATAGTTCACCAGGTTGTCTACCTGTATTTCATTGTCGAAGTGACCGATGTTGCAAACGATTGCCTGGTCTTTCATCTGGCTCATGTGGCCGATGGTGATGATATCGCAGTTTCCGGTGGTAGTAACGAAGATATTACCTTCTTTGACCGCTTCTTCCATCGTTGTAACTTCGAATCCTTCCATAGCAGCCTGCAAAGCACAAATCGGGTCGATTTCAGTAACCAGCACACGTGCTCCGTAAGAACGCATGGAGTGTGCACAACCTTTACCCACGTCACCGTATCCGGCAACTACCACGACTTTACCTGCAATCATCACGTCGGTAGCACGTTTGATACCGTCGGCCAGCGATTCGCGGCAGCCATACAGGTTGTCGAATTTGGATTTCGTTACCGAATCGTTCACATTGATGGCCGGAACCAGCAGTTCGCCTTTTTCCATCATCTGGTACAGACGGTGTACGCCGGTCGTTGTCTCTTCGGAAACGCCTTTCATCTCTGCAATCGTACGATGCCAACGCTGGTTATCTTCTTTCAGGATGCTGTTTAATGTATCCAGAATAACCTGTTCTTCGTGGTTACTACCTTTACGATTGATGGTTTCTGCATCGTTTTCAGCACGATACCCCATGTGAACAAGAAGAGAAGCGTCACCTCCGTCGTCTACAATCATCTGCGGACCTTTTCCGTCAGGGAAGCGGAGTGCCATGTCGGTACACCACCAGTACTCTTCCAGAGTTTCACCTTTCCAGGCAAAAACGGGAACACCTGTTGCAGCAATAGCCGCAGCGGCATGGTCCTGTGTAGAGAAGATGTTACAGCTTGCCCAGCGTACATCTGCTCCCAACGCAACTAATGTTTCGATTAACACTGCTGTCTGAATTGTCATGTGCAGTGAGCCGGTGATACGGGCACCTTTCAGAGGTTTCTGAGCGGCATATTTCTGGCGAAGAGCCATCAGTCCCGGCATTTCGTGTTCAGCGATTTCGATCTCTTTGCGACCGAATTCAGCCAAACTCATATCTGCCACTTTATAAGGCAGATTAGTTGGAAATAATTGTGACATAAATAATAATTATTTTGAATGTGTGGCAAAGATAACAAATTATTGAGTTGTACGGATGATTTGCAAGGACAAACATATCCGTCTGCTTATCTCTTTATAATTTCCTGCCTGGGAAACTACGGTTTCCCAGGCAGGAAACGCGCGTTCCCTTAGGAGGAAACTCCAGTTCCCTGCGCAGGAAATTACAGTTTCCTGAACGGAAAACTACGAGGAAACTGTAATCGATTGAGCCGTAGCATTATAATGAAAATAGCCGCTGATACTAATCAACGGCTATTTTGCCGGGCAAAAGCCCTGTGCTTTTAATATGTTTTCGTTTTATACCGGCGTAATCCCTTGTTCGGCCAGCAGCTTCAGGCTGAGGTCTTTCAGCTTGAACTTCTGAATCTTGCCGCTACCGGTCATCGGGAAGGTATCGACGAAGAAGATATATTTCGGAATCTTGTGGCGGGCTATCTTGCCACGGCAGAAGTCTTTCACTACGTCTTCCGTCATCGTAACACCTTCGTGCAGGATGATAAAAGCACCGACTTCCTCGCCGTATTTCTTGGACGGGACGGCTGCTACCTGAACGTCTTTCACTCCTTCCAGGTGATAAAGGTATTCTTCTATTTCACGCGGGTAAACATTTTCTCCGCCGCGGATAATCATATCCTTGATACGTCCGGTAATGCGGTAGAAGCCGTTTTCGTCTTTTACGCCGAGATCGCCGCTATGCAGGAAGCCGTCTTTGTCGATGACTTCGGCTGTGGCGGCAGGATTATTATAATAACCTTTCATGTTGTTGTAACCGCGGTTGCACATTTCTCCCTGTACGCCAACCGGACATTCTTCGCCGGTTTCGGGGTCGATAACACGCACCTCCGTAAATTCAAAGTCGCGTCCGACAGTATTATAACGTTCTTCTGCCGGGTCGTCGATACGTGAATGGGTCATACCTGGCGATGTTTCCGTCAGACCATAAACGCTGGTTACACGCATAAACATCTTCTCTTCCACCTGGCGCATCAGTTCCACCGGGCAGAGCGAACCTGCCATGATACCGGTACGGAGCGAAGTCAGGTCGAACATCGGGAACATCGGATGGTTCAGTTCGGCAATAAACATGGTCGGTACGCCGTAAAGTGCCGTACACCGTTCCTTATGGATAGAGGCCAGTACTACCAGCGGGTCGAACTTCTCGACCATAACCTGCGTACAACCGTGTGTCAGCACGTTCATGGAAGCCAGCACCACACCGAAGCAATGGAAGAGAGGAACGCAACAACAGAGCTTGTCGTCAGCGGTGAATTTCATATGCTCGCCGGTCAGCAAACCGTTGTTCGCAATATTATGGTGTGTCAACATAACCCCTTTCGGGAAGCCTGTCGTGCCGGAGGTATATTGCATATTGACAACATCGTGGCAGTCAACGAGCTTTTTAGCGGCTTCCAGTTTGTCGTCTTCTATATTTTCGCCCAGCAATAACAACTCCGGCGTGTTATACATACCGCGATATTTCTCCTGGCCGATATAAACGACATTTTTCAGTCTCGGGAAGCGTTTGCTTTTCAGATAGCCGCGTTGCGATTCCTTTAGTTCGGGAAGCATGGTGTACATCATATCGATGTAACTGCCGTCAAATACGCCTTCGGTGATACACATGGTGTGGATATCGGCATTCTCTACCAGAAACTCCAACTCGTTCTGTTTATAGTTCGTGTTGACGGTAACGGCTACGGCTCCGATTTTGGCGGCAGCATAAAGAAATGTCAGCCAGTCGGGTACATTCGTTGCCCAGATACCGACATGGGTGCCGTGTTCGATACCGATAGAGAGCATACCTTTTGCCATCCGGTCGACACGTTCGTTGAATTCTTTCCATGTAAAACGCAGGTCGCGGTCGGAATAAACCAGGTATTCCTTGTCCGGCGTCGTTTCGGCCCAATGTTCCAGCCATTGGCCTAATGTCTTATCTTGCAGTTGTAATTCCATATCTTTTCTTTAACATTAATAGGGGGTATAAACAACTCCAAGGATTTTAGCCGTGCTTTCGGCGGCTGCATGAACGTGGTGAGCAACAATCGAATCATAATAGATGCTGTCGCCTTCTTCCAATATATAGGTATTCTTTCCGTAGTTTATTTCAAGTACGCCTTCCAGCACATAAATGAATTCTTCACCTTCATGTGTGGAAAGAATAAAATCAACGCCATCTTCCGAAGGGGAAACATCGATCAGGAACGGTTCCATATGGCGGCCTGATTTATCCTGCGACAGTGAATGGTATTCCATATGTTTCCGGTTCTCCATCGAATTGTTGGTAAAACCGATGCTATTGGAGTCATTACTGTCTTTTTTGCGGCAGATAACCGGACCGAGTTCGGATTGGTCGTCAAGGAATGTACCCAGGCGGACACCGAGTACCCGTGCTATTTTGATAAGAGGTGCCAGTGAAGGAAAATCTACATTACCTTCTATACGTTCGATTTGTTCTGTGCTCAGGCCGGAACGTTCGGCAACTTCCTCAACAGTGAGTTGTTTTGATTCACGGATACTTTTAATTTTGGCTCCGATGATTTTGTTGTTTCCCATAAGTATGTTTATTTTTAGATTATCTTTTAATTTGTAACTGAACGCCGCAAATTTACATTAATATTTTATTTTACCATGTAATTTACTGAAAGAAAAAAAGGACAACCCTTGTGAGAGTTGCCCTTTTGTAACTTCCTGCGAAGTAGTTTCTTATTTTCTGATACCAAGTTCTTTGATGATAGCACGGTATCTTTCGATATCAACTTTAATCAGATAATCCAGTAAACGACGACGTTTACCAACCAACATTTTCAGAGCTCTTTCAGTGCTGTAATCTTTGTGATTAGCTTTCAAGTGTTCTGTTAAATGTGCAATACGAACTGTAAACAGTGCGATTTGGCTTTCTGCAGAACCTGTGTCGGCAGCTGATTTGCCATACTTTTCGAATAATTCTTTTTTCTTTGCTGAATCTAAATACATGATTCTTTTTACTTTAATAAATTGATACTATATTATCTAAGCGGCGACAAAGATATGCATAACTTTTTTGTCTGACAACTCTTTTCTGTATCTTTTTTATATTTTGCAACATGAATATCACATACATATCGTAAAAATGTCGTACTTTTGCAGCCAATAAATTAGTCTTCGATGCAAAAAATCAGAAACATCGCGATTATCGCGCACGTAGACCACGGCAAAACGACGCTCGTGGATAAGATGTTATTAGCCGGTAAGCTTTTCCGTGAAGGACAGGCAGAGCCGGACCAGTTCCTGGATAACAATGACCTGGAACGTGAACGAGGTATCACTATTCTAGCTAAGAATGTATCTATTAATTATAAGGATTGCAAAATCAATATTATTGATACCCCGGGTCACGCCGACTTCGGTGGTGAAGTAGAACGTGTATTGAACATGGCCGACGGTTGCCTGCTGTTGGTAGATGCTTTTGAAGGCCCGATGCCTCAGACACGTTTCGTGCTGCAAAAAGCAATTCAATTAGGATTAAAACCTATCGTAGTTATTAATAAGGTAGACAAGCCGAACTGTCGTCCGTCGGAAGTGCAGGAAATGGTGTTCGACCTGATGTTCAGCTTGGATGCAACCGAAGAACAGTTGGATTTCCCGACAATCTACGGTTCCGCTAAACAGGGGTGGATGTCTGAAGACTGGCAGAAGCCGACCGAAGATATCTATGCATTGCTGGATGCTATCATCAAATATATTCCGGAACCGGAGGTATTGGAAGGAACTCCCCAGATGTTGATTACATCGCTGGACTTCTCCAAATATGTAGGTCGTATCGCTGTAGGCCGCGTTCATCGTGGTGAGTTGCGCGAAGGCCAGGAAGTTATGTTGTGCAAACGTGACGGTTCGATGGTAAAATCGAAAATTAAGGAGTTGGATATCTTTGAAGGTTTGGGCCGTACGAAAGTAGAATCCGTCCAATCCGGCGATATCTGTGCCGTGATTGGTATCGATGGTTTCGAGATTGGCGAGACTATTGCCGACATCAATGAGCCGGAACCGCTGCCTACGATTGCAATCGATGAGCCGACGATGTCTATGCTCTTTACCATCAACAACTCTCCGTTCTTCGGTAAAGATGGTAAGTTCGTTACATCGCGCCATATCTTTGAACGTCTTCAGAAAGAGTTGGACAAGAACCTGGCTTTGCGTGTGGTTCCTACCGATTCAGCCGATTCATGGTTGGTATATGGCCGTGGCGTGCTCCACTTGTCTGTGTTGATTGAAACGATGCGTCGTGAAGGATACGAATTGCAGGTCGGTCAGCCGCAGGTAATCATTAAAGAAATTGACGGTGTAAAATGCGAACCGGTTGAACAGCTTACTATCAATCTCCCGGAAGAGTCTTCCAGCCGTATCATCGATATGGTGACAAAGCGCAAAGGTGAGATGACAATGATGGAAAGCAAGAACGACCGTATGCATCTTGAATTCAATATACCTTCACGTGGTATCATCGGTCTGAACAATGCCGTTCTGACAGCTTCTGCCGGTGAAGCGATTATGGCTCACCGCTTCCTGGAATATCAGCCGTGGAAGGGAGATATCGAACGCCGTAACAACGGTTCCATCATTGCAATGGAAACGGGAACAGCTTTCGCTTATGCCCTGAACAACTTGCAGTCACGCGGACGTTTCTTCATTGCTCCGCAGGAAGAAGTATATGCCGGACAGGTAGTTGGTGAACATACGAAAGAAGGCGACCTGGTTGTAAACGTAACGAAGTCGAAGAAATTGACGAACATGCGTGCTTCAGGTTCTGACGATAAAGTATCATTGGCTCCTCCTGTCGTATTCAGTCTGGAAGATGCTTTGGAATATATCAAGGCTGACGAATATGTGGAGATCACACCGAACTATATGCGTATGCGTAAAGTCATCCTGGATGAGACCGAACGCAAACGTCAGGGTAGATAAACCTGTTGAAATATATAATGGGAAACCGGATATGTATTTGTGTATCCGGTTTTTTTATAAAGTTACTGCATGATTGTAAATCTGCAGTACGTCTTCAATCTCGTTGAAATCCGTTTTATTGTCATCTGCATATTTCTTTAGTTCCTCTTTATGGTCGGGGAATGCTTTGAGGAATTGCTTTTCATTGAGGAAACGGAATTGTTTTCCGTTACGCTCTATCCGGAATATTTTGTCGATACGACTGAGAATCAGCTTTTCTGTTTCCAGCTTATGGGTAGTGTTTCCTGACTGGAAAGAGGAATAGGAGTCGACCGCCGATGTTTCCGAACGCCCTCCGTAACCGACCTGTTTGCCTTCCCATTTTAATGCACCTCTGTACTGGACGAAAATAGGAGGGTCTTTTTGCAGCACTTCAGTTGCCCCGTCTTTCGTTGGAAGAAAAATTCTTTCGCCTATCTTGATGGTTGCCACCATTTCCGGTTCAGAGAATTCTTTGATATTGTTATTGTCGTGCTGGTCCTGAAAAAGGAACTTTTTGATGAGCAGGCTATAGTTTAGCGGGACATTGAATGTCCGGCCATCCTTGTAATAAACATATCCGTTTTCAAAGTTACGCAATAAGAATTGTGCACTGTCGATTTGCGCAGCCAACTTATTACTTCCGGAGATAATAGCCAATAATAGTATAATAATGAATCTACTCATAATATTATGATTAAGCTTAGCATATGCAAGAATAGGAAAATAATACTGAAATTGCAATATTAAACGGCTAAAAATGAATAAATTGTTATCTCCTTATGATTTTGGTAGAAATAAAAAAGCCGCCTCTTTTTACGGAGGCAGCTTCTATTATAGGATTGTGTAATATACTAATTACTTAACCAAGCTAGCGAAATCGCTGTTAGTTGCATATTTTGCAAATTCCAGATCGATAGCAGCTTCTTTAGCCATAGCTTTGTCAGCAGCGATAGCAGCTTTCAGGTTGCTGATAACTGCGTTTACATCGTTTGTGCGTGCTGCAACAACAGCCTTCAGGTAAGAAGTAGTTGCATCAGGTTTAGCAACAGCGTTCAAAGTCTGAGAAGCTTTGCTGTAGTCTTTTACTAAAAGCTGAGCCAAAGCAGCGTTGTTAGTCTTAACAGAACCGAAAGAGTTAACAGCTTTAGCATATTCGCCTTGTTCCAGATAAAGAACACCCAGAGCTTCGCCTAATTCAGCAACACCTGCAGCATTACCGAACAATTGCTGAGCTTTTGCCTGGTCACCCTTAGTCAGAGCGATCAAACCTAAGTTCATGTTAGCTTCGTTGTTAGCCTTAACAGAGTTAGACTTGTTGAACATTTGTTCAGCCTTAGCCAGGTCACCAGCCTTGAATGCCATCATACCGATGTTGTTCCAAGTGCGGTAGCAGTTAGGATACAGTTCAGAAGCTTTTGTATAGATAGCCATCTTTTCGCTGTCGTTGTTAGTTAATGTGGCAGCGTAAAGAATTTCTTCGATATTCAGTTCAGAAGGATTGCTCTTAGCCAATGCGCTGATTTCGTCGTCAGACTTACCGATGATTTCGATGTTAGCAGTCAAACGAGAACGACGCAATTGCGGAAGGATAGTTTCAGCCAGATCAGAATAAACAGCAGAAATGTTTTTGATTTCTTTTTCTCTTGTTTCAGGATCCTGGTACATAGAGATAACTCTTAATACAAGGTCTTTATCCTGCAAGTTGGAAGCAGATACCAATTCTTTGAAGCCTTCCCAGTCCTGAGCAGTGTAACGAGCGTCAACCGGAGCATCAACTTTCATTTTCTTCAATTCTTTATTCAGATATTTAGAAGTATTGCCTTCACGTCTTTCAGCCAAGCCTGTGTTCAGTTTAACACCACCATCAGGAGAAGCGTAAGCAGAGATTTCGATTGCTACGTTCTGGTTAGGAGCTTCATCAGCATTTTTAACCAGGTCTTTCCATTCTTTGATAGCATCAGAGTTCAACTCTTTAGCACGAAGTTCAGCCTGCTGGATAAGGAACATGATGTTAGCATCGTGAGCTTCTTTGATGATGCGCTGGAATTTGTCAGCAGCGATAGCTGCAGTTGCAGTAGCAGCATCAGCCAATTCAGAAGTTGCGATTACGCCTTCACCGATTTTTACGTCCGGTAATTTAACTGTTTTGTTCTTGATCTTTGCGTCAAAAGTCAGGTACAGTTCAGATTTCTTCATTTCAGGTTTGTAAGTGAAAGAAGATTTCATTGTTACGTTACCACCTTCTTTTTGAGCGATAACCTGATTGTTACCTTTTACTTTTTCACCTTGATAAGTGTAAGATGTTCCCCATGCTTCACCACCGGCATAACGGAGAACCGGAGTTACAGTTACAACGGCTTTCTTGTTGAACCATTTTGCAGGGAAAGTCGCGTTGATAGTCACGGGTACTTTGCCTCCGATAGCCTCAAGCGGCTGCGGCTCAGCTTTGATGTACTCTTCAGCTAGCGGTTTCAACTTGTTTGAACAAGAAGAAAGGGTTAAGATTGCTGCCATTACAAAGAATGACAATAAAAACTTTTTGTTCATAATTTGATGTAAGTTTAAAATGTTACTATGTTTATATATTCACTTTCAATTGTCCCTTAGCCATCAAAGTGCAAAACTAAAGCATTTTTTTGTTATGAATAGCAAAGATACGATAAAATCTTTCTAATTAATACTTATTAATGAATCCGGTCTTCTTTTTTTGCTAAAAAGAGTATAAATGACAGGATTTATGGACGCTTTAATCATTTCCATCCAGTACTAATTTAGTTAATTTGTAATGTATTGTTTTCATCTCTTTATCTTATCGGGCTCTGCCAAGTGCTTTCTTATTGTGTATTTTTGATTAAAATAAAATCTTTTGAGTAAAACATTCGTTTCCGTAGCTGATCTGTACCAGATAGATACCTGACGTGGCTGTGGTGGCGGTGATGATGTTTTGTCCCGAATGAACAGTGCCGTTCTGTAAAGTTTTTCCCTCCATCGACAGCACTGAATACCGTGCCTGACGGATTGTTTCCGGTAGCAGGACATGAATTGCTTTGGAAGCTGTTTCCACAAATATGCGGATTGGATTACTTTCGTTAATGGAAGTGTTAGCCGATGCCGTATTGTACTGGATGACCGGGTCGATGAATAAGGAAGTACTCATCGGGGAAGCCGGATGGCTGGTAGCTTCTATCCATTGACCTTTATAATTGATCCATACGGTATTTTTACTTGTTTCTCCTTTCGGGAGATTGAATGCCGAAAAAAAGATATTGCCGGCAGCCGATTTGATCTTGTATCCGATGAAGAAATTGCCGGACACATCGATTGGCTCTTTGAAGGTTATAAATGATTCCTGGTCGCGGTTCATCGGCTTGGTAGAATCGATAAAAGCACTTTTGTCATTGAGCGTTACGAATGAGGGGCTGAATGACTCGCTGTATAACAGTGTTTCCGGTTTATCCGAGCCATTGTAGACGGTGATTTCTATTTCAAGCTCACTCATCTTGCTTATAGCCGGGTTTACGATGTATGTGCCGTATATTTTAGCGTTGCCTGTTATTTTATAGGCTTCTGCAAATTCGTTCATCCCCAGTGAGTTGTTGCCGAAAGCCGGGCCTGTACCGGGGGAGGGGAGAGGCGTTGATTCTATCGTGTTGGCTTTTCCGCTTTCCTTTATATTGCTCAGGCGCAGGCATGGGGTTGCACTGTAAGGATCAAGTCCCTTGCAGATCCGTTCGGAGTTTGTTCCTGCCGGGTCGAGCCATATTTTTAATTGTTTGTCGGCATCCGGAGATATTTCCCAGTTTTGGCTTAAGGCGAAATAGAAATCGTTATAAGGACGGGGACAGTCGGACTCTCCTCCGGACAGACCTCCGATAACTAAGCCGTTGCTGTCAAATAACCCGGAACCGGAAGAGCCTCCTGCCGTGCTTCCGTCCGACCATTCCTTTATGTGCCAGTGCCCGTTTTTTATAAAGTTTCCTACCGGAGAGTTGAATGTCGTTAATTCGACTTCTTCTGTCGTGCTAAGTCGCTTTACGGTGCCCTCCGGATGATGGATTCCCACGTATGGGGCAGTACCCTGGTCTTTGGCATTCCAACCGGCATAATATGGCTGATAGTAAGCCGGTGGTGTTTCCATCAGTTGCAGTAAGGCCATGTCGGTCTGTTCGTTGGTCGCTTTGAAGCGGGTGGAAGCCATCGACATTTCTTCGGTACCTCTCATAACCGGGTCGCATAGAGGACTTTCATAATTGAAATAGGTGACGATATTGCCTGCAATCATTTCATAGTCCGGATTCTCAATGCTGAACTGCTTGTTCAAACAATGGGATGCTGTTAACAGGTAAGGTGTACCATCGTTTGATGTATTATTAATTAATGTACCGGTACAAAAATCAGTCCCATTGATAATGAGCAGGACGACGCTTCGGCCTATCTCATTATATTTATCCGTACTTTCTTGCAGGCAGGCCAGGGTTTTTATGCATCCGAGATACGTCCTGCTATATTCTTGCGGTTCGTATCCTCTGATATTACGATAGTCATGGTTTACTTCACCCACTTTTAGCTTGCCATGAAACTGAACATTAGCCGGTTCCTGATATTCGATAACTAATTCATCACCTTGTACCGGAGAGACGGGAAGTATGCCCAGTTCGGAGTTGTTCAAATGGTTGAATGCTCCTAATATATGTGTCTGGTCCGGATTGTACAGGAAGAGCTGGGCTCCTTCCGGAATTTCGTATTCAGAAAACAATACATTGATCGAATAGGCACCGGCCGATCGAATGCCCAGCCGCCATACGCGGGTGCCGTCGGCTTGTGTAAACCAGCTGCCCGAGTTATCCGGAGTAAAATCGGTCATGAATTTGTAGGCAAAATGAAAACTGCTGCGCAAATCGCTTTCGTTGAGTGAGTCGATTCGTAATTGTTCAGCGATGTCAAAAGCAGGCATTTCTTGAAACATACTTCCTGAGCGGGTGCTGAGTATCGTCATCGGAAGTGGTCTGCCTCCGTGACTGATCTGTCCTGTTAAATGGGCGGATACCAACAGGCAGAGGAAAAAAAGAGTGACTAGCTTTTTCATATTCATGCAAATATATGTTTTTCTTTTAATTAATTCTTCCTGTACTACGAACAAATTTGTGAAACCGCTCCCGTATTTCGTGATTTTTGTCTAAGTTTGCCAAGCGAAAAAGAATGATTCTGAAATTGTAAAACCAATATTACATAATTAAATAATAAAGATATGGCAACACCTCCTTTCAAGTATCAGGAACCGTTTCCACTGGGACCGGATACAACAGAGTATTATCTGCTTACAAAAGATTATGTGTCGGTATCCGAGTTTGAAGGACAACCGATTCTGAAGATTGCAAAAGAAGGATTAACAGCGATGGCTAATGCTGCTTTCCGTGATGTGGCTTTTATGCTTCGTCCGGCCCACAACGAACAGGTTGCTAAAATCCTGAGCGATCCGGAAGCAAGCGACAATGACAAATTCGTTGCATTGACTTTCCTTCGTAACGCCGAAGTTTCAGCTAAAGGCCAGCTTCCTTTCTGCCAGGATACAGGTACGGCTATCATCCACGGTGAAAAAGGCCAGCATATATGGACCGGCTATTGTGATGAAGAAGCGCTTTCTCTGGGTGTTTACAAAACATATACGGAAGAAAACCTGCGTTATTCACAGAATGCACCGTTGAATATGTACGACGAGGTGAATACAAAATGTAACCTGCCTGCACAGATCGACATCGAAGCAACCGAAGGTATGGAATATAAATTCCTTTGTGTAGCGAAAGGTGGTGGTTCTGCCAACAAGACTTATCTGTTCCAGGAAACAAAAGCGATCCTGAATCCGGCAACATTGGTTCCGTTCCTGGTTGAAAAAATGAAAACATTAGGTACAGCTGCCTGTCCTCCTTACCATATTGCATTCGTTATCGGCGGTACTTCAGCAGAAAAGAACCTGCTGACCGTGAAGCTGGCTTCTACTCATTATTATGACAACCTGCCTACAAGCGGTAACGAGTATGGCCGTGCTTTCCGTGATGTCGAACTGGAAAAAGAAGTTTTGGAAGCGGCTCACAACATTGGTTTGGGTGCTCAGTTCGGTGGTAAATATTATGCACACGACGTACGTATCGTTCGTCTGCCGCGTCACGGTGCTTCCTGTCCGGTAGGTATGGGAGTTTCCTGCTCTGCTGACCGTAATATCAAATGTAAGATCAATAAGGAGGGTATCTGGATTGAAAAGATGGATTCTAATCCAGGTCGCCTGATTCCTGAAGAGTTGCGTAATGCCGGCGAAGGTGATGCCGTAAAGATCAACCTGAACCAGCCAATGGCCGATATCTTGAAAGAACTGACTAAATATCCGGTATCCACCCGTCTTTCTCTGAGTGGAACGATCGTAGTTGGTCGTGATATCGCCCATGCAAAACTGAAAGAACGTATCGATAAAGGCGAAGGTCTGCCTCAGTATATCAAGGATCATCCTATTTATTATGCAGGTCCTGCCAAGACTCCGGCCGGAATGGCTTCCGGTTCATTCGGTCCGACAACAGCCGGCCGTATGGATTCCTATGTCGATCTGTTCCAGGACAATGGCGGTAGCATGATTATGATTGCCAAAGGTAACCGTAGCCAGCAGGTAACAGATGCTTGTAAGAAGCATGGCGGTTTCTATCTGGGAAGTATCGGTGGTCCGGCTGCTATCCTGGCACAGGAAAGCATCAAGAAAGTAGAATGTCTGGAATATCCGGAACTGGGTATGGAAGCAATCTGGAAGATCGAAGTAGAAAATTTCCCTGCTTTCATTCTGGTGGACGATAAAGGCAACGATTTTTTCAAACAATTGAAGCCGCGTTGCTCCTGTAGCAAATAAGAACAACTTATTATAAGAGGTGAAAGGCCTGTTCCGTTTATTCGGGGCAGGCTTTTTCTTTCTGTTTTCTTCTTTTCCCTGCCTTGTTGTTGCCTGTTCATAGTGATCTTTTCCGATTGAGTTCCTTATGTATTTTATTGCCGATAGCTATGCGCAGACTTACTGATAAATATCGACAAGATTACCTATAATTGTCGATAAGCTTACGTATAGCTATCGGCAACAAAATACATAAGGGAATTGAAACATTTTGTTCGGGATGTATTTTTTTACTAATAGGATACTAATGAGGATATAGAGTCAACGATTATTGTCTATTTGTTAACGAAAAGGAGGATTGGTGGGCTAATTGACAGATCGATGTCTGATAGTTGTTTGATAAATAGGATGTTTGTGTGTTGACTTAAAAGAGTATTCTTCTTTTATTGATTTTGAATTTTTGGAGGATATATTGATTTGTTTATGAAAGAACCGGATCGCTGTGTATTGGTTGGATAAACTTTTCATGGTAGCATAGTTCTCTCAGAACTATGTCGATAGAAACTTTCTTCAAATCGCTTATTTTGTAAAGGATCAGGAAATATCACAGAAAAAAGGGGGAAACATGTTGACTCCGCATCCAACTTTAATAGAACAAATTGAAAGCCTACGTGCATAATATCAATCATAATAACATGTAGGGATTTGTGTGAGATATAAAAAACGCATTTATCCTATTAAAATATCATTACTTAATTTACAATGACTTCATGCAATAAAACAATGGGGCTATGTAGAAGCAATCATACCGTACACAACTCAACAATATGTTATAAAATATATTTGTTAATCTTTTTTCAAAAAAAGACGCATAATATTAAAATATATTCTAATTTTGCACATGTATTAAACTTAGTTCTGAGAGAACTATGGGATATTATGAAAATATTCTAAAAACAGGTTGCTGATTAAGTACTGTTTTGGATTAGATAGAAATATTATGTAAAACTCTAAATCAAAATGTAGATGGAAATTAAGCCAGTACAAATTCAATCGCTGTCATTTTCTATTCCGCAAAGAATTGTGAAAGGAGTACAGGTCGCTTGTTTGTTGTCATTTGTTTTGCCGGCTTTTGCTGCGGCTGATTCGAATGATTTGTTGACTGTACGGGAGTCCAAGTATGTGGAAATGCAGCAAACCCAGAAAGTTTCGGGTTCTGTTTCAGATGATTTTGGTCCATTGGTTGGTGTCAGTATTCATGTTAAAGGTACTACAAACGGAACTGTAACTGACATGGACGGGAATTTCTCTTTGGAGGCTAAGCCTGGAGATATTCTGGTAATATCTTATGTCGGGTATCTCACTATTGAGCACAAGGTGACTGCCGGTCCTGTCAATTTATCTATGAAGGAAGACACTCAGAAGCTGGACGAAGTAATAGTCCTGGGGTATGGTACGACAACAAAACGTTCGATGATTGCAGCCGTATCAACAGTAAATGCAGAAGAGATGGCTGCTCTTCCGGTAACAAATATCACGCAGGGGTTGGCTGGGCGTTCACCTGGTTTGATTGTACAAGGTAGCGGTGGTGGTATTAATAAGACGAGTACGGTGAGTATTCGCGGTGGTGGCACTCCGCTCGTTGTTATTGATGGCGTTATTCGGGACTATGGAGACTTTGTTGCTTTAGCTCCCGAAAATATTGCGAATTTATCTATTTTAAAGGATGCCTCGGCTACGGCTGTGTACGGTTCGCGTGCTTCTAATGGTATTTTGCAGGTAACGACCAAGCAGGGAAAAGAAGGAAAACCTCAGATTGATTATAACTTCAACCAAAGCTGGTCTCAACCGAATGTATGGCCTGATAAATTGAATTCGTATGAGCGTGCTATACATCGTAATGTGGCGGCAGCGAATGACGGAGTGACCATTCCTTACAATGACGACGATTTACGCATGTTTGCCGATGGTTCGGATCCGTACGGACACCCTAATACAGATTGGCAAAAAGAGGTAATGAAGAATTTTGCTCCGCAACAGAAACATAATATTACGATTAGTGGTGGTGGTGCGAGCAATACTTATTATGCTTCTATAGGTCATATTAACCAGCAATCGCTGTATAAGAGCGATTCGCATTATATGAAACGGACGAATTTTCAATTGACTCAAACTTCAACTTTTAAATCCATTGGCCTGAAAACAACGGCACAGTTGGATGGTTACATGCAGTTTAAAACACATCCGTATACTTCCACATCCAGCGGATACGGGAACGTATTCTCCCATGTCCAGAATAAATCACCGATGGAGATTGGTCGGAATAAATATGGATTGGTGTATAATAATACAGATAATCCGATCGCTGAAATTTCTGATGACGGTGGCTATATTGATGAAAAAGAGAATGTAGTCAACGGCTTGTTGGGGGTTGAATGGGATCTTCCCTGGGTAAAAGGCCTGAAACTACGGGCGAAGGGCAGTTATCGCTATTATATAAAGGATAATAAGTCCTGGAGAAAAGATGCAGCTCAGTATGCATGGGATTCTCAAGAGCCTACATATGCTTCAAAACCACAGTTGAGCCAGTATGGGGAATTGGGAAATTCCTGGACCTTACAGTATTTTGCCGAATATAACCGTACGTTTGGCAAGCATTCGGTAAGCGCCTTAGGAGGTTACGAATATACAAGCGGTTTTGGACATAGTATGGGCTTGGTCCGTAAGAATTATGATTTCCCGATTGATCAAATTAACCCGGGACCTTCTTCGACGATGGAAAATTCCGGCGGTGAATGGGAAAATGGCCGGGCCGGTTGGGTCGGACAGGTCAAGTATAATTATGATAACCGTTATTTTGTAGAAGCCAGTATGCGTTATGACGGGTCGGATAATTTTCCGAAAGATCATCGTTGGGGTACTTTTTACTCTGGTTCGATCGGTTGGTCGCTGGCAGATGAAGCTTTCATGGAAACCATACGCGAAAAACATATTTTCGATATGTTGAAAATACGTGCCTCTTACGGACAAGTGGGTTTGGATAACTGGGGAAATGACGGGGATACGTATCACATCGGACGTTTTGCCTATCTGACATCTTACGGATTAGGCGGCCAGGAGTATGTAATGAATGGTGAGTATGTACCCGGTTTTTGGGAAGGGAGCTTGCCTTCTCCTGATTTGACTTGGTTTACCACTGATCAGTTTGATGCCGGATTCGATTTTAGTTCGTTGAATAATAGATTGTACGGCTCTTTCGACTATTTCTATTATGCAACCAAAGGTTTCTTATATGCACCGGATGCATTGGATGTTGGTTATACCGATCCGTTGGGTGTATCGCTTCCTAAAATATCGACAGATGGGGAACATCGTCGTGCCGGTGTGGAGTTTCAATTGGGTTGGCGCGATGATATTGGTGATTTCCATTATGATGTAGCCTTTAATTTTACAAAATTTGATGAGTTATGGGCTAACAACCCGTCTGAGTCACTTGAAAATAAGAAAAATCCTTACAAGCGTACAACCCAGCAACGGGGATATGCCGGTGTCTATTATGAGAATATGGGCTTTTATAAGGATGCAAATGATGTATATAACAGTGTGCAACGTACAGGTTCCCACTCGCTAACGGCAGGTGATCTTAAATATTATGACTTTAATGGGGATGGCGTTATTGATGGGGCCGACCAGCATCGTTTGGGTAAAAGTAGTTTCCCGCGTGCCAACTATGGATTGAACATCAATTTATCTTATAAAGGATTTTCTTTCAGTACCCTCTTTCAGGGGGCAACCCGTTTTGATATGTATTTAGGTAGTGTGCTGATGATGAGTGATGCCAATACCGGTTCAAGTCCTACCTATGAGTTTCAAACGGACTATTGGACACCGGAGAATACTGATGCCAAATTTCCGCGTTTGTTGTCTTCTACCGGAAATAATGGTTCTAATAATACAGTCGGAAGTGATTTCTGGTTGATTAACGGAGGATATTTGCGAATGAGGGACATTCAGGTCGGATACGATTTCAAGCGTATACTATTGAAGAAGACCTCGTGGATCACTCGGTTGAATGTGGCTTTGAGCGGACAAAATATTTTTACTATTTCGGAGGCTACAAAGTACGGAATAGACCCTGAAAACGGATCAGCCAACCGTTATGATTATCCAAATGAGCGCGTGTTCGCGATCAACTTTGGTATAGGATTTTAATTGAAAATAAAAACAGAACTGATATGAATAAATATTTAAAATATGGTTTGCTGTGTTTCACTGGTGGAGTTCTCGCTACTTCTTGTGATGTGATGGATACAAAACCGATGGAATCGTATGATGAGGATTTGGTGTGGTCTTCCAAAGAAACCGCCGATGCTTTTGTGACAGAGGTGTATAAATCCTCGGTAGCCCTATATGCCGGAGAGTATGCTTATCTGGAATCATATACACCGAATGGAATCCATAGCGATTTGACAAACCTGGATGCTTTTCCTACTGAAGTGGGGATGGACCGGACAACGAATATGGGATTCGGCTATTTCGCTAATTTAAGGAATTGTAATTTGATTATCGAAAAAGCTGCTGCTGCCACTGCACTTACAGAGGCACAAAAGTCGGAATTGATTGCCGAAGGTCATTTCCTCCGTTCGTTAGTGAATTTTTATCAGACGCTTTGGGAAGGTCGTTTTGTCCCAATCATGAAGGTGTTGACCCCCGAGTCTACAGAAGATTTTAAGACTCCGCTGACTGCTAATGTAGCAGAAAGTTATAAACTGGTAATTGACGATATGAATGCTGGTATTGAAGGACTTCCTGAAGAATCGGCTTCAGGACGCGTCAATAAGTATGTAGCTTATGCTTTTCGTTGTCGTGCAGCGCTCCAAGCTTATGCTTATACGAAAGATGCGTCTTATCTGGATATGTGCATTGAATCAGCGAATGCAGTTATTAATTCTGGTAAATATGCATTGAGCAGTAATTATGGCGAGATGTTCCAAAAGGCAGGAGCTTATGATAATGAGATTATTTTGGGTTATTACCGTTTGGAGAAGAACACGAATTGCGGTTCATTCAGTGAAATGATTAGTTGTGTGCCGAATGTAAATAATGATGAAATAGCCAATTCAAATGCTTCTCCATTATTTAAAGATGCTGGCGGACGTTCGTTTGAAGGCTGGGCCAGTTATTTCCCGACACAGGATATGGTAGACCAATATCTTGTCATTGATGAAGTGGATGGAAAGGCAAAACCTTGGAATGAAACGGCACAGTACAAAAATAGTGTAAAGGAAGAAGACCCCTCGGCGTTGCAGGTCGGTGATTTTGTCAAAGTTGAATTGACTGGGCGGGTAGTACCGGATGAAGATGATATGGGTTCTACCGAAAAGGGGAAAAAGATTGTACGTTACGGACGTGTAACGGATGATTCCCGTATCAATGAGATTATGTATAATAATCGTGACAAACGTTTTTACGGAACGATAGTGTATGATTCTTGTACTTGGTTAAGCGGCGAGCTAGTGACACTTTGTTGCCAGGGTAATTTGTGGGCCGGTGTACGTAAAGACCAAGCGGATTCCTGGTATACTACGGCATCTGGTTATTATTGGAGGAAGAATGTTTATGAAGTTTCTCCTCGTTTTTATGTCTCGAATAATACGGATTATCATTTTGTATTGGCTCGTTTAGGAGAGATGTATATGAACCGTGCTGAAGCTTACTTGCTGAAAGGCGAAATAGATAAAGCAGTAGCAGATTTGAATGTGACACGTACACAACATGGCGGATTACCTCCTTCTATGGCTGTAACGGAGGAAGAGGCATGGCGGGATTATATTCGCGAACGTCGTGTTGAAATGGCTTATGAAGGTAATTTATACTGGAGTTATTTGCGCTGGGGCAAATATGGCGGATATGCAAATGAAGGGGAAAAGGCTAATGGTGTTATTCAGGCGTTAAACCGTCCTGTCCATAAGATTCAGATAACAAAAGACCGTAAGCGTTATTTCATTGGACAGATCGTAAGAAACAGAGCCTGGAACAGAAATTTTACAACAAAACGTTATTTAATGCCTATTCCGCAATCTGCGATTGATAGACGCGCAGCGAGTGGAATTACTGATGAACAGAATCCGGGTTGGTAAATTTAAAAATGAATATGAGTATGAAAAAATATAGTTATTTGTTATTCTTGTCCATTCTTTTCACTCTATCTTCTTGCCTTACGGGAGGATTGGAAGATCTGCCTGAGTTTGAAGAGAATGAGATTAGCGGGGTACAACGTGTAGAGTATCGTTATATAAGCGATGAGGTTTCGAACGCAAGCGGACAGCAGATCGTGAAAAAAGTCGAACTTGGACGATCTAATATTGTTATTGATAAGGAGGCTAGTACAGTTAGTCTGGATGTATCAGTTCCTGCTGCCAATGAAGGATCTTTTCCGGCGTCAGAGTGGGAGAAATGTTCAGTAAATAATATAGGTGTGATGGTCACTTTGTCTACGGCTGCCAGAATTACTCCTAAAGAAGGATCGCCTGCTTTAGGTGTTCCTGGTGATTGGTCTAAACCCAATAAATATCTTGTAACAGCAGCTAATGGAGAGCAACGGGAGTGGACGATTACAATTGTTAATTTTACGAAGTAAACAGTCCGTTTTTTCAATATAATTTTTAGGTGGGGGATTCTATAAAGAATCCCCTTTTTTTGTCAAATGGTTTCGATATCCGTAACAGTTTTCCACGAAGATATGTACCAATCAGCTTTCCGGATAGTACAAAAAAAGAGCTACCCTTCGCAGGATAGCTCTTTATATATAAATGTATAAGAAAGTTGTCTATTAACGATCGTTACGGTTGTTGCGGTCTCCGCGATCCTGGCGAGGGCCACGGTCCCCACGTTCCGGTCTCGGACCTCTTTCAGGTCTTGGCGGACGTTCTTCGTAACCTTCTGGTTTCGGAAGCAATACTTTGCGTGACAGTTTGAACTTGCCTGTTTTAGCGTCGATGTCTACCAGTTTAACCTGAATTGTATCACCTTCTTTCAAACCTGCCTGTTCTACTGTTTCCAGACGTTTCCAGTCGATTTCAGAGATGTGAAGCAGACCGTCTTTACCCGGCATGAATTCAACGAATGCACCGTAAGGCATGATAGAAGAAATCTTTCCTTCGTATACTTCACCGATTTCAGGAACGGCAACGATACCTTTGATCGCTCTGATAGCAGCATCGATCGTATCTTTGTTTGTTCCGGAGATTTCGATCTTACCTACACCGTCAACTTCTTCAATTGTGATAACAGCGCCGGTCTTTTCCTGGATACCCTGGATAATCTTTCCACCCGGGCCGATCACTGCGCCGATAAATTCTTTGCCGATCGTCATTGATTCGATGCGCGGAGCGTGCGGTTTCAGTTCGGCACGTGTTTCCGGCTGAGCTTCCATGATTTTACCCAGAATGTGCATACGGCCTTCTCTTGCCTGAGCCAATGCGTTTTCAAGGATTTCGTATGACAGACCGTCTACCTTGATATCCATCTGGGTAGCTGTGATACCGTCTGCTGTACCTGTTACCTTGAAGTCCATGTCTCCCAGGTGGTCTTCGTCACCTAAGATATCCGATAGGATAGCATAGTTCTGACCTTTGTTTTCAGAGATAAGACCCATTGCGATACCTGATACCGGTTTCTTCATCGGAACGCCGGCGTCTCTCAGAGCCAGTGTACCTGCACAAACAGTTGCCATAGAAGAAGAACCGTTTGATTCGAGGATATCGGAGATTACGCGTACGACATAAGGATAACCATCCGGAATCATGCGTTTCAAAGCGCGGTGAGCCAGATTTCCGTGGCCGACTTCACGACGTCCTACGCCACGTGATGCTTTTGCTTCACCGGTTGAGAACGGAGGGAAGTTATAATGTAATAAGAAACGTTCTTTGCTGTGGTTCAGTACGTCGTCAACCATCTTTTCGTCGGCTTTGGTACCGAGTGTAACAGTTGTCAGCGACTGAGTTTCGCCACGTGTGAAAACTGCTGATCCGTGAGGTCCCGGAAGGTAATCCGTTTCGATCCAGATCGGACGGATCTCCGTTGTTTTACGGCCGTCCAGACGTTTTCCTTCGTCAAGGATAGCGCGGCGCATGGCTTCTTTCTCTACATCGTGGTAGTAACGGCCGATCATTTCGGCCTTAGCTTCCAGTTCTTCTTCAGAGAAATTAGCTTTATATTCTTCTATGATTGCCTGGAAAGCATCGAAACGCTGGTGTTTGTCCGTACCCGATGTTGCAACGGCATATGCTTTTGCGAAACATTTGTCATGTACGTCTTTGCGCAGTTCTTCGTCGTTTTCTTCGTGGCAGTATTCGCGTTTAACGAGCTTGCCGCAAGCTTCCGACAGTTCAAGCTGAGCCTGGCACTGTACTTTGATAGCTTCGTGTGCAACCTTGATTGCATCCAGCATGTCTGATTCCTGTACTTCAGACATTTCACCTTCAACCATCATGATGTTGTCGATTGTTGCAGCAACCATCATATCGATGTCTGCTTTATCCAATTCAGAGAATGTCGGGTTGATAATAAATTTACCATCGACACGGGCTACGCGAACTTCAGAGATCGGTCCGTTGAAAGGTATATCTGAAACAGCCAGGGCAGCAGAAGCTGCTAAACCAGCCAATGCATCCGGCATATCTTCGCCGTCAGCAGAGAACAATATAACGTTTACATATACTTCAGCGTGGTAATTGTCCGGGAATAACGGACGCAAAGCGCGGTCAACGAGGCGCGATGTCAGGATTTCATAATCGGAAGCCTTTCCTTCTCTTTTTGTGAAACCTCCGGGAAAACGGCCAAATGCGGAGTACTTTTCTTTGTATTCAACTTGCAGCGGCATAAAGTCAACACCGGGATTTGCATCTTTAGCGGCACAAACAGTAGCCAGCAACACAGTGTTGCCCATACGTACGGTAACCGCACCGTCCGCCTGTTTTGCCAATTTCCCGGTCTCGATGGTGATGGTTCTTCCATCAGCCAACTCGATCGTCTTGTTAATTGGATTAAGCATAATCTTTTTTCTTATTTTTCTAT